>Ga0247841_10001697_pt1 | contig 47260 bp, 35 predicted proteins | sample LaCruzMarch2015__2_FD_192410 | JGI IMG/M metagenome (GOLD analysis project Ga0247841, IMG submission 192410) | Freshwater microbial communities from meromictic Lake La Cruz, Castile-La Mancha, Spain - LaCruzMarch2015_18m | ecosystem: Environmental > Aquatic > Freshwater > Lake | place: Spain... | reverse complement strand
ATCTGATTGTCAATAAAATCATTATCATTAGTCTGAAAAAGATCGGTTCTTACAACATAATCTCTTATTGGTTCGTGATTCGTCACATGTTTGTCGATCAGTTCCAGCGCCTTTTCTTCCGAAATATCACCATAAAGATACGACCCTGAATCGTCTATTACTTCTACAAGTGGTTCCCGGTAGCACATTCCAATGCAACTTGTTTTTTTCAGCTCAAAATCAAGGTTTTCAGCAAGCTGAATTTCCTTGATTTTATTGTATACCTTACCTGCGCCTGCTGCAATACCACAGCTTCCCATGCCTACAATTACCTTTGTTTTATTCATAACAATTCAATAAACCAGTTCAAAAATCAATTCTTAAGTGATTTACTTTCAAGTATCCTAATATTTTTCAAAATGTTAACAGCCTCTTTACCCGTGAGTTTGCCATAGGTATTATCCGCTACCATCATTACCGGTGCAAGTGAACAGCAACCAAGACAGGCAACTGATTCGAGGGTGAAAAGTCTGTCTTCTGTTGTTTCCCCATCTTTTACATTTAATGCCTCAGACAAAGCTTCAGTTATGACATGAGCATTCTGAACATGGCAGGCAGTTCCATGGCATACTTTAATAATGTATTTACCAACAGGTTTTAATCTGAATTGGGCATAAAAGGTCGCTACGCCGTACATTTCGCTCAGATTAATCCCTGTTTCATCCGAAATTTTTTCGAATGCTTCACGAGGTATGTATCCTAATTTTTCCTGGGTACCCTGAAGCAACGGTATAATATTTCCGGCTTTACCTTTATACTTCTTAATCAGAGGATTAAGCACATCCAGGTTCAATTTTTCCAATATTCCTTCAGGTTGAACAGCGGGCTGCAAACGTTGAATACGCATATCATTTATTTTAAATCAAATAATCAGTTTGTTAATAATAAAAAACTAAATCATATAACACAATAAATTTAATGATTCATTTTTATCGGAAACGTAATTAATAAAATACAAATTAAAAAAATCTTAAAACTTTATATTGCAGATTTATTCAAAAAAAACCTGTAAATATATCTGTTTAGAAACATATCCATTACAACAAAACCATTTTGTGGTTAAAGTGAAAAGTGATCCTCCGCGGCGGAGTGAATAGTGAACTTTATAAACACATATTGAATGAGTATTGAAAAAAAAAGGCTTCGTAATTATACAAAGCCTTTTAATATATCATGAGGCAGGATTAAACGACTCCCTGTGCAAGCATAGCTTCGGCAACTTTTACAAAGCCACCAATATTTGCACCTTTAACATAGTTGGTATATCCGTCTTTTTCCTTTCCGTATTTAACACAAGTGGAATGAATGGCACGCATAATACCGTGTAATTTTGCATCAACTTCTTCACGTGACCATGACAGACGCATTGAATTCTGAGTCATTTCAAGACCGGAAGTGGCAACTCCGCCGGCATTTGCAGCTTTACCAGGGCCGTAAAGAATTCTGGCACCTAAATATACTTCAATTGCTTCGGGTGTTGAAGGCATATTAGCGCCTTCTGATACTACCTTACAACCGTTCTTAATAAGCATTCTTGCATCTTCGCCGTTAACCTCATTCTGGGTAGCAGATGGAAGTGCAACGTCGCATGGAACTTCCCAGGGAGTTGATTTTCCTTCAACGTATTTACATTTGTACATTTTGGCATATTCGCTGATCCTGCCTCTTTTCACATTTTTAATGTCCATCACAAATGCAAGTTTCTCAGCATTTATTCCATCAGGATCATAAATGTAACCGTTTGAATCGGAAAGGGTAACAACCTTAGCCCCGAGTTGTGTTGCTTTTTGGCAGGCATATTGTGCAACGTTTCCGGAACCTGATATTGTAACAGTTTTCCCTTTCATGCTATCACCTTTTGAATTAAGCATTTCCTCGGCAAAATAAACCTCACCATAACCGGTTGCTTCCGGACGAATAAGGCTTCCACCCCAGCTCAGACCTTTACCGGTAAGTACCCCGGTAAATTCATTCCTGAGACGTTTGTACTGTCCGAACAAAAAGCCGATTTCACGACCACCAACGCCAATGTCTCCTGCGGGCACATCAGTATCAGGACCAATATGTCGGAACAATTCTGTCATGAAACTCTGGGTGAAGCGCATTACTTCATTGTCAGATTTCCCTTTTGGATCGAAATCGGAACCGCCTTTTCCACCACCCATAGGCAGGGTTGTAAGACTGTTTTTAAATACCTGTTCGAAAGCAAGGAATTTTAAAATGCCTAGGTTTACAGTTGGATGGAAACGCAAACCGCCCTTATAAGGACCAATCGCGCTGTTCATTTCAATGCGGTATCCGCGGTTAATCTGAATTTCTCCTTTATCATCAAGCCAGGGTACACGAAATATTATCGTTCTCTCTGGTTCAGCGATACGTTCCAGGATCTTTGCATGAATATATTTCGGGTTCTCTTCGAGGAAGGGAAACAGAGTTTCTGCCACTTCTCTTACTGCCTGGTGAAATTCGTTTTCTCCGGTGTTTTTGGCAACTATTTTTGCCATGAATTCATCTAATCTGTTAGCCATAATTATAAGATTTTTAAGTGAATAAACATTTCAAAAACAAAACCTCAATAATAGAAAAAATATATTTCGGATTATACAGGTGCATTTATGTTTAATTGCATAAAAATAAAAATTAAGGGAATCACTTAGATTTTTATGGTTAGTAATAAAAATGAAATGCAAAGCAAAAGATATTGTCATTTATTGAAGATGAAAAACACTAACGCCCTGAAATTGTTAATGATGAGATACGGCCTGTCATCTTATTTATTACCGGAAAATAATTCCTGTTATTGTTTTTTCGCGGTTTTTAACAAAAGTATTGCATATATTACGCATATCAATCGCCTGATTCAATTAAGATAATTATTCTCCCGGCCTTCTGGTAACTTACGAATTTATTGTACTTGGAGGTTCACTACAATAAACTCCGGAGAACTGATGTATCTTATATTTAGGTGGAGGGTTCAATCGATATAAACAGAGATGGGGCATTATATTTTGTTCAATCCTGCTGGTAAAATAACTGCCACTGGTGTTTTCTGTCTGTTTATTATTCTGAAAACTTATTCTTGGCGTTATGATCAGTGAGTTTAAGGTATCAATGTTAAATTCAAACCTGAAGTTCAGTCGATGGTTAAAATTCCGGCTTTTCTGACAGCTGTTTTCAAGGTAGACAAATGCACTGAGATACTGAATGATGGTCGCCACGTCCCCTTGATTGGTCGAACCTTTGTCCTCCCTGGCCACCCCTGCGCTGTGATGAGTTACCAATCACACCAAGTAAATCCTGGATGGAGAAATTCTGCTGGTTAACATTGTTAAACAGTCCGATTACCGAAATCCTGCGTTCGTTCTTAAAGAAATTCAAATTTCCTCCAGCAAGGTACCAATCATTTGTTCCATAACCGCCATAGAACTTGCCGAACTTGCTGTTGTTGAATCCCTGCCTGGTAATGATATTCATTGTTCTAACAGCGTTACCGTCGTCAAAACCTGTAAGCTGAGCCTGATCGCTCATTTTATCGAAGACCTGAATCTTATCGATTACTTCAGCGGGCAGGTTTTTCAGGGCAACATTAGGATCATCACCGAAAAAGGGCTTATCGTTAACCAGTACCTGTTTTATGTTTTCACCGTTCGACTTTACCGTACCGCTTTCAACGGTTATTCCGGACATTTCTGTGACTAATTGCTAGGCATTGGCATCAGGATTTACCTTGAATGAATTTGCCATAAATTGAGCAGGCAAATGTACTGAAATTCACCCTGTATTGCGAACCACCTGGTATAATGACAAAATTCTGTTTTGAGTTACTGACCGGTTCTCAAAATATTGAATTAATTAAAAAAAGCGGATAACAATAATTCTGAAAAGCAAAAAAATTATTTTTGTTCTGTTCAATATTGTTCAGAATATTAAACATTCAATAAACTATTCATGAATAAAAATCAGGTAAAAAGAACAAAACATAAATCAGGGCGGGTCAAATCAACTGAATTACCTGCTACTGGTGATAAGAAAAATCTTTGGCAGATAATTATCATTCTGTTCATCACAAGCCTGGCTTTCTACCCGGTATTACATGGGGAGTTCCTCAACTGGGACGACAACCAGTATGTTTATGATAATACCCTTATAAGAAGCTTTTCAAATCTGCCCGCCCTCATTACCACACCTTTGCAGGGGAATTACCACCCGCTGACAATGATCACCCTGGCTTTGAATTATGCAATTTCATCGTATGAACCATGGTCGTACCACCTGGTAAATTTATTATTGCATCTACTCAACACAGTTCTTGTGTACATCCTGGCACTTAAACTCAGTAAAAACAATCTCATCATTGCATTTGTCACTTCAATACTATTCGGTATCCATCCCATGCATGTTGAATCGGTTGCATGGGTTGCCGAACGCAAGGATGTCCTGTACTCGTTTTTCTTTTTGCTTGGCCTGGTAAGCTATGTAAATTTCACAGGCACCAAATCCAAGAAACAATACTGGCTGAGTGTACTATGGCTATTGTTGTCGCTTGCTTCAAAGCCTGCCGCCGTGGTTTTTCCGCTTGCAATGCTGGCAGTAGACCTGTTACAAAAACGCAAATTGTCAATTGTTCTGATTACGGAAAAGACTCCGCATTTTATACTGTCGCTCGTTTTGGGCATGCTAACCCTTTATGCCCAGACTACAGCGGGAGCAACCGAGACCATTGCGGAATTCAGCCTGGCAAACCGTTTCTTGTTTGCATGTTACAGTTTTATGATGTACATCGTTAAATTCATTGTACCTGCATCGCAATCACCTTTCTATCCTTACCCATCAACAACAGGTGCATTACCCGTAGCCCACTATTTAGCTCCTTTTTTTGTTTTAGCCGTTATTCTTGTATGTGCCATGACATTTAAAAAAAATAACATAGTGTGTTTTGCATTTGTATTTTACCTTGTGAATATTATTCTTATCATGCAGTTTTTCATTGTCGGGAGGGCCATTATTGCTGAACGTTACACATATATTCCTTATGTCGGGCTTTCGTATTTTGCCGGATGGCTAATTTTTAAAGCTTCAGAAAAATATCAGTTCTCATATTATTACATTATCATTCCTGTAGTTCTGATCTTTGCCACACTAACAAGGGTACAGGCATCACACTGGAAAAACTCTGCATCATTCTGGGATTATGGAATCAAAGCACACCCGGGATCAAGGGTGTATCATAACCGTGGCGTTCTGTACCGCAGAGAGGGTAATTTTGAAAAGGCGTTAGAGCTTTATAACGAAGCGCTGAAATATCATGATGATGTTATTGATGATGCAATTTTCGCAAACCGTGCAAATGTGTATTTCGATAAAAAGGAATACGCAAAAGCAGTTGCAGATTACAACAGAGCCATAATGTTGAACAACAATGATTTTCTTTCTTACGAGAACAGGGGTTCTGCTTACCTGATGATGAATAAATTTGATTCGGCGCTTATTGATTTTAACAGGTCTCTGCAACTTAAACCTGATAACCCGGATGTCTTCAGGAAAAAGGGCATTTTGTTCTTCAACCGGAACATGAAGGAAGAGGCAATAGCAGAGTATTTACAGTATATTAAATATAAACCCTCCGACTCAGAGACACTCAATACAATAGCCGCCTGTTATCAGGCTTTGGGCAGGTTCGATGAGGCAGTGAAGTATTATACAAAAGCAATTAAAACCGGGAATAACCCTGTATTTTATCTCAACCGTTCCTATGCATATTATGCTATGGGGAAAAAAGCGGAAGCGAGGGATGATGCCTTAACCGCCAGGCAGGCAGGTGTAAACGTGCCTGAGAGTTATCTCGGGCAACTGACCCGTCCGGTCAGTCTTTGATTTTTTTCCGGTATTGCTCATATCTTTCCAATACTTCATCAACAAAATTCAATGCACTGTTTCCATTATAATATCCGAATTTTACATCCGGGTCGTTATAATATTCGGGTTTTGAAAGATTTTTTAAAAATATTGCCACATCATTCCACAAGACAGGTTTTTTTCCGTATTTTTCAGCCAGTCGTTGTGCGTCCTGTATGCGGCCGGGGCCGGCATTATATGCAGCAAGGACGAACCTTGTTTGTTCTTCTTTATTCCTGACCTCATCAAATTCATTCATAAGCTTCTTCAGGTATTTAACTCCGGCAGCAATATTCTGCTTTGGCGAGGAATTTCTGTTAATTCCTAGCTTTCGTGCTGTTGCAGGCATTAGTTGCATCAGGCCATATGCTCCATCAGATGCTCTTGATTTTGGAATGAACTTCGACTCCTGGTATATCAGAGAGGCAAGCAGGCGCCAGTCCCAGCCTATCTTTGCACTTTCTTCCACTATCACATCATCGAAAATGGATATTTTACCACCATGCTTTGTGTGAAATTCCTTTTGTGCAGGGAAGATTGTCTTGTTGTACCTGAAATATTTACCATATGTATACTGAAAACTTTCTGTATTTTTATAATCCCTGATCCATTTATTTATAACTGCAAGAAGTTCAGGATTTGATTTATTTACTGCCCATGCCTGGTTCTGTGAAAAACTCACTGGTGTGAGAAAATCAATATCAGGAAAATAGAATGAGTAGATTCCGGTAGTATTCTCATCACAGATTGTATAATCGATGTCACCATTTGCCACAAGCCCGATAAGTTGTTCGGTGTCGTAGTACGGAAGTTCCACCACCTTTATTTTACGGCCTATCTCACGCGACAGATTCCTGAGCCGCTTTGCATAAGCCGACTTCTTTTCCACATATATTGTTTTGCCTGCCAGCTGAACCTGATTTCTTACAAGGGAAGCCTCAGTTTCTGCCATCGACATGGTATCCTGGTTTAAAGGTTTACGTTGAACAAGTATCTGCCTTGTTTGACAAAATGGTTCGGTATAATGTACTTCATCACCGCGCTCTTTTGTCACTGAAAGGTTAATTGCAAGCAGGTCGCACTTACCTTCCTCAAGATAATCAAAAGAATTTCCCGGATCTTTTATTATTTTAATTTCAGGTTTTACACCAATAAAATGCGCAAAGGCTACTATCATTTCATACTGGAAGCCCATCGGTGCGCCTTTATAAACAAAGTAATCAGTAGAATTATAGACAGTAGCGGCAACAATTTTTCCTTTTTCCCTGATCTCCTGTAATGCAAAATTAAAATATCCTGTTTCATCAGGACGCGGCAGGTGGCGGTAGTTGGTGTCATGAGTTAATAATCCGGTGACAATAATTACAGGCAGGTAAAGTACATATTTTAAATATTTCCTGTGCACCTTATCTTAAATAGTGACGTACTTAAATATACTAATTATAGAATAACCATGAAAGACCGAATTTAAAGGAACGTGAACCTGCCGGATAATGAACGAGTGAGTATGCATCGCTGTTCATCATCCCGTAATTGACATGTTCAAACCTTGCAAATAACCTTACACTGCGGAGTTTAAGATTAACAAACACATCGAGGTAAGGGTAATTTCCTGTCCTGACCTTATCCTGGGGATAGAACAATCCTGTTGCCGGTATATAAGAGTAACCCATAAAGGATGAATAGTAAAAAATGTCGAACCCGAACTGGGCCAGCAGGACGTTTTTTTTCAGAAACCCCTGGAAAAATAATGAATTATACCACGAAAAATCGGGCACCCTGATGATATTGTTATCTGAAGCCTGGTAAGTCAACCTGGTAACCGAATGGAAATGACCAAGATGAAAATCCTTGCTGAGGGTGGCTGCAAACAGACCCAGCCTGTAATTGCTTTGTGCAGGCAGACCTGCTGTGTCGGGATAAATAAAATCTGTCTTTGCTACTCCCTTTAAAATAAAGGAAAAATGCAGCTTTGGAATGAAAAAAACAAGTCCGGCCATTGCTGATAAAGGTTCTTTAAAATGGTTATTCCATTGATAATGATTGGAAATATAATTCTGATAATATACCGGTGGTTTTTGTTTATTTATTTCGAGGTTGAGTATTATTGTTATTGAATCATTTCTGCGTGGTAGATTCCCGATTACTGACCGTATGCGGTAATCACCCGATCTGAATCCGTTGAAGCAATAGTTGCCGTACAAATTCCAGAAAATATTTACCGGCAGGTTTAATAATGCATGAACTCCGGCACTTGAAGAATTCAAAAGGCTTTTGGTTCCGTAATTTCTTATCTTCTCATAAACATTCGAAAACCTTATGGCAGTTTTTATACCGAGTTTTTTTACATTAACCGGTTTTATTTTCCACTCAAGTGAATTCTCAAATGATTCAAAAGAAACAGAATCGGCTGTTAGTGCCGAATCAAGGTAGAAATGAGTATAGTAAGCAGTATCGGGCGAATCATCATAATATGATTTAGTAAAACGCTGAGCCTTGAAAACATAATACAGATCGCTTGATGGGGTAAATGTTTTCTTTTTTAGTGAATCAGTTATAGTTGTTCCGAAGGAGAATTTCTGGGAAATTACCAGGCTGTGAACCCTCACCGAAGATTTGGCTTCTTCAAGATAAACAGGTACATACTGTGTGCTTTGATAGTTGCCAGATTCATAAAGTGAATCGCTCTTAATGCCCCCGTTCTCATAGATTTTCAGATGGTTGTAATTGAAGTTGGCATGTAAGGAATAACGGGTCCTGATATAACTCATCCATAAAGAAAGGTGATTGTTTTTGCTCTCCTGCCTTGCAAACTGACCTAATGAGTGAATCAGCCTGTATCTTACTCCGGCATTAAGGAATTTGCCAAGATTTTGCGTGTGAAGAACTTCAAACATCTGTTCCTTTTGTGCCTTGGTACCGCCGTTTGCATAAAAAACATTTGTGAAAGGTTTTCGGGTATTGAAGTACATAATATTTTCCGGTGTATACATATAAGGATACAACGACTCTATGAAAAAGAAATCATGTACGGACCTGTCGAAGTAAAGGACAGGCATTATGGCAAGACCTGCATTCCCAAGGCCGGCGTTCAGGTAACTGTTTTTTACAGCGGGATTGAACAACTGGAATTCCCTTATTGAAGTGTCAGGTTTAATGGAATTAACAGTAGTGTAATATTCATCAAGACTCCAGCAGTCAATCTTTTCAGAAAGACTGTCCTTCTTTTGCTGTGCAATCGCATTTGCCAGAATAACAAATAATAGCGTAAAACTGAATAACTTCTTCAAACCGGTCAACGATTAACATTCATTGCAAAAATATATAAAAGTTTTACGAAAACGAAAAGTTAATAGCATACGGTGTATAGTTTATAATATTCAGCAGGGACGGATTAAATATCCAAACTTAAAATTTCATTGATTTTCATCAGCTTTACCTCTTCAGTGAGGTTCCCGTCTATCCAATGTATTTTCATTCCCCGGTTTTCCATACGGCGAAACCATGTCATCTGGCGTTTGGCAAAGCGGTGTATGGCAGTTTCAAGTTGTGTGAACATTTCATTGTAATTAATTCTACCGGTAACAAAAAGTGTAATATAACGGTACTCCAGGCCGTAATAGATCAGTTGTTCAGGGCTCAGTCCGGATTGCAGGAGTGATTTTACTTCTTCAATCATCCCGTTTTCAAGCCTTGACCTGAGCCTTTCAGTGATCCTGTTCCTTCTTATCTCACGGCCGGGATCGATACCGAAAATTATACTCTGAATTGGTGATTGGTGATCCACTTGAGGCGCAGTTACTGGTGACAGGTAACTGGTGACTAGCGAATGGTGATCCGCTTTTGGCGGAGTGACAGTTCCGTTTGCTGCTTCCTGCCAACTAACTCCCTTTTCGGAAATCTCCTTTTCGATAGCCCTGATAAGCCGCCTTCGGTTATGTGCATCTGAATCATTCAGGGTTATGCTCATGGAAGCCAGAATTGCAGTAAGTTCAGTGGTTGCTATAGTCTCCAGTTCTTTCCTTAGTTTATCATCAGGTGGTGTTGTGTTCAGATCATAATCCTTAAGCACTGCTTCGATATACAAACCTGTACCTCCGCAGAGTACAGGCATTTTATCCCTTCCGGTAATTTCACGTAATGCATTTGCGAAATCCCGGCGGAACTGGTAAACATTATAATGTGTTCCTGCTTCTGCAATGTCAATAAGATGGTAAGGTACAGAAGTATTACCGGTTTTATAATCGTCATAATCCTTTCCTGTGCCAATGTCCATTCCCCGGTACACCTGACGTGAATCGGCACTGATTATTTCTCCATTGATGGCGGAGGCTAGCAGGGCGGCAAGCCTTGTTTTACCTGTTGCCGTCGGGCCTAACATGGTTATCAGGTTAAACTTGATCATAGTTTAGAGCCACTTTTATTGCCAGGCCAGGCAGGGGCAATATGTATAGATACTTAATTTGACCGGAAAAAAACCAATTATGCAGGAGTAACTTATTTCAACTCAAAAGTGGATGTTCCGATCTTATGTCCATCCGAAAATATGTCGACGAAATAAACTCCCTTAATAAGTTCCTGTTTGTTATCATAATATATACAGGACTGCATGGTCTGATTGTTATACTCAACCTCGCGCATTGCAGAATATGCTATGTCCTTTCCTTCGAACGAGAACATATCGTTAGCGGAATTTGCCAGCACAAGTTCATCGGGACGGGCAATACGAACGAAAATATTCCGGCTTCCTGCTTTGGATATAACATTTTTCTGGATGTTAAAACAAACCTCTATCTTTTCAACTTTTCCGGATTTCGCGGTGGTTCGTCCACGGCTCTTGAAAGTTTTTACTGCAATATTATTTGCTTCAAGAACTGAAGCCATCTCTACCTTTGAATTCAGGTCAGTGTTTTTTTCAGCAAGGGTCTTATTTTCCGTCGATGACTTCTCGAAATCGGTTTTTACTTTTATGTTCTCTGTTGTGAGTTGCTTGTTACGGGTGTTCAGGGAATCGATCTGTACAACGTAACTTTTCATGATATCCCGTAAGGTACCCAGTTCTTTTTTATAAGAAGTTATTTGTGACTTATTTTGATTAATATCCTCAATAAGCTTTCTAATCCTTGTTTTCTGAACCTGCAGCTCTTCATTAATGCTGTCGTTATTGGTTTTGAGATTATCATACTGAACAAGCAGGTTATTCAGTTCAACCTTGATAGAATCTTTCTGGGCTGTAACATTTACAATTTCTTCTTTCTTGATTTCTGTTGTCTTTTTTTCACTGAAGTAAAGCCAGGCAAGAATGCCTACTGTCACAATCAGGATTATCAGCAGAACTACAAGTATTGTTGTTATTCTCTTCTGTTTTTTTAAATCTTCCTGTAAATAATTGTTGTTTTCCATCTCTTATTGGGTATTATTTATATTAACGTTATATATGTTAAAATATTCCATGCAAAGATAAATGAAAATGATTCACTGATAATTAATCGGTTATCAAAAAAATATTTTTTTGTTCCGGTTTATCGAAAATACCTATTTTAGCTATCTCAAATTAAATTAAAATGAATAACATTAACCAGTACAATTTCTCCGGTAAAAAGGCCCTGGTAAGGGTTGATTTTAATGTGCCATTAGACGCTGATTATAAAATAACTGATGATACACGAATCGTTGCTTCATTACAAACTATAAAAAAAATAATTTCTGACGGTGGGTCTGTAATACTCATGTCGCATCTTGGAAGGCCCAAAGGCGGCTTCGAAGAGAAATATTCACTAAAACACCTTACGGGGCATCTTGCTGAATTATTACATTGCGACATTCAGTTTGCAACCGATTGCATCGGACAACAGACAAGGCACCTGGCAAAAAGCCTCAAACCCGGGGAAATACTGTTACTTGAGAATCTCCGGTTTCACAAAGAAGAGGAAGAAGGTAATGAAAAGTTCTCGAAAGAGCTTGCAGGACTTGGCGATGTTTATGTAAACGATGCCTTTGCAACTGCACATCGTGCTCATGCATCCACAACAATTGTAGCAGGATTTTTTAAAGAAAAACTTTTTGGTTACCTCGTTGAAAATGAATTATCAGGCCTCGAAAAAGTACTGTCAAAGCCTGCCAGGCCATTTACTGCTATTGTAGGAGGAGCAAAGGTTTCATCTAAGATTACTATTCTTGAGAATTTATTGGGGAAAGTTGATAACCTGATAATAGGCGGAGGAATGGCTTTTACCTTTATAAAAGCGATGGGTGGTAAGGTCGGAACATCAATAGTGGAGGAGGATAAAATTTATCTTTCTTACAAGATATTTGAGCTTGCCGATAAAAACAAGGTGAAGATATATTTGCCGGTCGATGCCATAATAGCTGATAAGTTCGATAATTCTGCCAGTACAAAAGTAGCAGAGATCAACAAAATTGAAGATGGCTGGATGGGACTTGATATTGGTGAAGAATCGATAAAAAAATTCTGTGAGATTATTGAAAGTTCGAAGACTATTCTATGGAATGGCCCGATGGGTGTTTTTGAAATGCCGAAGTTTGAAAATGGTACTTTAAAAATTGCCCTTGCAGTTGCAAAGGCAACCGTAAATGGCTGTTATTCTCTTGTTGGCGGAGGTGATTCAGTTGCCGCAATTAATAAATATAAACTTGCCGGCCAGGTGAGTTATATGTCAACCGCAGGTGGTGCAATGCTTGAGTATCTCGAAGGTAAAGAACTGCCGGGAATAAAAGCTGTTAAGGAATTGTAAAATTAAGTTGTAAGTGAGTTTATGATAAAAGATTTAATTTTAAAGAACCGTAGTTACCGGCGATTTTATGAGGATCATAAAATCAGTAACGATTTTCTGAAGGAATTAGTGGATATTGCAAGGCTTGCACCTTCATCCCGTAATCTTCAGCCGTTAAGATTTATAATTTCTTCAGAAGCATCGAAAAATGGAATAATTTTTAAAAACCTTGCCTGGGCAGCTTATCTGAAGGACTGGACGGGCCCCGTTCAGGGGGAAAGACCATCAGCGTATATTATCATTGCGGGTGATACTTCACTTACCTCAAATTTTTCCTGTGATCATGGAATCGTTGCACAATCAATGCTTCTTGCTGCTGCTGAAAAAGGAATTGGCGGGTGCATGATCGCATCAGTTAACAGGAAAAACCTTGCAGAGGAACTGAATATACCATTGCAGTTCGAGATTTTACTGGTAATAGCTCTCGGTAAACCTAAAGAAATTGTCGTTATTGACAATTTCAACGGGGATATTAAATACTGGCGCGATGCTGATCAGATACACCATGTTCCGAAACGCTCTCTTGAAGATCTGTTGCTAAATGTCTGATTACAAGAAACTGTTAAAATCGGATAATTTCCTGAATTTTCTTATTAACAGGACATTTTCGGCAATATTTGTTGTCGATAAGGAAATGCATATTGTTTTTTTCAATAAGGCTTTTGAGAAGCTTTTTGGTGCCTGTGAAACTGCAACAGGCGAATTATTCGGTAATGTTATGGGTTGTAATTACTCCAGCGATGTAAAGGCTGAATGTGGCTCCGCCCTGGACTGCCATGATTGCGAGATGCTGAAATCCATTATTACTGCATTCAATGAAAAGAATTCGGATTTCAGTAATATTTTAGACCGTGAATTTGTTATAAATGGAAGAAAAAGCAGGAAATTCATCAGGTTTAACACATTGTATTATTCTCAGAAACAAACTGAGCTGGCAATAGTTATTGCTGAAGATATCACGCAATATAAAGCTTGTTTTATTCAGCTTGAAAAAAAAAATAAAGAACTTCAGAAACTCCACGAACTGAAAAATGATTTGCTGGGCATAGCAGCTAACGAAATGCGAAATCCGCTCAGCTCAATTAACTCCTTTTCGACCTTACTTATCGACTCACTATACGAATTTACCCCCAACGAGATAAAAGATTATCTCAAGACCATCCAGGAATCGAGTTCGGTTACATTGTCGCAACTTGATAATATTCTGGATTATGCAAAGATTGACGAACTTCCGCTTATTCTGAAAAAGGAAAAAACTGACTATCCTGGTTTTGTAAAGCAATATGCAGGAATGAACAGCGCTTTTGCACGGAACAAAAACATATCCCTGATTAGCAGTATAGGTAAAAATCTGCCACTCATTTGGATTGACAGAAATAAGATCGGACAAGTGCTGAATCACCTGTTTAATAATGCAGTTAAATTTTCTTCTTCAGGGACTGCAGTAATTATTGAAGTAAAGATGTCGGGAAATGAGATATTGACAAAAATAACCGACCATGGTCAGATGATTGAACAGGAAGAACTGGAACATATTTTCGAACTGCGCAAAAAAGCAGGATTACCATTTGAATCATCAAAGAGAGGAACCGGTATGGGACTTGCAATATGCTGGCGCATAATTGCCGGTCATAATGGTACTATCAGCGTATATAGCAGTCCGGGAGAAGAAACAAGCTTTTATTTTACTTTACCCGTAATAAAAACGAACTCTTAATCAGAAATTATGTACGAATACATCCAGGGAAAGCTTGAAAAGCTTACACCAACTTATGCAATCGTTGACGTAACAGGTATTGGTTATTTCATCAATATTACCTTGTATTCCTATTCATTTCTTGAGGGTAAGCATGATTGCCGGTTGTTCGTACACCAGGCAATACGTGAGGACGCTCATGTATTTTTCGGTTTTTCCGATCCGAGGGAAAGAGATGTGTTCCGCATGCTGATATCCGTATCTGGTATCGGAACTAATACCGCACGTATGATGCTTTCGTCCCTTTCATATAACGAAATTGAACTTGCAATTCAGCGAAGTGACATTAATCTGCTTAAAACAATAAAAGGTATAGGACTTAAAACTGCCCAGCGGGTGGTAATTGACCTGAAAGACAAACTGGGTAAAGCCGGGCCCGACAACGAAATATTTATGTCTTCAAAAGGCAATACATTGAAAGATGAATCGTTATCTGCACTAATTATGCTTGGATTTTCGAAAAATGCCGTTGAAAAAGTAATTGACAAAATCCTTGCCATTAACAGTAATATCAGTGTAGAGGAGTTAATTAAAAATGCTTTAAAACAATTATAAGGGAAATTGACCGTTTTTTAGCTTTGGCTTTCTTATAACTGAGGTTCATCAATAATTCTGGGTTTGTAGTTGGGAAGATTTCTTAGATATTTGTTTATAGGGCTTTTTATTGTCATTTTGTGGATTGTTTTTTACTCCACAATTGCCTCCGTTAATATTTTTACCGAAAATAAACCTTACAATTATGATGCTGATAACGGGCATATTACAATAACCCCGGTTCCTGTTCCCGATACCACTCTTTCCGATACTTCACATCTTCATTATAATTTCAATGATGAAAGCGAATACCCGGCATCGAACATGACGAATGTTCAATCGCCCCTTTTCCTTCACAGCCCGTCAAACCTTACTTCAACTGTTGAATACGATCCTGTAACAAACCAGTATGTATTCAGCCAGAAAATCGGCAAGCTCATATACCGCTATCCATCATCAATGTCATATGATGAGTACAGGAAATATGAATTTGATAATTCGATACAAAATTACTGGCGCCAGAAATACAGTGGCGAGAGCTTCGAGAAACAACAGTCAATTATTCCCCAGCTTTATGTGGGAGGTGATGTATTCGACCGTATTTTCGGCAGTAATGTTATAAACATTCAGCCTCAGGGCTCGGCCGAACTGATATTCGGGGTAAATATATCAAAAACAGCTAATCCGTCCTTGCCGATAAAACTACAGAAAACAGTTACTTTCGACTTCCAGGAGAAGATACAGATGAACGTTACCGGCCAGATCGGTGATAAGATGAAATTGCAGGCCAATTACAATACAGAATCGACTTTTGATTTCGAAAACAAGATGAACCTTCGTTATGAAGGAAAAGAAGATGAAATAATTCAGATAGTTGAGGCAGGTGATGTTACATTACCTCTTGCCGGCTCACTGATTACAGGAAGCCAAAGCCTGTTCGGAATAAAAACGGAGTTACAGTTTGGAAAATTAAGGGTTACTTCGGTTTTATCACAACAGAGAGGAGAACCGCAGGTTATCGAGGTGCAGGGTGGAGCCCAACTCAACGATTATAAAGTGACCTGCGATAATTATGAAGCAAACAAGCACTTTTTCCTTGCCCAGTTTTTCAGGGAACATTTTGATGAATCATTAAAAGGATTGCCCGTAATTAATTCCGGTGTAACCATTACCAAAATAGAGGTATGGGTTACCAATAAATCGGGAAATTTTACCGAATCACGTAATATAGTTGCATTTCTTGACCTTGCAGAGGGGCATGTTTCACAGAACGGCCTTTATGGGAATTCTAATATTTTCAATGATCAGATTGCTGTTTTCAATAATACAACGGATGAATACCCGCGGAATGACCAGAATGATCTGTACGAGAAAATGACAACCACATTTTCTGCAATCAGAAATATAAACCAGGTTACAACAGTTTTAGGCGGAGCCGATTTTGTCAGCCATGATTTCTTAAGCGGCCAGGATTTCGAGAAGGTCGAAAATGCCAGAAAGCTTTCACCTACTGAGTATACGCTTAATGCAAAACTTGGATATGTTTCTCTCAGTTCCGCCCTGAATTCCGATGAAGTACTTGCTGTAGCTTTTGAATACACAGTTCGCGGCAAGACATACCGGGTAGGTGAATTTTCACAGGACGGGCCGGCCACACCAAATTCATTGTTCCTGAAAATGCTTAAGGGAACTTATTTATCGCCTAAAATCATCGTGCAGACAACAGTGAAAAAGAGCCCCACCTGGGAACTGATGATGAAAAATGTATATTCAATCGGAGCTTACCAGGTCAATCCTGATGGATTCCAGTTGAACGTGATGTACCAGAACGATAAGACCGGATCAGCCATTAATTACATCCCTGAAGGTCCTAAACCCGAAGACGGCGGAATAAACGGTAAAATACTCATACAGGTACTTAACCTCGATAATCTTAATAGCCAGCTCGATCCTTCTCCCGACGGGACATTCGATTATGTTGAAGGTGTTACAATCAATTCTTCAAATGGCAGGATAATTTTCCCTGTATTGCAACCATTCGGGAAATACATGTACGATAAAATTACAGGAGGAAGCACTAATAATGAAATTGTCGAAATAGCAAAGAAGTACGCATTCCAGGAATTGTACGATTCTTCCCAGACATGGGCGCGTTCAATATCAGAAAAAAATAAATTCTTTCTTGAAGGAACATACCAATCGGCATCGAGTTCCGAGATCAATCTTAATGCAACAAACATACCACAGGGTTCTGTTAAAGTCACGGTAGGAGGGAACCAACTGAGTGAAGGGCAGGACTATACTGTAGATTATAACCTGGGACGAGTAAAGATAATTAACCAGGGATTGCTTGAGTCAGGTGCCCAGGTTAAGATATCACTTGAAAGCAATTCATTGTTTGCTATTCAGACAAAGACTCTTATTGGTACACATCTCGATTATAAGTTCAACAGCGATTTCCATATCGGTGCCACAATTCTTAACCTTACTGAAAGGCCTCTTACCTCAAAGGTCAATATCGGCGACGAACCTATTTCAAATACAATATGGGGATTGGATGGTTCGTACCGGACAGATGCTCCTTATATCACAAATTTTATTGATAAGCTTCCCTTTCTTGATACCAAGGAATCGTCGAACATTACGGTTAATGCAGAGTTTGCTCATCTTATTCCCGGGCATTCTAAAGTTCTGAAGAAGAACGGTGTTTCGTATATTGACGACTTTGAAGGTACGACCACTCATAATGACATGCGGCAACCGGGAAGCTGGGTACTGTCCAGTACACCCCAATACCAGCCGGAGCTGTTCCCCGAAGCAGCATTAAACAATAACCGGGCATATGGTTATAACAGGGCGAAACTTGCATGGTACACTATCGATCAGACAGCTTTTCTTAGAAATACTTATCTTACACCCTCTAACATTGATGCTAATGCACAGTCGAGCCATTTTGTACGTGAAGTGTTCGAAAAGGAAATCTTTCCGAATAAGGAAACTCCCAATGGTATTCCAACTTCAATCCAGACACTCAGCCTCGCATTTTATCCGGATGAAAAAGGACCATATAACTACGACTTAGATACAACAGCCTATTCAGCAGGTATATTGAAAGACGGGAGTGGCCGTCTTGCCGATCCTGTCACAAGATGGGGTGGTGTAATGCGTAAAATTGACAATACAGATTTTGAAGCCGCCAATTACGAATTCATCGAATTCTGGCTGCTTGACCCATTCTGCGAAGACCAGGACAGTGCAAATGCCGGCGGTAAACTTTATTTTAACATGGGTAATATTTCCGAGGATATCCTGAAGGACTCACGGAAAGCTTTTGAAAACGGACTTCCCAGGTCAGAATCTGACACGGTATACATCGATTCAACAGCATGGGGACGTGTACCCCTTTCACAGTCACTCGTCGATGCTTTTGATAACGATCCTCAAAGCCGTACTTACCAGGATATCGGACTTGACGGGCTCAGCGACCAGCAGGAAATCACGTTCTTCAGCACATATGTTGCAATGCTGGATTCTTTTCATAATATAGGGGTTTTGAACGATTCGTCATATAACGTCCTATATTCAGATCCTTCCAGCGATGATTTCCATTATTATTTAGGAGGCGATTATGACAATCTGGGATATGGCATATTACAAAGGTATAAGAAATATAACGGACTGGAGAGTAATTCACCGGTCGGGGGCACAAACACCAGCTACACGGCTCAGTCGAGTATCTCTCCTGATGTTGAGGATATTAATCATGATAAAACCCTCAGCGAGGGTGAAAGCTATTACCAGTATGAAATTCCAATAACGTACCAGAATTTTCTGCACGATAAAAAATTTATAACTGATGAGATACAGGCTACGGTCACGCTGAAGAACGGGCAGACCACACAGGTAAAATGGTACCAGTTTAAAATACCGCTTTATGAACCTGATAAGGTGGTTGGCTCAATTTCCGACTTTAAATCGATCAGGTTTGCAAGAATGTTCCTGAAGGGATTCGAAAAGGATGTGGTACTTCGTTTTGCCACACTTGACATAGTCAGGGGTGAATGGAGAAAATATGTCCTTTCGATGAAAGAGGGAGGAGAATATACGCCATCACCCCAGCCGGGTAATGCCACGTTCGATATTACGGCAGTGAATATTGAAGAAAATGGCACCCGTTCACCGGTAAATTATGTTCTGCCACCCGGCATCGACCGTGTTATTGATCCTACCAACCCGCAGATGCGTCAGCTTAATGAACAGTCGATGTTGCTTAAAGTTATTGATTTGGCTGATGGCGATGCAAGGGCAGCTTACAAAAATGTTACAATGGACGTCCGGACTTACAAGAGGATGCAGATGGAAGTACATGCTGAGGAAATTGCCGGTTACCCTCTTGAAGATAATCAGTTGAGCGTATTTATCCGCTTAGGTTCTGATTATAAACAGAATTTTTACGAGTACGAAGTTCCGCTTAAGCTTACTCCACCAGGATTATACAATAACGATAATAATACCGACCGACAGATGGTCTGGCCAACAGATAACAGGATCGACATATATTTCGATCTGCTGAAACAGGTTAAACAGTTGCGTAATGAGGTAATGGAATCGGATGGATCAATTTCTCTTACATCACATTATTCACAGGCCGTAGATCAGAACGGCAATCTGTTGCCCTATATTTCCGGGATGACCGATTCACTTAAAAAGATTACCGTTTGCGGCAATCCGAACCTGAGTAATGTCAGAACCATAATGATTGGTTTAAGGAACCCGAATGATCCTGATAATGATGATCCCAGGTCGGGGATAGTTTGGGTGAATGAGCTTCGTCTTACCGATTTTGATGAAAAAGGCGGCTGGGCAGCAAATGCCAGAGTGGCAACCAAGCTTGCTGACATTGGCATGCTTACAATTTCAGGAAGTACCAGTAAGCCTGGCTTTGGAAGTATCGAGAAAAAAGTGAGTGAACGAAGTAAGGAAGATATTTACCAGTACGATATATCATCAAACCTTGAGCTTGGAAAATTCTTCCCTCAGAAAGCCGGTGTCAAGATACCGATGTATGTTAGTTTTTCACAGACCATTAAGAATCCACAATACAATCCTTTAGATCCTGATATACCTTTTGAGGAGGCTTTGAGTAAAGCTCCTTCTGATAAAGCCAGGGATTCAATAAAACATGTTGCACAGGATTTTTCTCAAAGGAAAAGTATTAATTTTACCAATGTGCAGATTACCAGAGGCATGAAGGAAAAGCCCAGTCTGTTCGATATCTCAAATTTATCTTTAAGTTATTCCTATAGTGAAATATATGCACGGAATATCAATACTGTTTATGATATAAACCGTAATTACCGTGGCGCTTTGGCATATAACTTCAATACACAGTCGAAAAATGTAATGCCATTCAGCAAGGTGAAATTCCTGAAATCAAAATCATTAAGCCTTATTCGTGATTTTAACTTTTATTACCTGCCACAGCAGATTTCATTGCGTACTGATGTGGAAAGGAATTACAGGGCAACACAGCTCCGTAATATCAGCAATCCTGATATTGTTATTTATCCGAGCTATAAGAAAGATTTTACATGGAACAGGATGTACGATGTAAGGTATGATTTATCGAGGGGGCTGAAGCTTGATTTTTCTGCTGCCAATAATGCGAGAATTGATGAACCGGATGGCAAGGTCGATAAGAATGATAAAGAATCATACCAACGCTGGAAAGACTCTGTTCTGACAAATGTAGCAAATTTCGGGCGTACAACCCAGTACCACCATATGTTTAATGCAAACTGGAACACACCGTTGAATAAATTACCCTTCCTGGATTGGACAAGCCTTTCTACCCGCTATAACTGCACTTACGACTGGACAGCCGGTCCTCTGGAGCGTGATTCAACCGGTAAATTATATAACCGGCTGGGAAATACTATTAAGAATTCCAATACATTACAGCTAAACGGACAAATTACCCTTACTACCATATATAATAAGATACCATTTCTTAAAAAGTTAAACCAGCCAACGGGTCAGAAAGGACAGGGAAAAGGACCAAAAGGCCCGAAGGGAAAGGACGATAAGGGTAAAGATGCAAAACCCGGTGCCGGGAAGGAAGGTGAAGAACCTGATGATAGTAAATACGAGCATGTGGCCTTTGAAAAAGCAAATATGGAATTCAAGGCAAACACTCCCCGTATTATAGTTCATAACCTACAGACCACCGATGTGCAGGTTACAGCAATTGATTCAACCGGATTAAAAATAGTCGGGCAGCAAAAGGTGATCGATGAAAACAGGGTTTCTTATACATTCGATAAAGATTATAAAAAAGTAAAGATTATTGTCAATGGGCGAAAGAAACTCCGCGAGGATTACTGGATGATTGTTTTGAAATACACACTGAAAGCACTTATTGGTATAAAAAATATTTCTCTGTCATATTCACAGACAAATGGAACCCTGTTACCCGGATATATGCAGCGCACCAAAATCTTCGGAATAGAAAGGGATAATAACGGGATATTTGCTCCGGGGATTCCGTTTGTACTGGGAATGCAGGATAGAAAATTCGCTGAAAAGGCAGGTAACAACGGCTGGCTTACAATGGACTCCACCCTTAATTCACCGTATATAATGAATGCATCCGAAACATGGAATTTCCGCAGTACTATTGAACCTGTCGAGGGTATGAGAATTGAACTGAATGCCCAGCGTACATTATCCGAAAACAGGAATGAATTTTATTACCCGGACGCTGACGGAAAATTCAGGGCTGGCAGTTCAACCACCACCGGTAACTTCAGCATGTCGTTCCTTGCCTGGCCTACCTCATTTGAGAAAATTGAAGATAAAACATATTGGACCAATGCCTTCCGTGATCTGCTCAATTACAGGATCAAAATTGCTGAACGATTGTGTTCCGAAAGGTTAAAGGATGATAACCAGTACACGGGTGCAACAGTCGATTCTACAGGCTTTCCTGATGGATACAGCCCATCATCCCAGCAGGTGCTTATACCCGCATTTATGGCAGCTTATGCAGGTATAAGTCCGGCTAAGGTCACTCTCGAAACATTCCCGTCGGTAATTCATATGATGCCAAACTGGAGAATTACATACGACGGGCTTTCTAAAATTGAATGGGTCAAAAAGTATTTTAAAACTATTTCAATCAACCACACTTACCGTTGTACTTATAACATTGGCAATTATTCGACCAGTTTATTATTTACTCCTGATGCCGACGGTATATCAAGAGTACGTGATGTACTGGATGTTAACTACCTGCCGAAATATGAAATAAATTCTGTAACCATCAGCGAGCAATTCAGTCCTCTTATTGATTTCGATATGACCTGGAATAACAGCCTGACAACAAAGGTTGAATTCAAAAAAACCAGGAACCTTACACTCACTTTATCAAATAATCAGGTAACCGAAGTTCGCAGCGATGAATATGTTATCGGTGCAGGATACAGGATAAAAGACCTGAAGTTTAACCTGTATGTTGCCGGAAAAACAAACCAGTTCAAAAGCGACCTCATACTTAAATTTGATTTTTCCGTTCGTTCAAATATGACGGTTATGCACCAGATACTTGAAGGGCAGACCCCGACTGTTATTACGGGTCAGACCCAGAACCTTAATAGTAACAGGAACCAGCTTACTTCCGGACAAAGGATTTATTCAATAAAGACTTCGGCTGATTACACACTGAGCGACCGGTTCAATTTAAAATTCTTTGTTGATACAAATATTACCAAACCTTATATTGCTCTTTCTTTCCCGACTACAAACACAAACATCGGATTCAGCGTGAGATTCACTCTCACAAATTAGTTTGTAGTTTCAGGGTTCAGGTTTAAAGTTTCACGTTTCAGAGTTTCAGTGATTTATTTTTTTCTCACTTCTCACATTCTGGTTCCTGATTCATATTATAGCAATAAATAAGTTTCTTAACACTTAACACTTTCCCACTACACTGGTTCCTGATACCTGATTCCTGTTTCTTTGTACCTGTTACTTGATTAAATCCTTAACATAAACTTAACACTCGCTTAAATTTCAGTTAACATCACTGGTATTTCTTTGCATCATAAATAATAAATCATTATGAATATGAATTTAAGAAAATTGTTTTTAAGCAGCATTGCCTTGATTTTGGTTGCATTTTCTGCCCGGTCACAGAATGGATCAAATGATACAATCCCTGCTTCGATAGAAAAAATAAACAGCAGCATTCAGGTATTAAAGAAACTGAAGATATCAGGTTACATCCAGGCACAATTCCAGATAGCCGATTCTACAGGCATTGAATCATTTGCCGGAGGAAATTTTACTTCAGGTGTTGACAATCGTTTCTCGATAAGAAGGGGACGGGTAAAATTTCTTTACGACAACGAACTTTCACAATATGTGCTTCAGTTTGATGTAACTGAAAAGGGTGTGGGAATAAAAGATGCATACGTTTCATTTACAGATCCGTGGTTAAGGTGGTTCAGCATTACCGCCGGTTGTTTTAACCGTCCGTTTGGTTATGAGATCGAATTTTCGTCGAATCAGAGAGAAAGTCCCGAACGCTCACGTATGTACCAGACATTATTTCCGGGTGAACGAGACCTGGGTGTAAAACTTACCATTCAAGGACCAAAATCAACAAAATGGAACATGATAAAACTTGATGCTGCATTGATAAATGGTACAGGTCCGGCCGCAGTCGATTTTGATAAATACAAGGATTTCACAGGTCACCTTTCTTTGAACAAGAGTCTATTGGCTGAAAAAATGAATTTTGGCTTAGGCTTTTCGTACTACAATGGCGGTTGGGGACAAGGAACAAAGTACAATTACAAAATGAAAGATGTAACATATGCTGATGGCACTGTACGCAAGATGTTTGCCGTTGATTCAACAAGAATCAAAGGTGATAAGTCTGAAAGAAAATACATGGGTATAGATGCCCAGGTGAGTTTCGATTTTCCGTTTGGTCTCACTTTCCTCAGGGGTGAATTTATTTCCGGTACACAGCCAGGAACATCAGGCAGTTCAGCAACACCCGCAGCCCAGCCGGCAGAGGCAACGATAACAACCTATTCAACTTCATTAAATACCTCAACAGGCAATTACACAACTACTGCCTCGGCTACAACGCCGAATTCAGATACTTATGTCCGTAAATTCCACGGTTTCTATATTTACTGGTCACAGTATATTTTACATACAAAGCATCAGTTCATTGTTAAATATGATGTTTACAATCCAAATGTGGATGCAACACAAAGCGGGATAGGCACAAAAACAGGATTGCCTTCATGGACAAAAGCTACCGGGGCAGCCGATATCAAATATTCAACACTGGGTCTTGGCTGGATTTACCATTGGAATGCAAATGTCAGGATCACTGCTTATTATGATATGGTCAGTAATGAAAACACAGCGGTCGGACCCACCATTAAAAATGGCACAGTTACTAATTCTGGTTATCAGTCTGACAGGCCTGATAATGTCTTGACATTACGTGTACAGTATAAGTTTTAATAAATCAATTATCAAAGTATTAATAATAAAATAGATATGAAAAAGTGTTTTTTATCAATTGCAGCAATACTCATTGCAATGAGTACGGTCTTCGGGCAGAAAACCACGATCAGACTTAAAGGGAGCGACACCTGCCTGCCTTTGTCGCAGAAAGAAGCAGAACAATTCATGAAAAAGAACAGTAATGTGAGTATATCTGTTACCGGCGGAGGAAGCGGAGTAGGTTTGGCTGCGCTTATTGAAGGAACAACTGACATAGCTATGTCGTCGCGTTCGATGAAAATGAGCGAAAAAACGAAAATGAGAGATGCAGGTAAGGCATACAAAGAAGTGAAAATTGCTTACGATGCTCTTGCTGTTGTTGTTAATCCTGCGAATAAAATAAACCAGCTTACACGCGAACAGCTTGAAGGTATTTTCACAGGTAAGATCAAAAACTGGAAGGAAGTAGGTGGTGAAAATATGTCAATCGTAGTATATTCAAGGGAATCAAGCTCCGGCACATTTGAATTCTTTAAAGAACATGTTCTGAGCAACAAGAATTATACTGCCTCAGCCCTTATGATGCCGGCAACCGGCGCTATTATTCAATCTGTAAGCCAGACAAAAGGTGCTATCGGTTATGTGGGCCTTGCTTATATTGAGAAAGATGTGAAAGCACTGAAAGTATCTTATGATAAAGGTAAAACCTTTACAGCACCATCTATAGCAAATGCAAAAAACAAGTCGTACCCGGTAATCAGGCCCTTATTCTATTATTTTCTTGATAAAGATGACGGCAAGGTGAAGCCCTTCCTCGATTTTGTTCTGTCAACCGCCGGACAAAAGATAGTGGAAGAAATTGGATATGTAAGTTTGAATTAATGATATAACCGGTATTTTTCTGCATATTGTTACAAAAGAAAATGCCATAGATTAACATGAAATTTCATCATATCAGGGAAAGGTTTATTGAGTCTCTCTTATTCTTAAGCAGTACAGTTACATCTTTTACTGTGCTGCTTATTATTATTTTCCTGTTTAAAGAAGGCGCCGGATTATTTGGTCTGACTCCTGTTGAAAAGGGATCTGTTCTTGTGTTGAATAATGATAATCCGGTTAAAGAACTAAATGCAGAACAGGTAAAAACCCTGTTCGACCAGAATGTTACTAACTGGAAAGATATAGGCGGGGAAAATGATTCTGTTATTACTTTCCGGCACGACGACATCAGTAATTATTATTCTGATGAGGAGTTGGGCAATGATCTGGAATTTGTGCCTGCAATGATAAGTGAACTTGTGGGTAAAACAAAAGGGATCATAGCTTATATTCCTGAAAAATATGTAGATAAAAATTTTAATGGCAGGATTGTACCTGTTGAAAAAGTTACAATTACAGGCTTTTTTAAGAACAAGGAATGGTTTCCTACTGCTCAGCCGGCTGCACAATTTGGTGTACTTTCACTTATTCTCGGTACTTTATGGGTGAGCATCGGTGCAATATTAATTGCACTGCCACTCGGGCTTGCAACGGCTGTTTACATGGCGGAGATTGCCGGTGAACGGATCAGGCAGATACTGAAACCTGCAATTGAGTTATTAGCAGGAATACCTTCTGTTGTTTATGGATTCTTTGGATTAGTGGTTATTGTTCCGCAGATTCAGCAGATATTCGGATTGCAGGTTGGGGAAACAGCATTGGCAGGGTCGTTAATATTAGGAATCATGGCATTACCTACCATTATTACCATTTCGGAAGATGCACTGCGAACGACTCCCCGTTCGATGAAGGAAGCAAGTCTTGCATTAGGGGCAAATAAATGGCAAACGATTTACAAGGTAGTTATTCCTCATTCCATTTCAGGCATTACTGCCGCAGCAGTACTTGGTATAGGGCGCGCTATTGGTGAAACAATGGCTGTTCTAATGGTCACAGGTAATTCAGCCGTAATTCCACATTCATTCCTTGAACCGGTAAGAACTATCCCTGCCACTATTGCTGCTGAACTTGGCGAGGCGGCCCAGGACGATATGCACTATAAAGCATTGTTTACCCTCGGTTGTATTTTGTTTTTTATTACCATGATCATTAATCTGGTGGCGGAATTTATGACTGGAACGAAGAAAACGTTTAAACACTGACAATGCATATGGATAAAAAGAGACTGAAGCAATCTGCCGCATTTGCCATTTTAAAGTTCATGAGCCTGTTAGTCATGATCATCCTTCTTTTTATTCTCGGATTCATAACTTATAAAGGCGCCGGAGTGATAAGTTGGGAATTTCTGACTTCCGGGCCTGAGGATGGAATGACCAAAGGCGGTATCTATCCTGCTATAATCGGTACCCTTTGTCTTGTTGCCGGAAGTATGATATTTGCTTTTCCGGTGGGAGTACTTTCAGGGATTTATATTAATGAATATGCAAAAGATAATTTCTTTAAGCGGTTTATTAAGACCATGACCAATAACCTGGCAGGAATACCGTCAATAATTTTCGGATTGTTCGGGATGTCGCTGTTTGTAAATACCCTGGGATTTGGCGATTCAATACTCGCCGGTTCATTGACTCTTGGCCTTCTTACTTTGCCTGTTGTAATAAGAACTACAGAAGAAGCCCTGAAATCTGTCGATAACTCTTTAAGAACTGGAAGTTATGCGCTTGGAGCTTCTAAGTTGCAAACTGTAAGTAGAGTTGTACTTCCGGTTGCTTTTCCAAATATTATTACCGGGCTTATTCTGTCGGTCGGGCGTGTATCAGGTGAAACAGCGCCCATTCTTTTCACTGTTGCTGCATATTTTCTTCCAAAATTACCGACCGGCATTTTCGACCAGGTTATGGCTTTACCATATCATCTTTATGTGCTTTCCACCAGTGGTACCAATATTGAAGCTTCAATGCCAATGGCTTATGGTACTGCATTGGTACTTATTCTTTTTGTACTAATTGCAAATGTCCTGGCTAACGGTTTGCGCGGATACTTCGGAAGAAAAGTAAAAATGAACTAAGATGCATGTACTTGAAGCAAATAATGTAAACCTGTTTTATGGCGATGTTCATGCTCTGAAATTTGTCACAATGGCCATTGAGGAAAAAACCGTTACCGCCCTGATAGGCCCGTCAGGTTGTGGTAAATCTACTTTTATCCGGCTTTTCAACAGGATGAACGACCTGATACCAAACGTAAAGATTGACGGTAAGATTCTCTTTAACGGTCATGATATCTATAATAATAATATCAGTGTTGATGAACTCAGAAAACAGATAGGTATGGTCTTTCAGCGGCCAAATCCCTTTCCTAAAAGTATTTTTGAAAATATTGCCTACGGACTTCGCGTAAATGGTATAAATGATAAAAAATTCATAACTGAAAGGGTTGAAAGGTCTCTTATTCAGGCTGCATTATGGGATGAGGTGAAGGATAAACTGAAAAAGTCGGCTTTTGAACTTTCAGGTGGCCAGCAGCAGCGTTTATGTATCGCCCGTGCCCTGGCTATCGAACCATCTGTTCTGTTGATGGATGAACCGGCATCTTCACTCGATCCCATTTCTACAAATAAAATAGAAGAACTGATATATGAACTGAAAAACCATTACACCATAATTATTGTTACTCATAATATGCAACAGGCAGGCAGGGTAAGCGATTATACCGCATTTTTTTACCTTGGCCAGATGATCGAATACGACAAAACAAAAAATATTTTTATCAATCCAAAAGATACCAGAACCCAGAATTATATAACAGGAAGATTCGGATAAAACAGTAGAAAGTTCATAAAGTGAAATAGTGAAACAGTGAAACAGTGAAACAGTGAAACAGTGAAACAGTGAAACTTTAATAATATGAGTCATTTAGAATACGAAATCAGGCAGTTAAAATCAGACATTATTGAAATGTGGGAACTTGTACAGGCTCAGCTGGTAAAGACCAGGGAAGCTATTCACCTTTTCGATAAGGATCTTGCACGCGAAGTAATATCCAATGAAAAAAGAGTAAATTCCCATGAACTGAAAATTGATCGTGATTGTGAAAATATCATAGCTCTTTTCAATCCTGTTGCAATTGATCTTCGATTCGTACTGGCTGTGCTGAAAATCAATTCTAACTTGGAGCGTACCGGTGATATTGTGGAAAGTATTTCGAAATTTGTTCTTGATGTTGACAAGAATTTCGACAAAGAATTGCTGACTATTACCAGGCTTCCCGAAATGCTTGATATTGCTGATAACATACTATCAGATGTGTTTACGGCATTCAATAATGATGACACAAAACTGGCAAGATCAATTTTTTCCAGAGACGAAAAACTTGACGAAATTAATAATGCAGCAACAAAAATCCTGGCCGGTTATATTAAACAACATCCGGAAAATATACATCAGAGCCTGAATGTAATTTCAATTATCAGAAAGCTTGAAAGGATAGGTGACCTTTGTTCTAATATTTCTGAAGAGATAATATTTTTTGTCGAGGCAAAGGTATTGAAGCATGCAAAGAAAAAGAGTTGAAAGTTCGTAAAGTGAAAAAGTGGAAAAGTGGAAAGCGACTAGTTTTTTTCTTAACACTTAACACTTAACACTTAACACTTAACACTTAACACTTAACACTTAACACTTAACACTACAAACTGCAAACTGCAAACTGTAAATTTTTATTTATTAAATTTACCCGTTATTATTTCTATGAGAAATGAATCAAAAAAACTTTACCATTTTGATTGTTGACGATGAGGAGGACATCTTAAATTTTTTAGGATACAATTTGAAGGCTGAAGGTTATAAGGTTTTGACTGCTTCAAACGGTTATGAAGCTGTTCAAATTGCAAGAAAGAACAATCCCCATCTTATCATTCTCGATGTCATGATGCCTGGCATGGACGGGATTCTAACCTGCAGGGAACTCCGTGCTATCCCGGCATTAAAGAAAACAATCATCGCATTTCTTACTGCCAGGACTGAAGATTATTCACAAATTGCAGGATTCGAATCGGGAGCTGATGATTACATCTTTAAGCCGGTCAAACCTAAAATCCTGGTAAACAAAATTGCAGCCCTTCTCCGGCGTCATAACGATGATAATATGATTGTCAGGACATTCAGCCTGGGTGATCTTACCATAGATCATGAAAAATTCAGAGTATATATTAAGGGAAAAGAACTTACTCTTCCTAAAAAGGAATTTGAATTGCTTACATTGCTTACATCAAAGCCTGACAGGGTGTTTACACGTAATGAGATACTGGAAACTATCTGGAATGAGTCGGTAATTGTCGGTGAAAGGACTATAGATGTACACATCAGGAAACTGCGCGAAAAGCTTTCTAACGACCGTATAAAAACAATTGTTGGAGTAGGTTATAAATATGAACAGTAATGAAAAACATGGCAGTAATCAATTCCTGCCTGGTTCACTAAAACCGTACCAATTATTATTGCTTTCGGCTTTTGTCTGCTGCTTTGCTGTTTTTATAATTCTAATTCTGCTCAGCCTGGTTTTTTCCCGGCCTGTTGTATGGATTGAATTTTCAATTCTTTTTGTTTTCGTGTTTTTTACAATATATGCTGTTTTTGCGGTAGTCTTTAAGTATTTCATATTTGAAAAAATAAAACAGGTATATAAGACCATACTTCAGTACAAATTACCCGGAGGGACAAAGATCAGACAGATAAATTTGCATGAGGATATTATCGCTGAGGTAAACGCCGACGTTAGGGAATGGGCTGAACAGCGAAAAAGTGAAATTGATAACCTGAAAAATCTTGAAGCTTGGCGCCGCGAATTCCTGGTGAATATTGCTCATGAACTGAAGACTCCGGTTTTCAATATACAGGGTTACGTAAGCACCTTACTTGGAGGAGCAATAGATGATTCAGCAGTTAACCGTGAATTCCTTGAAAAGACAGGTAAAAATATCGAACGTCTGATACTTATTTTAGATGACCTTGATATTATTACCCAATTGGAGTCAAGTGGAATAAACATGCATTATTCAAGGTTTAATATTGCTGAACTGACAGCAGAAGTATTCGATCTGCTCGAAAATAATGCATTACAAAAGAATATCAGCCTCACCTTCCTCAACGGAACAAATGTTTATTCACCTTTCTTTGTCTGGGCGGACCGTGAGCGTATCCAACAGGTGCTTATTAATCTTATTGATAATTCAATCAAATACGGAGTTGAAGGAGGTAATACCAAAGTTGGTTTCCACGATTTGGATGAGAATATTCTGGTGGAAATTTCCGATAACGGGATAGGAATTGATCAGATACATCTTCCGCGTTTGTTCGAAAGGTTTTACCGGGTCGATAAAAGCCGTTCCCGGAAGCAGGGCGGATCAGGTCTGGGTCTGGCAATTGTGAAACACATTGTTGAGGCACACAATCAGACTATTAACGTACGAAGCACACCACAGATCGGCTCCGCATTTTCATTTACCCTGAAAAACGCCTCTGACATACTGTCGATCTGAGAATACATTTGTGACTTGTAATAAGTCTCACGTCTCACTTTTTCACCGTTCCACATTTCAACGTCTCACATCTCACTTCCTGGTTCTTTTTTCGTGTTTTTTGGTTTCCATATTTTTTATATTTTTGGCACAAAATATTTTTCAACAATTAATAAAATATAATTTATGAATATTCCTGAGGATTTGTTGTACACTGAAGATCATGAGTGGCTTAAGGTAGATGGCCATGAGGCATATGTTGGTATAACCGATTATGCACAGGGACAGTTGGGCGACATTGTTTTTATCGAAATTGAGACCGCAGGTCAGAATATTGGAAAGCATGAGGTATTTGGTACTATTGAAGCAGTAAAAACAGTTTCCGATATGTTTATGCCTGTTTCGGGTGAAGTGATTGAAGTTAATTCCAAAGTGCTTGATAGCCCGGAATCAGTTAATAGCCAACCTTACGGTAACGGCTGGATGATAAAGATCAGAATTAATGATCCCGCAGAACTGAAGGCTTTATTATCACCGGCACAGTACAGCCAAAAGGCCGGAAATTAATCATTTGCCATCAGATTAGTTCAGGATAATAAATCAGATTTGCGGAAGCTTATCCTGCCTGGTTAACAGGCGTATCAGTTGAAGATGTGTATTGTTGTCCCGTCGAATGTTGTCTGATATTGCTTGAGAGGTTTTGTGGCAGGACCGTGTGTTACCGATCCGTCTAACAAGAGAAATGCTGAGTTGCAACATTCCTTACATTCAGCAAAATTATTTGACTGGTCGGCCGAAACACGGCAATTATTTTCAGGCTGGTATGTACATGTCCTGTCGTATGCCATAAACTGGTCGACTGAAGTACGATATACAATTATGCCATTCACTCCGCCGGTTATATATTCGTAGTTTCCGACAGAATTAAGGGAGATAAATTCAGGACGGTTAATATCAATATAAATATCGACATAAGTATATGCAATTTCGTCATCCTTGTTACACGACGAAAAAGAAATAAACAGTACAGTTGTTACAAAAAATATTAATTTTGTTATTTCTGAAACATGCTTCATGAAAATGATAAAATTTGACAGATAATTAACTTGAGAATTTAAAAATATATTGTTCTATGGATAGTTTAGGTGATTTTATATACCTTTTGATAGGACTTGTTATATTGATTGCCAGCCTGATTAAAAAAGCAAAAAGTGTAACCGGGATACCAAAAGAAATTCTGGAAGATATTTTACCTTTTCCCGAATCCCAAAATGAAAATGCTCCGGTTAAAAATATTGATGAATCCTCCATGTCTTACCCGGGAAGACCAATCGCAAAAAAGGAATACATTTCATATGAAAATACTGAACCATCAACATTTCCGGTTGTTGAAAAAGAACTATCTTTATCAGAAACTACCGGAACATACCGGCCTTATTTAACAGATGGTTTCGACCTGAGAACGGCCGTTATTTATTCAGAAATATTAAATACAAAGTATTTTTAATACTATATAACATAAATTTTTATAAAAAGATTTGGCAAAAAGTGTTTCAAATATCTATATTTACACACTTTAATTTGAGAGTATAAACATTTATTTATCATATCATAAATATTTCATTATGGTTAGAAAATTACTTTTTATTTCTTTAACTTTTCTGTTTGTTCAGGGCATGTTTGCACAGACAGGTGCATTGAAAGGAAAAGTTGTTGATAAAGAAAATAAGGAACCCATTCCATTTGCAAATGTGGTAATTCAGTCAGAAAATGGAGTACAGGTTGGAGGCTCTTCAACTGACCTCGACGGGATGTATACTATCAAACCAATCCCTGCAGGTAAGTTTACCGTTATCGCATCATGTATCGGTTATAATAAGTGGCAAATGAAGGGTGTGCAGATATCGTCAGATAAAATCCAGTCCCTTAACATTGACATGAGTTCAACATCAAAACAGATCGAAGAGATTGTAATTCAGGAATTTACAAATCCGCTTATTGATAAAAACCCTCAGGCAGGTGCTACTGTAAATGCTGATGATATAGAAAAGATGGCTGGGCGTGGCGCCAGTGCTGTTGCAACAACTATTGCAGGTGTTTATTCGGAAAATGGTGAAGTCGGGAGTATCCGCGGGGCACGTGAAAGTGCAAATGTTACTTATGTTGACGGGATGAAAATTATCGGTACATCAAGTATCCCGAAAGATGCTATTGAACAGGTTTCGGTATATACCGGTGGCCTGGAGGCAAAATACGGAGATGCAACCGGTGGTGTTACCAGTATTACTACCAAAGGTGCATCTACTGAATTTTTCGGAGGCCTCGAATTTTTAACATCCAAGTTTCTCGATCCATATGATTATAATCTTCTGGGATTTACATTTTCAGGCCCTATTATTACCGTTCAGGATAAGTTATATCCCGAAAGAAAAAATGCCATTCTGGGCTACTTTGTTTCAGGAGAACTTAGTTATGTGGGTGATGGTTCTCCTACATCAATTAAATTGTACGAAGTAAAGGATGATGTCCGTCAATCACTTATCAATGACCCTCTCAGAGCTCTTGACGTTGGTTTCGGGACAAACCTGAATGCTGAATATTTACACAGTGATGCATTCGAGAAAGTAAATGTAAAAAGAAATGCAGATGGAAAATCATTAAATATTTCAGGGAAACTGGATATTTCACCTTCAAAAAATATTGATTTAGTTGTCGGAGGCTCGGCTTACAGTTCCCACAACAACAACTGGAATTTCTCAAACAGCCTTTTTAACTGGAATAAAAACTCAGAATCGTATTATACCAATTTGCGTTCATATGTAAGGTTGACACAAAAATTTGCAAATGCAACAGAAAATGAGAAAAAGCAGACAATAAGCAATGTTTTTTATTTAATTCAGGCTGATTATGAAAAAACATACGGACTGACCTGGGATGCCAGTCATAAGGATAATCTCTTTAATTACGGATATATCGGGAAATTTGAATCCTATAAAATCCCTTCGTATACCAGCACACTGGTATACGATTCAATAACACACTTATCAGCTCATACCCTTGATAATTTCTATGATACACTTATTACCTATCAATACTCGGATGTAAATCCGGAACTTGCTAATTACACACAAAGGTATTATAACCTGTTTGATAATAATTATTATTACTCACAGACCTACCTCATACAGCAGGGCGGAGGCCTTTTGAATGGTGATGCACCAAGTTCTGTTTACGGACTCTGGAACGTGCCCGGTGCTGTTACATCAGGATATTCCAAATATGATAATGACCAGTTCCGCATATCTGCTTTTGGTTCAGCAGACATCAAAGACCATGCAATATCCCTGGGCTTTGAGTTTGAAACCCGTACACAACGCGGTTATAGTGTAGGGCCTTATGGGCTGTGGGAATTAGCAAGGGGGCTTATGAACAAGCATATAAAGGAGCTTGATTACATGAATCCTGTACCTCATTATCTGATGGATGCCGAAGGCCAATATATACTGAACGATGATGGCAGCCGTGTATTTATGGATACTATTTCGTATGACCGGCTTTACAGCTTCGAGGATCAGTCGCTTTTCGACATAAGTTTCCGCCAGCATTTAAACAAACCTGTTGATGGAACTGAGTGGATAGATATTGATAATTACGATCCTTCAGAATTTGATATATCATATTTCAGTCCTTATGAATTATTGCAAAGTGGTAACAGTTATGTTGCTTACCAGGGCTACGACGCTTATGGCAATATCCTTACTGAAAAACCCAGCCTGCAGGAATTCTTTACCGGATCGAAGGATATTGCAGGTAAATCATGGCGACAGTATTTAATAGCACCTTATGAACCAAATTATGCTGCGTTTTATGTGCAGGACCAGTTTTCTTTTAACGACCTGTGGTTTAATGTGGGTGTTCGTGTCGACAGATTTGATGCAAACCAGAGTGTCCTTAAAGACCCATATTCTTTTTATGATACTTACAAAGCCGGTGATGACGATAACGGTAAACTTCTTGGCGGAGACCGCCCCTCGAATATTGGTGATGACTATGTGGTTTATGTGAACAATCTTGAAAATCCTACAAAAATTATGGGGTATCGCAGCGGTAGTACCTGGTATAATGCCTCCGGAACTGAAATAAGCGACCCTATTACCATTTCCACTGCCACCGGTATTGCTCCATATCTTCTCTATCCTGATATCGATATGAGTTCCGATGATTATAACGTTTCAATGTCGTTTAAGGATTACGAACCGCAGATAACGGTTATGCCACGTATTGCTTTTTCATTCCCTATTTCCGATGTTGCAAAATTTTACGCACACTATGATGTGCTGTCAACGCGTCCTGAAGGCAATGTCCTTGATCCTACCGATTACCTGTTTTTTAATATCAGAAGTAAGGGTACTGTTGGAAACCCCGACCTGAAGCCTCAGAAGACTGTTGACTATGCTCTGGGCTTTCAGCAGAAAATAAGTTCGACATCGGCTCTTACCCTTGAGGCATATTACCGTGACATGCGCGATATGATTCAGGTTACTAGCATTATTGGTGCATACCCGGAATATAAATATTATACTTACGGAAATATCGACTTTGGTACTGTTAAAGGATTTACGGCTACCTATGATTTACGACGTACCGGGAATATTGCTTTCAGGGCAAGTTATTCACTTCAGTTTGCCAACGGAACAGGATCCGGGCCTAACGAAGGTATTAACCTGATTTCTTCAGGCCAGCCAAATCTCCGCACACTTATTCCTTTAAGTTACGACCAGCGTCATGCATTGGTCGGAAATGTTGACTTCCGTTTTGCCGACGGCCCTGCCTATAATGGTCCTGTTATTGGGGATTTGAAAATACTCAGGAATACAGGTGCAAACCTGATTGTCCGTTCCGGCTCAGGTTCTCCGTATACAAAACGTGCTATTATTGGAGGAGCCGTTGAAGGTTCATTGAAAGGCTCCCGTAAACCGTGGAGAACTACCCTTGACCTGACCATCGACCGCGATATAATGATAACATTCGGAGGAGATGAGGTTAATAAACCTAAAATGATAGGTTTAAACGTGTACCTGGAAGTTACCAATCTATTAAATACAGCGAATGTTATTAATGTATACGAGTCTACCGGTAACCCTGATGACAATGGATTCCTTGCTGCAACTGAAAATCAGGCTATGATAAATACACAGGTTGACCCCGTGGCATACCGTAATTTTTATGCTATGGCCATAAATTCACCTTCTAATTACAGCCTGCCAAGACGAATACGACTTGGGGTAAAAATCGGTTTTTAATTTTGTTAATAAGAAAATATTATTACAGCAATGAAAGTATATAAGCTATTGTTTCTCATAATTTTCACAGTTTATTTTTCCTCTGGTTCATTGTTTGCTGAAAATCCTGTTACCATGGGTAAATCGGGCACAAAACATAACAAATCGGCAACCGCAGGTTGCGTGATCCCAAGTACCCAGACCTGGCTCGATCTTAATAATGTCAGAGCCCTTATAATGACAGGTGGAGATATGTGGTGGGACCTAAAGGATAAATCTATGTATGAAGTTCCCAAAGGTTCCGGTAAAACAGCCCTGTTTTCAGGAGCAATATGGATTGGTGGTACAGATGTGAATAACCAGTTAAAACTATGTGCCGTAAAATACCGTGCAAGTGGAACTGATTTCTGGACAGGACCATTGGTCGAATCAGGGCCTAACCGTGCAACCGTAACATCCGAAGTATGCCTGAAATACGATAAACACTGGAATATTACAAGGACTGATGTTGCAAAATTCAGGGCATGGTTTAATGCAACCCCGGAACAACGGTCAGTTGATTTTCCCGGATACCAGATTCCTGACGTTATTCTGGATTGGCCTGCTATGGGTGATACAGCAAACCATTATGCAAAATACCTGGCACCTTTCGAGGATGTTGATGGTGATGGTTCATACGACCCGGAAGGCGGTGGAGATTATCCGTTTTATGACCTCGACGATGCGCTTCCTTGTGGTACCTCAAGGGAACAGAGAAGGATCAGATTATTTGGCGACCAGACATTGTGGTGGGTATATAACGACAAAGGTAATGTGCATACAGATCCGGTAAGTGATCCGGTCGGAATGGAAATACAGGCACAGGCTTTTGCATTTGCTACGAATGATGAACTTAATAATATGACCTTTTATAACTATGCCCTTATTAACAGGTCTACTTATAAACTGCAGGATACTTATTTCGGTGTCTGGACCGATGCCGACATGGGATATGCATGGGATGACTTTGTTGGTTGCGATGTTAACCGCGGACTTGGATACCTTTACAACGGGGATAATGTTGATGGTTCAGGTGAATCGTATGCCTACGGGGGGCCGACACCTCCGCCGCCTGCTATCGGAATGGACTTTTTTGAAGGTCCATACCAGGACGCTGACAACCTCGATAACCCAACAAGCTGGGATACTCTTACCGGCCAGTTGATCTGTGATAATAACATTCTAAATGGTAATATAAACGGGCTGAATTTTGCCGATGGTATCGTTGATAATGAGCGTTGGGGAATGAGAAGGTACCTGTATTTTAATAATAGTGCAGGTGTTCAGGGTGACCCGAATGAAGCAATAGAATATTATAATTACCTGAAGGGAAAATGGAAAGACGGAACAAAAATGTTTTATGACGGAACGGGTCATTATAGTGACGGCGCTACCTCCGATATACCATCCGACTTTATGTTCCCGGGTGATTCTGACCCCTGCGGATGGGGAGAAGCAGGCCAGCCGCAGTCTCCATGGGACGAGTTTACCGAAGATAATGACCCTGACGACCGTCGTCTGGTTCAATCTGCAGGCCCTTTTACCTTAGAACCGGGTGCCGTGAATGATATTACCGTTGGTGCAGTATGGGCGCGTGCCAGCGCCGGTGAACCATTTGAATCGGTTGAGGAAGTGCGTCGTGCAGATGATAAGGCGCAGTTACTGTTCGATAATTGTTTTAAAATGGTCAACGGACCTGATGCCCCCGAAATGAAAATTATTGAGCTTGATCAGAAACTTATTGTCCATCTTTATAACATGCCCCGTTCAAACAACTATCTTGAACAATACCTCGAAAAAGACTTCAGGATCATTAATGTAGATACTGATAAAACAGATGATGACAATACCCCTGATGTTGTCGATAAGTATTACCGCTTTGAAGGCTACCAGGTATTCCAGGTGAAAGATTCGACAGTTTCGATTACCGATGTTCATGATCCTGACCTTGCACGACTCGTTTTTCAGTGCGATATTAAAAACGGGATAAAAGAACTTGTTAATTATACCTGGTCTACCGATTTGGGTGCCAACATACCCGTTAAAGAAGTTACCGGTGACAGTATGGACAATGGTATTAAACATTCTTTCGTGCTAACAGAGGACAAATTTGCCCAAAACGCCAAAACACTGGTCAATTATAAAAAATATTATTATATAGGAATTGCATATGGCTATAATAATTATATGACTTATGATCAGAATGACCCGGATTCTTATGAGGGCCAGAAGAAAAGATACCTGGCAGGCCGTAAAACATTAACAGGTGCAATAAAGGCAAAAAAAGCCATACCTCATCCTGTCAGCCCTCAGAATGGAGGAACGGTTCTTGGTTCCACCTATGACGACAGTCCCAAAATCACACAGATATATGGCAGGAGCAGTGTTGCAAATGCCCTTGAACCTTCCGACGCCTCAATCCAGCAGATCATGTCAGGCGAACCTTGGAAAATTAATGAAATGGAATACCGGAATGGGAATGGCCCGATAAGGGTAAAAGTAGTAGATCCGTTAAATGTACCTGACGGAGAATATATTGTACGCATGGATTCTGTTTCTTTCAATAAGTATTTTTTCAGGATTGAAGATGCACGGTGGTATATTGCCCAGGTAAGTGGTTCAGTTAGTTTTGATACAATCTACTCAGATGCATGGATCAGCACTGAATATGAACAGATAATCGCAGAACTGGGAATATCTGTTACAATCAGCATGTTACCCAAAAATACAAAATTGGGGAATATACTGATGACAGTTTATACTGATAACAGTACTATAAGCTATTCCGATATTACCAAACCGTGGCTTGGTTTTTTACCGGATGAAGAGAGTAATGACCCATTTAACTGGATACGCGCCGGTACAACATATGTTGAGAGCGATCTTAATTTTAACGATTATTATGTTTCAGGTACCCTTTATGATGATGATGGCGTATTTGAAAAAATGGCAAGTGGTACATGGTCCCCGTATAAAATGGTTTCACATTATGAATACGGACTTGCCTACGACACAATAGGGTGTCATAAGCGTTTGGATTTCAGCAAAGGTGAACGATTGTCGAGTGTAAATGTCGTTATTACCCCTGACAAAACTAAATGGACCCGCTGCGTTGTTATCGAAACAAGCGAAAATGATACAACTAATACAGGAGCAATTATACCTGGAATGTCAGTATATAAACAGGCTTACAAGTTTGACATGAGAAGGTCGCCATCGGTTGATAAATATGGTAATTCCGCTACACTGGGTTCAGGCCCGAGCAACGATCCTGAAGCGCCAAACTTTATTGCAGATAATGGTATGGGATGGTTCCCCGGTTATGCTATTGATGTGGAAACCGGAGAACGCTTAAATATGATGTTTGGCGAAGCATCTGAACTGCCAGGTGAAAATGGCAGGGATATGTTGTGGAACCCGACAGAAAACCTTGTTACAAAATTATGGAACCCTTACGTGGATTATTACGATCAGCATGATGTGTACCTGCTTGGAGGAAAACATTTTGTTTACGTAATGGGGCACAATAACCAGCTCAGGGACAGCCTGAGTAAAGAGTTCCCGTATATGCCCCCTTACGATAATGGTGCATATATTTACGATCGCCTTTCAAGGTTTGATATGACTGGAAATTCAAATATTAAACAATTCAAGCAAAGTGTTTACAGGAATGCAATGTGGGCAGCTATTCCTCTTATTAATTACGATTATAAGGATATGACACTTGAGGAATTGCTTAATTCATCTGAGATTACAATTAAACTCAGGGTAGGTACTCCAATCTCTGCTTCTATATCTGATTCACTTGATTACGACACAGTCCATGTTGTTACCGGCGATACTACATATCTGAAATACCCGGTATATACATTTAATACTAATGATATTTTTACTGTTAAGAATGATATTGCCACTGCAAAAGATGCTCTGGACATGATAAACATTGTGCCTAATCCTTACTATGGTTATTCACCTTACGAGGAAAGCCAGTTATTGAACCTTGTAAAAATTACCAACCTACCCGAAAAGTGTACAATTTCCATTTATTCGGTTAATGGTATATTAATAAGAAAGTTTAAAAAAGACAACCAGATTACATTTCAGGAGTGGGACCTTAAAAACCAGTATATGATACCTATTGCAGGTGGAGTGTATATCATTCATGTTAAAGTTGAGGGAGTCGGAGAGAAAATTATTAAATGGTTCGGAGCATTGCGTCCTATTGATTTGAACGCATATTGATCTTATGTTAATTTTTTATTGTCGGAATATTTCAAAAAAGAAAGATATGTTTACAACAAATACATCAAGTACATCTTTGTGTTATAATTTAAAGATGCGTCTGTCAGTATTGTTTTATATAGCAATCCTGGTATTGCCGGTAATTACTTTCGCAGGTAATGAGCAAAGGGCAGGACAAGCCGGAGCGGGAGAATTACTGATTAATCCCTGGGCAAGAAGTACAGGTTGGGGAGGTGCTAACTCCTCGTGCGTTATGGGATTGGAATCAATATTCCTGAATGTTGCAGGTACTGCATTCACTCCACGCACCGAATTAATGTTCGTTAGAACAAACTGGCTTTCTGGGTCTGATGTTGCATTGAATTCATTCGGATTCTCACAGAAAATGGGTGAATCGGGTGTTTTAAGCCTTGCGATTATGACTGTCGATTTTGGTGAAATTGAAATCACAACTGTTGATCTGCCCGATGGTGGCATCGGGAAATTTCACCCCCAGTATACAAATATTGCAATCGCTTATGCTAAGGAATTCTCAAACAGTATTTACGGTGGGATAACAGTGAAAGTAATTTCGGAAAAAACTGCAAATACAGCCGCCAGTGGTGTTGCATTCGATGCGGGTATCCAGTATGTAACAGGAAGCGATCAACAAATACGTTTTGGGATATCCATGAAAAATGTTGGTCCTACAATGAAGTTTTCCGGCGATGGCCTGTCATTCCGGGGAGACGTTCCTGCTACCGGGGTAAGTATGACTGTTGAACATCGTTCGGCTGATTACGAATTACCAACATTGATTATGATCGGTGGTTCGTATGACCTGAATTTTTCTGAGAAGCAAAAACTTACTATTGCCGGTAATTTTACCTCCAATGCTTTTACTAAAGATCAATATCAAATTGGTGCCCAGTATGTTTACAATGACATCCTTTTCCTTCGCGGAGGTTATGTTTATGAAGATGGTATTACCGATATTGAAACCCGTACCACTGCATTCACAGGGCCAACTGCCGGAGTATCCATACAGGTGCCTTTAAACTCGGAAAAAGGATCAGTGTTTTCTCTTGACTACTCATACCGTGCCACCAATCCATTTAATGGTGTGCACAGTATTGGTGCAAGAGTCAGTTTATAAAATTTTTGTATTTTTGCACAATATAAAAAAAGGGTCCCGGGTGAGCCGGGATTCTTTTTTGTTTATATAAATATTTGTAATTTAATAATTTAAATTTATAACCCAGCCGGATTCTTTGTCCGATATTTATTTTGCATCTGCAGATCTTATCGGTTAATGATGAATCCGGATATTTATTTTAATACCTTTTGAAATGTCACAGATATTCATGACCGAAGAAGGCTTAAAAAAGCTGAAGGATGAATTGGACCTTCTTAAACGTGAAAGGCCAAGCATATCACGTCAGATAGCTGAAGCACGCGATAAGGGAGATTTATCTGAAAATGCCGAGTATGATGCTGCCAAAGATGCTCAGGGAATGCTGGAAATGAAAATTTCTAAACTTGAATCATCTGTTGCCTCCGCCAGAATAATTAACGAATCAAGGATAAAAACTTCAACTGTCCAGATTTTAAACCGCGTTAAGATACTGAATAAGAAAAGTGGTAAAATAATGGAGTACCTTTTAGTATCTGAATCGGAGGCCGATATCAAATCCAGTAAAATAGCAATAAATACTCCTATTGCCCAGGGCATTCTTGGAAAAAAAGTGGGCGATGTTGTTGAAATAAAAGTTCCTTCTGGTGTAGTTCCTTTTGAAATTATTGAAATATCAAAATAGTTTATTGTTTGTAGTTTCAATTATGCCGCAAAGGATCAGGTTTCAGAGTTTCGCGTTTCAGTGTTCAGACGTTTAAGGCACATTTTATTACCTGATACTTTACATACTTTACAAACTTTTAACTTTATAAACTAATACCGGATGAATATTTTTGTAAAAATTCTTAAAGGTGAGATTCCTTGTTATAAAATTGCGGAAGACGATAATTTCTTTGCTTTTCTGGATATAAACCCTTTATCGATGGGGCATACACTTGTAATACCCAAAAATGAAACTGATTACATTTTCGATATTGAAGATGATCTGCTTGGAAAAATGATGGTTTTTTCAAAAAGAGTTGCCAGGGCGATCGAACAGGCTGTGCCATGCAAAAGGATTGGGATTGCGGTTATCGGGCTGGAAGTGCCACATGCTCACATTCACCTTATTCCTGTTAACAAAGTTGAGGATATTAATTTTTCACGACTTAAACTACGTTTTTCCGACAAGGAATTCAAAGAAACTGCCGAAAGAATAAAGTCTATGTTTTAACAACAGGATAGCCTGCTTCATTCAGTTTTTCTATAATCCTGTTTCGGGTATCATTTTCTTCGTTGTAGCTTACCGTTACTGATGAGTCAAAAATTAGAAAAAAGTAATTAATGAACTATGTTGAAATTTCCCTGAGTTTTATCTGTGTAAGAATATTTTTTGTGTAAAGCGGGAATTCGTTTTTCATCATCCAGCTGTAATAACCAGGTTCTTTTTTAAAGACCTCTTCAACCGGCACTCCTTTATGCTTTCCAAAATTAAAAACTTCAACACCCTTGTCATTAAGAATGATCCTTCCAACAAGATCGACATTCTCATTGTAAGAAGAAAATTCAGACAAACGCTTTACATCGTTATCGAGCGATTTATAACATTCCAGTTGTGACTTCAGTACTTCGTATGTTGCTTTAGTGTCGGCTTCAGCGCCATGTGCTCCGAAAAGCTCCTTACCACAGTAAAATTTATATGCGGCAAATAATGTGCGCTGTTCCATTTTATGAAAGATAACCTGGACATCGATGAAATTGCGGTTTTTTTTATCAAAATCAATGCCAGCCCTTAGTAATTCCTCAGCTAATAAAGGGATGTCGAACATATTCGAATTATATCCGGCAATATCGCATCCTTCGATAAACTGGCTGATGGTTTTGGCAATCTCCATAAACTGAGGAGCTGACTTTATATCTTCATCGGTAATACCGTGTATATCAGAAGCAGTTTTTGGTATCGGGATTGTCGGATTAACCCTGTAGGTTTTGATCACTTCATTTCCATCCGGGAATATTTTCAATAAGGAAATTTCAACTATACGATCAGTAATTATATTTGTACCTGTTGTTTCAAGATCAATGAAAATTATAGGCTTTTTAAGGTTGAGCTTCATATGGTCAATAAATAACATCAACCAGGTAATGTAAATTCCGGGTTGTTCTGAGAATAAGAATAAATAAAAGTATCCGGCAGGGAAAAACTTAAACGTTTATCATCATAGGCATGAGGAGCATCAGGATATCTTCACCGGGAGTCGGATTTTCAACCGGTAATAAAATTCCAGCACGTGACGGGTCAGACATTTCAAGTCTCACTTCCGGCGTTGAAATATTAGCAAGCAACTCAAGAAGGAAAACTGATTTAAACCCGATTTCCATTTCTTCGCCTTCATACTGGCATGGAAGAGTTTCAACAGCGGATATGGAATAATCTATATCCTGGGCAGAAACAGTAATCTGGTTAAGGTTTAGCTGAAGTTTGATAAGATTGCTTGCCTGGTTTGAGAATACTGACACTCTCTTTACAGTATTATATAACTCAAGGCGGTCGATAGTCAGTTTATTTGGGTTATTAAAAGGGATCACCGAATTATAGTTTGGATAATTTCCTTCAACAAGCCTGCAAACTAAAATGTAATTTTTCATTTTGAAAAAAGCATTCTTCTCATCAAATTCCAATGATACATCAAGGTCGTCTTTCATAAGAATACCTTTCAGCAACGAAGCCGGCTTCTTAGGAAGTATTAATGAGGCCGTAACCTCCGGTGGTGCATCGGTTCGTTTGTATCGTACCAGTTTATGGGCATCGGATGCTACAAATCCAAACTCGGTGGTTGAACATTCGATGAATATCCCGTTCATCACGGGTCTCAGCTCATCGTCGGCAGTTGCAAAAATAGTTTTACTGATGCCTGTGCTTAGTACTTCCGGCCTGATCATGGTCCTGATAATATTTGCACCTTTTAATTCAGGAAGGAGTGGGAAATCCTCAGCATTCTGGCCCATAATATTATATACACCTTTATCAGATAAAATCTCAACTTTAAGTGTTTCATGGTCTATCTGAAATGTCAGTGGCTGCTCAGGGAATTCCTTGATAATTTCATTTAAACGTTTGGCTTCTATCGCAATACTTCCTTCTCCTTCAAATTCTTCAACTTTTACGGAAGTAATAAATGTAGTCTCCAAATCAGATGCTGTTACTACAAGTTCGCCTTCTTTCAGCCTGAATAAAAAGTTATCAAGAATTGGTAATGTGTTTTTTGAGTTGATAACCTTACTTACTGATTGTAAGTGCTTTAATAGTTCACCGCTTGATATGATAAATTTCATAGTATATAATTATTAGTAATTTCACACATCAAAAATATCAATTAATAATTGGTTAATGAAAGACAAATGTAAGGAATTTTAAAAACATATTAACAACCGGCTTTCAAATTAAATTTATGATCCAGCCAGTTATTCATTATCCGGCTTCCAGTATCTGTCATTACTGATTCAGGGTGGAACTGAACGCCTTTAATGTCATAACTGACATGTGAAACAGCCATAATAACACCACTTGTACTTAATGCTGTAATTCTCAGCCCGGCAGGCAGTCCGCTCTCCGACACAGCCCATGAATGATAAAGACCTACGTAAATTTCGGAAGGAAGGCCACGGAAAATATAGTCAGTTCTATCTACAATTCTCATCCTTTGTTTTATGCCATGGCACGGCCTGCCAAGATTGTAAATCTTACCACCAAATGCTTCAGCAATAGCCTGGTGCCCCAGACAGATACCCAGTATGCTTTTTCTGTTACCAAATCTGTTAACAATATATTGCATAATGCCTGAATCTGAAGGGATACCGGGGCCCGGTGAAAAAATGATCTTATTGTAATGTTCAATAGTGTCAGCATCAATGCAGTCGCTGTAAATGATATCGGCTTCGTACTTCCCGTTTTCGTTTACCATTTGGGCCAGGTTGAAGGTAAACGAATCGTAATTATCAATAATAAGGACTTTCATCATAATTTAAGTTGTACTTTTGAACTGTACTAAATGATATCGGGTGAGCAACAAAGATATTACAATCAAAAAAATGAATGCACTGGGTAAAGAAAGAAAACCCTTTTTATTCATAATTGATTTCAGGATGGACAATAGCGAAGTACACCTTATTGATGAAATTGACCATAACCTTATACTATTTGATATTAATGGCTTTACCAATTTCAGGGAAGAACTGCTAACCCATAAGAATTGTACTTTCATGAAATATCCGGTACCATATGCTGACTATTCATTAATGTTCAGCAATATTCAGAAGGAGATTCTGGCAGGTAATACTTACCTGATTAACCTGACATGTGCAACGCCGATTGAAACAAACCTGAAACTTAAAGAAATTTTCCTGTTCAGCAGGGCAAAATACAAGCTCCTTTATCATGACCTTTTTGTTGTATTCTCACCTGAAACTTTCGTAAAAATCAGAGAAAACAGGATTGAATCGTATCCGATGAAAGGTACTATAGATGCTTCGTTGCCCGGTGCAGAACAATTAATTCTTAATGATCCGAAGGAAAAGGCAGAACATTATACAATTACTGACCTGATACGTAACGACCTGAGTACCGTTGCCAATGAAGTACGGGTGGAACAGTTCAGGTATCTTGATATAATTGAAACCAATCAGAAAAGATTAATTCAGGTGAGTTCGAAAATATCGGGTAAGTTAGATAAATCATATAATAAATTCATTGGTGAAATAATGTTCAGGTTATTGCCGGCCGGATCAGTTACCGGAGCGCCTAAGAAAAAAACGGTTGAGATAATACAACAGGCAGAAAATTACAATCGGGGATATTATACAGGAGTATTCGGAATTTTTGATGGTGAAAATATTGACTGTGGTGTAATGATAAGGTTTATTGAAAAAAACGACAGCAAATTTATCTATAAAAGCGGTGGAGGTATCACAATGTACAGTGATTGTTTGAGTGAGTACAATGAAATGATCGATAAAATATATGTGCCGTTTGTTTGAAACAATACAGGTAAGGGATCGCAGGCTGATAAATATTAATTATCACAACCGCAGGTTTAATCAGTCAAGGCTTGAATTATTCGGGATAAAGGAGAATATCTGCCTGGAGAATATAATTTCACTTCCTGATACTTTAAATGATAAGATTTATAAATGCAGGCTGAACTATTCACAAACAATAAATGAGATCACCTATTCTGAGTACATTCCTAAAATTATCAGTACTTTACGTATTGTTTTTTGTGATGATATATCATATAATTATAAATATGAAAACCGGATTTATTTAAAAACCTTGCTAAGACAAGCAGGTACGGATGACATCCTGATTATAAAGAACGGTTTTGTTACTGACAGCTCTTTTGCAAACATCATTTTTTTTGATGGATTAAAATGGCATACCCCATCAACGCCTTTGCTTATGGGAACCAAAAGATCATTTTTGTTAGATACGGGAGCTGTAACAGAATCGGAGATTCATTACAAAGATATCAGACTTTTCCATTCATCCAGATTAATAAATGCAATGCTCGACCCTGATGAGTCATCTGATATTTTGACGGATCAGAT
>Ga0247841_10001696_pt1 | contig 47260 bp, 37 predicted proteins | sample LaCruzMarch2015__2_FD_192410 | JGI IMG/M metagenome (GOLD analysis project Ga0247841, IMG submission 192410) | Freshwater microbial communities from meromictic Lake La Cruz, Castile-La Mancha, Spain - LaCruzMarch2015_18m | ecosystem: Environmental > Aquatic > Freshwater > Lake | place: Spain... | reverse complement strand
ATTTTATCGGCGATGACTTTTTCAGCAAAATGTCTGTTGGGGTTCTTCCGGAAGAATTTCTTTCCTGGTGTTTTCTGGACAAATCCCGAACTAAAACCGTGCTGACATAATCAGCAGGCCCTATTTATAAAACAAACAGGAAAAGTTACGAATTATGAACGAACCGGCAACTATTTTCGAATAGTGCATCTCTTCTGAAAGGGCTTTGCGTTCCTGCTTGTTCATGGGAAAGGTTTTTGAGGCAAAGGTACATCAGGCCAATGGCGTCACGCAAGATGTATTTTACCAACCCTTTACTCTTGTTCAGCCCTTTTTCCCATTGAAAGTGGTAGGTATAAGGCACAATAGGCGTGATTCGTGATACTACGTGATCAGTGATCAGTGATGAGTAGTAACAAAGGTAAGATAATTTTCGGGTGTGATCAGATGCACCTTGCCGTTATATTCATCGATCCAGGTTTGAGGCGCCTTGAACCTTCTCTTTCCCCATTTAAACGCATAACCGGTCAGCTCACTCCCTCTTTCTTCAATATAGTCCAGCCCTGCCCCGGTGTAGGTGCGCCAAAACCATTTATTGGCACTGATTCCTGATCCGGAAAGAAATTTTTTCCGTTCCGTGAACAGGAAATTTTCCCATAACTGGCCAATATCATTTCGCTGCGAAAGAGGATTGAAGTTACGGATCAGATAGTTTCTTACACCGGTATCATAAAAGTAATACTTATTCATTTTTGAGATCTCTTTTCTCAGATTCCGGCTGAATCACCGGACCTTTAAAATGATAAAAGTCTCTTCAAGCAACACGAGGTAATTTTCGACTGTTTCGCGGTTTATTTTCAATGAATTGCTCAATTCATTCAACGACACCTCCGATCCTATCTGAAACGCCAGTAATCGTAACAGATCATGGAGTTTATCGCGGTTTCTCAATTCCAATAATTCGAATACATCCTTGAACAGATATGAACTCCCGATCTCCTCAAGTGTTTCTGTTTTTCTTTTTTCCGTCTCGCCTGTAACGACCTCGGGATACGAACCAAAAATCAATAACTCCTCTATTCTTTCCCCGATTTCAAAAGGAGTTTGGAAATGGAGAAGCTCCTGGCAGGAGATCGGACAAGGGTTGTCTTTCCTGTTTGCCGGGCCCCGTAAATGACCACAACTTTGTTTCCTTGTTGGATTTTTTCCTGAATTCCTGAGGTCAACGTTCGTTTAATGATCATGGACGAATTCAATTTTAGCGTTAAAAAATATGCTATAGTATGCAAAAATAACGTTAAATATGTATAATGATACAACCGGAAACAAAAAAATCGTTGCTCGTTACTCGTGTCCTCGTCCAAATGTGTCGGCCTTTACGATTGCCGGAAATGATCAGATGCTGGAAATGGTCACAAACCGGATACGATCTTTGGTATCAACGCATGAGCGAATGGGGGTATCCGGGTCAATGTTCCTTCAGATTGAAAATCAAGTTTCCCTACCCGGAATTCGCCCTGACGGAAGGGAGTGGCCGGCGACAAACAACAATTCAGCTTTGAAAGTTTCCGCAGCGTTTTTGCCAAAAGTTTCTACTCCATACAAATAAATGTTTTGTATGTCGGTTTCAGCAATGGTCGAAATGATTACAGACCTTTCCTGAGTTTCCATTCTTCAAACCGTTGCTCAAATTCATCCGGATTTATAAACGGGCCTTGCTTGGATTTCTTTATTTCAATCTTGAACTCATCGAGCGAAACAGCCTGGTCGGGTAAAGCCCAGTTTGCCTTCTTTGCCCTTGTGGTATCTTTTGCAGGATTGGTTGTTTTCATTGCCCAACTTTTCACAAAGGTAATCATTTTTCAAAAAATGTTCAGCTGAACAGCCACTTCAATATTTTATGGTAAAATGTAAAATGGCAAGAAGGCAGAATCCAGAAAAACAATGTTTGGATTTCGCTCCACGATGGTCTTTAGCGTCTCTTTTACCCCTGATGCCGAAGGCAAACCCCGGACGCCGGGAATGGATGCCAGGTGGATTTCAAGTACCTGCCGTGAGGGAGGGTCGTCGTCGGCCACGAGGACGGAAACTATTTTTCACCGGCCATTTTTAAAACAACACGAATCAGTTGTGAGGATAAATAAATGCCTTTCCCTTGCATTTTTTCAATCGATTCCTTTAGTGAAACTGGAAATCCTTCATTTTTTGCCCTGAGTAAAATCCCCAAAGAGCCTGTAACTTTCAGGTCAGGCATTTTGGTAATCATCCTCTATTTCTTCAGGGTCGATGTTGACCATATTGACGTCATACCTGTGGAGTGAAAGCAAAAATGTAACCCGATCAATCCCGACAAGGGAAGCAGCCATTCCTGAAGATAATTTTTTTAACTCAAAGAGTTTAACAGCCATCGCCATAACAGCCTCTTGTTCGAATTGTTTACTGGAGAGTTGAAGCGCATCTGGTAATTTTGAAGAATAGGGTATTTTAAGCAAATTATTCATCTTCTTCTATTTACAGTTGTTCATTGCAAAGGTAACAATATTAACTCATGTTTCATCTCCTGATCACTACAAATTAATCAAAGTAAAAAACGGCAGTATGTCGATAAAGTCATCGGGTTTTGTCCGTTCATTGATTGGTCGTCGTGCACTCTTCCAATTGCATCGGCCTTTTCCCCATGCCGGCAATGATCAGATGCTGGTTGCCAGATCCGACGCAAGTTTCGCGATTGCCCGATTTCGATTCTTGATTGTATAAGGTGTTTGCCGGAGAGAAAGCAATACAAAGATTCACCCTATTCCAATTTCAGGATGTAACAATCCAGTGTATAATTCTCAGAAAATGAGCGACATTCAGCGTGTTTCGCTTGTTCCTGCGGGCATCGTAGTATGCCCTGTATAAATCATATAAAAGTGGTTCGGCCATATAAAAGCATAAAAAAAAGCCCGGTTGTTAGCCGGGCTTTGGTTTCAGTCCTGGACGCAACGAACACTGAAACAATTTATTTTCCCATTTTCATCCCGTCGGATCAAGATATTGCGTTAGGGTACACCATTCCCCATCCGTCGGTATATGCCAGCCATCGGGACAAATCCCTTTTGCTCCCTGGGTAATTACATACTGCATCATCTCGTTCCATTGGTACAACCCACCGAAAATGGCACAATTCGCTTCGTCGTTGTAATAACAGTATTTCTCAATAACCCCGTTGTCGGCTGATTACCTGTTGAGATGTGGTAATTATCCGCCATATCTCCATTTTATCTGCCATTTATCTGCCATATCCCCGTTTTATCCGCCAATATTTAACTTGTAACAGGTTCCTTTTTTTTCACCTTCTTTTATCAGAACATTTAATTCTGTAAGGGTTTCTAAATCCCGCAACGCTGTTCGATCAGATGTTTTGTTTAACAATTGATATGCACTATTCGTAATACTCCCTTTTTCTTTCACAAAAAACACAGCCTTTAATTGCCTGTCATTAAGACCAAGTTTAATTAATTGTTCTTCAGTTAAATTGTTTTTAAAAAGTGTAATGATAAACCCACCGTCCTGTTCCTGCATTTCGGGTTCAGGTAATCCTGCCTGCTTACAAGTATCCAGAATTTTAATAGTACCGCGGCCCCAGGCATCAATATAGCCGCCTTTAAAACTTACGTACGCTATTATTGGGTTCCTTGGTCTTGATGAATGTGGCCGCCTCAAAGCATCCAGCGTCAAACCTTCTGGAAGTGCGCCTTCATTCCAAATACTTATTTTATCGTCATAGACACGTATTTGAACAGGGGCGCCCATAAAATTTCGGTGCACCAAAGAATTTAACAACATCTCCCGAAGGGCAGGAACAGGATATTCTCCTTTTTCGATGCGGTGCATTCCCTCAAATTCTATCTGGCGAATAAGAAACTTGTGATTGAGTTGGTATAGAACCGATTGAAGCAACACAATCAAATTTCCTTCTTCTGTTTCCTGAAATTTTAAATCGGTATCATTTTTTCCAAAGTGCCCAATTTTTACAAAGGTATTGGGGTAATATTTTGCAGGATCGTGACCAAACAGAATGATTGCAGCACGTTTTAATTGCCCGTTTTCGGTAAGTCTTAACTTTTCAAATAACTCTTGTACAGTCAATCCTTTGTTTTCGGGCAAACGACCTGCATTTTCGGATGCTTTTAAAAATGTGGCAACTGTTTCTTCGTTTATGTAAGCAAAACTTGCTCTCGGTTCAAAGGACATCATCCCACGTTTTACCCGATTTTTTCAAAAGAAACTCGTTCAGCAGATGAATGTTTTTTCGAATACCGGGGAGATGTAGTTATAGATCAGCTGATGAACAACCCTATCGCGGAAATCGGCGGCGAAGATTTCGTGGAGCCAAATCCCGCAAATATGACCGGATATTTTTATTGAAGAAGATGCTGAGCTAAGCAAATCAAGCCATTCCAGGTCAGGATAGGAGATTTACCCGGGCGATTTCTTTGAAATAAGAATGCCCCATTCCAGAAAAGGAAATGCTTCTGACAAAGAAACCATCTCATCGATCGGAGTTTGATTGTCGGCGTCGGCAATGGTAAGAAATGGTATTTTTATGCGATGAACCAGAAGCGTTACCCTATAAATGATCAGGAATTATGAATAAACCGGTAAACACCCTCAAATTTCAGATTTCTGTACAGGTATTCCTCAGGATCAATGTAAAAGACATTGCTGAAAATGGGAAATGACTCCAGTGTCCGTGTATGCTTTTTCGTGACCAGGTCAATCATGCGTACAGTCATGTTGTTGGACCATTGTTTCCCAATGATTTCCCGGTTGAAGCAGGGATGTGCCATACCTCCTCCGGCTGGTGTAACAAACAATATCTGGAAAATGAACTTTTCAAACGTAACTGTCAGTGATCTTGATGGAGCCCGGTTCCTGGATGCAGAAAATGCCGAAGTATAGCTCACGCGGGCGCCATTGGCGAGTGAAAAAACAAATGCTGTTTCCAAACGCGAACGTTCCATGAGCCCATACTGATCGACTGTAACCGATTGAAGGGGAAGGGGACCCGTGATCTGAAATAATGTTTCCAGGTCATATAACAGTTCATCTCGATAAATGGCTTTCCAGTCAGGTTGGTAGGGTTCTTCCTGGATAATCTGACTGTTCATGAACCCCGATGCCCTCCTGAACCTGATCTCTTTCACTGCCCCGAATTCCCCCGATTTTACAGCCTCAATAATTGTAATAAAAGTCCTGGAACATCTCAATAACCAACCCATCTGAATGACATAAATGTTCTCTGCATAAATTCTGCTATTTTTAATCATATCTCATGTCCCTTTCACGAACCAATTGGTTAAATTACTCATTATCTTCATCAGATTCAGTTTCCTGAAATAAATTTCAGGTTTCCCGATCCCGTCCAGCGCCCTGTTAAAAAAATCCATTCTGACATCGCCGTCACTGAGCAGATATTCTTCTACGATAATATCCCTGGGTATTTCCAACAACTCGATTTACTCCTATCTAAAACAGTACCTTCCATTTACTAATGATACCCTCGGAGGTATTCTATTCGATTCAAAATACAAATAACCCTCCTGTAGGTTTGACCAGAAAGAGTTCCACTCCGGATTATCGGTCATCAACATGTTCTCCCCGGACATCCTGAAAGGAAAGATATGCAATTGGATTGTGCGCTGCCCCCTTTGAAATGCCCTGGTCATAATGGTCCAGATCTCCTCGATTTGGTCATTGCCCATGGCATAGCAGCCGATTGAAACGCAACAACCATGGACCATGATGGCGCTTCCGGTGTAATGCTTTGAGCGGTCGTACGTGTTCGGATAACCGATATTGAATGAAAGGTGGTAATCGCTCAGGGGGTTCATCGAACGCCGGGTTATCTCATAAAAGCCTTCCGGCGCCTGACCGTCACCCTCTCGGGTCTTTGTTCCCAGGGAGCCTGAATAATAACAGATGTTGTATTTTTTAAACAACACATAAACACTGTCGGTCTTCACCCAGACCTCAAATTCGTTCGTCTCTTTGAAGATCCTGAAAAAAACCGGAGCGCCGTAAGTCAGGCCTGCCACGCTGAATTCAGTTTGAAGCCTTTGATCGTTGCGATCAATCGCTTCGCAGGCACGGTTGGGGGATTGGTATTGAGCACAGGAACTTGTGGTTACCAGCAGGCAAAGGACAAAGATATTGAGCTTAATTAAATTTAACTTCATGTTTTTACAGTCAAACTAAACTGTCCATTCATTATGGATATTCCAACCAGATTTCACTTTTTAGATTTTCCTGAAACCTGATCCCCGAAACCCGAAACCTTATCCCCCCATCATCCATTTCCACGCAGGAATGATTTGGACCTGTTTTTCATCGATGGTCCTTTCTCCCTCCTGGTCGCCCGTCAGGATGATCCCACCGCTAAGGCCCGTATGTTCCAGGGCGTCGAGAAGGCCTGCCATTTCGCGCTTTTCGTTCGATGGGTCCAGTTCCCAACATACCTGGTAAACCGATTCAATGCTCTTTTCACGCATGGTGATAAAATCGCACTCCTTTCTGCCGGAGAAATAAAACAATTCCGAACCTGTGGCGACCAGCCTTGCTGCCACCAGGTTTTCCAGCAACCATCCTTTATCGATCCCTACTTTGGTAGAAACCTGCCTGACAAAGGCATTGTCGCAAACATAACATTTCTTGTCGTTTGTAAGTTGTCGGGAGACACTGAAATCGAACCGGTTGACAAAATGGACCAGATATGATTCGGCAAGGAAACCGGTGTATTTCTTTATCGTATTGACGCTCAGGTCCGACCTGAGCGACTTATGCAACGAATTAAAGCTGAAACGCTGGGCAAAGGAGCTGACAAGATATAGATACAACTCTTTTGCCGCCTGAATGTTTTCTGCTTTTTTCCGATAGAAAATATCCCTTGTGATGATGTCTTCATAATTCCTCCGGATAATCTCACTGTCCCGATAAATCACATACTCGGGCATCCCTCCGGTAACTAAATATTCATTGAATTTTTGATGGATCAAAGCACGGCTTTCGGACTTGTAAACCGATGATGGGTCGGGTATCACACCTGTGGCAAGCAGATACTCCCGAAATGAGAACGGCTGGAGATGGGTGTCGATATGCCGCCCCGTCAACCGTGTGCTTATCTCTTCCTGAAGCAATCCGGCGTTGGATCCGGTGACATAAAATTTGAACCCCTGGTCATAAAACCGTCTCACAAAAGCATCGAAATGATCGACCAACTGAATCTCATCAATGAAGAAAGTTTTGTGTGGCCCGAAAAGTTCCACCATGGTTTCATACACCAGGTTGAATTCGGAAGCTTCAAAATTCAGCAACCGTTCGTCTTCAAAACTGAGGTAATAAAATTCCCGGTCATGATAGTATTCGCTGACGATTTGGCGTAACAAAGTGGATTTTCCACACCTTCTTACTCCTGTAACCACATGAATGTGTGGTAGATCGAATTTTTGTAAGATCCTCTCAAGCGCATCCCTTCTGATCCCGAATTTCTTGTCCAGAAAATATATCCGTTGCTCTGTAAGCACTTGTTTTAACAACTCCTTTGTAATCATCGGAAGGATATTTGCACAAATATAGCAAATTATTCAATCGAATGAACAATTTTGCTGTTTTTTGTTCAATTCATTGAAAATTTTGATTCTCCCTTGCCTGGAACGGGAAAACGGGAAGGTTTCTCAGCTTTTAGCAAGACAGTAGTTCATCCCAACGGGGATGGTGATGCTGACGAGGGTCCCGGCCGGGTTTGAACGATCGTCTTCAAGGTCGGTGATCTGGTAGCCGATCTTTTTCTGGTTGAACTGATTGATGATCTTTACCGTTTGGTCAATAATGGCCATGCCTTTACCGGTGCCATGTTCGCCGCTCCTGCCGGCCTCTTTCCGGCCTATGCCGTTGTCGCGGATGTCAATCGTGACCCGGTCGCCTCGCTGATGAACGGATACCTTAAGATTGCCACCCTCGTTCAACGGTTTCAACCCGTGTTTGACGGCGTTCTCTGCAAAAATCTGGACAATCATCCTGGGGACTTCCACGTTGAGGTCCACCTCTTCGCCGATCTCGATCTGATAGGCAAATATGGCTTTCATCCTGCTGTGCATCAGCGTAAGGTAGTTCTGGAGGAAGTCGAGTTCTTCGGCCAATGTCCGCGACAATGTATCGGTATGCCGGACGAAAGAACGCATGAGGCGCGACAGGGACATCAGGTTGCGGTTGGCCTCCTCTGGCTTTTCGTCCATGATCGAAGCGCTGATGGTGTTGATGGCGTTGAAGGTAAAATGGGGGTCGAGCTGTTGGTTCAACAACAGCAACTGCATCTCCGAAATCTTTTTCCGGGCATCGACCAACTGCCGGGTCCTTCGGCGCTGGAGGTACTGTGCCAGCATCACGAACCCCACAATGAACAAATAAACCGTGACATAGGCAGGAAACCTGAAATAATACAACGGGTTTGGTTCATAGGCACAGATGACCCTCTGGTTTTCGCCCTGAACATACAATTTTGCCCGTTTGCCCTTTTCCCTGATGGACTGAAAGTGAAGACCGGATCTCCCAAACGGATTGTTCATCGCAACGGGATTGGAGAAATCGGGTTCGGTGACGATGATTGCGGCCGATTCGTCCCCCCAAAACAGGTATTCCATCCGGCCATCGCCATCCACATCCATGGGTGTGGCAATGGCGATTGCAGCCTCTTTGACCACCCTGCGGCCGACAACCTGCAAGTTGGTGTCAATCTCTTCTAAGATGCCCTGTTCGTGTAACAGAAAAATCCTCCCCTCAAGCTCATCGGAACGAATTAAATAATGGTTCTCATGCATCGGATCACAATCCAGGGTCCTTTCGCGGATGAATTTTCCCGAGGCGTTGAACAGCATCAGTTTAGGGGTTCCGGTACCCTTTGCTTTGGGATCCTGTAGCGCGAACAGGTAAGGCTTTCCGAATCGTTTCGTGACCACGGTTTCAAATACGATATATTTTCCCGGGAAGCCAACCGGTGGAAAGAAAAACTCCAGGTCCCGGTTATAAACGATCAGCCAGGCGCTGTCATCGTCGAACGGAATGTTGAACCGGCCCTGGTTGTTGTCGATGGAATAGGTTGGGCCGGTCAATTCCGGGAAACCGTCCCCATCCAGGTCCGTAGTATCCGTGATGCCTTGTATGACAACCGCCGGGGGTGTTTTCTTTAATTTACTGGAATTCAAATCGTAAGTGAAAAGAAATCGCGGTTTCGCCTGAAAACCGGCCATCACACCGGTTATAATCTCTTTTGTCCCATCCCGGTCAAGGTCGGCCAGCAACATAGTCCCGAGGGTGTAATCATTTTCGGCATTTCCGGCTTCGAGGCAGGTCAGCAACTGATCGTGGAACAATGTTTTGTTGGCGGCCGTAGGTGAAATGCCTTGCAGCAGGATGGAATCGTTCGATTTGGTCAGCAGAAAGATGCCCCGTTGCCCGGTGGGGCCATACGGGCCTGCCACCAGGGAACCCGATTTGGGAACGATCTTGCCTGTAAAGTAAAAATGATCGGCAATGAACCCTTTGTGGTCGAGGATCTTTACCGCAGCCTTTCCCTCGGAGTCGTTAAACAGCACAATTTGTTCGCTGTTCCCGTCCCCGTCGAGGTCGTCGTAATATTCAAACCCGCCCGGTTTATTAACGGGGCCGCTCTTTACGGTTTCCAGGGTGTATTTTGAGAAAACATCCGGGAGGAAAAATATCACGGTCAGTGCGACCGGCAGGGCAATAAACCAGGGAGAGAGCCAGAAAGACTTCAATAAATATTGCCAGGATTGCCGCATCGGGAAAGATAAGTGATACCACAAAGATACATTTCTTTTTAAGAAGCGGGAAGCTGAGGGCGACCGGCGTCAGGAAAAAAAGTTTTCAGCGGTTGGATACTTCAATCCTTTTGTTTCCGACAACCGTAACCCCGTTCCTGCCTGTTTCCCTGAGCAGGACGATATACGTTCCCGGGGTATCGGGAGCGGAAAAAACGATTTCGGAAACGCCTGTATCGTTGAATTTTATGTCTGGGTCCCAGTAAAGGGTATTGCGTGCGTCGGGAATATGGGCCGGGAATGGCCCGGGGGGGATGGTATCGGCACAGGCTTCTAAAAAGCTGTAGTTTATAAAGGTACCGGATGCCGGAAGGTCGATGCCTGCAAAGTCGTTGTTTTTCGAAATAAAACCAATAATCCCGCCATACACCATCTCCCCTTTGATATAGGGGGCGCTCACCAATTCGATCCGGTCGATTTCGCCGGGTTGCATGGCCAGGATTTTTTCAATGTCGTCAATAGCCACCCAATCGACAAGAACGAGTGGGTTGTATATGCTCATTTCGCCCTGTGCCAGATAGAACCTGAACTGTTTTTTGTTTTCAATATTTTTCAATTTTACGATTACCGGCAATTCGGTGAAATATTCCCGAAGGGTCGGAAGGTCGATGTATTTGTCCATCAACAGGGTTTCGGTAGGTTTCCCGTAGAACGGCACCGTATCATTTTGTGTTGTGGCGCCAGCATTTGTGGAGTCCTGGTGGAACAGTGCCGACACCCTTGCATTGACCAAGAGTTGATAAGCCGCCTTTTTTTCTTCTTCGTTCAGGGAGAAGGGGGGGGATGGAAGTTTCACCGTTTTTGGGCAGAAATCGTTGTCGATGAGTATGGACGGGACAACCTCCGGCAAACCGGAAGCGCTTAAAAAGATATCCCTTTTTCCATCATGGCCGGGCAGGGAAAAAAAGAACCTTCCGTTCGAATCGGTGGGAACAACCAGAATATCTTTATCCCCAATAATGGAAAGGTTAATATTTATCCCTGGCAGTGGCTTGCCCGATTCTTTTTCGATTAATTTTCCCGATATTGAAACACCCCTGGATTCGCGGAGGTAAACATCGTTGGCTGAAATGCCCGTGTCAACGGGTTGCTGAAAAACCGGGACCTGGCAGGTGTTTACAGGAATTACCGAAATGGATACTTTTCCTGTGATCCGGTTGTTCTGTTTTTCATTTACAGCAATGTGAATTTCTTCTCTTGGAAAAAAGGATTCTTTGGAAGGGTTTATGTTCAGGGATTGACCTTCCCGGAGCGTTTCGCAGGCGTTGTACGTTAGCGGTATGAAAGCGGTGTCGCCGGAAGCGGGAAGTACTTCTGTTTTATAGGGATGTATAACTTTCAGCATGATGTACCGATAATGGTCCGTCCCGTAATTCCGCATGGCACGGGTATAAAACTTCAGGTAATAAACGCCTGTCAGGGCCTCTTCGGGAATGGTCAGGCACCCCTCTCCAAAGCCATCCCGGAGGAGGTATTTTCCGCCGGTAATCCTGTAACCGGCAGGGGTGATCAGTTCACAATAAAAAACCCGGCTGGCTTCATCGCGGGACGAATCGGAGGCAGGATAAACAACGGTTGAAAAAAACACCTTCTCGCCCGAAGCATACAACGTCCGGTCGGTAAATGATTCTATTCTTTCCCCGGCTTCGGCAGAATAAAGGGATTGGGCTTTGACATCCTGGGAAACCAGTATCCATAGCAACAGAAAGGCGCAATAAGAATATACAATGTTTTTCATGTTATCAGGGCCAGAAATCAGGTTTTACAGTGGTCCCGCCCAATTTCCGGCAATCGACGCATTCCAGGTTTAAGGTTCTAAGGGCCCCGGTTTCATTGTAAAAATAATAAATTGGGTATTGCCACGGAAAAAACTCACGCCAGCCAAATTTGCCCAAGCTTTCCGGGTAACAATAGTTGTCGAAACTGAGATAAATCCCCTCAACATCATGGTAGAAATATCTTTTTGACATTACGGAAGCTGCATAAAAATAACCCAATACCTCTTTGTCGGGGTTGCTTTTGTTTAAGATGTTGCCTTTGATGGCGAGGGGTTGTTTTTCGTAAAGCCCGCCCTGGTCGTTGCTGTTGATGCGCAACTGGTCCCAGTAATTGTAGGCGCCTTCGCTCAGGGCATATTGGCTTACGAGGATGCTGTATAGGATTCCAAGACGGGAAGTTTCACCATCCACGGAATGCAAAGGGTATTGATAGAACAGGTTTTGAGAAAGGTTTTTCGTGGAAACGGTAAAAACATTTTTCACCTGGGCGGTTGTATAGCATACCATGTTTGAAGAATCGGGGGGAATGATCTCATGCATGGCGCCATCATAGTAATATTGGGCGGGCAAGGGTGCATGGTATTCCCATGTCTCCTCAACGTCCCATTTATAAAACTGGCTGTAATTGCCTTCTGCGTTGAGGTCCACATAAAATTGCATGATGGTGTGGTTGATGGAAGGATTGGTGGTTGGGACCTCTTCGATGGCATAATAAAGGGAATCAATGGGCGGGCAGTCGGGCATTGGATCGAACCCCGATTCAAGGATTTCCCCTTCCGGTGTCACAACGGTTACCCGGAACGAGGCGCCCGGCATCAGGTCGATCTGCCTCATCCATGCCTGATATTGTCCCGGTTGCCATTCATCCAGCGTGAAAACATTGCCCCTGTTGTCATGGACCTGAACAAGGCAACCCCCTACCGGAATATAAGCAGGCGATTGGATGGGGGAGGAGAGGGCAACTTCAACCGCTTGCCATCCTTCTACATTGGTTATCCGGCCCGTAACAACAATCTTATTCTCCTGATTGCCGTCAATGGAAGGATCGTATTCTTTGATGCAGGAAATGAGCAGCAACAGGACGAAAAGGAAAAAGAGGTTATTAATCCGAAGCATAATTTCCAAGTTTAAACAACCAGGTAATGGTAAAAACCGGTACGCCAATGACCGAATATTGATAGCTTTTTATTCTTCCATTTTCCAGTTTAAAGTACACCGAATAGGGGTTGTCCCTTCCGGTTACATTATATACATTGAAAATGAATGAATTATGAAGAAATTTGTTTCTTTTAAGGTTCCCTTCAATGGTCAGGGAGAGGTCGAGCCTGAAATAATCGGGAATGCGGTATTCGTTGCGGTTGGAGTAATCAACGTAAGGCACATTGTCGATATAATAGACGGAAACGGGATAGGTAACCGGGCGTCCGGTTTGGTACGAAATGACCCCGGAAGCGGATACGCGGCGGCTGAAGTGATAGATGACCACGGTGTTGAGCACATGCGGGATGTCGTAATTGGCAGGGTAAGCCAGTCCATTGTTTATCTTTTCCCAGGGCTGGTCGCCATCGACTTTTACGATGGACCGTGAAAAGGTATAGGAAACCCATCCTTCGAGCCTGCGGCCGCTCCGGCGGACCAAAAATTCAATGCCATACGCCTCCTGTTTGCCGGGGAGAAGGGTCGTTTCCGTTAGCGGGTTGTCTAAAAAATCGGCCCCATCGATAAATTCCGGGTAATTGACCATTCGTTTGTAATAGAGTTCGAGCGAGGTTTCCCATCCCGATTTTGGGAAAGTACGGAAAATTCCGGCTGAAACCTGGTCGCCCCGGGCCGGGGCAATGTGATAATCGGCCAGTTTCCATTGATAATTGGGCGACAAGGCAATGGTATTGTTCAACATAAAAAGGTTCTGGTGCATCTGGTTAAAAGCAACCTTCACCGTTCCGTTGGGATCGGTACGCATAATCAGGGAAGCCCGGATATCGGGTTCAAAATACCATTTGATGGCTTCCAGGTTGCCATAATGCAGGGTATCGTTGATATAGCGTTGGTCTTTGGGCGCGCCGGGATAGTAGGTATAAACAGTTTCAGGCCCCAGCGGGTTAAAGAGGGTAAACCTCAATCCTGCCGACAGGTTCATCCAGGGAAGAATATCATGGGAATCGTTGATATAAACAGAACTTTCAATGCCTTGGTCCTGCCCGAGTTGTACCGGTAACCGCAACGACTCCGCTCCATAAGGGGCGACCGTCCCCCTGTCGAGCCTGTAAAAGGTTATCCCGGCACCATATTTCATGGTATTTTTCGGTGAAAGGTCATGGGCAATATTGGCATTCGCCCTGTAATCGCCAATCTGATAGGAGTGGTCGTAGGCCAGGGTGGGTTCCTGCTGATCGGTCACATGGAAATCATACAGGGAACCGGTGAGGGAAAAATCGGCCCGGATGGAGGGGCTGAAAAAGTGGCTGAGATTGACGGAAGCGCCATTGGTCGAGTATTTATAAGCGTTTATGTCGGAAAGGTTGAATTTGTCCTGGCTATGGTAAACAAAGAGCGATAGCTGGCTTTTGCGGAAGTCGTAGTTCCAGGCGGCTGAAAAATCGTTAAAACCTGCCTGGCTGGTCCTGATCACAGGATCGTCGATTTGTTGAAGGACCCAGTCGGAAAACAGGTAACGGCCACTGACAAGAAACGAGCTGGTATCTTTTTTTAACGGCCCTTCGACCGACAGGTTGGCTGCTACCGGACTGAGCCCTCCATGGGCAGTGAAGTGCTTGCGGTTTCCCTGACGCCCGATGATGTCGAACACCGAACTGAGCTGCCCTCCGAACTGAACGGGGATATGCCCTTTGTAAATGGAGAAATCTTTCACGATGTCGGCATTGAAAGCTGGGAAGAACCCAAAGAGGTGGGCGGTATTGTAAATGGGTATCCTATTGAGATAAAACGCATTCTGGTCAAAATTCCCACCCCGAACGTTCAGCCCCACCGAGCCTTCGCCTACGGTAACAATACCGGGCAACAGCTCCGAAACTTTCAGTATGTCGCGTTCGCCCATGATCATCGGGATTTCTTTGATGGTTTTTACGGAAATTTTCTCCAATCCTGCGTCTTTAAACCGGAAATTCATCTGACGGTCGCCAAAAACCACAATTTCCTTCATCTGAATGGCCGCTTTTTTCATCTCAATATTGAATTCTCCGTCGGAGTTTACGACGAGGTAGTATTTTTTTGTTTCTAATCCCATGAAAGCAAAAACCGCCGTATAATTGCCGGGTTTTAGTGTAAGGGTCAGGTACCCATTTTGATTTGTAGCTGCGCCCGCCTTGGTTTCTTCAATGAATACCGTGGCCCCGATCACGGCTTCCCCGGTTTGTTGTTCGGTAACCCTGCCCCGGATGGTTACCGTTTTTCGGGTTCCTGCCAACCCTTTTTTTCCTATTCTGATGGTTTGTATTATTTCTGCTTTCCGGCCGGTAATGTACCTTTCTTCGCTTTGTGTCCGCCCTTTGGCCCCAGTCGTTGAAGTGTCGGCTGATACCTGTTGTTCCTCAAAGCCGGGCAGGGTTTCCGGAAGGATCTCCCCGGGCATAACGACTATGTTGTTGTTCCACACGGATACTTCGAGCCTGGTCCCCGTCAATGCCCGTTTCATGGCCGAGAGAATGGTAATACTATCGGTTTCTATTGTCACCTTGATATCGCGGCTCCACGATTTGTCATAATAGGTCTTTACCCCGGATTTTGTTTCAAGATATTTGCAAAAATTATCGAACGGCAAGTTGTTCACGCGGCACGAAATGACCCTATCGGGCCCCTGGCCGTGAACGCGAACGCTAACGCTAACGCTGAAAAGTAACAGGTATATAAACAGTAGTACTTTCAAACTATTTTTTGATGTTGCTGATATAAGCGATCAATGCCGATAGGGTTTGGTCGGATGCTTTTTTCAGGTTTATTTTGTGTTTATGAAGATAACTTTTTATCAAGGGTTGCTGCCATTGAGGAAAAATTTGGACCAGGTTTTTTTTGGATTTGAAAGGTTTGATTTGCCCGTCTTTCAGAAGATATGAATCCCTCAGCGCTTTGGAAAACACGAAATTCGTGGCGCCGACAACGTTGTTCAGCTCCAGCGTTTTGCGCCAGTGAAATAAAATTTTTATCGGGCCTTCGCCTATTACCTGGTAAAAACGGGGTTCCTGTTCAAGCAGGAGAAGCTCAAAATTCCTGTTTCCGAGGCTGAAGCTTTGTAACCATGCTTTCGAAACCTCGATGATGTTCAAAAACCGTTTCCCGTCGGAATATTGCAATAAAAGCTGCTGGTTGTAAATGTCATAGTTCAGGTTGATGTTCCCGTATATTTTTTCCTTGATTTTCACCTTCCCGACGGTAAACAACGGGGAGTTCAGGAATGGGTTCCCGGTGGTCCCTGCCGGTGCGGTAAAGTTGTACCTTTTCCCGTTGTAGAGCGTCTGGTCCAGGCCGTAAACCTGAATTGAATTTCTTTCAACACCCTGGGATATCGCTACTGCCGATAAACAGAAATAATAAACAATTAATAATGAGCATCTTAATGGTCTCATCCGGATTTTTTGACAGCATTATTAACAGGTTATAAAGGTAGCGGGAATTTTTTAATAACAAGCCGGAATCCGTTTTAATGGCTTAATCTTATTTTGAGGTGCTGGAGAATTTGCCTATCACGACAAATATCAAAATTGAATAAAAACCATACGGATTAAGGAGGACCCCTGATGGGTTGAGCCGCCCTAAGTTTTTTATTTCACCCCCCTGGGGTTTGGCCGATAATAAGCTCCTTTCCATGCTACAATCTTGTCATCCCTTCGGGATTGATCCAATCTAAGCAATTCTTTTTCTCATTGTCATCAAATAGAGAAAATGTCATTAGACAATTCCCATTTGAATATGGTCCCCGTCAAATAATTTGTGTACTTTTACCAATATATTATTGAAACAAAACATAATAACCCGAAACATGAAGCCATTGTCACAGTCCATGCTTATTGCCGGTTTGCTCTTTTTTATTTTCAACACGGTCCATGCGCAGCCCGATTTCCCGGATCCGGGGATGCTTTATGGCGACCAGGTTATCCCAAGGATCGATATTCTCATCCACCCCGATTCCCTGGCATTGATCTATGAATACCCGGAAAGCGACCATGAATATCCGGCCACCTTTGTTTTTGATAACGGAACCGTGCACGACACCCTTAAAACCATTGGTTTCCGTTTGCGCGGCAATACGTCGCGGGTATCGAAAAAAAAATCCTTTAAAGTATCGTTTAACACTTTTAATTCGGGGAGAAAATACTATGGCGTTGAAAAAATGAACCTGAACGGGGAGCACAACGACCCCTCCATCATCCGTTCCAAACTTTGCTGGGACATCCTCCGTCAGGCAGATATTCCGGCGCCCCGGTCAAACCACGTAACGGTTTTTATCAATGGGGATTATTACGGATTGTATATCAATGTCGAGCATATTGATGAGGAATTTGTGGAGAAACGTTTTGAAAACAACGATGGCAACCTGTACAAATGTCTTTATCCGGCCGACCTTCATTTTCTGGGGGCCGATCCGGACCTGTATAAACTTGAATCGGGCGGACGGCGTGTTTATGAGCTTAAGACCAACGAAAGCGCCGACGATTATTCCGACCTGGCACACTTTATCGATGTGTTGAACAATTTGCCCCTCCAGGATCTGCCCTGTGCCCTGGAAAAGCTCTTCAATGTGTATGATTATCTGAAAATCATGGCTGTTGATGTGATTACCGCCAATTGGGACGGTTATATTTTCAATAAAAACAATTTTTATCTCTATCACAATTTATCCAGTGGAAAGTTCGAATACATACCCTATGATCTGGACAATACCTACGGTATCGACTGGTTTGGCATCGACTGGTCAACGAGAAACATATACACGTGGCAAAATACGCAGGAATACCGGCCGCTCTTTGAGCGGATTTTACAAGTGCAGCGATATAAAGACATCTATTCGGGTTATCTGAAACAGATTGCTGAAAACATCATGGACCCCTCTGCCTTTTTTGTGACCATTGAAGCCATCCGCGATAAGGTTTATCCTTCGGTTGTTGATGATCCCTATTACCCACAGGATTATGGATATACCCCCGACGATTTTCTCGATTCCTATACACAACCGATGGGGGGCCATGTCCCGATTGGGTTGGAACCCTATATCACCCAGCGGCTAACATCGGCAATGGCCCAGCTTGTTCTGAATGATTACGCCCCTGTGATGAAATATTTCAACCATACGCCTGCCATCACCAACCAGGAAATATGGTTCAGCGTTTATGTCGAAGACGATCATCCGGTGCAGGAAGTGATGGTCCAGTTGACCCCGGAAGGGGGCCTGGAACAATTTATTGAAATGTACGACGATGGCCAGCATCACGACCGGGAAGCCGGCGACGGGTTTTACGGGGCTTCCGCAGGCCTTTTCCCCATCCCGGTAAACCTTGCCATTGAAGTCAAAGCAACCGACAACACCGGCCAATATACTTTCGTCTCCTGTGAACCCATTCCGGTAGCTGTGGTTGCGCCGGAAATTCCAATGCTCTTTATCAACGAATTTATGGCCGACAATGAAACAACCATTGCCGATGAAAACGGGAACTTCAGCGACTGGGTAGAGGTTTACAATGCCGGCGTTAGTCCCGTGTGGCTTGGCAATCTCTATCTTACCGATAACCTTACCAATCCCGACAAATGGCAGATGCCCGACCATACGCTGGCTTCGGGGCAGTTTGTATTGTTCTGGGCCGACGAAAAACCGGAACAGGGGCCTTTTCACGCCGATTTCAAACTTGACAAGGATGGGGAGGAGATTGGTATTTTCGGTTCGGAAAGTATGGGTTTTCCATTGATTGACAGTGTTTTATTTGGTGTTCAGTCAACCGATATATCCTATGGGCGTTATCCGGACGGTTCCGATAACTGGGAGTTTTTAATCTATCCTACGCCCGGGTTTACCAATGCCTCGGGATTGTGGGTAGAGGAACAACCGGCCGCCCCCGGGCTTCATTTTTATCCGAACCCAACCACCGGTCCCTGGGTCTATCTCCCCGAATGGCTCCTTATCCATATCTGTGATTTATCGGGGAAACCGTGTATATCAACGGGGTTTACCAACAAAGTGGATGTTTCCGGACTGTTGCCGGGGATGTACATCATTAAAGATGACCGTGGCCGGGCAGGTAAGCTGATCGTAACCCCCTGAGGGAGGGGGACCGGACGGATGAATTTTCAGGAGTACTCCTGTTTGATATAACCAAGGCGGTGCACGTCGTTTCCCGTGCAATTGCCCCAACGGAAAATAAATTTGCAATCGGGTTGGAAATCGTGTATTTTTGATATTTTGAAAAATCCTTCGACCGGGCAATCGTTTCAAGAATCAAATTGAATAAACGGGAGTTTCGGGCTCCGGAATTGAAAAATGGGATTGGCCGTATAAAAATCAAAAAACAGTGAATATCAAACAGCCAGGTTTTTTTTTCATCCTGTTCCTGTTTTACGGTTCATTGTCCCTGTATGCCCTGAACCCAGGGCTGGAAAGACCATCCTATTTATTTGGAGATACCATCGCCATAGCCTCTGAGCCAGACTATCCACCCTATTGCATGGTCAATGAACAGGGAGAGGCTTGCGGTTTTTCCATCGACCTTTTCAAGGCAGCAGCCCAGGCTGCCGGGCTACAGGTAAAAATCAGGATTGGCATTTGGAACCAGATCAAACACGACCTTGAAGATGGCAGAATTGATGCGTTGCCGATGGTGGGCAGAACGCCCGAAAGGGAAACCCGCTATGATTTCACCATGCCTTATATGTCGCTGCATGGCGCGGTTTTTATCAGAAAAGGAACCAAAGACATACATTCCCTTAAGGATTTAAAAGAGAAAAACGTGGTTGTGATGAAAGGCGACAATGCAGAAGAATTCCTTCGCCGCGAAAAAATTGCGAAACAGGTCGTTACAACGCCCACCTTTGATGATGCCTTCATTGCGTTGGCCAACGGGAACCATGATGCCGTTTTAACACAACGGGTCATGGGCATTGAGCTGTTAAAAAATCTTGGGATTAAAAATGTCATACCGCTTGATTTTCACATTCCCCAATTCCGCCAGGATTTTTGTTTTGCCGTTCAGAAAGGGGATACCGTTTTGCTTTCCCGGCTCAATGAAGGCCTCTCCGTCATTATTGCCAATAACACCTTCGAGCGCATCCGGGATGGCTGGTTTGGCCCCAGGTTCAAAGAAAAGGTGTCGCTCGTGGACATTCTCCGCATCCTTCTCTTTTTTTTAATTCCGTTGATAATAATTGTAGGTCTGGTTGCCATTTATGTTTTAAGAAACGAGGTGAAACGGCGCACCAAAGGGTTGCAACAGGAGGTGATAGGACATAAAAAAACCTTAGAGGCGCTTCAGGCAAGCGAAGAAAAATACAGGGGCATGATCATGAACCTGATGGAAGGTTTTTACAGTGTAAGCCTGGACGGCATCATTTTGGACCACAATGCGGAATTCTGCAGGGTCTTAAAACTCGACCCGGAAAATGAATACAGGGGAAACTCCTTGGATCAATTCTGGGAGCATCCCGATGATCGGAAAATTTACCTTGAAGCGATCCTGGAGAAGGGTTTTATCAGGAATTATGAAATCTGTGCGCAATGTTCAACCGGCGAAAAAATCATTATTCTGGCCAGCGCCCGCCTCGTCAGGGATGACTATGGGAACGTGCTTAGCATAGAGGGCAGCTTTTTGGATATTACCCAACGGAAATTGGCCGAAACGGAGTTGCACGCATTCAAGGAGAACCTTGAAAAAACGGTAGCCGAACGAACGGCGGAACTTCGTGAAAAAGTTGAAAAGCTCCATCAGAGCGAACAGGCCATGCTTTACATGGTCGAAGACCTGAAACAGATAACCGCCGAATTGCAGGATGAACGTCAGAAACTGATCGTATCAAACAAGGAACTGGAGTCATTTGCCTATTCGGTATCCCATGATTTACGGGCTCCTCTCCGGGCCATCGAGGGGTTTGGAAAGTTTTTGGTTGAAGATTATTCCGGCAAGTTGGGCGTTGAAGGAAACCGGTATATCGAAGTTATCCGTCAAAACACCAGCAAAATGGACCGGCTGATCTCTGACCTGTTGAACCTCTCCCGTATTTTCCGTGCCGAAATGCATAAAACCACGGCCAACATCGGCGAAATCGTAAAAACAGTTTTTGATGAAATAGCCACCGTGGAAGAGAAAAACGACTTTGAATTAAAAATTGAAGATCTGCCAACCGCTTACTGCGATGTGGCGCTGATCAAGCAGGTTTGGCAAAACTTGATATGCAATGCCTTAAAATACAGCTCAAAATCAATGATAAAAAAAATTGAGATTGGCGCCTCAACACAAAATCAGGAGATAGTATTTTATATCAAAGATTACGGGGCGGGGTTTGATAATAATTACATAGGAAAATTGTTTGGCGTTTTTCAGCGGTTGCACAGTGAAGCCGAATTTCATGGGACTGGGGTTGGATTGGCAATTGTTCAGCATATTGTTCAACGGCATGGAGGCAAAGTCTGGGCAGGGGGAGAGGTTGGAAAGGGCGCTACCTTTTATTTTTCTTTACCGGAAAAAGGAAACGGATAACACTTTTTCTATTATCGTTCAAAAAACCAATCCCTGGGGTTTGACCAGGTAATTGTTGAACAGGCAAGGATTGTTAATTTTTAAAGACCTTAAACCATGAAAAGATCACGCATCCGGTTTATTTCAACCGCTGCCCTGGTTGGCATTGCACTGTTGGGGCTCATCTTCTGGCTGGCCCGTTCCGGGGCAAAGGCCGATGCCATTTCGGAAAACCATTTGCCCGGGAAAAAACTTTCCCCAAACGGGTTTCTGGCCATGTTGGCCGGGCATCAGTTCAACAAACTCAAGGTTCCATCCACAGGATCGGTTCCGGATGGGATCAGGGCCCGGGAACTTACCTTTGTTAAAGGGTTGCCCGCTTTTCATGAAAGCGAAGGCCAACCCTGGACCTGGCGGGGGCCGGCCAATATAGGCGGGCGGATGTTATGTGTGGCCGTTGACAGAATGGACGAAAACCACCTGTTGGCGGGTAGCGCATCGGGGGGGATGTGGGAATCGTCCGATCAGGGGCTCAACTGGCATAAAACCACGGCCCCCGACGCAGAACAAAGCGCCACCTGTCTCGTTCAGGATGGCCGTGCGGGAAAACAAAACATCTGGTATTACGGAACTGGCGAACTTCTCAGCACCACCAACCGGAATATCAGCGCCAATGCCCGGACCATTGGCATTGGGAATGGTATTTTTAAATCGACCGATAACGGCGCTTCCTGGCAACCTCTGCCGGCAACACAGGGAGGAAATCCTTCCGTGCCGACCGAAATTTTCCAGGGGGTGTGGCGGATCGTAACAGACCCGGCAGCCACCGACAAAGACGTCGTATATGCTGCCTGTTATGGGGCAATCATGCGTTCTGAAAACGGGGGCGAAAACTGGGCCGTTGTGCTGGGCGATCTGGCCAACAAATCCTTTTGTACCGATGTGGCCATAACGTCGGATGGAATTCTCTACGCTGCCCTGAGCAGTTTTTCATTCTCCATTGAACCTCCGCAAAAAGCAGGTATCTGGAGGTCGGCCGATGGGATTAACTGGACAAAGATCAGTCCGGAAGGGTTTCCCACCGACAATCGGGTGACCCGGTTGGCGCTGGCTCCATCCAACGAACAGGTCATGTATGTTTTTACCGAATCGCAACATCCCGACCTCAATCCTTTTAACGGTTATACCAATTCAATAAACACATTTTGGAAGATGACGTGGGACGAAGCGGCCGATTCGGCCTTCTGGGAAAACCGTACCGAAGGGATACCAGGCCACGGGAGCGGCAGCATCAATGATTTTCCGTTTGCCATGGTGGTATATGGCGGCTATTGTTTTACCATGGGGGTTCACCCCGACAACGAAAACATCGTATTTATGGGCGGGATGAACGCTTACCGTTCGGACAACGGTTTTGCCGACAGCCTCCATTCAACCTATATTGGCGGTTATCCCTATGATATGGACTCACTCCGCCAGCTTCATCCGGACATGCATGGGATCGCTTTTCTCCCTTCCGATCCGGATGTCCTATTTTTATCGAACGACGGTGGGATATACAGGACCGGCAATTGCATGGCCGATAGCGCCCAGATGGCCTGGACAAGGCTCAACAACAAGCTGACCACCACTCAGTTTTACAGTGTTGCCATCGACCATGGGGCCTCCGGTGACGATTGGATCCTGGGCGGTTTGCAGGACAACAACTGGTATTACACCGTAACCAACAATCCGGCTGAATTGTGGCTCAACATCGATATCTGTTACGACGGGTTTGCCAGTGTGGTGGCCCGCAACTGGGAATATTGCGCAATTACGGCATACAGCGGAAATATATGGACTACCCGGTTTGATGAGGGGATGCATGCCATCGATATTTTCCCACAACTGCCCGACACCCTGCTAAAATTTTACGATCCGGTAATGGGAAGCAACATCCTGTTTCCCTTTTATCAGAACATGGCACTGGATCCGGTCACCAACGAGGTGTTCTACCTGCCGACCGTTACCAGTATCTGGCGAAAAGACAACCTGAAAGAAGCCGCTTATGACACCAGTCAGAGAAATGCCGGCTGGTCGCACCTGAGCAACGTGGACGTGGGGTCGGCCTCCGAAATCAGTTATCTTTCGGTTTCTGTTTTTCCGCCAAACCGGTTGTACTATGGAACCAGTTTGGGAAAAGTTTACAGGCTTGATAACGCCAATACGGGGAATCCCGTTCCGGTTGACATTACCGCTCCTGCCTTTCCGGAAAATGCTTTTGTGAGTTACATTGATGTGGATCCCGACAATGCCGGCCATGTGTTGGTGGCCTTTTCCAATTACGGGGTGATCAGTTTGTTCCAGACTGCCGACGGAGGAGGGACCTGGAGCGCGGTTGCCGGTAACCTGGAGGAACACCCCGATGGATCCGGGGCAGGGCCCTCCATCCGTTGTGTCAGGAAACTGGCACACCAGGGGAAGACGATCTATCTGGCCGGTTCTTCCAGCGGACTTTTTTCTACCCGCGAATTGAAAGGCGATTCCACCCTCTGGGTAAAGGAGGGCGCCTCTTCTATTGGCAACGTTATTGTGGATGACATCGACGTTAGGCAAACCGATGGTTTCATGGCCATTGCGACTCATGGAAATGGTGTGTATAGCGGATATTTTGATCCATCAGCCGGGATCGGCGAACGGTCGGAATCTGGCGTTTTTTCTATCGGTAACCCTTTCCCCAATCCGGCAGACCAGGTCGTTCGGATCGAAATTGCCTCTCAATCCCCGGGAAAGGTAGTATTGTCGCTTTATACGGGTTCCGGAGAGAGGACCGGTATATACATAGAAAAATACATTTCTGCCGGTAAACAGCAATTGACTGTACCGGTTGGAAACCTGGCCCCCGGGATGTATTATCTGAAGATATCCGATGGCCGGAATACAGAAACCCGAAAAGTGATCAAACTGTAAATAAGCGCCCCTCCTCGTTTACCCTTGCCGGTCATTCTGCGGGCCGGGCAGGAGAATCAACCTTTTTTCATCTGTAAACCGGTAATCAGCAGGTATATCATGGTGATGAGCAAAACAGCCAATCCCCCGGCCTGGCCGGAAATGTCGGAAGCTACTCCCATCAGGGGAGGGATAACGGCCCCTCCAGCGACCCCCATGATCATAAGCCCTGAAATTTCATTGGCCCTTTCCGGTTTTTCCAGTATGGCGGCGGAGAAAATAATTGAAAATACATTCGCTACTGCAAATCCCAAAACGAAAACCAGGAAAAGGATTGCCCAAAGGTTGGTCATAAACAGCAAGAGGGCCATACCGGCGATGGCAACGATCATGCTGATGATTAAAAAATTCTTTCCCGGTATGCGCACCAGCAGAAGGGCCCCGACAAATGTGCCGGCGGTGCGGGCAATAAAATAGAGACTGGTCCCCAATCCGGCCTGGTCAAGCGGAAGGTGGCTCCTTTCCATCAGGAACTTGGGAATGGTGATGTTTAATCCGACATCGATGCCTACCACAAAAAGAATTCCAAGAAAAAGCATCAGGACCATTCTGTTTTTCAGCAGCCCGAAACAGGCACTAAAGGAAGAAGTTTTTCCTTCGACCGGCTTTTCTTTAATTGGCGTAAAGGACAACCACAAAGCAGATAGGAGGGTAATACCGGAAAAAACAGGGAACAACATTTTCCAGTTTCCCAAACTGGCCGCCGCAAAACCGGCAATGACCGGGCCCAGAAAGGAAGCAATGGCCTTGATAAACTGTCCCCAGGTAATGCTGCTTGTGAGCCGGTTTCCCTGTACAACATTATAAAGCAATGGGTTAAGGGATACCTGAAGGATGGTATTGCCAATTCCCAATAAGGCAAATGCTACCAATACGACTTCGAACCGAAATGCAATGAGCGGGACCAACATGGCCGCAAAAGTGACAACGATGCCGGAGACCACCGTTTTTTTTCGTCCGGCAGCGTTCATGAGCAATCCCGTAGGGACAGAAAATATGGCAAACCAAACAAATACCATCATTGGTAAAAGGTTGGCCAGGGTATCGCTCAAAGCAAAATCCTGTTTGACGTAATTGGTGGCGATGCCAACCACATCAACAAACCCCATGATAAAAAAGCCCGACAGGACTGGGAGTAATTTTGAAATGGATGTTTCGTTTTTCATAGGAAGGTTAATGGGTAGATTGGATAATGTGCTGATGTGCTGATGTGCTGATGTGCTGATGTGCTGATGTGCTGATGTGCTGATGTGCTGATGTGCTGATGTGCTGATGTGCTGATGTGCTGATGTGCTGATGTGCTGATGTGCTGATGTGATAATGTGATAATGTGTTAAATAAAAGCAATTTTAATTTTTGCAATTTCAGGATCGGAAAGTAACCTGCCGGTTTCTGATATTGCCATTGTTTCGGGGATACGCATTCGGGTATAAATACGTTGTCCTATTTTGTTGCCGGTGTCAGGCAGGTACCGGTATCGAAAACCGGAACGTGCTTCCTTTGCCCACTTCACTTTCAACCCAGATTTTCCCGTTGTGCTTTTCGATAAATTCCTTGCATAAAATCAGTCCTAAGCCGCTTCCCACTTCGTTTTTTGTTCCTTTTGTCATATATCCCGCATCAATCCGGAATAATTTATCAAGATCTTCTTTGGGAATGCCCACTCCATTGTCGGATATGGCGATGACCCGTTCTGTTTGTTTGTTTTCAAGTGATATGTCAATCTTTCCATTCGTATTTGTAAATTTTATGGCATTCATGACCAGGTTCCGGATAACGGATTCAACCATCAGCTTATCGGCGAAAACCAGGGTCTCAGGTACGGTTCCCCCGGTGAGGGCGATCGATTTTTCCCTGGCCGGTTCCTGGGCCAGGGATAGTACCTTTGTAATGATTGTCCCAATATCGAAAAATTCGGGGTTCAGTTTTAATTTTCCTGTTTGTGAAAGTGACCAGTCCAACAGGTTCGTAAGCAGTTCATAGGCCCGTTGCGATGAATGGTGAATAGCCGTTGCGATGGTTTCAACCTGGTCATAATCCTTTTTGCGCAGGCTCCCGGCGATCAGATCGCTTAATCCCAGGATGCTGTTGAAAGGGCTTTTCAGGTCATGTGCAATGATAGAAAAAAACTTATCTTTGGTCGAATTCAATTCCTTAAGGCGCGATTCGCTTTCTTTCAGGGCTGTTTCCACCTTCTTCAGTGCTGAGATGTCGATAACGGAAGCCAATATTTGTTTGTTTCCTGGGATCGTAGAGATAAAAACAAGCCCGTTTTTCAGCTCCCCGGATTTTGTTTGTAAAATAAATTCATATTGTCCCGGGGCTGAACCGGGGTCTTTGTACCTGAGAATTTCATATTCTTTCATTCGTTTGATATCCCTGGAGCCAACAATTTTTGTCCAGTCCATGCCAATCAGCTCGTCCTCCCGATAACCTGTCATCAGGCATGCAGCCTGGTTGGTCATGGAAATCGTAGAATCCTGGCCATGGATAAAAACAGCGGTGGAGTTGTTTTCAAAAATTGCCTGAAACAGTTCTTTGCTTTCCCATAATTTATATTGGTTTAACAGGGAAGCGAGATCATTTTCGATGATGGTTTTTACGTTTTCCATCAAATCCCCGATCAAGGAAGAATATTCATTTTTTTTATGGTCGAGGATGCATACAGTGCCAAAAATTTCACCGGTTGGCCATTTGACCGAAAAGCCTAAGTAGGAAATCATGTTTATTTCAACATCCGGGTTGTTTTCATTCCAAACCGGATTTGAGGTGGCATCGGGGACCATCAGTTTCTGTTGTGTCCCAATCACGGTTTCGCAGTACAATCCCAGTCCAAGTTTTGCTTTTTCCCCTGTTTTATAAGGATTTCCGGGCGTCTCACTTTTAATGAACACCTCAAGGGTGTCTTCATTGAGTTTCATGATCAGGGCCGAAGGAATGGAAGCAATTCGCGATATCAGGTTTAACCACTGCTGCCATTTGTTCATGGTAACGGAATCGATCTCAAACCGGGATGGATGCATGATGGGTACCAGTTCCCATGAACCGTTCTCCCTGATCCTGACATTGGCGTAGAGTTTCATTGAGTCTTGATTTGTTCCTGGTCAACCAGTACCGTGGCCAGGTCCGTTTATTTATGCAATGGGTTTCCAGGCATCATCCCGAACCGGTGAAATCAGGTTCCCGGTTGTGGATTTCCTGGAAGGATTTTCGTAATGGATGGGTTTCGATCTATTTTTGTTGACAAATTTACGAATGTTGTCGGACAATACACAACCCCAAAAAAATGAGTTGGCCTGGCGGAGGATCCTGCCACTGCGGAAATTCCTCATCAGAAGGTTGTGGTATCCTGTCCGGCAACAATTCAATTGCCAAATCTATATCCAATGCCCGATTCTGTATTCAATAATTTTGGCTTGGCCGGGTCGTCTTCAATTTTTTTCCTCAACTGTGCAATAAAAACCCGTAAATATTGAGTTTGTTCAATAAACCTCATCCCCCAGATTTCTTTTAAAATGTATTGATGCGTTAACACCCTGCCTTCGTTTTTTGCCAAGAGTGCCAACAACGAAAATTCGGTGGAAGTGAGCTTGACAGGTTTAAGATTATTGTGAACCGTATGGTTTGCCAAATCAATTGACAGTGAACCGAAAAGTAAAACAGGATCATTGGATATTTCTTGATTCTGACGGAGGGCGACCCGTATCCTGGCCAGTAGTTCACCTGTTCTGAAAGGTTTTGTAAGATAATCGTTCGCCCCATTGTCCAGTGCTCGAATGATGTCCTCTTCAGAATCTCTGACACTAAGAATAATAACAGGTTTTTGGTACCATTCACGAAGTTTTTTGATAACATCAAGTCCATCTAAATCCGGTAACCCCAGGTCTAGAATAATTAAATCCGGCTGCTGGGAAGCGGCAAATGCGATTCCTTCTCTACCGTTAGCTGCGTCGATTATTTTAAACCCATTGGCCGTTAGTGTAATGTCGAGTAAACGACGAATTTGTAATTCATCGTCAATAATTAAGACGGTTTCTTTACCAGTCATACTATCGGTTAAATTACATATAATTATTTAAGATAAATTGTTGATCTCTGAAAGTTCTACCGGAATGGTAATTGTAAACACGGCTCCTCCATTACGACGATTTTCAACGATTACATTTCCTTTGTGTGCTTCAACAAATCCTCTTACGATCGACAAACCCAAACCTGTTCCACCTGCTTTTGCATTTTTTCCGCGGTAGAATTTGTTAAACACCGATCGGATTTCGGATTCCGAGAACCCAGTACCTCTATCCAGTACCTGTATTTTAAGTGATTTGTTGTCAGTAAAGAATTTTAATTTGATAAGGCTCCCCTCCGGAGAATGCTGGGTTGCGTTTAAAATAAGGTTATATAAAACCTGTTCCATTAAACCAAAATCAATGCTAACCAGTGGCATATCAGAAGCAATGATAACAGAAAACTTGAAGGATTTCAATTCATTTTGCAACATACCGGTTACACTATTCGCTATGTCATTGACATCGCACCAATTGGGACGGGGAGTTATTAGTCCCGATTCGAGGCGTGACATGTTTAATAAATTTTCAATCAGTCTGTTAAGCCTGAGTGATGCGGTATTAATTTCTTTGTACAATTCATTTTGTGTTTCTTTGGTATATTCCTGTGCAAGTAATGTATCGGCAGCGCCTAGGATGGTGGTAACCGGGATTTTTAATTCGTGAGACAGAGAATTGAACAAAGTTTTATAAAGCTTCTCGGATTCACTGAGGATATATGCTTTTTTCGCTGTTTCGCGCAGCATTTCACGTTCAAACTTGCCAGTAATTTGCGATAAACAAGCTTCCCAGAATTGCTCTTCACCGAAAGAAAAAACCCTGGGTTGTTGAATGGTTATTACCCCAATGGTACTATTATTGCCAAGTAATGGAATAAAAGTGTAATCGCTTGAAGGAAGTGAATCTGTATTTTTACCTGCCATGCTCGAGTTTTTAAAAACCCAATTGGCAATACTCATATCATTTTCGGAAAAGTCAATTTCCGAACGCTTCTTTCCTTGAAGTTCAAGGGTTCCCGTTTCGTTTTTAATAAAGATGTTGCTTTTAAGTTGAAAATATTTTTCAATATGTTCATAAGCAATTTTTGAAACATTCTCGAAGCCGGAAATGCCTGATAGTTCCTTAGTCAAATGATAAAGAGCGCTTGTCCTTTCTTCGCGTGTTTTTATTTTTTTCTCCTGCCCCCGCACCCTTGAAGTTAAAATTCCATTTAAAAGAGCGATAATAAAAAACATTATAAGCATTAATACATCCAGCGGTTTTTCGATATGCAATGTAAACTGAGGAGGAATAAAGAACACATCCCAGGTAAGAGCACTTAAAACCGAAGCCAGGAATATAGGTCCCGTGCCATAAAAAAGAGCCAATACCGAAACAAGGAAGAGCAATGCAAAGGAGACTGCCTGATAGCCGATAAGGTCCTTAATCGAGTAACAGAAAAAGGAAAACAGAATTACCAGAAGGGCGACAATAAAATATTGCTTAAACCCCGAAGTAAAGGATGGAAGAGATGCTTTTCTTCTGTAACTCTCTTTTTCCAGTGTCTCAGTACCTACAATAAAAATATCGATATTTCCGGTATATTGAATCAGCCGGTTGATTAAATTATAGTGTTTTATCCTTGAAATAACATTCTTTTTGCCAGGCTTGCCAACAATGATATGTGTAATATTTTCCTTGAAAGCAAAATCTGCAATTGCTTTGACCAGATTGTAATTTGTATTTATACTAACCTGTATCCCAAGCTGTTTGGCAATTTTAAAATTTTTGTCAAGCTGCTTCCTTTTCTTCTCCGATAGGTTATTGGTTGTTTCTATGTACAACGCTTGAATTTTAGCCCCCATTGAGTAGGCAAGGTTTTTGGACCAACGTAACAAACGCGCAGATGATGGACTATATCCAATTGACACGAGCAAATGCAAACCCGATTTCCATGGCCCGCGTATGTTCTTGTGTTGCATATAATCGTGCAATTGTTTATCGACCCTGTCGGCTACAATACGCAAGGCCATTTCGCGAAGGGCTGTTATATTTCCCCTGCTGAAGAAGTTGTCGATTGCTTCCCTCGAACGTTCCGGTAAATAAACTTTCCCTTCAGAGAGACGTTGCAAAAGTTCGTCGGGAGTTAGATCTATCAATTCTACCTCATCTGCATTCTCAAAAAGATCGTCTGGTAAGGTTTCACGTACGGCAATTCCGGTAATTTGAGCAACTGCTTCTGAACGGCTTTCCAAATGCTGAACATTTAAAGTGGTAAAAACATGGATGCCGTTTTCAAGTAGTTCTATCACGTCCTGATACCTTTTTGCATGCCTGCTGCCAGCTGCATTGGTATGGGCAAGTTCATCAACCAGAACACACTGGGGCTTTCGGGCAATGATCTTATCCAGGTCCATTTCCTGTAACGATGTGGATTTATAATCATAGGTGCTGCGGGGTACCAGTTCAAAACCTGCTACAAGCTCTGATGTTTCTTTTCGGTTATGGGTTTCAATGTATCCGATAATTATATCGTTTCCTTTCTCTTTCTCAGTGAGTGCGGTTTGCAGCATGGTGTATGTTTTGCCCACACCCGCACACATGCCGAAAAATATTTTCAGTTTTCCCCGTTTGCTTTTTTTTTCTTCGTTAAGAATAGATTCCAGAAGTGTATCGGGATTTGGGCGAATATTCTCAAAATTTGTCATTCTATTTTATCTACCTCTAAATTAAGCAAAAAAACATTAACGCTCTCTTTTCCCAGAATTATAATTTGTGGCGATTCTGATAAGCCGCTTACGCAAGCCAATAGTTTTTTCCTTTGAATATCGGTAAAACTCCGCGCTTTTGCAACACGGTTCACCTGTAACAAAGCAGCTTTTTTCGAAATATGCGGGTCAACCCCGCTTGCAGAGGCGAAAAGCATTTCAGACGGTATGAATGTCGCACTGTCAATTTGATTAAAATCGGTAAAACGATTTTTCCGTTCTTCAACCAACTGCTTTAATTGGATACTGGTTGGCCCATAATTTGAACCGCCTGATGGCAGAGGGTTATATTCTATTGCTGAAGGCCTGGAAGTAAAGTATCCCACGCTTTTGAATTGTTGCCCGATTAGTTCACTGCCAATTGTTGTATTTCCTTTCCGTATTAAGCTTCCGTTGGCTTGATAAGGGAATGCAAGCTGTGCGATGGCAGTAATAACCATGGGATAGATTATTCCAGTTAAAATGGTGAAAAGCAGGAATATTTTAACGGATATTATAATTTCTCTCATATACAGTCGATTTATAAGTTAATTAGCATGTCAATTAGTTTAATGCCAATAAATGGCGCCATAATTCCACCAAACCCATAAATGATAAGATTTCGTATTAAGGCCGTGTTCGCAGATACAGGGCGATAACGAACCCCTTTTATTGCCAGTGGAATCAACAGAATTATGATTATTGCATTAAATATAACGGAACTTAGGATGGCAGTCTGAGGCGAACAAAGGTGCATGATATTCAGAGCCGAAAGAGGGCCAATGGCTGAACTGTCGGAGTAGAGTGATAGGGCAATTGCCGGAATGATTGCAAAATACTTGGCCACGTCTGTCGCTATACTGAAAGTAGTGAGGGATCCACGTGTCATGAGTAATTGCTTGCCAACCTCCACTACTTCAATTAATTTTGTTGGATTACTGTCGAGATCAATCATATTCCCGGCTTCTCGTGCTGCCTGAGTTCCGGAATTCATGGCAATCCCGACATCAGCTTGTGCCAGGGCAGGGGCATCGTTTGTGCCATCTCCGATCATTCCCACCAAATGTCCGAGTTCCTGTTCTTCCCGGATCCTTCGCAATTTATCTTCCGGTCTTGCTTCGGCCATAAAGTCGTCAACTCCTGCTTCTGCTGCTATTGCTGCTGCGGTTAACGAGTTGTCACCTGTAATCATTATCGTTTTGATTCCCATCTTTCTCAACTCAGCGAACCGCTGCTTTATACCGCCTTTAACAACATCTTTAAGATTGATAACGCCAAGTATCCGGTTGTCTTGAGCCACCACGAGGGGTGTGGCACCCTGTTGGGCCAGTTCCGTCACGATACCCTGAATCTTTTGCGGAAAAAATCCATTGTTGTTTAAAATAAAGTTCCGGATGGCTTCTGATGAACCTTTCCGGATCCGGGTAATTTCTCCTGTCAACGTTGGTAAATCAACCCCACTCATTCGTGATTGAGCCGAAAAAGGGATAAACATGGCCTGTAATGCCTGTATGTCGCGCCCGCGAATATTGAATTTTTCCTTTACCAATACCACGATGGAACGGCCTTCGGGCGTTTCATCCGATAACGATGAAAGCTGTGCGGCATCGGCAAGTTCTTCAATACGAATCCCATCAGCAGGAATTAAATCCGTAGCCATACGGTTTCCCAATGTTATCGTTCCGGTTTTGTCTAATAAAAGAACATCGATATCACCAGCTGCTTCAATAGCCCGTCCACTTGTGGCGATCACATTTCGTTGTAAAAGCCTGTTCATTCCGCTTATCCCGATTGCACTGAGCAATCCTCCGATAGTAGTTGGGATTAAACATACCAGCAAAGCAACTAAAACAGGAATGGTCAGATTTTGGGTTGAAGCGTTCTCAGAAGAGGCAAGGCCATAACTAAAAAACGCAGGGAGGGATACAACTGCTAATAAAAAGATGATTGATAAACCTGATAACAGGATTGAAAGGGCAATTTCGTTCGGGGTTTTTTGCCTTTTTGCTCCTTCAACCAAGGCAATGATACGGTCGATGAAGGTGTTTCCAGGCTCGATCGTTATACGGACCACGATGCGATCGCTTATAACCCTCGTTCCCCCTGTTACAGCAGAACGATCGCCCCCGCTTTCCCTGATAACAGGAGCAGATTCACCGGTAATTGCTGATTCATCCACACTTGCGATTCCATCAATCACTTCACCATCCGATGGTATTACCTCCCCGGCTTCACAGATTACGACGTCTCCTTTTTTTAATTCGGTAGAAGAAATTTCGGATTCTTTGTTCCGTTCCAGTTTTCTGGCCTTGGTATGTGTTCGATTTTTTTTTAGTGTATCTGCATGCGCTTTTCCCCGTCCTTCGGCAATGGCTTCTGCAAAATTTGCAAACAAAACCGTAAACCACAACCAGATTGAAATCTGAAGGTCAAAAGGTGAAAACGAACCTTGAATAATACCGGTAATAACAAAAACAGTGGTGAGGGATGAACCTATTGCCACAATAAACATTACAGGGTTTTTTACCAACAAGGCCGGGTTCAGTTTTAGTAAACTATCTTTTGCTGCTTGTGCGACAATGTGTTTATTCAAAAGGTTTGTATTTTGTTTTGATTTCATTGTCGATTACTGTTAATAGGTTTTTCCGTTAATCAATAATAAATGTTCACTTAGCGGACCAACCGATAAAGCAGGAAAGAACGTTAAACCGCCTACAATAAGGATAACTGCTATCAGCAGCACTATAAACGTCAAATTGTCCGTACGCAATGTGCCAGTCGAAACCGGAATTATTTTCTTCTTCGCCAAACTGCCGGCAATGGCAAACACGGGGATAATGACGCCAAAACGGCCAATCAACATTCCTGCTCCCAGCGTAAGGTTATAAAAGATTGTATTGGTGTTTAATCCGGCAAATGCACTGCCGTTATTCCCTGCTGCCGAGCAATAGGCGTAAAGTATTTCTGAAAATCCATGTGCCCCATGATTGGTTATGCTTGTTAAACCATAACTGGTTACCGATGCCCAGGCAGAAAAGAAAAGGATAACAAAATTTGGACAGAGGATGGCAAGGAGGGCCATCTGGACTTCAAACGCCTCAATTTTTTTACCCAAAAATTCCGGGGAACGTCCAACCATTAGCCCTGCCATAAAAACAGTAAGGATTATAAAAACGAGAATACCATAGATTCCGGAACCAACTCCACCGAAAATGATTTCACCCAACATAATATTAATCATGGCTACCATCCCTGATAGAGGAGACAAGCTATCATGCATTGCGTTGACAGATCCGTTTGAAGCTGCACTTGTAGCGGTGGACCAAAGTATGCTGTTGACAATGCCAAAACGGGTTTCTTTTCCTTCCATTGACGATTGATTCCCGAACGCAGGAATCTCGGCATATTCGGCATATAATGAAATAGTTAGCCCAACAACAAATACAATCATCATGGTAAAAAAAATTGCCCGGCCCTGACGGACGGAACCAACCATTTTCCCAAATGTATAGGTCAATGAAGCAGGTATAAGAAGAATACAAAGCAATTCGATGAAATTTGAAACGGGAGTGGGATTTTCGAAAGGGTGTGAACTATTGGCATTAAAGAATCCCCCTCCATTGGTCCCAAGCTGTTTAATGGCAGTTTGTGACGCCACCGGTCCCATCGGAATAATTTGCTGTTCCCCTTCCAGGGTGTGTATGGTTTCATATTTATTAAAGTTTTGGATAACACCCTGGCTGGATAAAAAAACGGCCAAAAGAATTGACAAAGGAAAAAAAATGTAAATTGTAATCCGTGTCAAATCCGTCCAGAAATTTCCCAGCTTATCGGTTTTTTTTCGTGAAATCCCCCTGATAATTACCAATAAGACTGCAATTCCCGTTGCCGCACTGACAAAATTCTGTACTGTTAATCCAATCATCTGGACGAAATAGCTCATTGTTGTTTCTCCTGCGTATCCCTGCCAGTTGGTATTGGTGATAAAGCTTACTGAGGTGTTAAAGGCCGAGTGCCAGGAAACACTCCCTAATTTCATTGGATTCAATGGTACATACATCTGGAATACCTGGACGAGAAATAAAAAAATGAACCCAAATAAGTGAAAAACCATGAGCCCGTATAAATACACTTTCCAATTGGTTTCCTCATCTGGATTTATTCCAGCAAACCTGTAAATGAATTTCTCTACCCTTCCCAGAATTGGCATCATTAGATGATGGTTGCCTGTAATCACATGGAACATGTAATTTCCTAAAATCGGGCTAAGAAAAATTAAAAGCCCCAGGAATAAAAGAATCTGAAGAAAATCAAGTAAAGTGAACATGATAAATTGTTATTTCTTGTGGTACCTGGTGTTAAACCCTTCCCGCATTTCTTCATATTTTTTATCAAGTTTAAGGAAATGGCCGATGAACCACCCAAAAACAAAAAGGAGCATGATATCTCCGAAAAATTTCAGTAAAAGAAGTAGTGTTTCCATTGCATCATTGGTTAAAACTTCTCCGGCCTGACGAGGGTATAAATCAGATATCCTAAAATGGCCAGAGCGATTACTAAACCGATCAGATAACTTAAGTAGTCTGTATCAGTAGCATTCAATAGCCCCATGGTTGCATTGTTGTTTTTCATTTTGACGTTACAAATATGCATTGGAACTTATAAAAATGGTATAAAGATTCATCCCCCGGATATAAAGAAAAAAGAAAAACCTACCGCCGTTTTCTCACATCTTTATATATACTTTTCGGATCCCCTTTTTATGGGAACTTTCTATTCCCACCCGTACTTTCACAGTCCGCATCCGGAAGAAAATTTAGGTTCAGCAGATTAAATGGCAAATATTTGCTTACTTTTATTGTGTTAAATTGCGCAACGATGAAAAAACAAGGTACACTGATTTTCACTTTCCTGGTTGCCTGCTTCGCAACACTCCCTGCATTCATCCTGGCCCAGGGGGAGACATTGCCCGATTTCAGCGCAGTTGTGGATGCCCTGCGCAGCGGTCATCGCATTGCCGTGGTAATTGATTACGCAAAATGTGACCTGTTCACCGATGGGAAAATGCAGGAACGGATGCCCGATATATCGGGAGGGATGACGATGGATGCCTGGGAATATTTCTCAGCCGGTTCGGTGCACAATCCGCAAGCCTTCCTGGTCTTTTCCACGTCGAAGCTCATCCGGAACCCGATTGGGAAAGGGATGGTTTACAACTATGTTAAGGTAAAAATCAGGGACAATGATTCGGTCACCGTAACGGCTCAGTACCTTCGCCCGGGATCATACAAAGCCATCATGGATGAAGAGTTCAGGGGCGCAATTTGTGATGGAAAAAACAACGGTTGTATCCACTTTTTCAAATAACGCAACGTATGGAACCGAACCAGTCATTAAGAGAAAAAATCAACCAATTGGCGACAGGTTTTCCCGAACTGGTGCTGGAGGAACAGCTGCGAAGGCGTCCGGATTTGGCAACCCTTTACACCGAACGTCAAAAAGAGTTGTACAAAGGGGATGTGGCCTACATCCTTTCTTTTCTCGGGGAGGCCGTAGGCGTAAAGCGACCAGAGTTGTTTACCGAATTTGCTTCCTGGCTCCGTACTTTTTTACTTTCGGTTCATGTCCCGCCGGAGGATGTAAAGGAGAGTTTTGCAATTATTTTAGAGATGCTCCTGCAGGCGGTTTCTCCGGAGGAGGCACCGGTTGTTTCGAAGTTTATGCAAAATGCCATTGGGATCTTCGAACCTCATGTTGCTTCGCTCCCCGGGCATCCTTCCTCCCATTTGCATACCGAATTGGCCCGGGTGTACCTCGACCTTATCCTGGAAGGGAACCGTCGGGACGCTCAGGAGCTCATCCTGGAACAGGTGAAATCGGGCAAACCCGTTAAAGAGATCTATCTCGATGTTTTTCAACCTGTTCAATATGAGATTGGGAGACTGTGGCAAACCAATAAAATCACCGTGGCACAGGAACACTACGCTACCGGTGTCACACAATTGGTCATGTCGCAATTGTACCCCTATCTCTTTACGGGAGAAAAGAAGACAAAAAAAATGGTCAGCACCTGTATCTCCGGGGAGCTGCATGAAATGGGCATCCGGATGGTCACCGATTTCTTTGAGATGGATGGCTGGGACACATACTATTTAGGGGCGAACACGCCCCCCGGAGGAGTCATCCGGTTTTTAAAGGAGGTAAAACCCGAGCTCCTGGCGATATCTGTTACCATGACTTTTCACCTGAACGAGGTGCGCAACCTGATCCGTATGGTGCGGGAGACGCCCGAACTCAACGGTAAAACAAAGGTACTGGTAGGTGGAAATCCCTTTAAGGTGGCCGACAATCTGTGGTTGGAAATGGGGGCGGACGCCTTCGCATCCAATGCCGAGGAAGCGGTACTGCAGGCGGGGAAGATTTGAAGATTTGAAAATGTGCTGATGTGCTGATGTGATGATGTGCCGATGTGATGATGTGCCGATTAAATCCATCCGGCTGAAAGGATCATGGCAATCATCATCAGCTTGTTGCAACTGAACTGAATGGCCCGGATGCCGGGAGTCTGTTTCGTCAGGGCAAATATTATCGGCAAGAATGCAATACAGGTTTTAAGCCAGGTTACTTTTGGGTTACTAAAATTAGCGGTTACAAAATCAAAAATTGGCATTACATGGGCATATTTTTCATTTATACGGAGTTGATCCATTTGGTCGAGGGTAAGGATGAACCCTTCGCTTAGTTTAAAAAAACGCATGACGTCATTAAGTCCATCTATACCGGTTCGGAACAGGTTTGCAAGTGTTGAGCTTTTGTTCCTCACGGTATAACTGCATCTAACAGAAAAATGCTTTGCATTTTTTGTAAGATGCAGTATAATTCACGTTCAAGGGTATCGCTGTTTGAAATTTCGCAAACCTGTATCAGTATTTTGCACTTCCATTGTACACCCCGAGGGGTTTTTTACACCGGTATTCTACACCCCGACGGGTGTGGGAAATCCCGTTGGGTGTAAAGATTTCCTCATGGCCAAAGAAAACCACTATCTTTGCATTGAAATATTAAAGTAAGACTTTAAATAATCAATAATGAAAATACCCAGACCCCGTTTGGTGCAGACCCTATTGGATTCCATCAGCTATCATCCGGTAACAGCCCTGCTGGGACCGCGGCAATGCGGGAAAACAACGGTTAGCAGGATGATCGGGAATACAATCGCCTCGAGGAGATTCGATCTTGAAGAACCCGCAGACCGCCAGGCCCTTGAATACTCTCCAAGGGAGGTCCTCGGCTCCTTGAACGGGCTTATCATCATAGATGAAATACAAAGGATGCCTCAGCTTTTTCCGATTTTACGCGTCTTATCCGATCAGGAAGATAGCAAGAGGAATTTTCTGATCCTTGGCAGTGCCTCTCCCGAATTGATCCGGCACAGCTCGGAAACACTTGCAGGCAGGATAGCCTTCATTGATATGTCTGGTTTTAACCTTCAGGAAACAGGAATTGCGGATTATCGCAAACTTTGGTTGAGGGGAGGTTTTCCATTATCGTTTCTTGCAGAAACTGACGAGAGAAGTTACAAATGGCGGGGAGATTTTATCAGGACATTCCTGGAAATGGATATTCCGCAGATGGGATTTAATATTTCTCAGGGAAATCTGAGAAAATTCTGGATTATGGTGGCCCATTATCACGGCCATATCTGGAATGCCTCCGAATTGTCACGATCGTTGGGGGTGTCAGCGCCAACAGTCCAGAGTTATCTGGAAATCATGTCGGGGGCCTTTGTGGCGCGACAAATTCAGCCCTGGCATGAGAACATGGGTAAGCGACAGGTGAAATCGCCCAAAGTTTACATCCGTGACAGCGGTTTGTTTCACCAACTGCTCTCTTTGCCTGGCGACCAGATCCTGTTTCACCCCAAACTCGGCGCCTCCTGGGAGGGGTTTATCATCGAGCAATTGATCAGTTATCTTAATCTTGAGGATGTTTATTTCTGGGCAACACATTCGGGGGCCGAACTCGATCTGTTGTTTTTTATCAATGGTAAAAAGTATGGTGTGGAAGTCAAGTGGAACGATGCCCCTGCGGTTACACGCTCTATGATATCAGCTATTGAATCGCTGGGCCTGGAGAAATTGTTTGTCATCTACCCCGGACAAAAGGCGTATCCTCTGTCAGAAAAAATTTTAGCGACCGGTATCATTTGTCTTGAAGAAACCCTGAAGAATGCCCTTGGATAGGTTATCTTCGGGTTATCAGCTTCCTTGTTGGGGCGCACATTTTATTCCATTTGTTCCCGACGGGTTTTTTATGCCCCGACGGGTGCACAGAGGCGTTGAAAATTTGAAGATTTGAAGATTTGAAGATTTGAAAATTTGAAGATTTGAAAATGTGCTGATGTGCTGATGTGCTGATGTGGGAGTGGGGGGCTTTATGCCTTATCTTAAAGGGAATCAACTTCTTCCTGCAGCAGAAACTTCCATATAGGTTTGACATAAACGATACCTGAGGAAAGGGTGATCACTTCCTGCTCATCTCTTGTTACGAGGATGGCGTCTGAGAGGGCAAGTTCGGTCATGGCCTCCTGGTTGAACAATAAAATCTACGCTCTTGTTTTCAGAAGGTGAGGACTTTGTCGCTGTTAAGGGTCCACTGAACCAGCTCTTTCATGGTACTGAGCTGTGTTCCTTCGATCAGGGGCAGTTTGCTGATGCCACGGGCTTCGGCGCACGAGCCGCAAATCTTCACCTCCGCTCCTTTAGAGATAACCGACCGGATCATCCGTTCGATGTTGTAATACCCCTGCGGTGTGATCTGACCGGGCAATGCTGCCGTAGCGGCATCGGCCATCAGGAATATCCGAACGATGGCGTTTTTGTCTTCTTTCTGGATGGTCATGGCCATCCGCAGGGCGTTGTAGGCTTTCTCCGTTCCATACGGAGCGTCGTTGATGATGAAGAGGGTTTTTTGCATGATGTGCTGATGTGCTGATGTGCTGATGTGCTGATGTGCTGATGAGTGGATCAGGGGAAATATTTCTTTTTGAACCAGAGCGCTAAGGTAACCAATCCCAGCATAACCGGTACTTCCACCAGGGGACCGATCACGGCGGCGAAAGCTTCACCGGAGGTGATGCCGAAGATGGCGATCGCCACGGCAATGGCCAGCTCGAAGTTGTTGCTGGCGGCGGTGAAGGAGAGGGTGGCCGATTGGGGATAGGTAGCGCCAGCCCTTTTGCTCATCCAGAACGAGACCAGGAACATGATCAGGAAGTAGAGGATCAGGGGAATAGCGATCATCACCACGTGGAGCGGCAGTTTGACAATGTACTCCCCTTTCAGGCTGAACATCACTATGATGGTGAAGAGCAGGGCGATCAGGGTCAGCGGATTGATCCGGGGAATGAATTTCGTGTGGTACCAGGATTTGTCTTTGATCCGGATGAGAATAAACCGCGTGAGGAAACCGGCGATGAAGGGGATGCCGAGGTAGATAAAGACGCTTTCGGCGATCTGGCCGATGGTGATCTGCTCCACCGCCGGATTGGTCGGAACACCAAACCATCCGGGCAAAATGGCAATAAAAAGATACGCGTAAACCGAAAAGAGCAGCACCTGGAAGATTGAGTTGAAGGCCACCAGTCCGGCACAATACTCCGTATCCCCTTTGGCCAGCTCGTTCCATACGATCACCATGGCGATGCACCGGGCCAGTCCGATCAGGATAATCCCGTACATGTAGGGCAGGTTGGAATAATTATCCCCCGGGAATAGCTTGATGAACACAATGGCCAGGGCAAACATCAGGATGGGTCCCACAATCCAGTTCTGGATGAGAGAAAGGCCAAGGATTTTGACGTTGCGGAATACCTGGCCCAGCTCCTCGTATTTCACTTTGGCCAGGGGCGGGTACATCATCAGGATCAGGCCGATGGCTATCGGGATGTTCGTGGTTCCGGAGTTGAACCGGTTCCAGAAATCCACAACGGCCGGGAAAAGATACCCCGAAAACACTCCGATGAACATGGCGAGGAAGATCCACAGGGTGAGGAAGCGGTCTAAGGCTTTGAGGCGGGTCTTCATAAATTTGAAGATTTGAAGGTTTGAAAATTTGAAAATTTGAAAATTTGAAGATTTGAAGATGTATTAATGGTTTGATTTTGAGGTGCTGATGATTTTTGAAAGGATGTTTATAATGGATTGTAGTTTTTCCTTCAACTCTTTGGGAGAGGGATAATTTTTTGATAATTCGCAAAGGGTAAGCCAGTATTTTGTTTCATCTGCTTCTTTCGCTGCAATTTTTATTTTGTGGATAAAATCAACCTTGCTTTCGGCATTCTGTGCCTCATGAATATTGGCGCCGATTGAAGTTCCGGATTTCAATAGCTGCCTGGCAACAATAAATTTCCTTGCTTCTTCCAGCAACTCGCAATAATCAATGATCTCCAATGCAAATTCAATCGATAATTGAACAATCAAATTCTCTTTGTCATTTCTCATAACACCTTCATTTTCAAATTTTCAAATTTTCAAATTTTCAAATTTTCAAATCCTCAAATCTTCAAATCTTCAAATTTTCAAATTTTCAAATTTTCAAATCCTGATAGAATCTGTAAAACCGTTCGCGGATCTGGTCCCTGACTTTCCGGTAAACCCATAGGATCTCTTCCCGGGTTCCGGTGGCATCGGCCGGATCTTCAAACCCGATGTGCAGACGGTGTTGTACCTTTCCGGTGAAAACCGGACAAACTTCTTTGGCGCCGTCACATACGGTGATCACATAATCAAACGGCTGATCCACAAACAGATCGACGTTCTTTGGTTGTTGGGCAGAGATATCAATCCCCTTTTCCTTCATCACTTCGATGGCATACGGATTGGGTCGGTCAGCCGGATGGGTCCCCGCGGAAAAGAGTTCCAGCGAGGGGTCAAACGATCGGAGGAACCCTTCGGCCATCTGGCTGCGGCAGGAGTTTCCGGTGCAAAGGATGAGAAGACGCATACAATTTGAAGATTTGAAGATTTGAAGATTTGAAGATTTGAAAATTTGAAGATTTGAAGATTTGAAGATGATTAATGGGTTGATTTTGAGGTGCTTATGATTTTTGAAAGGATGTTTATAATGGATTGTAGTCTTTCCTTCAGGTCATTCGAAGAGGGATATTTTTTTGATAATTCGCAAAGAGTGAGCCAGTATTTTGTTTCATCGGCTTCTTTCGCTGCAATTTTAATTTTGTGGATAAAATCAACCTTGCTTTCGGCATTCTGTGCCTCATGAATATTGGCGCCGATTGAAGTTCCGGATTTCAATAGCTGCCTGGCAACAATAAATTTCCTTGCTTCTTCCAGCAACTCGCAATAATCAATGATCTCCAATGCAAATTCAATCGATAATTGAACAATCAAATTCTCTTTGTCATTTCTCATAACACCTTCATTTTCAAATTTTCAAATCTTCAAATCTTCAAATCTTCAAATTTGAAAATGTTCTGGTGCAAATTTAGGGGATTGTATTTGTCTAAAGTATGAATACGATATTGAATTTTTAAAAATTGATGGGGATAGATCGGGGAATTTCGTTACTTTTAGCTTTCGGAATCATTTTAAAGGACGCAAAAACTAACACAATCATGGAAGAGACCACACCAACCCATATCACCGGCCTGCTCGATGAGCAGCGCAGGTTTTTTGCTTCGGGCAAGACCAGGGAGCTGGCATTCAGAAAAGAGGCTTTGAAGCAATTTCTCCAGGCGATCAAAGACTTTGAACAACCATTGTCGGATGCCCTGTGGGCCGATCTCCATAAATCGCCGGAAGAGGCCTACCTTACTGAGATCAGCATCGTGCAGCAGGAGGTTCGCCATCACCTGACATACCTGAGGCATTGGGCAAAACCGAAACAGGTTCCCACTCCGATCCAGTTGTTTCCGTCATCGGGCCGGCTGCTCTGTGAACCATTGGGGATAGCCCTGATCATCGCTCCCTGGAATTACCCCTTTCAGTTGCTCATGAACCCCTTAGTGGGAGCCATTTCCTCCGGTTGTTGCGCCATGCTGAAGCCGTCGCCCTATACCCCTTCGGTGGCCAGGGTGATGGAAGAGATGATCGCCCGGACCTTTGATCCCGGGCACATTTCGGTGGTACAGGGAGGTAGAAGTGTGAACGGGGAGTTGTTGAAGCAGCGCTTTGATGCGATCTTTTTTACCGGCAGTCCGTCGCTGGGCAAGGTGGTGATGCGCGCAGCGGCAGAGCACCTGACCCCGGTAGCGCTTGAACTGGGCGGGAAGAGTCCATGCATCGTCGATACCGGCGCCAACCTCACGGTAGCGGCAAAGCGCATCGCCTGGGGGAAGACCATCAACGCCGGCCAAACCTGCATCGCTCCCGATTACCTGCTGGTGCATCAGTCGGTAAAAGAGGAGCTGTTGCACAAAATCGGGGAGGCCATCAACGGGATGTATGGCCCCGACATCCGCCAAAGCCGGTACTATCCGCGCATCGTCACCCATGAAGCCTTCGAACGGATCCGGAAGCTGATGCTCCATGGCCGGATCGTCTATGGAGGGGAGGTGGTCCCGGAAGAAAAATTCATTGCCCCTACGATCATCGATGACGTACAACCCGGTTTTCCGGTGATGCAGGAGGAGATCTTTGGTCCGGTGTTGCCGGTGATGACTTTTTCCAGCATCCAGGAAGCCATTGCATTTGTAAGCCAACAAGAAAAGCCCCTGGCCTTTTACTATTTTGGAAAACAGGCTGCGGCGCGGGATATCCTGGCAAAAACCAGTTCGGGCGGAGGATGCATCAACGACACCATCATGCATATCGTCAACGACAAGTTGCCATTTGGTGGTGTGGGCAACAGCGGCATGGGAAAATACCATGGATACGAGAGCTTTCTGGCATTCAGCAACCGCCGGGCGATGGTCACTACCCCTACGTGTATCGATCTCCCCTTCCGGTATCCGCCCTTCCGCTATTTCGGGCTGTTGAAAAAGATGCTGTAGCTGCGCAAGTTTTTCATCCGTTTGTTGTCAAATTCATGATGCATTGTCGTTTTTTATATTTCCTCGTCTTCTTTTTCATTCTACTGGATGCTGTATCTCAAAAATCGGATAATCAGTTTGTTAAAGGAGTTGTAATAGATTCTTTTACTGGGAAACCGGTGGAATATGCCAGTGTGGCGCTTTGCCGGTGGGCCGACACCTCGCTGGTTACCGGCGCCATCACCTCCGAAACCGGTGAATTTCAGATCTCCGGGTTCACGCCGGGGGATTACCTGCTGCGGTGCAGTTTCGTCGGGTATGATCATGCATATGTACCAATCATTCTGACGAAGACAAACTACCGGCTATCCGAACCGATCAGGCTGATCCCCTTGTCGGTGGCGCTGAACGAAGTTCAGGTGGTTGGAAGGATCAGGGAGCAGAAGGCCGGGATAGAGAAAACCACCATCCAGGTGGCAAAAAGTTCTGGCTCTGCATCCGGAAATATCCTCGATGTGTTGAAAAGTCAGCCCTCAGTCACCATCGATCACAACGACCAGATCTACCTCCGGGGAAATAAAAACATCCTGGTTTTGCTCGACGGACGCCCAACCACCCTTTCGACCCTCGATGCCATCCCCGCCTCCCAGGTCAGCAACATCGAACTGATCACCAGTCCCGACGCCGCCTACGACGCCGAAGGTACCGGCGGCATCGTCAACATCATCACCAAACAGCGAAAGGCATCCGGGATCGCCGGATCGGCCAACCTGAACTGGGGGATCGCCGATAAGGTAAATGGCGGAGCAGCCTTGTCCTTTGCCAATTCGTTCTGGGATGCAGGTATCCGCTATTCCGGGAAGTATGACCCTCAGCAGATCAGCAGTTCGCTCGACAAGAATTTTCTGATGTCCGGGGAACAGGTTGCTCAGCAGATGAAAACCCGGCGATACACCGAAACGCATCAGGTTTCCCTCTCGGCCGGGTACAAACCCGGGAAGCGGGATTTGTTGACCCTTGACGCGAAAGTGTCGTTCCCCACATTGCGCAACGACCAGCAGGTGGAGGGATGGCGGATAACCCCGGATGATACGGTAACCGGACTTCATCGCCGGAACGACATCACCCATGCACGGGTGATGGGGGAGGCCTCCCTGAATTATCGCCATCGGTTTGCTCCCAAAGGGCATGAACTCTCCATAGAAGCCTTTTTCTCCCGGACCAGGGGAACCCGGTTTGCCGATTACTACCTCGAAGATCGGTTTCTGCAGAAGTCGGAAGGAGGGGGAGCCCCGACCAACGTGACCGTTCAGGCCGATTATGTCAGGCCGCTGTTTCACCGGGGAAAACTGGAAACCGGTTTGCGGTTCTTTTCCCGTTGGAACAACTTTGCCTACAACTTCTGGGACCTGGATACCCTTTCGGGAGAATGGATACTGAATCCGGAGTATTCCAACGACCTGGAACAGCAGGAGCTTATCTATGCCGGGTATGCGATGTACGCCGACACGCTGTTTGGCAGGCTCTTCTGGAAAGCAGGCATTCGGGTGGAATACAACACCCGCCAACTCCATCAAAACACCACCGGCGAGACCGACCGGGCGGAATACCTTTTCCCTTTCCCGTTTGTGCAGCTCTCGTTACCGGTATCGACCACCCAGACACTCTCCTTGGGCTACACCCGCCGGGTTACCCGTCCGACCTATCCCCAATTGAACCCCTACATCAACGTGATTGATGACAAGACCTTCGAAACCGGTAACCGGAACCTCGATCCGGAGCTGACCGGCAAAGTGGAACTCAGCCACAGCTATGCCACGAAAAATTTCCGGATATTCAGTCACCTTTATTACAGCGATGCCCGCGATTTCATCGTGCAGGTCTCTTGCCTGACCCCTCCCGATACCCTGGTAATGACCTATGCCAACGGCGACTGGCTGCGAAAAACCGGAGGCGGGATTGATGCCACACTGGATGTCGGGCGATGGATGAGCCTGCAGCCGGGGATCTCCCTGTGGTACAGCAAATCGAAGGGAAATTTCAACGGAATCGACCTCTCTTCAGAGGGAACGTCCTGGGGATGTTCGCTCAAAGCATCCTTTTACCCCTGGAAACAGGGGGAGATCCTGGGAACCTTCTCCTACAGTTCGCCAACCGACCTCCCGGAGTTTTACCTGCACGAGATCCATTCCACCGATCTGGGGGCGAGACAATCCTTTCTGAATAAAACACTGACCCTTTCCGTAACCCTGACGGATGTTTTCAACAGTCGGAAATGGATCATCGAAACCGAAAACGATCCCTTTACCCTTTTCAATGAAAGCAAGGCCGAGTCGCGGATTCTGTGGATCGGCATCTCCTGGTCGATGCAGACCAACACCCGTCAAAACGGGAAGAAACCGGCACCGGCCGAAACGGAGGAGGGGCTGATCCGGGTGGGGCAGTGAGGATGGGTTGATGTGCTTATTTTACTCATTTCCAATTTTATATCCGATCCTCCTGCGGTCATTCAGTGACTCCTCCTGCTGTATCTTTTCAAATGATTTCAGATAGTCGAGAATAAGCAGAATTTTCTTTTCCTGATCCTCATCATTTTTTTCCAATGCCATGAGCCTTCTGAATATTTCCTGATTGGATTCAAGTAATTTTCTCATATTGGTAAAAATCCGGATGATCCGGATGTTCATATGAATCGCCAGATCACTGTTCAATACACTGGATAACATGGCAATTCCTTGTTCGGTAAATACCAAAGGTTTTTTTCTAAGGCCCATCGCCACTTTTTTGGAAGTCACAAATTGTGACTTCCAATTTTCCAGTTCCACAGGGCCCAATTGAAACATGAAATCATTTGGAAATCTTTGCAGGTTTCTCCGCACCGCCTGATTCAGCACCTTCGTTTCAACCTGGTAAAGGACCGCTAAATCACGGTCGATCATTACACGCATTCCCCTGATAGTATAGATACGGCTGATAATTGCCTCGTCTGAAAGCAATAAGTTCACATGTTCTTCCATAGTTTTTTCAGCTTTATCGGGAAGAATGGTAAAAGGCAATAGGCTTTTCACCGGAAGTTTTCAACAATCGCAATCTCCTCCTCCGTCAATCCGTAAAGCGGGTAAACCATCCGGTTGATCTTTTCGTCGGTGTGGCCGATGCGCGCCTTAAGCTGCTCCCTCCGGTCG
>Ga0247841_10001695_pt1 | contig 47326 bp, 49 predicted proteins | sample LaCruzMarch2015__2_FD_192410 | JGI IMG/M metagenome (GOLD analysis project Ga0247841, IMG submission 192410) | Freshwater microbial communities from meromictic Lake La Cruz, Castile-La Mancha, Spain - LaCruzMarch2015_18m | ecosystem: Environmental > Aquatic > Freshwater > Lake | place: Spain... | reverse complement strand
AATACTAATGTACTATTTAAATATAATTTACAATTAGTAATATTTTTACTTAAAATATCATCATTTGGCGTAACTTCTTGTATAATGAGAGTAACCATAAAAAATTTTTTATTAAATGTTGCGTCATCTAAATCATATACACCTAACATATTATTATTATTTTTAGAACTAGTACATATATCATTATCACCAATAGTTGAACCATCCCCATTAATAGCATCAATATTAGTTAATGTGTTATATTCTATAATTAAACTGGAACCATTATCAGATAATCTAATTAATGGATTTTTAACTAATATATAATCATCTTTTGCTTTACAGTTACCTGACTGTAAATAATTATATTTTGTTAATACTTTTGACCCTTTAAATAATAATACTTTATCACTAATATCAGTTAATCCAGTTTTATCAATATATAACCAAAAATTATAACAATATTCAGCTCCACCTTTTTGATTTATAGAAGGAGATATATTTATATAACTTGGTATAGTAGGGTCTTGTGTATTATATGTTATATTAGCTTGTGATTTAAAATCAATATAACCGTCTAATATTGTAATTTCACTTTTAACATTATTTTTATTAATAGTTAAAGCATTATAATATTCTTTATTATATATTGAATAACCAATAAATGCTAGGATTAATACTAAAAAAATAGATAATATAATTTGATATATAATATTTAACATATTTTCTATACTTATTCTATATAATTAAATTATAATTTATATACAGGACTTCTTACTCCATACATACCTAACCCTAATCTAGCTAATAGACTATCAATTGGTCCTTCGTTGTAATCATTATATATATCTTTTTGATTTAAATCATAATTATATGTTGAAAATTTAGAAATTAAACCAGAAAATCCATTTCCGGCCTTATCAAACGGTGATCCGCCAACTATTAAATAACCAGTTTTATCTATTAATAAGCCTTTATAATCTTTTTGTTCTGTTCCATTTGTTCCATCAGATGCAGATACTGAATAATCACCATCAACATAACAAGTTATATTTGTGCCAATAGATGCTGTATTAATAACAATAGCAACATGAACCCATCGTTGTAAAGGTATATATGGTATAGTAATACCGTGTCTTAGTAATGTATCGCGGTCAGTTGGAGATAAATTAACAATATCTAACGAACTAATAGTAGAATCTTTTGTTGCAAATGTAACATACATTTTATTTTCAGTTTTATCTAAAAATATATAAGGGGAACTGTCTTTAGGAGAAGAATTATCATCACCGATATGTAAAACATGTTTATATAATCCATTATATTTATTCATATCATTAATATATATCCAAAAAGTATAAGATCTTCGAGTACCATTATTAGTTAGAGGATAAACAATCGGTATTTTTGCTCTTTCATTAGCAAAAATAGGTAATTTAGTTTGATCAACAATGTATCTACTATTTTTAAAAATATTATTAGATATAAGATAATATAACCCATAACTAACAATAAAAGCAACAATAACAACCGCTATTAAACCAATAATAATAGTTTTATCAGAACCATAATCAGATATAATATTTTTAATATTTTCAGTAGCTTTAACAGTAGTATCAGAAACACTATTTTTAACAGTATTAAAAGTATCAGTTAATTTATTAGTATCTAAAATAGAACCTTCGAGTTTTTTTCCTAGTTCTTCCATTTATTAATATATTATCTATCTAATTATAATAAATAAATTTTCTATCAATAATATTTATATGATAATTTCCAATTTGATAAAATGGAAAATTATTATTATAAGTATATTTTAAATATTTTTTTTGTAATGATAAATAGCTTAATATTTTTGTAAAATTTAAGGTATCATTTAATATAATTTTTTTATTATTTATAATCATAATATCGTATATAGATGATATAAAAAAATCAATAGCGATTTCATTAATATTATTGTACATAAATTTATCAAAAAAACAAAAATTATATATAAAATTTTTATATATATTATTTTTAATAGATTTAATACACTTTTTATTATTTAATTTAATAATTAAATTTTCATGGTATTTCAGGGGTATTAACCATGGTTCTGTTATAATTATTTTTTTTAATATTTCTCTATTAAATTTTTCATTAAATATATAATCAATATTATATATTATATCAATATTATAATATATTTTGTTATTTATATTATCTAAATGTTTTAAGCATTGTGATATATTATTATTAGATTTTATTATAATATTATTAATGTTATTATTATCTATACTATTATACAATGGTATAGATTTAATGATATTAAACATATCATTATTAGTCGGATTATTTAATTGTATAATTTTACATTTTTTTTTAATATCTCCAATTTTTTTTATTAATTCAAGGGATGAAATACAAATTATAGGTATATTTTTTAATTTCTTTTTTGTTAATATATTTAATAAAGATATATTAATAGTAGAATCTAATGATAATAATGTATCAAATTCATCTATTATTATAATTTTTTTTTTATTATTATTTGTTAATAATTGTATTAAAGATGATGATATAGATTTAACTATTAAGTCTATAAATTCAAATGATGTTCCGCAATTTGAACTATTTATATTAATTATAAATAAATTTAATTCATCGTTACATAATTTATTTATATTAAATGTTTTACCAATACCATTATTACCTATTAAAAATAAACATGAATCAATAGATAAATTAGGTTTATTTTCTAAATAAAAATTATTTATCCAATTTTTAACATTTTCCATTATTATGTTATTTTATTATTATTTACTTAAATGTATATATAACTAAAACTATAAAATAACATAATAATGCTAATATTGGTGCTACTATTTCTAATGTTAATAACGAATCATTTACATCATAATGTTTTATTTTTCCATTAATATCAAACATAATAGAAGGTTTAAACATAAATAATAATAAAAGTAATATAATATATAATATTAATGCTATAATAATTTTAGAAAACATTATATTTATCTATTTATTAGATATAGAATAATGATATTAAAAATACTATTAGTTATTATAATAATAATTATATTTTATTTAGTTATAAATTTTAATATAGAAAAATTTAATATTAATAACAATTATAGAAGTATAGAAGAAAATCCATGGGATAGAAATGATATATATTCATTAATACCATATGATATTAAAGCAAAAAAAAATGATTTATATTTTTATGAATATGGAAACGATGAATATGAAAAAAAATTAAATGAAATTTTTAATAATAAATGTACTACTGAAAATTTAATTTTAATATTAGAAGGTAATAATTGGAGTAATTGGATAAATCCTTCTAAATCTAATAATAATTATTTAATATTAGATTATTACAATAAAATATATAATTTTATTTATAATAAAATTAATGATAGCGATATATTAAAATTACCTAATAATACTAATAATAATATTAAAATTATAAAAGATAAATTAATTAATATTAAAAATAATTTAGATGACACATCATATTATATGTTTGATATTGAATTATTATTATATCGTGATAATAAACCATTAGGAAAACATGTTAAATTTATAGTAATATCAAATAATATAAATATTTATATAATATATATTAAAATTATTGGGGTTATTAATGAAAATAATATTAAAAATACGATATATGACAATTATAATAAAAAAGAATATAATGAATATATACCATCAAAATTAATAAATTATAATTTAAATTCATATATATACGAAGGAAGCGATAAATTATTAAATTCAGATATTAATAATATATTATATAATAAATTATATAATAATTTAAATTGTTGATATAAATTTATTAAATTCAATACTTATTCTCATTAAATCTTCACATATTAATTTACAATTACTATCAAGAAAATTAATAAATACTGATTTATTTTTTTGGTCTTCTAATGTTAATCTAATAATTAATAAATATTTTAAAGGATGAGGACAGATATACCCAACATATTTACATTTTATATTATTAATTTGTTGATTTTCTCTAATATATTTATTATGTAATAAAGATTGTACAATATTACCTAATGTATCGTCTTCATTTTCAATATAAAAGTCATAAGTATTTTCTAAATCTTGAAATTGTTCAATTTTAATTTTATCATTAAGTATATTTTCTCTTAATTTATTTAATTTATCTGTTATAATTTCAATTGATTTAATTATTAAATAATTAAATGATAATCCATTTAATGATTCAATTTCAAATTTTACTGATGTAGGGTCTCCGTATTTATTTTTATAATATAGTCTTTCTTTATCTAAAATATCAGTTGATTCATCTATTAAACTTTCATCCTGATTATAAAATAAATTACATAATGATACAGGTGAAAATGATGCATTTAATCGTGCTGTTCTTTTTACAGCTTTTGCTTTAAAATTTAAATATTCACCAGTTCTTAATCTAGTAATTAATATATATGATTTAGTAATATTATTTGGAGGAAAAATTGTTTGTAATTCTTTTTTAGTTAATTCAACACCTTTATTTGTTCCAGTTATACTATTTGTATATACATTTTTAATATTATTATTGTCATTTGTAATATTTAATTCAAATTCTAAATCATTATCTACATAAGTTTCTGTTTGTTCTTCATTTAAATGTAAAGGTATTAAACCAATACGATGTATTAATAATTCATCATGTAATGGTCCATTGTTATTAATAATATCAACAGTTGGATCATCTTCACCAATAAATCCAATTACCGGAATATCCGTTAAAATAGTTCTTCTAATACCATTAATAATAGATAAATCAACATTATTTATATCAAAAGAATGTTTAACTGCTTTTTCATTATATAAATAATTTTTAAACATAATATCTTTATTTTAACTAACTATAATTTTTAATGTTTATGTCATTTTTTTATTTATGTTGTTTTGTTGGATATTTATATATATAAATATATAAGAATATTATATTTATATATTAAAATGATTTTATTTTATAGTGAATTTTGTCAACATTGTTCTGTTTTAATTGAAACTATAAAAAGACATGATACAAAAAAATCAATTAAATTAGTATCAATTGATTTATTAAGATCATTAAATAAACCAATTGATAAAAAAATACACTCAGTACCATCTTTAATGTTTTTACCGTCAAAAGAATTAATTTTTGGTAAAGCGGTATTTGATTATTTATTATTACCTAATAGAGGATTTTTATTTACAAACAATAGTACAAGAACTGATAAGACAGTTGATACAAATTCTTCAATTAATTCACCAATACCTTTAAATAATACTGAAGATATAAATATAAATGATCCAGTTGCATTTTCATTAGGAGGAATATTATCAGATAAATTTTCAAGTATATCGGATGATGATAATAATTCAATGAATATAAATAGTGATAAAATTTATAATTGGACATCGATTAATAATAAAGAACCTGATAATAATAATAATGAAACAACTATTAAATATAATGAATATACAAAAAAACAAATGCCATCGTTAGAAGAAATTACTAAACAACGAGAATTACAATTAACATAAAAGTATTTAAGGAATTTAATATAAATTATATAAGAATAATTAATGAGTTCAGCATTTGTATTTAATCAATATTATATTGATTTACTTAAAAAACTTAAAGTAATCGCAAAAAAACATAAGGATTCAAGTGCAACCGCAAAAAAAGTTTTAAAATCAATTAAAGAAAATTATTCAATTATTGATAAATCATCCGATGAATATGTTAATTTTATTAAAACTGAAATATCCGATGATATTTGGAATTTATATTTAAATTTAGAAAATGATAAAACCGATGATTGGATTAAAGAAAATGGTAGTTTATTATTTTTTAAAAATATTACGTTAGATGATATTGTTAAATTATTAAGAGATAATTTTCTATGTAATCATTATTGTTCAGTTTTTTATATATTTAAAAATAATTTAGACCAAGATTTATTAGAAAAAATTATTAAATTATTACAAACTTTTGATAATATTGATGAAATAAATGAAATTCCTGACGAAAATATTAAAAAAATTCTTATTAGATTAAATTCTATTAAAACTGAAAGTCTTAAAAGTAAAACTGGTATTAATATGGATGATTTAAAAGATACTACTATTGGTAAAATTGCTAAAGAAATTATTGATGATGTTGATATTACAAAATTACAAAAATCATTAAGCGAAGAAGGTAATATTTTTAAAGCAATTGCTAAACCAGATAGTGGTTTTAGTGAATTATTTACAAATGTAAGTCAAAAAATGGCATCTAAAATTTCATCAGGCGAATTATCACAAGAAAATATTATAAATGATGCTGTTAAATTTGCTTCTGTTATTCCTGGTTTATTTAATTCTGCTTCTGGTAATAATGGAGGTGGTAATAATTTTTCAGGCATGAGTAATATGATGAATATGATGAATATGATGATGAAATCAAATGGGGGTAATTCTAATGATAATGACGATGATAATAATTTATCAGATTTACTTAAAAATATGGCAAATAATTTAGGAAATAAAAAAGGAAATAAAATAGGTGTTAATCGCGGTGCTTTAAAAAAGAATGCAAAAATGAAACAATTAAAAGCTAAACTTGCTAAAAAGAATTTTAAAGAAGAAAAATAAAATTTTTATAAAATAAAATATTAAAATAGAATATTAAATATGAATTGGAATGATTTTCGATTAATTCCTACTATTACTATGTCATTTGAAGAAAAATTATTTACAATTATTAAATTATTTTTCTTTATTAGTATTATATCTGCATTATTATTTAATGATATTAAATATGTATTATTTGTTATTATATTATTATTTATTTTTATAATTATATATAACTTTTATTTAACTACATTACATAATAATGAAAATTTTTTAAATAATAATAGTTTAGATATTATTGATAATAAAATATGCGTTAAACCTAATATTGATAATCCTTTTATGAATCCTAATATTTTAGATTATCAATCAGGTGATATTAAACCATCTTCTTGTTCTATTGATAATTCTAAAATTAAAGAGGATATTGATAGTAATTTTAGAAAAAGAATATTTAAAGATGTTAATGATATTTATCATAAATTTATTTCAGATAGACAATTTTATACTGTCCCGTGTACATCAATTCCAAATGAGCAAGGTGAATTTTCAAAATGGTTATATACTATAAATAAAACTTGTAAAGAAAATAATGGTAATCAATGTTATAATAATATAATATAATTATAAAATAGATAAAATGTTTAATACTCAAAATTCTGTTTGTTCAGACGATTGCTGGCGATCAGCAAAAGATAATTATAATAATGAAATTAGTAATTATCATACATTTGATAATAATTTTACTGAATGTAATTCACCTAATGTTAGAATGCCCTTATTTTATTTAGAACATGAAAATTTAAGAGGAAGACCTGGGTATGGATTATCGGATTCATGTTTAATTGATCAATATAATTCTTTAGTTAAAAATGATGATTTAATTACACATGATAAATGTAAATTACAAGTTTTTGAAAGATTATTTACAGCATGTCCCTCAATTAAAAGTTCTTTAGGTGATATTAATAAAGAATTAGATGTTATATCGGGTAGTGATACTAATCCATTTAAATGTAAAAAAACATTAATGGAACAACAATTATATAAATTTATACCTTTAATTGATTGTGTTAAAGAAGTACAAAATCCCGATAATATTGTACCTGAAGGAATTAGAGGAGGTGAAGATACACGATCTTATATTAATCGTTTAAATTTTAATAAAAAATGTTAAGATAAAAAAAATAATATTATATTAGAATAATATGAGTTTTAATAGATCTAAATATGATACTTGTAGTTATAAATTAGATTTACAAGGTTCAGTTTCTAGTTTAGGTTATGTTCTTTTTTCTGATAAATATGAAAATAAACAACCCGCTATGCATCAATTAGGTTTCGTTGGTGGTAATAATGTTAGTTTAATTAATGGAGACCTTGTTGATCTTGAAAGTGAATTAAGAGGTCAAACTAGAATACTATCTAAATGTCAGGATAATTTATATATTCCTACTGATGATAATATTATTAAAAATGATAAAACTACGCCTATTGATACTAATAAAAAACATTTAAATAATATACAATCTATTATGTATCGTTCAATTCCCTTACCTCCTCCATTAACTGTTAATAATTGTTAAATTATTATTTTTTTTTTATATTAATTCTATTAGAATATAATATGAGTGATACACGATTAAACACCGATAGTTGTAGTTATACCGAACAATTAAAAAGATCTATTGGACCTGGTTTATATTCATTAAATACTCCATATAATGATTGTAGTACTAATTGTGGCCCAGTTTTACCTAATGACCCTTTTTTAAGATTTCAAAATTATGGTCCGACCGCTTGTACAATGAATAAAGCTATTGATGATAATTCTGAATTATTAGGTTTAAATTATAAAACTAGTAAATGTAATGCTGATGCTTTTATCCCAGGTAAATATAATTCATCTGGTTGTGTTATTCGTACTGATGATAATAATTCATGCGGAAGACCTACTGAATCTACTAAATTATCTAATCCGCCGTGTACTTTAAAAGGTACTGGTATTAATCGATGGGAATGGTTATGTTTTGATCCTCAGGATAAAGCATTAGAAAGTTTTGATCATATCCCTACTAATGTTAAAAATTTACATAAAGATAATCACTGCCCATTATTTGATATTCCTTTAGATTCTTCCCCGTTTTTTCCTAATAATAATGACATTATTTCAGATAATAATTTAGAAAAATGGCAAAATATAAATCAAAATAATAAAAGTTATGCACCAGGTTATCCATTTGGTAATAATCCAAATAATTATAATTTACAATGTAAAACAGATATTAAAACTTATTAAATTATATAAATTTAAATTTTTCATTATTATTATCAGTTTTATATAATTCAATTTTTTTATATAATTCTTCCTTATTTATTTTTAATATTATTGTATATTCTATTATTCGTTTTTCGTATTTTATTATATGTAATTGATATAATATATTTAATCGATATTTTATATCTGATGATATTCTATTATGATTTTTAATTATGTCAGTTATATCTATATTATTTATTATTTCATCTATTAATTTTTTATCTTCATTCTCAGTCCATCTTATATTTGATTTTCTCTCGTCTTCATTTATTTCTTTTATATAATTTTTGTATTTTTCTATTATATTATTGTTTTCATTTATATAATTTATTATTTGTTTTATTATTCTGTTTATTATTTCATTACTATCTCGGTAATGTTTATTTGCTATTTCATTTATATTTTTTATTATAAATAATTCATTATTTAATTTTATATCTTCGTCGTCTGTCCATTTATTATTTCTATTATTATTTCTTTGCGCTGTTTGTATTATATTCATTTTATTTACATAAATCATTTATTTTTTCTTCATTATTACCTATATATTCATTTATTTTTATACTATTATTATATTTTTGAAATGTTGGTATAAATATTATATTACATATATTTGATAATTCTGATATATTGTCTATATTTACTATTGAAAATATTAGATCTGTATATTTATTTTCAATTTTTTTTAATTATATTATTATATTTTGTTATCATGCTAATTTCTATATTAACTAAAAAAAATAATTTATTTATATACTATTTTGTAATTTCTTATTTGTTTGTAAATTTTTAAAATCTATTAGTGATAAACCTTTTGTTTTTTTTGATGTTGATGATAAATATTTTTCTATTAATCTAGCATTTTTAATTGCTGGCGTATTATTTGATATTACTATATCATTTGCATATTCTCCTTCTCCATATTTAACTTTATTTAAATTTTGAAGTTTTATTGGTGCTTTATTATTTTTTATTGATTGTATAATTTCATTTATTTTTTTTTGACTTATTTTTACCATAATTAGTATCTATATTAATTATATATTTTTTTTATTTATAATTAATAATATGATAAGAAAAAATAGAACAAAACCAATTAAATCTAGTAGTTTATTTTTACAAGAGTTATCACAACCACCATTATCAGCAAGACAATCACAACAACCACTATTATCAGCAAGACAATCACAACAACCACTATTATCAGCAAGACAATCACAACAACCACGATTATCAACAAGACAATCACAACAACCACTATTATCAACAAGACAATCACAACAACCACCATTATCAGCAAGACAATCACAACAACCACCATTATCAACAAGACCATTATTAACAATACTATTACAACAACAACCATTACAACAACAACCATTACAATCACAACAACCATTACAATCACAACAACCACCATTATCAGCAATACCATTATCAGCAAGACCATTATCAGCAAGACCATTATCAACAAGACCATTATCAACAATACCATTACAACAACAACCATTACAACAACAATTATCAACAGGACCATTGCAATCACAACAAAAAATACAATTATCATCATCTCATATAAAAAAAGATATATTACATGAATCAGTACCTAAAAAAACAATAACAATATATACAAGACCTATAATATCATTTGATACTAAAACGCGTTTACAATATTATAATTTTATTTTAAAATTATTAAATAAAAATACAAATTCATGTATTATAAGTAAATATGATGATGATGATAAAAAAAAATTTTTAATGTTAAATGATAATATAAAAATTATTTTAATGATAGGAGATATAAGTAAACAAGGTATTATATTTAAAGCATCAATAAATGATAAATATTTATTTGCAATAAAAATATTATTGAATAATACATATAATTTAAATGAAATAAATATATTAAAAAAATTATATAATTATATTACATTATGCCCTCATTTTCCTATTATGTTTTATAATTATGAATGCAATGATACATCTATAGATATTAAAATTCCAATTATTCAAAGTGGTGATTATTATATAATATTAACAGAACTAGCAAATGGTAGTTGTTATAGTATTTTAGTAGATAATGATAATTTAAGTATTATAAAAAATATTATACAACAAATATTAATAAGTATTTTATTTTTTCATAAATATACTAATTATTCTCATAACGATTGTCATACTAAAAACTTTTTATATCATAATATTAAACCAGGTGGATTTATAAAATATACTATATTTGATAAAGATTATTATATAGAAAATTTAGGTTATTTAATTATAATATGGGATTTTTCTGATTCTGAACAATTAAATAATATAAAATTAAATTATCTAGATGATTATATAAATATATTAACACATATATATAATATATATAATAGAAATACTCTATTACATATTAATATTTTTGCAGATAATATTTATAATTTAATAACACAATTATTAAATATAAAAATAAATAAATTAAAAAAAGAAAATGAAATATTCGATTTATTATTTAATAATCAAATATATAATCATCCTAATCAGGATGATTTAAATATAATTAAAGAATATATATTATAATTATTTTATATATGTGCTTCTAATTCTCTATAAAATTCTTTCATTCGTTCTATTTTATTTATTCCTTCCCAATTTTCTTTATTTCTATAATCTGTAAATTCATATGAATTATAGATATATCTATTATAATATGATATATTTGCATTAACTGAAATATAAAATGGATATATATGTTTTACAAATAATTTATTCGATTCAAATAATATTCGTAATAATATTATAATACCTACTGATGTTCCTTCTATTGATGTTATTGTTGTTGGTATATCTATATCTGCTGGAAATGTTATTAAATGATATAATACAATATCTATATCATATATTTTATAACATAATAATGCTCTATAATAATTACCATCTAATATAAATATTAAATTTAAATTTTTATCATTTGGTGTATTTCTTACTGGTACTCTTTGGTCTCTTTTCTTTGTTATAAATTTTATTGATTTTACCATTTCTCGTAAATTTTCTTTTGATAATTTCTTACGACCTGCTAAATTTATTGGATCTTTATTTTCATTTACACTCTGTACTACATAATTATATAATGCAAATGGATCATAACAATATGTGTATTTTATTGGATTTTTAATATTATCTGTCCAATCATCATCTGTATAATGTTCAAATTCATGTTTATAAGCATCGTCAATATCATGATGTTCTCGTACTACAACTTTAACTAATAATTGTAATTTATTTAATGGCATATCTTTAATTTCTTCTTGAGTATTTATATCAATAAGATTATTACATTTTATATTTTTAGTATCACTTCCACTAGGTAATAATTCTTTTAATAATTGTGATTTATTTTTACCTTTATTAGGAGGTGTTAAACTACCTAAATAAGAAACCGATTTATTTTTACGTTTTTCTAATTCTTTATCGTATTTTTCTTTATCTTCGTCATATTTTTGATATAATTTATTATTTTCTTCTATTAATTTTTCATATTCTTCATTTAATTTTATTGTAGGATCTCCTCGTTTTTTAATTTTATATGTTTCTAAATCTTTATTATATTTAATAATAGGATACTGGGGTGATTCATCATCGATATTAACTTTAAAGTCTAATTCAGGAGGTAAAATATTATATTTTTCAGCAACTAATTTAGCATTTTCAAACATTTTAAATAATTCATCATAAATTTTTATAAAAAAAGTATTAAAAAAATCTTTTGGTTGTTCATCTATATTAAAATATCCAGCTTGTTTAAATCTTGTTTTTATAGTAGTATTTATTATGTCATATATATTTATTAATGATACATCTATTAATAATTTATAATTTTCAACTAATTCGCTTAATTCCTTTATATTATTTAATTTATAATTTATATCTGTTACTAATAATATATTATTAATATCACAATATTTTTTATTATTATTAAATAATATATTTTTAATTATTTCTCTATCAAATGTATCTAATATAATATTTATTATATATAAGATAATTAAAGCATAATTATCTTTTTTAATTATATCAGTTTGTATATCTTCTTTTGTTTTATTTTTATTTTCAAGTAAATATTTATTTATTGAATATGATATATCAGTATAAAAAAATATATTTTTATATTTATATATTTTATTTACTCTTAAAAAATCTGCAAATAATGTATCAAACATATAATCTATTTCTATACCATTTATAGTTATTATATGCACTTTTGGTAATAATTCTTTTATTATTAATAATTTATCTAATATATCATTTAATTCACTTATAACTTTATAAGTTATTTCTTCGTCAGTATGTATTTTAGTTGTATTTTTAAATAATTGCAAATCATTTATATTTATATCATATTCTGTTAATAATAATTTAAAAGCATTTTTATATAATGTATCATATTTTACATTTCCTAATATACTTGTATTTATGCTTTTGTCATATAAATAATCATAATCAAATGGTTCTTCTGACGGATTTTCTTTCCATCTTTTTACATCTTCAATTGATAATTTTTTTATTTTAGTATTAAAAGTTTCTTTTGCTTGTTTAATTTTTGTTAATTTTTCAAATGGTTTAGGTACCTCATCAAAATTATATGATGTATCTTTTAATTTATCTATACATGTATTATATATATTATTATAAGTTTCAGCATTTTGGGATATCTCTTTTTTAGTTATTGGATTTTTAATTATTACATCATATTTATCTTTTATATTTTGTTCTTTTAAATCATCAAAAAAAATTTTACATAAATCTAATGATATATCTAATTTGACATATTCCTTTTTTTTCTTTTCTTTTTCAGATAATACAGGTGTTGATAAAACAACACCCATTGATCTAGTTTGTCTTCGTTCTGTCATATTCTATAATAATTAATTATAATTAATTTATTTTATATATGTGCTTCTAATTTTCTATAAAATTCTTTCATTCGTTCTACTTTATTTATTACTTCCCAATCTTCTTTATTTTTATAACCGATAAGTTGATATGTATTATAAATATATCTATTATAATATATTCCATTTATATCAACTGATGTATAAAATGGATATATATGTTTTATAAATAATTTATTTGATTCAAATAATGTTCTTAATAATATTATGATACATATTGATGTTCCTTCTATTGATGTTGTTGTTGCTGGTATATCTATATCTGCTGGAAATGTACATATATGATATATATTAATATTTATATTATATATTTTATAACATATTAATGCTTTATAATAATTATCTTCTAGTCTAAATATTAAATTTAAATTTTTATCATTTGGTGTATTTTTTACTGGTACTTGTTGTTCTCTTTTTTTTGTTATAAATTTTACTGATTTTACCATTTCTCGTAAATTTTCTCTTGTTAATTTTTTACGACCTGCTAAATTTATTGGATCTTTATTTTCATTTACACTCTGTACTACATAATTATATAATGCAAATGCATCATAACAATATGTATATTTTATTGGATTTTTAATATTATCTGTCCAATCATCATCTGTATAATGTTCAAATTCAGGTTTATAAGCATCATCAATATCATGATGTTCTCGTATTACAACTTTAACTAATAATTGTAATTTATTTAATGGCATATCTTTAATTACCTCGCGTGTTAATAAATCATCATCATTTTTACATTTATTTACATTTTTAGTATCACTTCCGCTAGGTAATAATTCTTTTAATAATTGTGATTTATTTTTACCTTTATTAGGAGGTATTAAACTATCTAAAGAAGAAATTGATTTATTTTTATGTTTTTCTAATTCTTTATCATATTTTTCTTTATCTTCGTCATATTTTTTATATAATTTATTATTTTCTTCTATTAATTTTTCATATTCCTCATTTAATTTTATTGTAGGATCTTCTCGTTTTTTAATTTTATATGTTTCTAATTTCCTATTATAATTAATAATAGGAAATTGTGGTGATCCATCCCCTATATTAACTTTAAAGTCTAATTCAGGAGGTAAAATATTATATTTTTCAGCAACTAATTTAGCATTTTCAAGCATAATAAATAATTCATTATAAATTTCTATAAAAAAAGTATTTAAATAATCTTTTGGCGATTCATCTATATTAAAATATCCAGCTTGTTTAAATAATTTTATAATATCATTATTAAATTGATTTATATCAATTTTAGTTATATCTATAATTGATTTATAATTATTTGTTAAATCTATTAAATCTCTAAAATAATTTAATATATAATCTATATTTCTAGTATATAAAGTATTATTTCTACTCGTATATCCATATACACGATCTATTATTATAGAGTCTACTATTATTTTATCAAATGCATTTACAATCGTATGTTGTAATATTGTAATTATTAAGTTATAATTATTATATTTTATTATCTCATATATAATATCTTTTATTGTATCTTTATTAGATTGATTTATATCAATTTTAATTAACGCCTCCTCAATTTTTTGAGATAATATAGTATAAAAATATATATCTTTGTATTTAACTATATTATTAAATTTTAAAAATTTTTCACTCATATTATCAAATAAATAATCAATTTTTACATCACCAAATTTTATTATATGATTTGATGGTAATGATGTTTTTATATTTAATAATATATCTAATATTTTATATATACTATCAATATCTATATCGCGAGGAGTTATTATTTCATTTGTACTAATATCTGAATTATCAAATAATAATATAAATGCTTTTTTATATAATTGAATATATTTTTTATCATTTATATATATAGTTTTATCATACATATAATTATAATCAAAAGGTTCTTCTAATGGATTTTTTTTCCATTTTTTAATATCTTCTAATGTTAAATTTTTTATTTTATCTTCAAATGTTAATTTTTTTAATGATTTTGATGATTTTGATGGTTTCGTTGGTACATGTGTTCCAGTTACTTTTTCAGGTTTAGGTACACCATCAAAATCATAAGATGTATCTTTTAATTCGTGAAAACAAGTTAACCATAATGTAAAATATGTTTCACCATGTATTGTTATTTTCTTTTTTGTTAATGGATTTTTTATTACTATATTATCTTTATCTTTTAAAGTTTGTTCTTTTAAATCATCAAAAAACGCTTTACATATATCAATATTTAATTTTGCTTTTTCAGACATTAACCTTCTAATTATATATATATTTTTTTAGTTAATTATAAAATATTTATTATCATAATAAATTAATTCTGATAATTTTATAAAATCCACATCTTCTTCAATATAACATATAAAAATAATTAAATATATCCATATAATTCACTATAATGATTTGTTAATTTTAATTTTTGTTTTTCTAATGATAAAAAATCCCACGCGTGTTTATTTTTATAATTATTAAAATGAATTCCTAATTTTATAAAACGTTTATAATGTGTTCCTATTTCATTCTGATTTATAATATAATATGGATATATATATTTATGTAATAATTTTTTTGAATCAAATAATTTTATTAGTAATTCTAACATTCCCATAGATGTATTTTCTATTCCTGTTGTATGTATTGATGGTAATATATTTGATGGAAATGTACATATATGATATAATAAAAAAGTAATATCATATATTTTAATACATAATGTTGCATGATAATAACCATTATCATCATTTATATGTAATATTAATGATGGATCTATTGGTATATTTTTTTTTGGTATTCTTTGGTCTCTGTTTTTATTTATAAATCTTATTGATTTTACCATATCTTGTAAATTTTCATTTGATAATTTTTTTTGATGTCCTGCTGCTATATTAATTGGATCTTTATTATTATTTACACTATCTACAACATAATTATATAATGCAAATGCATCATAACAATATGTAAATAATATTGGATTTTTATTATTATCTGTCCAATCTTGTTGATTAAAATCTTTTACAATAGGGTTTTCTATATCATCAATGTCATGATATTTTCTTACTTTAACTTTAACTAATAATTGTAATTTTTTTAAAGGCATATCTGCAATAATTTCTTGAGTATTTATATCAACTAAATTATTACATTTATTTTTAATAATATCAGATGTATCGCTAGGGTTTTCAATTAATTCTTTTAATATTTGTTCTCTCTTTTTATTTTTATTTATATGCACTAAACTATTTAAATCAGAAACAGATTTATCATAAAAATGTTGAACTTTTGCTTGATGTTTAATAACGTCAGATTCATATTTTTTTTGTAATAAATCATATTCTTCAATTTTTTTTTCAAATACTTTATTTAATTCATAATCAGGATTATGTCTTCTTTTTAATTTATATAAATTTATATCACGATGTATTATAGGGAATTTAGGAGATTCTGAAATATCAGAAGGTAATTTAAAATCATAAGTATCAGGCAATATATCATATTTTTCAGCAATTAATTTAGCACGATCAATTATTTGTAATATTTCATATTGTATATCTTTAGTAAAATTATTTATATAATTTTTTTTAATATCTGGTGTATATCCTTCTCCTGATAAATCATTTTGGATTTCTTCATTTAAATCATCAATATTAATATTTACATTTTTTTTTAATAATTCAATATATAACTCTATTAAATTACATAATAATACAATATCATAATTTATATTATTTATTACCGTATTATCTAAAACATTATCTTTTGTATAACATAGATATTCATCATTAAAAATAATTTTTTGGGTATCAGCTATAATTAATAATATATAATTTGTTATTTGTTTTAAAATATAATTAAATATTATAGTTTCTGTTATATTTATTTTAGGTGTAGGCGATAAATCATATATATTACGCATATCATAATATATAACAAAATCATTTATTTTAGTTATATTATAAATATAAAAATAGTCTTCTAATAATTTATATAATAATATATCAATTGGTGTATCATAATAATATATATAATGATTTTTCGGTAGCATTTTTATAATTTCATATATTTTTTGATTTATATTTATTATATTTTCTTTACTTATATTATTTTTTATATTATTTATAATATCGTCTGTTATACCATTTATTTTTAATAATAATTTAAATGATTCTTTATATAAAGCATAATATTTAGCATCTATAAATATATCTAAATTTATTGATTTATCATGTACATAATCATAATCAAATGGTTCTTCTGCTGGATTTAATATCCATTTATTTATATCTTCTATTGTAAGCTTTTTTATTTTATCATTAAAAGTTTCTTTTATTTTTTTTTCACCTGGTTTAGGTATATCAGTTATATTATATGATGTACCTTCAATATAAGTTAAACATTCATTATATATTTTTTTATAAGTATCGCCATTTTGTGCGATTTCTTTACCTGTATTTGGATTAATAATTTTAATATTATATTTATCTTTTTTATTTTGTTCAATTAAATTATTTAATAATTTAATACATATATCTTTATTTAGAATATTAGATTTTTTAGATGGTTGTTCTTTAGGAGGTTCTGGTAGTTTTAAATCTTTAGTCATTGATCTAGTAGATCTACGATCCATTTAATATTCTATTATATTAAATAGAATATTAATAAATTTATTATACAAAACCTTGCAATTCACTATAATGACCTGTTAATTTTATTTGTTGTTCTTCTAATGATAAAGATCTCCAATCTCGTTTATTTTGATAACTATTAAAATGTAATCCTAATTTTACATATTGATAATAAGTATTATTTCCAGCTGTTATTGTAAAATAATAAGGATATACATATTTATGTAATAATTTTTTTGAATCAAATAATTTTTGTAATAATTCTATCATTCCTATAGATGTATTTTCTATACCTGTTGTATGTATTGACGGTAGTATATATGCTGGAAATGTACATAAGTTATATATAGTAAAATTTAAACCATATATTTTAACACATAAATTTACTTCATAATAATTATTATTTTCATTAATATATAATATTAATCTTTTATCGTGTGGTATATTTTTTATTGGTATTCTTTGGTCTTTATTTTTATTTATAAACTTTATTGAATTTATCATTTCTTGTAAATTTTCTTTTGATAATTTTTTTTGATGTCCTGTTACTATATTCATTGGATCTTTATTATTATTTACACAATCTACTACATAATTATATAATGCAAATGCATCATAACAATATGTAAATAATATTGGATTTTTATTATTATCTGTCCAATCTTGTTGATTAAAATCTTTTACATCTGATTTATCTACATCATCTATATCGTGGTATTTTCTTACTTTTATTTTAACTAATAATTGTAATTTTTTTAATGGCATATCTTTAATTTCTTCTTGAGTATTTATATCAATTAAATTATTACATTTTTTATTATCGTCTGGATTTTCAAATAATTCTTTTAATATTTGTTCTCTATTTTTACCTTTATTAGGATGTGATAAACTATTTAAATCAGAAACAGATTTATCATAAAAATGTTGAACTTTTGCTTGATGTTTAATAAAATCAGATTCATATTTTTTTTGTAATAAATCATATTCTTCATTTTTTTTTTCAAATTCTTCATTTAATTCATAATCAGGATTATGTCTTCTTTTTAATTTATATAAATTTATATCACGATGTATTATAGGGAATTTAGGAGATTCTGAAATATCAGAAGGTAATTTAAAATCTAATTTAGGCGATAAAATATCGTATTTTTCATAAACTAATTTAGCATTTGCAAAAATATCAGTTATTTCAGAAATAATAGTAAAAGTAAAATCTGTTAAATAATTTTGTTGTGTATCAAATATATATCCTTCTTTAGATAATTTTGTTTGAATTTGTTTATTTAAATCATTAAAATCTAAATCTTTATTTAATAAATTAGTATAAATATCAATTATAGTACATAATGCATTAATATATTTTAATATAGATACAATATTATCATTATTTAATATATTATTTATATCATAATAATCTAAGTTATCATTATTTAATATATCTTTAATATTACTTAATGTTAAAGATATAGTATCAACAATAATTTTAAAATTATTATTAAATAATATTGTATCTGTTATATTTATTTTAGGTATATGTGATATATTATATAAATTAGATAAATCATAATATATATTTAAATCATTTATTTTATTTATACCATAATTAAAAAAATATTTATATAATAAATTATATAATAATATATCTAAAAAAACATTATTATATGTTATATAATGATTTTTTGGTAATAATTTTATAATATCATAAATTATTTGATTTATATTTTCATTTTCAATATCTGTTAAATTTTTAGTTTTATCATCAAATAACTCTTTTATTATATAATTATATTTTATACCTTTTGTTTCTAATAATAATTTAAATGATTCTTTATATAAAGCATCATATTTAGGATTAATAAATATATCTAAATTTATTGATTTATCGTATACATAATCATAATCAAATGGTTCTTCTGCTGGATTTAATATCCATTTATTTATATCTTCTATTGTAAGCTTTTTTATTTTATCATTAAAAGTTTCTTTTATTTTTTTTTCACCTGGTTTAGGTATATCTCGTATATCATATGATGTACCTTCAACATACGTTAAACATTCATCGTATATTTTTTTATAAGTATCGCCATTTTGCGTGATTTCTTTACCTGTATTTGGATTAATAATTTTAATATTATATTTATCTTTTTTATTTTGTTCAATTAAATTATCAAATAATTTAATACATATATCTTTATTAAAAATACTAGATTTTATTGTAGGTTTTGTTGTAGGTTTTGGAGTTTTTTCTTTAGGAGGTTCAGATGGTTTTATATCTTTTGTAGATCTAGTTATTCTACGTTCCATATAATTATTATCTAATATATTATTTTTTTTTAAATTTATTATAAAAAAATAATAAAATATAATACTCTATATGTATTACATAGTACCTAACGGTATCATTATTAATAATAATATTTCCTTTTTAATATTTTCATATATATTATCTGTTCCTATCATTAGTATTATATATAATACTAATATTATATATAATAATATTACTGATATATAATATATATAATAATTATCATAATTATTATATAATAAAATAATTAATAACGATATTATAAATAATATACCACTTCCTAAATATATAGTTTTATATATATCTATAAATTTATCATCACTTGTAATATATTTTTTTGATATATTTGGATAATATATAATAAATGTATATAATATTATTAAACTAATACCAATAATACCATATATATAATAAAATAATATATTATGTGATAATATATAATTTATATCTTCGTGTATTAAATTTATATTTCCTATACCTAATAAAAATGTATAAATTGCAAATATTAATATTATAATATAAAATATTTTAGTTGCACCAGTATAATCATCTGTTATTAATTTATTTATTAAAGGAATATTATTAAAATATGAAAAAGTATTATTTGATAATATTATATTTATAATACAAATTACAATTTTAAAAATCCCAAATAATATATATAAAATGCCTAATAGTAATATTAATATATTATTACTATCCATTCTATTTTTATTATAATATTAATTATAAACTACCTAACGGTATCATTATAAAAGTTGCAACATCGTAATTAATTTGATTTTCAAATTCTTTATTTGCACCAATAATAAATATAAAATTTATTAATATTATTATTAATACAATTATTGTTAATACATTATAATTATTTATATTATGTAAATCGTTTATTATTATTGAACATAACATTGTTATTAAAAATAATACACCAGATACTAAATATACATTTTTATATGTATTCATATAATTATTATCGCGACTTATAATTTTATTAGATATATCTGGTGTATAAACAATAAAACTATATAATATTATTAATATTAAACCAAATATTAAATACGCGTAATAATTTACTTTTCTATTAATATTTCTAACATTATATAATTTAGTATATTTTAATCCTTTAATAAAAGTATAAAATGCATATAATCCAATTATAATAAAAAATAATTTATTAGCATTTGTTAAATCATTACTAATAAAATATTTTAATATTTTATTTTTATTTAGATAATCAAAATTATATTTTGATGTAATTATATTTAATAAACAAAATAATAATTTAAATAAACCAAATATCAAATATATTATTCCAAATATTATATTTAACATTATCTATTAATAAAATATAATATTATATATAATAGATATATGAATGAGCAAAACTAATAAATTATCTATTAATTTTTTATTAAATAATGATAATGGTAAAAGAGTATTATCTACAAAATCAAATGAATTATTACTACCAGATGCTAAAAAAAAGAAAGAAAAATCATCATCATCTCCAAAATCAAATGAATTATTACTATCAGATGCTAAAAAAAAGAAAGAAAAATCATCATCATCTCCAAAACCTATATTAATAAACCAATTATTGTCACAGTCAAAACCAAAACCTTCTGTATCAAAAAAAAAATCATCATCGTCAAATATAGAAGAAAAAGCAAAAAAATATAGAGAAAAAAAATTAAGAATAAAATATGGTGAAAAATTTTCTTTAATAATAAATAGAGTATCTGCAAATATATTAACGAGACAAAAATATTATGAACATTTAATAAAATTATTAAGTAATATAAATAATAATAACTGTATTAATTTATTTTCAAATATAAATAATGAACCAGTGTATAAAATTGAAAATGAGATTATATTATTAAAAAGAATTGGAACAAAAAGTGTATATGGTGTTGTTTTTCTTGCAAAATTTGCAGCATATAGATTTGCTATAAAATTATTACCAATAAATACTAGTAATAAAAAAGAAATAACTATATCAAATAATTTATCTGAATTAACATTAAAAAACGAGTGTCCTCATTTTGCAATTATTTTTAAAACATTAATTTGTAATAATCCACCAATATCAGATATAGACAATTATCCAGATTTAATAAAAACTAGTAAATATTATATTATATTAAGTGAATTAGCATCAGGTGATTTTAAAACATTTATAATAAAAAATGCTGATAATTATAAAATAATAAAAAATGCAATACAACAAATATTAATTAGTATATTATTTTTTCATAAAAAAACAAATTTTATACACGATGATTGTCATTGGGGTAATTTTTTATATCATAAAATAAAACCAGGCGGTTTTATAAAATATACAATATTTGGAGAAACTATATATATTGAAAATTTAGGTTATTTATGGATTATATGGGATTATGGTTTAGCAAGACAATTATCAACATCATATCAATATGCATATTTAATAGATTATGACAGAATAATAAATGGTATAAATGATTATGTAATACCTGAATTAATGAAAATACCTAATATGGATAATAATATTATAAAATTAAATAATGTTATAATTAAATGTAATTTATCACAACATACAAATGAAAATATGTATTGGGGAATATTATTAAATACATTATTATATAATGATGATACATATACACCATCAAAAGAAAGTAATATAATTGCTAATTATACAATAACCTAATATAATGGATCAAATAAATCATTATATAGTTCTTCTGGAATATTATTTATTTTAGATTTATTTATTTTATTTATTAATTCTATAATAATATTAATATCATCTGTTTTTTTAAAATTACCATTTTTCATTTTACGATAAAACCATTCTAATTTACCTCTTTTAATATAAATTTTTAATTTATCATAATTATTAATATTTTTTAATATTTCTAATTTTATCCCTTCAGATGTTTGTTTATAACCTTTAATATCTATTAAACCATTATGTTCTTTTTGATGACATTCTTCACAAATTTTTACTAAATTATGTTTAATATTTTTATTATAATTTTCAAAAAAACCATTATTATCACTCATTGATTGATAATTAATATGATGGGTTTCTGTACATTTATTTATTTTACAAACTTCACATATATTCATTAATAATAATGAATTATAATTTGATTTTTTAATATCAATTAATGATGTATCTAATCCTTGCAATTCTTTTCTAATATTTTCAGCATTTTTCATAAAATCATTTGGCATATATAACGATTTACATACTTCAATACCATATATAGAAGAACCTTGACCCTCTTTTAATTTTCTTTCATAAATAATTACATTATTTTCATCTATATTAATATGCATGTGATAAATTTTTAATTTATTATTTATATAATCTTTAATTAATTTAATATTTGTTAATTCGTGTAAATGTGATGTAAATATAAATGATGCTTTGTTTTTTATTAATTCATTAATTGCAGATGCTATAATACAAACACCTGATATTGCTTCAGTACCACTACATATTTCATCACCAATTACTAAACTATTTTTATTAGAACGTTGTAAAATATTACGCAATTCTGTCATTTCTACAACAAAACTACTCATACCTTTATAAATATTATCACTTCCTAAAATTCTTGTCATTATATTATGATATAATGAATATTTCATAAAAGTAGAAGGTACATACATGCCAGATTGAGCCATTATAATATTTAATCCTACAGCTTTCATAAAAGAACTTTTGCCAGAAGCATTAATACCATATAATAATATACCATTTTCATTTAATTGAATATCATTACCAATATATTCAATATTTGTATTAATTCTTTCAATTATTGGATGTCTTAAATTTTCTGCATTTATATATGAATTTTCATTATTATCAATGATAGGTCTATAATATCTATATTCAAAAGCATTTTTTGCATTACAACATGATATATCTAAATTACTTAAAATATTAATTAATATACTTATATTATTATTATTATTTTTAATAAAATTGCTTACAAATAATTGATATTCTTTTAAAACTAATGATGATAATAATAATTGAGATTTTTCAATAATAGAAGAAATCTTATAAATTTCTTTAGATGTTAATTTTAAAATATTACTTGAACTACTTAATGCTTTTTTTTCAAATTTACTTATATAATCTTTATTTATTTTTAAGGCATTATCATATCTTTTTTTTGTAATTGAAATATAATAACCATCTCTTTCATTATATTCTATTTTAGAAAATGTATCATCAATATTATTTATTGTTGTAACTATTTCTAATAGTGAATTATATGCATTATTATAATCATTATTTATTTTATCAATTTCAGGATAAACACCTTCATTAAATATATTACTTTTAATATCATTTAAATTATATTTAGAACAAATATTTAAATTTAATTTATTATAATGTTCTTTAATATTATTAATAATATCAATATATTCATTATTATCAGTTAATATAAATGCTTCTTTTGCACTATCTAATGAATAATCAAAACTAATCCAATCTTGTGGATTATATTTATTTAATATCATTTTTCTTTTAATTCTTTCAATATCAATAATATTATTGAGAATTTTAGATAATTCTTTGAATTTATTTGATTTTAATAAATAATCTATTTCATTATATCTTTTATTTAATATATTTTCATTTATTATTGGGTTTAATAATCTTTCTTTAAATAAACGACTACCAAATGCTGTTGAACATCTATTTAATATATCTAATAAAGGTTTTTCATTATTATTATTACTTATAATATTTAATTGTAAAGCACTATTATATTCTATATTTAAATAATTATTATTTTCAATAATTTCGGGTGTATTTAATTGTTTAATAATATCAGCATTATGTTCGTATGAAAATTGTAATAAAATAATAAAAGCAGTTCTAGCAATATTAATTTTTTCTAAATTTAAATATTCAATAATATTTAACATTGAATTATTAGAATAAACTTTTTCTAATAATTCCTTTTGGTATAATATTTTTTTTATTAAATTTAAATTATCATAATTTTCCCATTTATAGTGCACTAAAATGTTATTAATATTTAATGATATTATTATTTCTTCTTTTATTTTATTTTCTAATTTTATATCAGAAACTATTAATAATTCTACTGGATTATATATTGAAATAAATCTATAACACTCGTCTAATATAAATTGAGGGTCTTCTTTTGTACTTCCAGATTCATATAAGAAATTCTTACCTGTTGATAAATCTATACCAGATATACCAGCTATTAATAAATTATTAATATAATCAAAATATAAAACCATAATATAATTACTTTTTTTAGTTGTAATATTAATATTAGTACTGGGACTAATAATTTCAGTAATTTTTCTTTCTGGATTTGGAGGTTCTGAAACTTGTTCTATTAAAATAATTGTATAATTATTTTGTAATAGTAATTGTAAATATTTTTGTAAAACATATAATGGAAATCCTGCCATTAATGCATTATTTTTAGAAACTTCTTGAATTGCTTTATTTTTTCTTGATACTTGAAAATTACATATATCACTTATTTTATATAATAAAGTATCATTTGGATTATCTGAATACATTTCAAAAAATGATCCAACTTGCATTAATATTAATGTATTTTCTCCATATTTTTCCTGATATATTTTTTGATATTCTAGATAATCGTCTATTATCATTTTAATAATAAAATTAAAATGTATGTCACTATTATATATATAATATATCTTTATATATAAAAAAAATAATTTATTACGATCTATATATTTTTCTATGAACAATTTGATTTAAGGACATTAAATATTACTTTAATTATTTATGAAAACTTATATTTATATTCATATTGCTACAGTAAATAATTGGGAATCTATTTTATTTGATTTATTATGGAAAATTAAAGATAGTAATTTATATGATGAAATTGATGAAATTAGATGTGGTATTTTAGGAAATAAAGGTAATTCTAAATTATTTAATCTTCCTAAAATTAAAATTATTGGCGAATCTGATGATCTCTCTTTATATGAAAGTTTTACTATTAATTTATTACACGATGATGCTTTAAATGCTGAAGAAGAATTTAATGTTTTATATATACATACTAAAGGTTCTAAACATGATGGTAATAATATAAATGTTCTTGATTGGGTTAAATATTTATGTTATTTTAATATTTATAAATATAAAACATGTTTTAAATACTTACATAGTCATGATTCTGTTGGTGTAAATTTACAGGAATCAAGAGGTTCTTTACATTATTCTGGTAATTTTTGGTGGTCTAAATCATCTTATATTAAAAAATTAGAAAAATGCAAACGTGAAAAATATAATGATCCTGAATTTTGGCTTACTGAAAAAAGAATTGGCAATTATGTTAATTTATGGTTATCTCATGTTACTGACCATTATACTGAACGATATACATATGATAAATATATTAAATAAAAAAATGATTTTTTATTTATCATATAATTCTTCTAGTGAAAGTATATATGACTTCCGTCGATTTAACATTGAAAAGTGCAGAATTTGATGTATGTGAAAAGTTGTATAATAAAAATAATGATTTGAATACATTATATAGTAATCCAAATGGAATAAAATATCTAATGATACGCTCATTTGCTAAAGATGATTTAGTTGAAATTAGTAAGGAAAAAAATAAATATAGAAAACCTTAGGATTAATGTATTTATAACAATAGATATAGAAAAAATTATATAATATACACTTTGTAAAAAAACACCTTTATCTATAGATTATACAAATGAGTTATCTTTAGAACTCTCTAAAATGTGTGTTGAAAGTTCTTCAGTTCATCAAGATGACTTTAATTCAAATATGAATAAAATAATAAGAAGTGTAGATGTATCTACATACAAAAAACTACATGAAGAAATTGAAAAGAAACTTGTTAAACAACTAAAAAATTATATGACTTGGCAATGGTATAATCAAAAATGTTCCGATCTAATTGAAAATCTAATACTAACTCAATCAAATATCATTCAAACACCTAGAAAAATAAAAAATATTGACTTTTTTGTAAAATTAGATGATACATACATATTTCCATTTGACCTGAAACTTACTATATTTCCATTAGGATTTATGAAAGATAATAAGATTCCAAATGAAAGAATAATGATTGAAACATATATTTCAGATGTATCTAATCATTATAAAATACTTAAATGGTTATATACTGAACAAAATCCAAGACTTTTTAGCAATAATTACAGGCATTTTATAATCCTTCTAAATTTAGATAATACTGATAACTCTTATAAGTTGAAATGTAATATAGAACTTATTAAGGAAAGTGTGAATAAGTTTTTTACTACTATACAAAAAAGTGATATTATTGATATTGAATATGAATACAAAAAAGATAAAGCTAAGTCTGGAAAATATTATACTAAATGTAGTTATATACTCTCAACTCCTGTTGGGATATATTTTAATATATGTTCTATGTATTTTGTTTTAGAACCAAGATATTGTGGCATAGGAAATTTTGTAATTAGAGTTTCTTCTAACTTTACATCTTCGCTTACAATACTTTTTTCAATAGTTTGTAAATCACTATTTACGTCAACAGTTTTATTTTCTAATAATATTAAGATTTCATTTTTTTTCTTTCCACTATATCCTTTAATACTTTTTTCCTTACAAATTGTAATTAATTCTTCACGAGTTTTTTTTGAATAATCCATTGTGCTCAACATTATTTGAGATGATGTTTTAGTGTCATTTTTTATATTACCCTCATTTGTTTTTAATAATACTTCTTTAACCTTTTGTTCTACAAGTGCTTCAATTGTATTATCCTTTTTACAAGGACGCATACGATTACGATGATCTTCCAAATGACCCTTTTGAGAAAAAGTTTTTTGACAGATTTCACAACTATATTTCACCATTTTATATTATACTTTATATACATAAAATCTTTAAACCTTTTCACGAACTTTAACGAAATCGTTTAAATTAAAGATGGTCTTAATATTTTTGGATAAATATATTAAATAAATTTATTTATTTTTATTAATAAAAATTAAAAAAATGATTTTTTATTTATTAATATTATTATATGTCTAAAAATTCTTATATTACTTGTAGATTTAACTGCATTTGTAATAATAATAAATGCGATTATAAACATTTTATTCCACGATTTGAAATAAGAGATGCATTATTTAAATCACTTGATACTATTCCTAATTTAAATAATTATAATACTGAAGAGTTTATGACGATTAAAAAAACTTGTGTTTATGGTCAAATTTGTGATATTCCTGATTGTAAATATAAACATGGTTATAATATTGATGGTCGTGAATTAATTTATCAAAAATTAGAAGAAATTAAAAGTAATTATTGGAATAAAAAAGAAAATAATAATGATAAAAAGAAAACACAGACATCAGTATGTGCTGAAAATTGTTTATGTGTAAATAATAATTGTAAATTATTTCATTTAATTAATATTATTAATCGTAAAAAATTAGCTGATACTATTAAATATATTCCTGATTTAAAAGATTATGAAACAGAAGACCAATTAGAAATTAGAAAAAAAATGTGTATTTATGGTCAGGTTTGTAAAAATAAAGATTGTACATTTAAACATGGATATAATTTTGAAGGAAGAGAATTAATTATTAAATTTCAAAAAGAAGAAAAAGAATTTCAAAAATCATAAATAAAATCTAATAAATATAAATAAATATTTTTTTGTTTTTTGGATTTATATATAAAAATAATTATTATTAATATAATAATAATGGATCCAGATAAAGAAAATTATGAAATTTTACAAATTAATAATGGTTATAAATGTGATTTAAATCATCTTATTAATAATATTAAAAATAATAATAGAGTTATTTTTACTAAATTTGGCGATGGTGAATATAATTGTATGATACATACGGTTGGTAATAATTGTGACGGTGATACATATACAAATGATTTAGGTGATAAATTAAAAGAAGCATTTAATGAATTATCTTATTTATCAAAAGATGATGATGGAATTTATATTGGTAAATGGCATTCTGATGTACAAATTATGTTAAGATATTATTCATCAATATTTTATGATTTTTTAAAAGAAAAAGAAAGTAATTTAATTAATATTGTTATAACGAGCATCGTCATTTTGGTGAAAATAAAGATTTATATAATTTTGTTAAAACAATTCAAGAAATTAATAAATATAAATTAGTAGTTTCAAACGAAGAAAATGTAAAATTAAGTTTAATTTTTAAAGTAAATAATTATATTACTATTCCGCCTAATTCATGGTATGCTAATAATTTATATGATAAATTATATAATGCTATTGATAATCAATTAAATAATTATAATGATGCTATTGTTATTTTATCAGCTGGTTTAGCAACAAAAGTATTAATTAAAGATTTAGCAATTAAATATAAAAATGCTAGTTTTATTGATATTGGTTCTGGTTTTGATTTATTAGCAAGAAAAAGAATGACTAGACAATGGTATGATTGTAAAGAACATGGTTATTTAGATGAATATAATTATTATAAAGATTTATTACCAATAGATTTTTAAATATTTATTATAAATAGTATTAATATGACTTCTGTATCTAAAAAAAGAAAACAAATTATAAATGATGCATCATTATCTGATATTATATATAATGGGGTTTTTGCAAAAAAAACAAATAAAGACCATTTATTTAAAAAACATAAATCGCCAATTCTTTATATTCCAAATTCAGATATTAGTGTTATAAATAGTGATAAAAATACTGATAGTATTATAAATGATGATATAAATTATAATGATTGTTTAAGTAAATTAATGTTTTTTTTTAATAATCATACATATACATCTGCTCCGCCATTTCCATTAAATATTATAGATATAAATGTATTAAATAAACCTATTTTAAATATAACAAGTATTATTGATATTTTATCATTTGATAAAAGTTTAAAATTATATAATAATATAAATATTGATGATTTAAAACATAAAATATATAAAAAATATGGTGCTAAAACTAAAAATACAAAATGTTATTTATTTAAAATATTAGAAACATTAGGTATAAAAACATTATATTTAATAGGTAATGAATATAATGAAAATTATTATTCACCTTTAAATAATACAAATTATAAAAATATTATTAAAAAAACAAATTATAATAATATTGAAAAAAATTATATAAAATATATAAATGAAAAATATATAAATATACATCAATTAAATACGGTATTATATTCCGACATTGATAATAAAATAAGTTTACCTGTTAATATAGATTCTTATGATTTAATTATTAAACATAATTCTTTTAATAATATAGACAATATTATCGAATTAAATTTACTTAATAATTCAACTATTTCTACTATATTAGATAATAATATATTTATTGGTAGTATATTGTTAAATACAACAAACGATATTCTTAGTGGTTATGATAAAACTAAAAAAACTAAAAAAACTAAAAAAACTAAAACTAATAAAGAATTAAAACATGACCATGCTATTAGTATTACTAAATGCAATAATAATTATTTATATAATAATACATTTAATGATAAATTATTATATAAAATAGAAAATTATAATCCATTAAAATTTAGATTTTATTATGAAACTAATAATAATAAATGTTTAACTAAACTTAATTTAAAAGATATTAAACAAGATTTATATATAGATTATTATATTTCAGGTAATTATACTGTAAATAATATTAAAAGAATTTTTAATTCACTTCACTTTTTTTCTTCAAAAACACCAAATTATATATATAATCCTTTATTAACTGGTGGTAATTGTCATAATATAGATAAATTATGTAATAATAATATATTACCTATACAAAATAAAAATAAACATTGTTGGTTTACTTCATTATTTAATATTTTATATAATTCTATTTTTACTGAAAAAACTATTTTAATTAAATCAATGCGATTTATAGATAAATCTATAATTTTTATAAATGATTTTCTTGACAATTATAATAATACATATATAACTGATGTTATTTATAAAAAATCAATTAAATATGTCATATATATTATGTCATTTATATTTTCATCTTTTTTTATTTTAAATAAACAAAGAAAACCTTATTATGCTAAAAAATTAGTATATTATATAAATATTATTTATGATAATAAAATGAACATCTTATTATTTTTTAAATTATTAAATACACACAATATTAAAAATATAAGAGATAATTATATTTCTGATTCTAGTACTGATTTAGATACTCCATTACCTAAAAAAGATACTCTATAAATTATTTAAAATATTTTCATCTATTTCTAATAAAAAATTAGGATATTTTTCATGAAATATTTTTAATTTATCAATACATTCTGGTATTTTTAATATTAAAAATTCTTTTGTAATATCTTCCCATTTTTCAATTATTAAACATGGAAAAAAATTATATAATTTATCAAAATTATTATTCTGTTTTACTACTATTGGAATACTATTTAAATATATTGCTTCAAAAAATCGATGAGTATCTATTCCATATCCATCTGGTGATAATACATATACCGCACGACTTGTATATTCATAATTAACAACAACAGGAACCCGCCCACATATTGTTGATCTTTCAAAATAAAAATATTTATATAAATTTAAAATATAATCTGTATTTCCTAATATATTAGCACAATTAATTCTTTTACTATTTGTATTAATCGTAAAACATAATAAACATAATATATCTTTATTTCTATTATTATTTTTTTCTTCTAATAAATATTTATGATTAAAACCTGCATGGTCTTTTAAACTTGTTTCACAATCACGAATACCTATTGGTAATATATGAATTTTTGGATTTATATATATATTATTTTGTATATAAATATTATATGAATATTCTAATAATTTTGATATAATTGAATAATCTATTATCGGTTCATAAGCAATATAAAAATTTAATTTTATATTATTATTTTTTAAAATGGTTATAATATCATCATAATTTAAATCAAAAGTAAGGTCAGTTGGATCTATAAATATTTTATCATTATCTTTTAATTTTTCTAAAGATTTTATATATTCTGGACCTGTATTAAATCTTTTTGATATTATTAAATCGCAATTTAAAGCATATCCGCTATAACTCATTTTAAAAATCATTTTATTTATATAATTATATTATAATAAATAAATATGTATTTCAACACAAATATTTCAATTTATGCTATTATTATTGGTTTAATAAAACCTTAGTTTTTATAAATGATATAATTATCTTTATGTTATTTATAAAATATAAATGAATATATTAAAAATTAATGAAAAATATAATGAATTATGTAATACTTCTAGCGATATTAATGAACATTTAAAAACATTATCAAATTATGCTAGTAAATGTGATTCTGTATTAGAATTAGGAGTAAGAGGATGTATTAGTTCATGGACTATTAAAAAATAAGAATAATAATAAAATTCTATTTTTAAATGATATAGATAAATGCGATATAGATGAATTAATTAATCTTACAAATAATACAAATATATCAATTAATTATAAATGGTGTAATGATTTAGATTTAGATATTACAAATAAAAATTATGATTTAATTTTTATTGATACATGGCATGTTTATGGACAATTAAAAAGAGAATTAAATAAATTTAGTAAAATTGCTAATAAATATATAATAATGCACGATACTTCAATTGATGCTATAAATGGTGAAACAATTAGATTAAATATGAATTATAAAAAACAATCAATTGATACAAATATTCCTGAAAATTAATTATTATTAGGATTAGAACCTGCTATTAATGAATTTTTATTAAATAATAAAGAATGGAAAATTATAGAAAAATATGAAAATAATAATGGTTTAACTATATTAAAAAAAATAAAGCCTTTTAATTATAAAAATATAGGTTTTATTGTTATTATAATTGGATTAATATTATATTTTCTTTTATTATTTTATTATACTAATAAAATTTAATACCGAGAGTACATTTTTGAAATTTTGAAAAAAAAATAAAATTTACTTTAAAGTAAAAAATAAAAAATTTTGAAAAAACCTAAAATGTACTCTTCCTTTTAATTCTTTAATATTTAAAAGACTAGCAAAATTGTATTATAATATTATTTAATACATAAAAATAATTTTATTTTGTTTTTATAAAACTTTTTCTAATTCTATTTAATGCGCCTGTTTTACTAAAACATACTATACCACCATAACCAAATAATGCTAATGATGGAGGAATTAAATATAAATAATTCATTTTTATAATTATAAATAATAAATAATGTTTATATAATTTTTTCTAAAATACTAGTTTTAGAATAAATAATTTCATTTTTATTACTTATATAATTAGCATATCTTGATAATGTAAATAAATAATCGGATAATCTATTAATAAAAATTATACTATTATTATCAATATGTTCATATAAATCTTTAACATAAACTAATTTTCTTTCAACTCTTCTACAAACTGCTCTACAAATATTTATACTACCAATTGGTAAAATAAAATTATTTAATTTTGGTAATGATGCTGTCATTCTATCAATTTCACTTTCAAGTTCTTTTGTATAAATTAAATCTTTATCAAAATGATAAATTTTTTTTGGATTTGCGATTAATGTTCCTAAATCAAATAACCAAATTTGAATATTATCTACAAATACTAATTTAATTTCTATTATATTACCTATAGATGAATTTAATTCATCTATATCTCCTAATAAATCAATTAAAATATCATTTTTACTTACACGACTTCCATCATATAATGAGGTTTCTCCTTTATCACCTGTTTTCGTATAAATTTTTGGCATTTTCTTTTCATATATATAATATAATTTATTCTTATATATAATTTAATTACAAAAATAATAATTATATTTATTTTATATTCTTATTCAATTAACATAATATCAGTTGATAAACAACATTCGCGCGCTACTACTATCATATCAAACGATGCATGATAAGTACATTTAACAGGCCTACCTAATGAATAGCCATAAACAGCGGGTAAATTGCAAGAACATTCAAAACATAACGGCATTATGATAAAATAATTTAATATTATTATATAATCATTTTTTAAAAATTATATAATAATAATTATACAAATTTATTTAAATAATTTTGATATATATAATAGTGTTTGTTTTTTATTTTCTTCTATTTCTTGTTCTAATTGTTTATTTTTTTCATAAACTAAATCTAAATATTTTACTATTTCTTGTTGTTTTTCTAATGATGGTATTGGTAATTGAATATTTTCTATATTAGTTTTTGAAATATTTTTAATAGCAATACCTGTATATAATTTTTCCATAATATTTAAATTATAATATAAATAATAATAAATATATTTTAATATTATATTTTCTTCATTTTTATTTTGCATAATATAACAATGATCACTTGTTGAAAATTTTATACCATAATTAATATTTGGTTCTCCACCATCTCCTATAATTATGCTTTCTTTTTCATAATCTGGATTATTAACATAACTTTTAACAATCATTGAACTTTTGAAAAATGGATATAAACCATTATTATTTCCATACGATGCAGGTCTTTTACTTTTTGGTAAAAATTTACATATTTCACTTATTTTTTTAATTTATATTTCTTCTTTATATTCTTCTTTAATTTCTTCTATATATTCTTGATAATTTAAAGAATATTTATTATTTATTATTTTATTTATTGGTGCTTTTATTAATAATGTTTTTGTATCTTCTTTATCATTATAATTATAAAATGATACTTCTGTTGTTTGATGTGTATCAACAAATTTATAATCTTTTCCTGATTTTTTAAATATATCAACACTGTCTATTTTTTTGATAAAATATAATACACATGTTTTTATATTTGTATATATAAAAATACCTGATGGTAAATATATAATTTCTTTTAAATCACACGTTTTTAATAAATATTCTCTAATTAATATCAATATCTTATTAGTTTTACTAAATAAATCTTGTCCATCAGGTAATACTACCGCACATTTTCCATTTATTTTTAACATATAAATTATTGATTGAATAAATAATGATACAGCATTATCTGTTTTTATTGGTAAATATTCTGATTTTAATAAATTATGAATATAAGTATCTGGTTCAATTTCCTTACCATATAAACCATCTGTTTTAATAAAATTCCAATCGGGCTTAATATTTTTTATTTTTGCTTGTTGTAAAATATATTGTAAATATGTAATTAAAAATCCACCAGTACCCATTGTGGGATCTCCACATGTATCTATTGTACCATCAGCATGAATTTGAGGGTCTATTAATTTTACCATCATTTTTTTAATTATTGGTTGCGTAAAGAACTGCCCTAACACTTTACCAGTCATAATATCTTGTATAACTTCTTCATAAGCATTTCCTTAAATATCATAGTCAGTATTTGATAAATCTAATGAATTTAATATATCAATTAATTTTTTATAAGTTTTAGTATATTGTATATCAAATCCTTTATCTTTAAGAAAAATATTTTTTGTAGAAGGATGAACAGATAAAATATCACTCCACTGATATTTCATTATATTAAAAATATTATCTTCATTTTCATTAGAAAGATTACTAAAACGAACAATATGTAATAATCTTTTTTTATGATGTTCTATTAAATTATCTTCTAAATAACTTAAATCATAAGTATAATTATCAATATCAATTTCACTATCTAAATGTGATTCTATTAATTTTAAAATTAATAAATAAGATAAATTTCGTAATGCTTTATCGCCTGTTAAACCTTCATTGTCCATCAGAACATTTAAACAATTTTTAAAAGTATTAATTAATAAAGTTTTATTAATTAGGGACATTGTTTATATAAGAATAAAATTTTTAAAATAAATAATCATTTTTTTTATTTTAAAAATACAAAAATTAATACTGAGAGTACATTTTAGGTTTTTTAAAAATTTTTCATTTTTTAGATTAAAGTAAAATAATTTTATTTTTCAAAATTTAAGAAATGTACTCTCACTATTAAATATTAAATTATTTTAGAATTGTATTTAAATATAAATAAATATATTTATATATTATTTCACCAGTATATATTGATAACGCATTACGAATTATATTAGAACCTATTGAAAACTTATTTATTATATACATAATTTTAAAATTATTAAGTTTAATATCATCATATATATCTTTAATTATAATAAGATTATTAACATTATTGTTTATTTTTTTTAATTTTATAATATTTATAGGTGATAATATTATATTTATAATACTTAATATTATAATTTTTTCAATAAATATTGTAGATTTAAATTTTAAGTATAATATATTAAATATGAAATCTCTAAATATTATTAAAAATAATCCATTTGTAAAACCAGATAATCCTTCATTATTATAAATATTCTTTATTATTTTTATAGTATTTTTATTATCATTCCATGCTTTAAATTTAACTATATGTAACGGGTTTAGTATTAATGATGTAGTAGTGCTCGTCATAATAGAAGTTGTATAAATATTATTATATTTTTTAGAATAATTATCTATACAATAATAATAAAGTCCATAAGTTATAATTTTAATATAAATTGATTTTCTAAAACCACTATATGGGGTTTTCCAATTATCAACATTAAATAATTTATTATTATTATTTATTGATAAATATAATGCTTTATCAATAGGAGTATATAACAAAGATTGAATAACACCTGTTAATAATGATACTTGTATTTCCAATGACATTATAATTTTTTATATAAATAAAATAATCATTTTTTATTTTATTTAATCTAAAGGGCTGTCCGTTATGGTCATACCACAATATTCTACATTTTTCTTTTTAAAATCTTGTTTAACATAAGTACCTATATTAATACTTTCTTCTAAAATCCATTTAAAATTTTCCCAAAATTCATCAGTATGTCCTATACTTTCAGTAGCAATATGTCCTAATTCGTGAAATATAACAAACATCATAGTATTAAGATCCATTAATTTATCTTTATTTCTTAAACATAATACAATTTGTTCTCCTTTATTAATAGAATAACTAGTATATTCAGGATTATCAATACCTTCTTTAATTTTATTTGGATTAAAATTATTATTAATTCTAACAACTCTGGGATCATTAGGATAACTATTAGATAAATGTTTAACTAATACCATTAATTTTTCTCTAATTTGTGCGATTAAATCCGCAGCCTCTTGTGAATCATCTTTAATTTGTACTTCATAATCTCTATTATCAATATTACTTGTAATTTTTTCAATTTTATTATAATAATTAAACATATACATTAAATAAAAACTTATTATTATTATTGAAAGAATAATAATACCTTGAATTCCTATTTCCATTCTATATTTATAGTATTAATTTTTCTATATTAAAAAATAAAAAAAATGATTATTTTTTGTACATAAAAATAAATTATTATTAATAAGATAATGACTAATATATTTCCAAGAAATGAAATTCCTGATTTAATTGATAATACTAAAATCATTGAAATGCAAATTACTGATTGGTTTATTCCAGAAAGTGATAAAGTAAAAGATAGACCAGAAAATCCTGATGATTATTCAATATTAATATATGGAACTAATAATGAAAATATAACAATATGTGTTAAAATTATAGAATATGAACCATATTTTTATATAAAACCGCATGATAGTTGGAATGCTTTAACTGATAAAGAATTTAAAAAAAAAGTAGATGAATTAAATGTAAAATTATTAGAAGATAAATATGAAGTTAATTGGAAAGATCCAGAAACTAAAAGAAATACAAAATATAATAAAAAAATAATATCAAAAGAATATGAAAAACATTTTAATAGATTATCAATAGTAAAAAAAAAGGATTTCTGGGGATTTACAAATAATAAAATATTTAGATTTATAAAAATATCAACAAAATCATTAAAATTATATAATAATTTAAAATATTATTTCATGTCTTTAAAAGATGAATATAAATTATATGAAAGTAATATTGATCCATTTTTAAAATATATTCATATTCAAAATATTAAACCATGCGGTTGGATTAAAATCGCAAAATATGAAATTGATACCGAATGTAATACTCGTTGTAATTATAATTTAATATCAAAATGGAATGATATAGAATCTATAAATATTAATCAAATAGCACCATTATTAATAGCATCTTTTGATATAGAATGTAATAGTAGTCATGGTGATTTTCCAGTTGCAAATAAAGATTATAAGAAATTAGCACAGGATTTATGTTTAATTGCTAAATCTGGTTATGATTATGGAAAACAATATTTAGAATCATGGTTATTAAATGCATATTTTAATGATATAGAAATTGATACAAATTGCAAAATAAATAAATTATATCCAAAAAATAAAATTAATATTGATAAAGTAAAACAACAAATTGATAAAATTATTAATGAAGTATATTTAGTATTAGAAAAAATTAGTATTATTAATGAAAACGACGATGATAATGATAATGAAGATGATGATGAAAATGTAAATAAAATGACAGTAAAAGAATATAACGAATATGAAGATAAATTAACAAGTATATTAAATAGAGTATTACCAAAATTAGAAGGCGATAAAGTAATACAAATAGGAACAACAGTACATAAATATGGATCAGATGAAATTATTTATAAACATATTATAACATTAGATACATGTGATGATATTGAAAATACAGAGGTAATATCATGTAAAACAGAAAAAGAATTATTAATTCAATGGAAAAATTTAATGATAAAATTAAATCCGGATATAATTATTGGATATAATATATGTGGTTTTGATATGGAATATATATGGTTAAGAGTTATTGAAAATGATATTAAAGATAATTTTTCATTAGGATTAGGAAGATCTTTAAATAGAAATGTAACATTAACTGAACAAAAATTAGCATCATCTGCTATGGGTGAAAATATATTAAAATCGTTTGATATGGATGGTACTGTTATTATTGATTTATTTAAAATAATGCAAAGAGAACAAAAATTAGATAGTTATAAATTAGATAATGTAGCATCAATTTTTATTGGAGAACATAAAGATGATATTAAACCTCATGAAATTTTTGAAAAATTCAAAGGTAATTCATTAGATAGATGTATAATTGCTAAATATTGTATTCAAGATTGTGTTTTAATTAATAAATTATTACATAAATTAAAAATTATTGAAAATAATATTGGTATGGGCAATGTTTGTTTAGTTCCTTTAAATTATTTATTTAAAAGAGGTCAAGGTATTAAGATATTTTCTTTAATTAATAATGAATGTATGAAAAAAGGTTTTCTTATTCCTGTTATTAAAAATTTTACTAATGATGAATATGAAGAAGATGGTTATGAGGGCGCTATTGTATTAGAACCAAAAGAAGGTATTTATTTAAATGAACCAATTGTAGTATTTGATTATGGTTCTTTATATCCTTCTAGTATGATATGTAGAAATTTATCACATGATACTTATGTTAATAATAAAAAATATATGATTGAAGATCCAAATATAGAATATGTTAAAGTTAGTTATGATTTATATGAAGGAGTTGGTGATAAAAAAATAAAAACAGATGTTAAAGAATGTATATTTGCACAATATAAAGATGGTAGAAAAGGTATTATTCCCGAAATTTTAAATATGTTATTAGAAGAAAGAAAAAATACTAGAAAAAAAATAGAATATAAAACAATTACTGATATTCATAATAATATTTATATTGGATTTCCTGAAGAAAAAGAAAATAATATTATTTTATCAAATATTGATACAAAAGAAAATTTTATTATTAATAAATCAGATATTAAAGAAAATAAAGATACTTATAATAAATTTGAAAAAGATGTATTTGATGCATTACAAGCAGCATATAAAATTACTGCTAATTCTTTATATGGACAAATTGGAGCTAGAACATCTCCTATATATTTAAAAGATATCGCAGCATGTACTACTTCTACTGGTAGAGAAATGATTATGATAGCTAAAGAATTTGTAGAAACTAATTATGGAGCAGATGTTATTTATGGTGATAGTGTTATGCCATATACTCCAATTACTTATAAATTAAATAATAATGAAATAATTATAACTACATTTGATAAATTAGATGGTATGTGGATTCCTTATAATCAGTTTAAATTAAATGAGGCGGATAGAACAAATAAAGAACAAATTATTCCTATTAATATGAAAGTATGGACTCATAAAGGATGGAGTGATATTAAACGAATTATTAGACATAAAACAATTAAAAAAATATATAGAATATTAACAAATTCTGGTTTAATTGATGTTACTGAAGACCATAGTTTATTAACAAAAAAAGTTGAAATAATAAAACCAAATGATTGTATTCCTGGCTTAGAATTATTACATTCTAAACCTAATATTGATGTAAATTTTGATTATAAATTAAATGATAATTTTGATAAATATTGTTATCTTGCATTTAGTGGCGATGAACAATTAAAAGCACAATGTACTTTTATAAAATTACAATCATTAGGATATAATGTTACATTAAATAATTATAATCACAATAATTATTTAATAATTTATACAAAAGATAAACAAAGTATTAATACAAATATTATTAAAAAAATTGATGTTTTATATGAAAAATACGATGGTTATGTTTATGATATAGAAACAACAGAAGGTGTTTTTCATAGTGGTGTTGGTAATTTAATATTAAAAAATACTGATTCTATTTTCTGTAAATTTCCTATTAGAGATATTAATGGGTGTGAAATTAATGGCAAAGAAGCATTATCATATGCTATTGAAATTGGTAAAAAAGTAGAAAAAAACATTGTTCCTATATTACCATCGCCTCAAAAATTAAATTATGAAAAATGTCTATATCCATTTATATTATTTAGTAAAAAAAGATATGTTGGTAATTTATATGAAAATGATGTAAATAAATTTAAACAAAAATCAATGGGTATCGTATTAAAAAGAAGAGATAATGCTAATATTGTTAAAAAAATATATGGCGGTATTATTGATATTATTTTAAATAAACAAGATTTAAATTTATCTGTATTCTTTTTAAAAGACGAATTAAATGATTTAGTTAATGGTAAAACTGATATTAAAGATTTAATATTATCTAAAACTTTAAAATCATCTTATAAAGACCCTACTAAAATTGCACATAAAGTTCTCGCCGATAGAATTGCTGCAAGAGATGCTGGTAATAAACCAGCAATTAACGATAGAATGCAATATATTTATATTAAAGTAGCAAATGCTAAATTACAAGGTGATAAAATAGAAACACCAGATTATATTAAAGAAAATAAATTAACACCTGATTATTTACATTATATTACTAATCAAATTATGAAACCAGTATTACAATTATATGCTTTATGTTTAACTGAATTACCAAATTATGATAAACCACCAGATTATTGGGAAACTCTCGAAGAAGAATTAATGCAAAAACCATTATATAATGATGATAAAAAAAGAAAAAATAGATTAAATAATTTAAAATTAAATTATGTCCAAGAATTATTATTTGATGAATTTATATCCATGTTAAAAGAACCAAAAATTAAAAAGGAAAGATCAAAAACAGTTAAATCTGAAATTAAAACTGAAATTAAATCTGAAATTAAACCTGAAATTAAATCTGAAATTAAATCTGAAATTAAATCTGAAATTAAATCTGAAATTAAATCTGAAATTAAATCTGAAATTAAATCTGAAATTAAATCTGAAATTAAAACTGAAAAAGAAATAGTAAATGGTTTAATTAAAATTACACAAAATAGAGAAACAAAAAAAATATCTATAAATTGCAGTATTAAAACAAAAGAATTAAAGTTAATTTGGGTATATAATAAAGATGATATTGTATCAATTAATAAAATAGATTTATTAATTAATTTAATAATTCAAATAGTAAAATTTAATTCAAATTATATATATAAATTAAATATTAATTATAAAAAATTTATAGATGATTATAATGTTATATTATTTAAATATAATGATTTAATTAAAAAAAATACTGATATATTTAAGGAAATTGAAGATAATAATGATGTTGGTAAATTAAAAGAAATTAATCAAATAATATATTATAAAGAATTATTAGTTATAAAAGATAATATTATAATAGAATAAAATGGGAGGTCATCAAAGTAGAACTATAAAGGAATTAGATCAATCAGAACAAATATTACGCTTATCAAATACATATAATATTGATAAAAGTAATATTATAATGAAAGAAAAATTTGATAATAAATATAATATAAATATTTATATTATTACATCTATAATATTTTTGTTTATATTATTATATATAATTAAAAAAAAATGATTTATACAATAAAATAAAATAATATAATATTTATATGAATTTTTCATATATAAAACTTGAAAATATAAATGAAAATTATATTAATAGTATTATTAATAAAAAAGATAGTTTAAATCCATCATTTAAATATAAATATAAAATGTTTAAACATGAATTAATTAAATATTATCCAAATATAAATATATATAAAAAAAAAAGAAAATATAAAAAAACATTATCAACTATTATTGAAGAAACCCCAATATCTATATGTTATAATAGAATTTATAAAATATTATGTTATTTATATAATAATATAATTGCATTTAATATAAATACTAATTATATATAAAATAAATTATAAAAACCCAAAAAAACTACTTTTGGGTTTTTATAATTTATTTTATATTTTTTAATTTACTTGGATTTCTTGGTTGAAAGAGCTTTGCGAGGTGCTTTTGCTCCAACATTCTTTTTATTTTCTTCATCGACTTTTACTTCGGTTTCTTCGACTTTTACCTCGATTTCATCGACTTTTACCTCGATTTCTTCGACTTTTACCTCGATTTCATCGACTTTTACCTCGATTTCTTCGACTTTTACCTCGATTTCATCGACTTTTACTTCGGTTTCTTCGACATCTACAATTGTGTTTTTATGTTCTTTCCACAATTCACTCACATAAGACATTTTCTCTTGCGCATTTAAAGTAGAGTTATTTTCCTTTAATTCCGCCATCTTTTCTTTAAGAAATTTGTTATATGTGGTTGGAACTCTTTTTTTCTTATCAGGATTAACAACTTTTACTTTTTTTCCAGTTGAAACAGTTTTATAGATAGATGTTAATCGTTTTTTCATATCACTTAATGAAATATCGTCAGTTTCATTAAATGATGAGATAAACGATGCAATAACCTTTTTAGTAATTTCAGTGGTCATTTTAACAGTAGATCGCTAATTGAATAGGATAATATTTAGTTATAGATATTAATCATTTTTTTATTAAAATTGAATTAAATAATACAAATTTATGTAGAACAACTTAAATAAGTATTATTATTATATTCTTTAATTAAATCACTATGTAATTCATTATTACCTGGTCTTGTTTGATAAGACGGAATATGAGTTTTTGCATAAAAATATTTACAATATTCAGCAGCATCTGGTATTATATGTGGTAATTTAGCTCTTGGTCCCCATGGTTTATTTAAAAAAATATCATTACCAGTATATAATCCTGCATTATTTTGAGATAATGAAATATCAATATCAGTTTTATCTAAATAACTAAAATTCATTTATATATATATCTTATATATATATAAAGATATTAATTATATTTTATAATAATTAATGGAAGAAAATAAAAAAGATTTTATAAAGGATGGATTAGATAATGCGTCTATTATAATAGCAGTTAAAAAAATAAGAAAAGTAATAGAAACAAATGCATCAATATCGTATGATGCAAAAATTGAAAATTTAAAAAAAGAATATTCTGAATTTATTGAAAGATATCCAATGTTATTTGATATGGCGTCAAAAAATGAACCATTTGATTGGAACTTTTTTAATTATTTCATGAATATGAGAAATAAAATAATTAATAATGAATTAACAACAGATAAAGCATCAACTATTATTGGTCAAAATACATTTGATAAATTTATTGATAAAAATGAATTTAATTCTAATAAAAAGAGAAAAGGAAATGATGATTAAATATCATCATCGTTTTCAGTATCGTCAATTAATATAATATTATCAAATTCATCACAATAATCATAATCGTCATAATAATCACTAATATAAGAAGAACTTGATGAATCTTCTTCATAATATTCTTCAGGTTCATCCTCATTTAATTCAGGGGGTTTATATACTTTAAAATATGATTCATAGTGTAAAATAGTATCATCGTCTCTTTTTTCTTCTTCTTCATTATTAATATAAAAAACTCTTTTTAAATTATCAGTATCAGTAGCATAATTATCATTATAATTATTATAAATAATATTTAATTCATCGATAGAAATATTATTATTATTTTTATAATAATAATTAATTAAAAATTTTTTACGATAATCTTTAATATTATCTCTTAAATCTTTACGAGACATAATATAACTTGAATAACAATTAAAATAATCATATATATCATTATTATTAATATTATTTAAATATGATAAAAAATCTTCCATTTATATTATTTATATAATATAATAAATAATCATTTTTTTATATAATACTTATTATTTTTTTAATTATATTATTTATTAGTCCTTGTGTTTTTTCTGTTTCTACATTTTTATTATAACGATATTGAATATAACAATTATTATTACTAATAATTAAAGTAATTCTATTATTAATTTTAAATTCAGTTATATTATAAATTTCTTTATTATTAATATTATTTATACAAGGAAAATAATGATTAGGCAATTTATTTTCACAATATGATATATAATAAAAATTTAATTTATTAGTATTATAAAATACATCATTTTCTATTTTTTTAATATTTAATATTTGTGAATCATTCGATGTATCATAATTATAATTGATATTATTGTAATAATAACTAATAAATTTAACCTCTCTTGTAATTTTAAAATGATCTTTTATTTTATTTAAATTTTCTTCTGATATTTTAATATTAATATCTTTATTATTAAAATCTTGTTTAGAACATAAATAAATTTCGATTAAATTAGTATTCTCAGTTATAATAGAATCAATATTTATCATATATTAATATATAAATATATTATATATATATCATTTTTTATTTTATATATAAATATTTTTAATTTTATATATTTAAATTATAAATGTATATAGTATTAATTATAATATTAGTATTATTAAATAATACTATTATGTGTTTTAATTTATTACCATATAATATTAAAAAAGAAATTTTACAATCATCATATTGTTGTAAAATTTCTTATTTAAATAATAATATTAAATTAAATAAATATATTTTTTTACAAGATATAATAAATTATTCTTATTATAATGATAATAAAACAGATGTTAGATATTATTTATTATATAATAATAAAAAAATTAATGTTTGTTTTAGAGGAACTAAAAATTTTAATAATTTACTTATAAATTTTAATATTTATCCTAAAAAATTTAATAATAATATTAAAATACACTCTGGTTATTTAAATCAATATTTAAATCTTAAAAATAATATTATTTATGATATTAATAATATTTGCTATTATAATAATATTACTGATGTTATTATTTCTGGTCATTCTATGGGTGGTGCTCTTGCTATGATAGCATCATTAGATTTATATGAATATTTTAAAAATAAAAATATTAGTATTAAATGTTATACATTTGGTACTCCTAAATTTGCTAATTATGCTTTTAATCACGAATATCATAAATATATTAATAATTCTTATAGATTTATTAATAAATTTGATTATACTGAAAAAATATTTATGATATTTAATTATTCTCATACCAATAATGCTATTTATTTAAAAAGTAATTATAAAAATTTTTTAAATTATTATAATAATCATAAAATTAATACTTATATAATTAATTTACTTAAAAATTATAAATAATATTTAATTTATTTTTTTGTTATTTATAATCAAATTTAAAAAAATGATTATTTATTTTTATGTAATTTATTATATATCATGGTCATTATATCAGAAATAAATAAAATGACAGATGAAAAAATAATTAATTATTGTAAATTACATAAAATTAATTATTTAGGTACTACTAAAAAAGTGTATAAAAGAAATACACTTATAAGAAATATAATGAAATCATCATTACCTGTTGAAAAAGTTAAAGATGAAATAAAAGAAATTGAATATATTAATAAAGTTATATGGACATTAGAAAAGAAACAGGATACAAATGAAAATTATAAAAAAATTAATGAAAATTTAAATAGAGTAGTTAAAAAATGTCATGATTATTACAGAGGATTTACGAATTACAAGATGAATTAGAGAAATCAAGTGATGAGAATGAGATTTCATCAAGAGAAAATATTCTATTGAAGGCAGAAATAAAAAATTTAGTTGTATTATGTAAAAATTACAAAAATGAGATTTTAGATAAGGGAAACGCTGAAAATGCTTTAAAAAAATCATTAAAA
>Ga0247841_10001694_pt1 | contig 47360 bp, 44 predicted proteins | sample LaCruzMarch2015__2_FD_192410 | JGI IMG/M metagenome (GOLD analysis project Ga0247841, IMG submission 192410) | Freshwater microbial communities from meromictic Lake La Cruz, Castile-La Mancha, Spain - LaCruzMarch2015_18m | ecosystem: Environmental > Aquatic > Freshwater > Lake | place: Spain... | reverse complement strand
GATGCTGTTTTTACTGTACGAAGTCTCATGAAACAATTCTATCTAAAAAGAAACACTTTAGTGTCCCATGTAAATAATATTTGTGCCTATTTTTCTATATATATTCAAAATGTCCTAAGTCAGGAATGTTATAACTTCCAAAGGAACAGTGTTTGATGTACCAATTGATTTACAAGTACAAAAAGATGAGCAGGTAACCCCTTGGAAAGTGGATAATTGGAATAGTCCGATTCTTGGTGAATATAATTGGAAATCCGCCCTCGCAATCTCATTAAACTGCGCAGCCGCCAACGTCGCCATGAAAATGGGAACAATGCAAATGGCTGATGGTTTAGAAAAATCCGGTGCATATAGTAACTTAACTAATGATGAAAACCTTAGTCATTTGGGGTGGCCATATACATTAGGTGTTAGTGACAATAGTATTGGCAACATGGCAACAATGTATTCCACTTTCGCCAATGGTGGACTTCGAGTAAATACCGCTCCAATTACGTCAATTAAAGACGGAGAAGGGAATCCGATTTATACTTATGTCGAGCGCCCAGGTACTCGCCAACGGGTTTTTTCTACAAAAGTAGCTGAAGAAATTGTTGATGCATTAGGTAATAATATTTATCGACCGTCAGGAGAAACAAATCCAATATGGAAACCAATATTACAAGAGCCAGGAGAAAAAGCTTTTTTTGCCAAAACCGGAACCGCCGAACCAACAGAAGCCGGACGCCATAGCTGGACTGTTGGGGCAACAGACGATATTGCAATTGCAGTTTATGTGCACTCAGATTCTAACTCTACGGCTTCTGGTTTAAACTGCGCTGCTCCCCTTTTCCGAAAAATTAAAAAAGGGTTGGAGGGGTGAAGATAAATTAATTAATAATACACTTCGTCATGACTGCCAATATCGACTAATAAAATCCCATCTGTTATGTAGGTAAAAATTATCCGTATATTAGCTTCAACAGAAATACTCCAGTCATCAATCATTTTTCCTTTAAGTTTATGTAGTCGCAAGGATGGATGTTGGGGAAATTTAAGGAATTGATTAATTGTTTTTTTAATCGACTGTTTTAACGGTTTATTTTTCTTAGTAAGTTTTCGATATTGTTTGATGAAGTATGGTAAATAATAAACATTCATAAATCAAGATCGTCAAGTGATTTTAATTTTTTACTTCTCCCCTTTTCATGGAGCTTGAGCGCTTCAATAGTTCGTTTTTCCAACGCTTGACCCATCGGTATTACCGGATAGTTATCAACCACCGAACTTGCCTCTTTCATCACAATAAATTTGACATATTTTGTAACATTATAACCAAGCGATCGACTTTTATAAGATAAAGCGCTGACCTCTTCCGGAGTTAAGGTGATTTGAATTTTTTGTGTTTGCATATAGTGAGATATTACTACTTTGTAACGACTTTGTCAATACTTATATTTTAAAACTAAACCGGTAAATTTATTATTGTGCTCCCCTTTTCCGAAAAATTAAAAAGGAGTTGGAAGGGTAAAATAGATCATTCTTTCATCAGCTTAGTTACACCTTCCCAATCATCTGTTAAAGCACGCTCAAGAATCTTCTTCCATTTAATAAGTAACGTGTCTGATGTAATATTAGCGCTAAGTTCCCTTATTTTTTCCTGATAAACACTGATAACAAACTGTTTTTTAAAATCAATAACTAAATCAGTGATTACCTGATCAAGACCTGGGTAATTTTTTTTGAAAAAATCCTTGATTTCTTCTTCAGAATATGGAGTCTTTTTAATTATCTGTGAAAAGTATTCTTCTGTTTCAGACTTTATTTTCCCATTTAAATTTTCATTAATAAATCCCAGTAAAGTTATTACATATTTATTGATAAAATCACGTTGCTGTTTTTCTTCCCAACTTGTTCCACCAACCAACTGTAATAATTCAAAGTTTGTTATATTATTCATAATTTTATGGCGTAGTCAAAGACATTCCTCCTGATGGAATTGCAAATAATAACTTAAAAAATAATCTGACAGTAGCTGGATCAACTGAATTTAGCGCTTCTATTGTTTGAGGAACTCCGGCCTGAAAAGCAGTAACAATTGCCGGTCCAACTTCTTGTCCTAATGCGTCAATTAACGCTCGCTCGCGAATTTGAGGTTCCATTGCCATTAAAGCTTGGTACTGCAAATTAAATTGTGGTGATTGAATAATTGTTTGAATTGGCATTGTTTCAATACCTGCGAGTATGGATGAGCTAATTTCCGGAGCTTTTGCAGCTGGTACAACTGGAACAACTTCGAGCTTAGGTCCTGTTGATACAACCGGAACTGTTTCGTTTGTGGGAAGAACTGTAAAAGTTTGGACTGGTTCTATTACAGTTTCTGAACTTAAAACCGGTATTGGATTTATCACCACTGGTTCGGTTGCAATAACTGGTTGTGTTATAACTGGGACAGGAATTGATTCTCCTTGTGGAATTTGCTTATTATTAGGAAATTTCCAAGGAAAAAGAGATGGAGATGGTTTTGAGCTTAATCCAGGTTGAAGTACAGGCTCTGACACTGGTGGTAAATCTGGCATAGTGACAGGAACTTTTGCAGGTTCTTCGATCAAAATTGGAACCGGTTCAAGTTGCGGCTTTAAGATTGGATTGGTGTTTAATTTTCGACCTGGTAATAATGGGAAAACACCCTGTTTAATATTATCAACCAGTTTAATTGTCAGATCAAGAATTTGATATAACATTGCGCCCTTAACCGCTTCAATCCCGGTTAGTGCCGCTACTCCTTCCCAATATTTGCGAGTTTCCAACTGATCAACAGTTTTGCCAATTGTTTCAAACAGTGTTTGTGAATCAATCTGACCGCTAAAACTTGATTGCGCAAGAACCTTATCAATCGCACCACTCACCTTGCTAATATTTTCCGCCATTAATGCTTTTTCTTTAGGTGATAAATATGCGCCAAATTTTTCTGTGGCTCTTGTCGTCAGTAAATAATAAAATCCCTCGGAAACTAACTTTAAATTTTTTTTACTAAAGTCAGCTGAGTCCTTTTCTGAAAGTGCAACTAGTTTTCGTACCTTGTGATTCAGTTTAATCGGGCTGGATATTTGTTGCAGTGCTAAACGTTCTGCAGAGCGGGTGAAGATTTGATAACCTTTTCCTAACCCTTCAAGTGCAAGACTTACCGGAGGAGCAGCTAATTTAGTTGCCTTGACAAGACGGCTGTTTTTTACTCCTTCGATGTGAGAATATTTAGCAAACATTTGAAATGTGTTTTCTCCCAATCCCCTTTCCACGGCAGACACCAATAAAGTTGAACCTGCAGATGCCGCTGCCGCCATCACAACACCAGGAACTCCAAGTACAACCGGAGCTGCTTTTAGTGCCAACTCCAATCCTTCGGTTGCCGCCACACCCCCTGCCATACCAACAGACAAACTTCCAATCACCCGAGCAATTGGACTTGCCTCTAATTTAAGCAATATCTCAGCTGTTTTTTGTGCTGCAGCGGTTCCAACTGCAGATCCAATTGGCAAAACCGATCCCCTTCCCCGACCAAATGGACGATGTCTTGGAGTTGCATATTTATCTAACAGCTTATCCAATGTTGTATTAACAGCTTGTTGAGTTGAGTCACTTGTGGGTTTATTTTCAATACCAATAACCGCTTGTTCTATACCGACCATATTAATTAATAATAACAAACATTAGTAAGCTCTTATGTAGAAAAATGTTGCATAACAAAATCACGTGGTGTTAAAATCTTTAATGACTTTGCCGATTTTTTAACCTCATGTAGCATAAAATCATTAGTATTTAATGTAATTAAATAAGCCGCTTTAGACTTAAATGCTGCTGCAAGTATCGGAGCATCTTTAATATTGATTAACTTTTTTGATACTTCAATTTCCTTCTCTGTTAGCTCGTTAATTACTAAAAGATGGCTTTGCTGCATGAAGAAGTTTAATCGCTGCTTTTGGATTTGATTAAATTTTATCTCCGCGTTTTCCCGTAACTCCTTAATCACAAAACTTGAAATATATCCTTGAATTCTTCTACGTCGACAGTAACCCAAAATCAAAGCAGATGCACCTATTTTCGAAAGACAGGCGGAAAAAATTACAGAAGTATCTAAAAAAACTGTTTTCATATTAAATCAGACCAAATATTTGCCGCTTCTTGCGCAAGATTTTTTGGAAGTTGATCTTTTTTCTGCCATTGAGCAATTTCTTGATTAGTGAATAAACGATTAACAACTTCGTCTCTTGGTTTGATAATTAACATTCTGCCAACTTTGGTAATTTTAGCAACCTCTCCCTCGTTCATACCGATTTCCTCCCTGATTGCTTTGGGAATGGTAATTAAACCTTTGGAGAGAATCTTCACCCAAACTTCTTCTTCTTTATATATTGGTTGTATTTGCATATGAAAATATGGAATTTCTAACTTTCCATATTATAGAGCATGAAGGTTCTTTTTGTCAATGCTTTAAAAATTTGTAGATCTCGATTTCTTTCATCGGATAATCAGAAGGATTTAAGGTTGCCAACACTGTATCATAAATTTTGCAGGTTGCAGCAATTAAACAATCTGGAAGACCAATTTTCTTCCCTTTTTTAATATAAGTTCGTCGATACGACGCGGCCAATTGTGCAACAGGAAGATCAATTGGCAAAACAGGAAACTGGGCAATCAGCGAATTAAATAATTTCTCCTGATCATCGGTGACGCCAACTAAGTATTCGGCAACAACAACGGCTGAAAGCATTAAGCGTTTTTCCTTAATTATTTTTCGTAAAAAGGAATTATATGGCGCCTTATCTTTAAATCCAAGAATTAATACATTTGTGTCCGGAAGAATAAATTTCATATCCACTCTGTCCGTAATTTTTTAACCCAATTTTTCACGCTCCCAACAGATTTCCATTGAGGATTTTTTTGGGAATTAACTGATCCAATTAGTTGATTGGCTAATTTTTCCAGATCAACCGACTGTTGTTTATCGACCAATAAAGACAACATTAGTGCACGACGAATATATTCAGATAATGATTGGCCTTTTAGGTTGGCCTTTTCTTCAACCAATTGTTTCAGACTTTCAGTTAAAGTTATTTGCGTGCGAATTGTGCTGTCTTGCTGGTTTAACAAATTAACTACTGTCATATGATGTAATGATAATACATCATTTAATAAGAATCAAGAGGAAAATATATATGTACGATTTTAAACTACACCGCCCCACTGTTTCGAAGGATTAAAAAGGAGTTGGAGGGGTAAAAAATTTATCTTCGTCTGAAGTTTTAATTTATATTCGTTTGTTCATCTTAAGTAATTAAGATTCCGACACCTTTACTCCCTTAATATCATTTCTGCCTGTCGTATCCTGATATTTAATATCAGCGTATTGTTTTTCTTTATATTCCTTTAATGCTTCATGTAGTTTTGCTTTTCCTTCCAGAGTTAAAACAATCTTACCTTCACTTGTTCGTTCCCAACTTTCTTTTCCAAACAGCATTAAATTAAATGCTTTATTAATTAATTCCGGGTCATAGTTAGTATTAAGACTTGATAGTTGAGCTTCCATCCGTTCAACAATCTCATTCCACTCAGTATTAACATCTTCATTTGTACGCGCTGGATTAATTGGACGTGCTTTATATCCTCCTTCGGCAAAATCACTCCAAGCACTAAGAATTGAGTCTCCGCGACGGTAACACGCCAACAACCTAGCTGGATCGACCTCAACCCACATGTTTAAAGAAGAGCGCCCGATTGGATATTCGTCAAGTCGATACTCATCTTTTGTTCCAAGTCTTGCAGCAACGCATTTCATTCCAATATTTGCATCCTCACCCATTTTTAAAGTTTCATCATAATTTCCAATTGCAGCCAACATCGAAGATTTTATTTGCAATCCTGCTCCAGCAGTAAAAATTGGAGCGGGATAACTGCTCTCACTCACTCTAATAAGTGCTTGCAACACTCTCATTGGCACGTGAAAACCGGGAAACTTTTCATAATACATTGTTCCAAAGTCAATTTTAGATGTATATATATCTTTGTTTCCTTTTGAATTCTTTAACATTTCATCAACGAAAGATTTTGAGATTCCTTTAACATCAGCCGGAAGAACTGTTGTCATCACGTCCTCAGTTATCCCGGCATCTTTTATTCGTTTTAAAGCAACGTCATTTACAGTTTTCATTACATCACCGATGGCAAAAGTATCTCGTTTTAATTGTTCAGTAATAACGCGAAGAGGAAAATTAGGATGTCTTCGCATAAAAGACCCAACTTCTTGAATTGTTCTTGCAACTTTTGACATATCTGCATTCTCCATCCAGTTTAAATATAAAACTACTTCAAAGTCATTATTATTTGTGTGATTTTGTTGCGTGAGTAGTTCTAGTGTCTTAACGACGTTTTCAGTCTCAACCGCTGCGGCTACTGGAATTGTAATCACGCCCCGAACTTCACTTTTCATTGGCTCGCTTATTTGAGAGGACAAACTATCAATGCGTGATTTTCGTTCTGGAGAAAAGCGATTAAAGTAACCATTAATTTCTTGTTGTTGGTCCAACTGAGCTTCTGGATTAGTCTGCAAGGTAGGCGACCTTGTCTCCAACCACCTATTCGTATCATCAAATGGACGATAATAAGTATATGAACCATCACTATTTTTTGATTTAAACACTTTTCTACTTCGTCCTCCACTTACGCCCAAATAACTATACGTTAACCCTTCTTGAGGAATAACCGATGGTATTACTGATGGTATATATGGTTGTGGCGGTATTAACATATCAATCGGTGGCAGCGGATACCTCGGAACAAACGGAATGGCAAAAGGCAGAGATTCTGCCGGTGGAATAACTTTGGTTACTTCATCGGTAATTAAATTAGGAGTAATAACTGGCGGAATTAATTCTTCTCCTCCGGGTAATCCTTTTCCACGAATGGTAGCAAATGACTGCCAAACGTGTTTGCCGTTTTGCTCAATAAACCGTCCGGCAGAAACCAAACCATATTCTCCATTAGGTCCACCTACTTTCCAAACATCAAAACGTCTGGCTGCTTCTGTGGCAATATTACCATCTAGTAATCCTTGATATTTGGTTTCGTCTACCACTATTTTTGAAAATTCTCCCAATTGCATATTTTTTACGGTTCCGTCTGACTCAATAATACGAACAAAATGCGTCGGGTCATTGTCCGATGGGTTCAAGTCTAAAAATCCATTATTGTCTGACAGTGCAACTATCGGCTGACGCCAATGATTTGGCAAACTAAAAGCATAGCCGGCTTGACCACCAGGCGGGTTAACGCCCTGATAAACATCAGGTACGTTAATTTCATTTGGATCAAGTCCAGATGACATTGACTTTGCCATATCATGCATTGATAATCTCACTGTTTCGCCAATTTTGAATGTGTAAAGTTTTAGTTCATTTAATTGAGAACCCGGTTGATCATAGTTATACCATTGATAGCTATCTAGTTTATAACCATGTTCACTCCAATTACCATCAGGACTTACCATTGCACCGGCTGTGTCAACCATTTTTCCTGTATCAATTCCAAGAGTTGAAGAATCATAATTAGCAATCAATCCATGATCATCAAACTCGGCATTCTCAACTAAAACTCGAGTATGATCAGCAGATAATACCAAGTCCCATTTTCCCGCTACCGTATCCGGAATCCATTCTGTTCCTTGCGGAACCATAGTTTTAATATCCTGGGTTCCGGTGTGAATAATAAATTCATGAACCGGTGTTGTTGTGTCAAGCAGTGTTGAGCCTACTTCTGTTTGCACTTTAAAATTAATCTGATGCAAATCATTAGCAATATCTGCTGGTAGCTTGCCTAAAATGCGCAGCGATCCGTCAGCTTCTTGGATGATTGGCGGAACATCAGTACGGACATTTCCCGCTTGATCAAATAATAAACCATTATGTGCATTATCAACGCGAAGTTGCAAATGGTCATTAAAATCAACTGCTCCCCCGCCAGGTTGCCCTGCCAAATCTCGCATTCCCAAAACATCCGGACTATCAACGTGAGTTTTTCCTTGCGCCAAATCCCCAACTTTATTAATTAAATGTTCAAGGTTGGTTTCTCCAACACTGCGGGTAGGAATTCCAAATCCGACCGCTCCACCTAACTCTTCTGCGCCACGCCGTATCAATGTTATCGCTTCCTCACCGGCCAAACCAAAAACAAAACCACAAACAGCACCACGACCACCGGCTTTGACTGACTGTTTTAATCGATACCCGGCAAAGGCTTTATCCTGTTGTTTGCGATCTTGTAGGAAACTTTGTTCTGAAGTGCTATATTGATTATTTATTTTCTGTTCAAATTCTTGCATCGCATGATCAACTCCGGCCTGATCCAGTCCTGATGTTCGCAAAGTTCTTCTCATTTCCACTTTTGCAGTAGCAATCGCTTTGATTAAGGCCAAACGTCCCTGTTCAGTTTGTTCTTTTCCTGTATATGTAATTAAGTCGATTTTATTTGACGCGGATACATTAAGTCTTGCGCGAAGATCTGCGATTTTTTGTGCCAAAACATCTTGATTGGCTTCGGTTGATAAATTCTGTAATGACTCTGAAATCTCATTAATCAATACCGGAACTGACTTGCTGTTGTACGCAAACTTTTCAATATCAGCTCGACGATAAGCCCCGGCTTTTGTTGCTACCCAACGCTTAAACGGACTTAAACCGGAAAGCTGTGCGTCAACATCAGCTCGGGTTACTTTTTTTCCACCATATGCCCGATCCACTTGGTGTGAAGCGCGATCCACTTTTAAATCATAACTACGCCTAAACGCTGCATAAGCTCCTCCTCCAACTGCTCCAACCACCGGAACCGCCAGATGACCTATTCTCGCTACGCTTCCAGGAGCTCGAATAAAAAGATTAGTTGCCATTGAGGCAGCAAAACCAATTGTTGCGGGATTAACTAAAGCTCCAGTTATCCGATTACTTTGCATTTTGGCAATAAATTTATCCACTACATTAAAAGTTGCGCTGGTTTCTGCTCCCCAACTGGTATTGGCCAAAGTCACTTTTGTTCTTTGCAGTTGTTGATCAATCGCATATCCATGTGCATTGTGATCACTGACAATTTTTTGTGAAACATCAATTAAGTCTGTTGCAAAATAGTCCGCAATGGTTTTATAAACCGTTGCATCGCGTCCGAACAAATCCAAAAGTTGAGTTTTAACATTTGGATCAGAAAGTAATGTTCTTATCTGTGGATCCAATCCTGCCATTACTTGTGAGTCACCAAGCGCTTTTATCCAACTACTAAGTTTTTGTTGCAGTTGTGCTTCAAGGGGTCGACGTGACATCTCGGATAAATTTGCTAACTTACTTAAATCCGCAGGTGACATTGTTTGCATTTGCTCAACCAAAGGTTTAATTAAAAAATCAGTCACCAATTTTTCTGTATTCGTTTGTGCCGCGACGATTTTTTGACCTTCAAAATTTTCCCCGCTTGCTTGTTTTAATGTAGACATCTCTTTCACCTGCTCAACCTTTGCCTGACCTGCCTGTCTCTCTTCCACCAATTTTTCTGTGGCTTGGACTGATCCGTTTTTTACCACATCCATTTGTAAATATGAGTTGTTGTTGGTAATCATTGCTTCAAGCGCACGTTGAGTGAATTTTTGTCGGTAATATTCTTCGCCAAGCCGAAATTTTGTCTTTTTTACCCAGTCAATCGGGTTATACCACTTCCCTTTTCTCATTTCTGCCCGCAACTGTTCTTCGGCCATTTCCCGAGCCTTTTTGCGCGGATCACTACTTCGATTAATAATATGCGCTTCATATCGTAGCTGATCTAATGATGGTGGAGTTGGAGCGGGAATAACAGATTCAGGCGCAACTGATTGCCTAACTGGTTCATACCCTACTGGAGCCGGTCGTGGTTCTGACATAAAATTATTAGTGTTGATTTAATTCGAGTTTTTAGCCTTGGTAACATCAGCTAAATAATTATTGCGAAAATCGGCAAACGCTTTTGCCATTACTTCCTGAGCATTGGGTAAATTGTCTTTTAAGAATTGTTCGATTTCACTCTGAGGTTTTTTTTCTTCATTCATTTTGATAAATGCTTCCAGATGATCTTTGGGAAGATTGTCAACAATCACTGCAGTGATGTGATTATCCAGACTGATAAATAATTCTTTTATCATTTCCTCTTTCATGTCATCATCGAGCGTTGTCATATTAGCATCTGTTAAAACCGACTGCAAAAAAGTTCGGATCTGAGGAGGAATTTCTAAAGGTTGAGCGGTGGAAGTTGCATTGGGATTCATGGTGTTTTTTAATAAATAATAATCAATATATTAAATGTATATTATTACCAGCCAAGTTGTCAATCAGATATTCCGTATTTATTTCTGATAATCACTTGACAAACATTAACAGATTATCTTAGACTGATGATAACTGTTATATTTTTTTAACAAAACATAAAAATGGCCGGAGAATCACAACCAGGAGCAGGTCCAGATGCGAGCGCAGTTACACCACAACAACCAAGACCAATAACAGAAATTGGAAAAGATTATTTTGCTCAACGCGACGCAAAGAGAGCTGCCGCAACAACAACAAACACGACATCACCTCAGACGCCACAACCACGTGAAGATGGTTTTAGTCTAATTAATAGACATTTAACCCCTAAATCTCAAGAGTATAAAGGTCGAAAAGCCCGAGAACAAGAAGATCAAGAAGATGCTGATAAAAAAAGAACAGATCAGAAGGCAAAAACCCAACCAGTTGTCCGAGTCGAAACACCTCCAACACCTCCAAGGAGAATAGAACAATCCGTCTTGGTTAACACTGCACGACAATCAGAGATAAGTGCAATAAAAGCAAGAGAAGCGTATGTCCAATCAATGCAAAAACGACAACAAGCAGAAGCAGCAGTTCAAGAAGCTCTTAACCCACTAACACCAACAGAAAGAATTCAGTATGAACAGTTACGCGTTGTTTCTGATCAAGGATCAACATTTTTAACAGGCGAACAAAAAAAACAACTTGATGAACTCGATGGAAAAATCAATGCTAATAAACCAAAAGTTAATCACGGAGAATATCAACAATTATTAGAAAATGAAGAACAAGCAAAACAACAGGAAAAACAAGCAAGAAGACAACTCAGTATGGCAAACGATGAAAAACAAAGAGCTAATCTAGCATTGACAACCTCTCAAGGTCAATCGGAAAATGCTCGTGCTAGATCAGAAGGACTAACAACGCGAGTACAAAATACTGAGGCGACACAACAACTAACCAATATTAATACGAGACTAACAACTCTAGAACAAGCAGTTGCTCAACTACAAGCACAGCCAGCAGCAGGAGCTTCAGTTGTACGCTTACCAAGTGGTGAATCTTTACCAATTGAAACTGTCAGATCCGAAATTACCAGATTAACCGCTGAAAGAGCAGCGGTGCAGGCACAGCTTGAAGCGACTCAACAAACAGCCGGACAAACAGAACGTGCACGCCAAAATGGAGTTCAGTTAGAATTTGGGTTTGTGAGACCAGAACAAATCGCTGCACTGGAACCACAACAACAGGAATTATTGACACGACCCTTTGCTCAATTAACTCCAAAAGAACGCGCTGCCCGATTTAGTTTAATAATGGATCTTTCCCGAGAGTCGCTTGGAGATATGCAACAACAAGCAGAAAATCTTAGACATTTAAAATCTCGTGAACGCAGAATAATTGAAGGAATCCTCTCGGCAAGAATAGCAATGCCACTTGACATGACAAATGATGTTGAGGCCTTAATACAACATAATCCAAAATTATCAACAGATGCTCAGGAAGTTTTACGTTCCTTATGGAACGCTTCAACTGAATCAACCATAAGCGAACCTTGGGATGCAAGAGCGCTTTCTCGGGCAGAGACCACGCTAAATCAACTTCAACAACTGGTCGAAAAAAACGTTGATATCCATGGTCAATCGGCAATGGAGCATCTTCTTGGCTTTCTCAACGAATACGCACAAATGGACAGAAAGTCACCATTTCATAAAATGTTAGGTAAAAGCATTCCTTTTGTACCGCGAATGGAAATGAAAATGGCAATGGCAACGACAAACGCGATTTTTAAAAACGACCCCGCTCGAGAAAATATGGAACACTCTGTTTCATTTTTTGAGGATCCATTATCGTTTTTGACATTAAGAGGTGTTATCGGCAGGAAAAGCGCTCTCAAAGCAAACGAAGTCGCATTAATTATGAGAGACCGTTCTCGGTTTCAAATAACGTCTGAAGATCCAGAAGTACAAGTTCGTCAATCTATGCTTCGCGATATAATTAGTTCTTATTACGAAGGTGTACAAATACCAGCAGCTGAACCTGAAGAACCAGCAACTGTGGAAACAGAAGAAGTAGTTGCTCCACTTCCAGATATTGAACCATTAGCTGTAGCGATTAATCCAACAACTACAACAGAAGTTAGAGCGGCCGGTGCTGCACCAGTAGCGCCTGAACCAGCCCCCAAAACTTCCGAAGCACGAAAAGGAATTGAAGTGAGAAGTGGCGAATTGATTGTATCTCAAGAAACAATGGTCAACCTCTTAAATTCACAAGCAATGGTTACGGTTGAAAATCTTTTAAAAGCCGGAAAAACTGTTACTCCTGACATGAGAGAACAAATATTGCAAGAACATTATAACGCTTTTGCTGATACTTTAAGAAAAAAAGGTGGACTTCCTGAGTCTGAAATTACTGCTGTTATTGAAGATCTTCGAAGAAAAGAAAAAGAAACTGTAGATAAAATTTCCGCTGATGTCAATGCTCCCGGTGCAACTGAAGGAAGCGCACCTGTTGGCGTCAGCACAGAAAAAATGGCAGAAGCAGCACGACAAGCCTATGATCCAGCTACCGGTAAAATCGACGAAACAAAACTTCAATCATTACCAGCAAGAGCTCGTGATATTGTTATAACCGGACTAACAGGCGGAGGACTGGGATTTATCATGATGTTATTTATGGCCAGAAAAAAAGATGATGGCCAACAACAAACAACTCAATAATTTATAATTAAACTATGACAGACCAAAATCAAACCCAACCACAAACCCCTCCTCGTCCACTCGAGGAAATTTGGAAAGACATTGAAGCCATGAACATCAGCGCCAATGATGTTGCCAAAGCTGCAGAACAAGTGCGAACGGAACGAGAAACCAAAGAACAGATTCAAAAAGTACGTGATCAACTCAAAAAACAATCCCCCACTTCATAAATCAACCAATTTTTTCTTGACCACTGATATCTAAAGACTAGATCAGCATTATTGAATTACTCTAATTCATAAACAAATTACAACCTCTATTACTCAAATTTTTAACCCGCTTCACCAAAGCTTCCCGCCAAAGGCGAGGTTCGCCAAGGGCGACAGCGAGGCGAGTTAATTGGAAATATTTAATTTAAAATATTAAATCCGCCGGCTGGCGGACAAATTTAAAATTGTAAATTTCACATCACTTTCTTCACTACAATATAACAATATAATGTAGTGGTGTTTTTATTTGTTTATTTAATTATTTTAATATTGATTAATTATTGATGATTGATAATTTGCCATTATTAACCATTCATAATTCTTAATTCTGAATTCTAGATTCTACCTGCACCTCGAAGCCTTGGCGAAGTGGGGAATTCTATTTCCCCTCTTGCTCCTTAATACTTAATACTTTATACTAAATATTATGTCAAAATATGTTCCGGATATTTCTTCCCACCGTTGGGTGATTATTTCCGCTCAAAGAACCCACCGACCCAGTGATACGTTTGATAAAAAAGCCAAAAAAGTCTGCCCTTTTTGTCCGGGAAACGAAAACATGACGCCGGAAGCACTTTATCAAATCAACCGTGATGAAAAAAAAGACAGTCCTTGGCAAGTCAGGGTGATTCCGAATAAATTTCCAATCACGGATTTACATGAAGTAATTATTCACTCACCAAGTTGCGAACTTGATATTGAAGACTTACCAATCAAAGATGTAACAAAGATTTTTCAGGCCTACCGAGAACGTTATCAGTTTCATCAAAAACACGGGCAAGTAATTATCTTTTGTAACCATGGTGAACATGCCGGTGCATCGCTTGAACATCCTCATTCTCAACTTGTGGTAATCCCACCCCAAATCAATATGGATGTTTTGTCCCGTGAACCAATGAATAATGTGGTTTTAGAAAACACCTACTTTAACGTTTATTGTCCTGATTTTTCCCAATGGCCATACGAAACCTGGTTTGTTCCTAAAAAACGTACCACGACATTTGGAGATATTACTGATGATGAAATTGCTGATTTAGCTGAATTGTTAAAACATACACTTAAACAACTACGTAAAATCTATGTTAAAAATCAACACACTCTCCTGCCTTTTGATTATAATTATTATATTCACCCAAGAGAAGATTGGTATCTTCGCCTGATTCCCCGCTTTGTTCATCGTGCCGGTTTTGAATTGGGTACAGGCCTTCATGTTAATATTGTTGACCCAACTCAAGCAGCGTTAGAACTTCAAGGAATTGAAAAAAACCTGGCAGGAGTCTTAAATAAGTTGAAAAATAAAATATGATACGAATAATACAAAACAATGCTAATCAACGAATATACGAATAGAAAATTTATCATTCACCAATTATTAACGCCTTTTTCTCCAATTGCACGGTTTTGCCTTTTTCATCAGTGAGAAGTATTTGATAAGATAATTGATGCTCCAAATTAAGATCTCCAATCGTAAGATTATGCATAGATTTTATTTCTGCGCTGATAGTTTTTGTAATGATTTGATTTGTGTTGGAGTCAAAAAAAATGATGGTTGATTTGACCGGAACTATTGTTGAAAAATATACAAATAAATAGTGTTTATCAGATGATACTGTAAAGTTAACTTTATTGATCAAATCTTTAGCTTGAGATTGTTGGATTGTGCTTCTTGAATTTGTATTAAAGTTACTTAATAATGAAAATGAAACCAAAGCGACAAACGCAAAAACCCCAATTGCTTTTATCGAAGGTAGGGGTTTATTCCAGGTTTTTAAAAAAGACGCTTTACTGTTTCCTGCAATTTTTAATTTCAATAAGTCGTCCGGATAAATAAAAACTCCTCGGCAAACAGGACAATGTAAAACAGTAATTTCAAATAATTTGGTTGGGTGTCTTTCAATTGTCACCAATGTTTTTCCATCTTTGGGACAAACTTTTGGCTTACCCATAATTATTGCTTCCTGCTGATCATTTGCTAAGGTTTCTGCTATCTCTAGTGAAATCTTGTCAATTCCTTTTTCTTCAAAAAAACTACTCCCGCAAGTACGGCAATGCAGAACAGTTTGCTCATTATAAACTGAACTCACCATTATTTGACCGCAGTTAGGACAAGTCATGATAGTATTTAGTATAAAGTATTAAGTATTAAGGGGCAAGAGGATAGTAGGTAGAAATTAGTAGCTAGTAGTTAGGAAGGAGAGAATTTATAATTTATATTTTGTGATATATGATTTAGGATTTACGAATTATTTATACTGGGGTTTATTAAGAAACAATCTCTTTTCTCAACTTATCTATTGCGTAAATTATGCTTCGAATTGCAATGTGATTTTCACCTCCTTCAGGGATGATCAAATCAGCGTATTTTTTTGACGGTTCGACAAATGCATTATGCATCGGTCTTGACATAATCAAATACTGTTGTAAAGAAAAATCTAATGTTCGCCCTCTCTCTTTAATATCGCGGACTATTCTTCGTCCCAAACGAATATCCGCACCAGTATCTACAAATAATTTTAAGTCAAATATATCCCGTAGTGGCTTGTTTTCAAATGTTAAAATTCCTTCAACAATAACAATTGATTTGGCTGACACAGTTACTGTTTGTTTCTTTCGGGTGTGATGAACAAAGTCGTATTGAGGCATTTTTACAGTATCCCCTTTAATTAATTGATGCAAATGCTTGATAAGAAAATTTGTTTCCAGCGCACTCGGATGATCGTAGTTTGTTTTTTTACGTTCCTCAAGCTCTAAATGGTCTTGATTCCGATAATAATTATCATGAGGAATATATAAAACCCGATTTTTAAAGTGAGTTTTGATTTTTTTAGCAACCGTAGTTTTTCCAGATCCAGTTCCTCCGGCAATCCCAATAATAAATGTTTTCTTTTTCATCCCCATTATTCTACCAAAAATTCAGCAACCGGGCCGGTTGTTTTTCGGGTTATGGTAACAACCTAAATTTTCAAGAAAATCAACTTTCGTATTTGTTTCAGTTTTTTCTGATATTCAACTTGGTCTTCTACAAATTGACGATAAGTTTTATTTTTAGAAATCGATATTTCACGTGGAATATTCTTATCATCTTCAATAAATTTTTTATATGACGAAAATTTCCAATCTTCGGGTTTTTGTACTAAACTCGCTGTTGTTGGGTTCAAATGGATATAACGAGAAACATGTAGTAATTGCCAATTAGTTTTTATCATAACAGCTTTAAAAACGGACTGCCATAACGGTCCTTTTCTCTTGAATTTATTGTTAAAAAATCGAGTATAACTATTCTCTATGTTCCCAAGATACTTTGATATTAAATTTTCTTGTTTAACTTTAAATAATAAATGATAGTGGTCTGGCATAAGACAATACACAAGAATTTTAATTTTATTCTCTTCTTTATCGATTAAGACATTGTCATTCTTATATTTCCCTGGTTTATTAGCAACCAAGTATTTAGAAAGACTTAATTGATTAAGTTGATTATTGTAATAGTCTATCGTTAATAAAAATCGATTGCAGTTAGTCCAATCTGTAAGGATTTTAAAACCACTTATGCTTTTGTTGAAAACATGGTAGATGGACTCTTGATAAAACTCCATTTTTTCATTATTAAAAGATAACAAAATAAATACAAGGGACTATAGTCATCACTTGTCATGTTTTGTCCCTTCACAAAGCACTAAAAAACACCAATTACCATAATTTCGGCAACCGGACCGGTTGCCAAGTTATGGCATAATGTATAATAATTCTATGAAGCTCATCGTTGGTTTGGGTAATCCTGGAGAGAGATATCAAAACAATCGCCATAATGTTGGGTTTATGTTTGCGGACTATTTATTACAAGTTCAAAGTGCAAAGTTCAAAGTGCAAAGTTGCAGTTTAAAGTTCAAATTTAATAAATATCTTTTATCAGAAATCTGCGAAATCCCTCCCCTTAACTCCTCTCTAATAACCCCTTATCCCCTTGATATACTTCTCGCCAAACCCCAAACATATATGAATAAATCTGGTCAGGCTGTTAGTAAACTGATTAAGAATTATGAATTAAGAATTATGAATGATTTGATTGTGGTTCATGATGATCTTGACATCCTACTTGGAAAATTCAAAATCCAAACCGGAACAGGTCCGCAACTACATAATGGAATTGACTCAATCAACGCAAATTTAAAAACCCACAATTATTTACGCATTCGTATTGGTGTTGACGCCCGCCCACCAGAAAATCGAATTAATGGTGAGACCTATATTTTACAGGATTTTATGGAAGAAGAATTCCATCTACTTAAGCTAACTATCTTTAATCAAATTAAACTTCAAATAACTAATTTTTTATGAATTTATATAAATCAGAAACATCTGATATAATTATTTCATGCGTATAGGAATAAACGGCTATTACCTGACAACTCAACATTCTGGTATTGGTCAATACTCGATTAATCTTCTTCGCGCATTGTCTGAAATTGATCAAAAAAACAAATATTATATTTTTATTCCACAACAGATCGATTGGAACTTGCCAAGTAATTTTCATTTGGTAGTTATTCCCCCGCTCCCCTTCTTTCCAAAAACCTTTTTTAATCGGTTTTTTTGGGAAGAATATCAACTGTGTAAAGCGATTAAAGATTATCAAATTGAGGTCTTTCATGGATTTTATCAATCATTGCCACGTAGCACTGAAAAGATAGGGGCAGTTGTAACTATTCACGACGCTATTCCATGGCGTTTTCCATTTGAAAGAAAACAATTTTCATATCGTTGGTATTCTGATACAAGGAAAAATTTGGTCAAAAAAAGAGCAAATAAAATTATTACTGTTTCCGAAACAAGCAAGCTTGATTTTGCAGCAATCTATGGTATTAAACCGGAAACAATTGAAGTAACTTACGAAAGCATTGATCCGGTTTTTTGGGAAAGACCAACTCCCAAAGAAATCTCCCAGTTTAACAGTACGTACAAAATTAGCGATGATTTTGTTCTTTACACGGGCGGATTAAAACGTCATAAAAACCTGAGGATGTTAATCAAATCATTTGCTATTCTCGTACAAGAACATGGCTATAAAGGCAATTTATATATTCTTGGAGCAGTGAGAAATACAATGGCAATTTCACCCTACATATATTATAAGGTTGATGATTTGGAAAAATACGCAAAATTAAAAAGAATTGGCGAACGGGTTAAATTTGTTGGTTTTGTCAGCCGAAAAGATATGTCAATTTTTATGTGCCAAGCCAGGGCTTTTATTTCTTTGTCACTATATGAAGGATTTGGATTACCGGCAATTGAAGCTATGACATCGGGGACACCTTCAGTACTTTCCAATCTTGGAGCATACCCGGAAATAGCTGATGGAGCAGCATTATTTGTTTATCCATACGGTCCTCATCGCGTTGCCGAAGCCTTAAACCAAGTTCTAACAAATAGCGAACTGTCAAAACAATTAACCCAAAAAGGACTAGAAAGAGCAAAATTTTTTAATCGAATAAATATCGCTAAACGTATATTAGAAATATACAAAGAAGTATATGACGATTATAAAATCAACTACCAACCTTAATTTATATGAAGCCGATTTTATCAGTAATAATGCCCACGTTTAACCGTGGAGGAAATTTTTTATATAAATCCATAACTTCATTACTTCGACAAGATTTTACTGATTTTGAATTAATTGTTATTGATGATTGTTCATCAGATGAAACAACTGCAATCGTAGATGATTTTAAGGATTCCCGTATTAAATACTACCGAAACAGTAAAAATAAAGGAGAGTATTGGTCAACTAATTTCGCGATTGAAAAAGCTAACAGTCGATATCTAACTTGGTTACATAGTGATGACGAACTACCACCCCTTTCACTCTCAAGCAGAATTAAACTGTTAAATGATCGGTCGGAGCTTGATTTTGTCCATGGCGATATTACAAAAATAGATTCAGAAGGAAAACTATTACAACATATTAAGGCAACGGATAGTGTTGGTAAGGAAGTATTCAATGATTATTTACAAAATTTAAGAGATGGAAATATGATATATCGTATTCATCATTTATCCATCATGATGAAAAGAGAGTTTATGAATAAAACTGGTTTTTTTGATACAACATTACCTTTCGCAGGTGATATAGATTGGTTATTAAGAGCGTTAAAAATCGGTGTATTCTTAAGAATAAAAAGGAATCTTTATCAATACCGAACCCACTCCCAAACAAGACGAATAACTGATATAAATAATGGTGTTGATAAAGTTGGAATCCATAAAAAAATTGCATCCCGTTATAATTTCATTTAGTATTAAATATATGAAACTTGCCATAATTAACTCCAATGTTATAAAAATCGGAAAGAATACTAAAAAAGGGACAGAAATTTTCGTCTATTTTTTAATTAAAAACCTGGTTAAAGATAAAAAAAATATTCATATGACTATTTTTGCATCTGGAAATTCAAAGTTACCAGCAAAAATAGAAAGCGTAAACTTTCATTCATCAACCGAAGACAAAAATATTGGAGAAAAAAATCATAAACTGTTTGAACTTGCTCTATTATCAAAAGCATTCTCGATGCAAAAAAAATTCGATATTTACCATGTAAATATGATGTGTGGTGAATATGTGTTACCTTTTGCCGCATTTGTGAAAAAACCAATCGTTATTACTCTTCACGGTCCCCTCAATACCCCTTTTCAACGCAAATATTTTTCTATATTTAACAGATTATCAAATGTGCATTTTGTATCAATTAGTAACGCTCAGAGAAAACCTTGTCCAAATCTTAATTACATAAAAACAATTTATCATGGAGTTGATACTAAACATAGTTTCACGTTTAATCCGATTGGAGGCAAGGAAATTATGTGGTCTGGGCGGGCAATCCCTGAAAAAGGTCTTGAACATATTTTAACTGTAGTTAAAAAAATAAAAAAGAAAGCGAAGCTATTTCCCATAATTAAGGAGGAATATTTTGATTGGCTTCAAAGAGAGATCATAAGAAAACGGAATATTATTAACGAGGTCGTAAGAATTGCAATTAGTTTTGATGTGTCTAGAAAAGAATTGAACCAAAACTATCAAACAAGTAAGGTATTTCTTAATCCAGTCGAAGTTGAAGAGGGCTTCGGATTTACTATGGTAGAATCCATGGCCTGCGGAACTCCAGTTGTTGCCTATGCCCGTGGATCAATTCCGGAAATCGTCAAAGATGGTGAAACCGGATTTATTGTTAATTCTTCAGAAAAAGATATTCGTGGTAATTGGATTATTAAAAAAACCGGAATTGAGGGATTGTGTGAAGCAGTAGAGCGGATTTACGCTATGCCGGAGGATAAATATAGAGCAATGCGTCTTGCCTGCCGAACTCATGTGGAAAAAAACTTTACGGTTGAACGAATGGTGGATCAGTATGAGGAAGTTTACAAAAAAATATTAAATCGATGATTTTATATGTTAAAAGTTTAAAGTGCCCGCTTCGCCATAGCTACAGCGAGGCGAGCAAAGTTCAAAGTTGTAGTTTAAAGTTAAAAAGTTTTCATAACTTTAAATTTTTAATTTCAATTTTGCACTTTTAATTTTGAACTTTTAACTTATTAACACATGGACTCAATTAAAGACGTTTTGGAAAAATTTAATCCCTTCGAAGACAAATATGTCTCCCGAGAATTTCAAACATATGGAGTATATTTGGCAGAAAAACTTCAGGACAGCTCACACAAAAGTTTATATATGAAGTTAGCTAAAACCATTCCTCGACCAGCACTAGAAACAGCACTACGTTTTGTCGTTGATTCTCGCGCCCGACGCAAAGGTGCATTTTTTATGTGGAAACTAAAAGAAATGGGAGTATTGGGAAAAGGAAAGCCTCAATCCAAAACCGCTACTAAATGAAGCGGATTGAGCAAATGCGTTGCATGTCCTCCTAAAATCTCTATCACTTTATTTTCACTGATTAATTTTTTCCATTGTTGATCGTCTGGATCAACCCGAAAAAACTGGCAAATGTTTTCTTTGGTAACAACTGTATCCAAAGTCGGATATATAACCCGAACATTAACACCAACTTCACGCATCTGCTGCATCACCCGCCAAGTCAATCCATTGGTTAATTCCTCTAAAATTCGCGCCGCTGTTTTTATTGTCGTTATATTGGGTTTACCTATTGGTGCTTCTGGTTGACTACCCCGCAACCATTGCTGATATCTTTTTGTCATCTCGTGCCCTCGCATGCGTAAGATTGATTTTATTCTCTCCCTGTCCTCATCCGCAATTGCAGCCTCTAATTCTTTGTCAAAGTTATCAAACACTATTTGCCATGCGTTTCTTGGTGCTCTAACGTAATTTTTATTTTCTGTACCGATATTTCTTACTGTTCCTGGTCGATCCATCAACTGTTCTAAATCCCTTAATACAAAATCTCTCAAGTCAGTTAACACTGCCACTGACTCCCAACCCCGATTTATTCCTGGAAATAGTTTTTCACGCGGCTGTACTTGTTTAAAAAAACGCACCAGAAAATTTAACATCTCTTTTCTACTAGAAAATAATCCTGCAGGACTGACTAAATCAATCTCTAAGTTATTAGAAAAAGACGTAAGAATTTCTTTGTCAATCTTATCTAAAATCACACTTGCTTCAACCGCTCCAAGAGAGTGTAGTATTAATTTAACCCGATTTCCAGACTCAAGTTCGGTTTTTATTTCTGTAGCAATACTATCACTATCTTTAACTGGCCATTCACGTGATAGTTGCGAACCATGTATTGATAATTTGCTATTTTTATAACGCTTTTGAAGCACGACTTGAAAAAAACTCAAATCTTTTGTCGTGTTTAATGCCCCGGCAAAATAATAAATATTATCCGGATCCTGATGTTTTCGAGTTTCTTGTCTTCCAAGATTTGCTTCATTATTCATATAATTCGGACGCGTCACGCCGCGCCCCTACAAATTTTGATTGATTTCAACTTTAAACTTTGCACTTTGCACGTGATCGGGTAGGTCACGCCCTGCCCCTACTAAATGTGGTTGATTTAAACTTTGCACTTTGAACTTTGCACTTTGAACTAATAATACCCCCATGCCCAATAGGCAGCGCTTCCAATCCCCTGCTTTTTCAACCAATCGCTTTTTAATGCAACTGATTGTTCATCTTCAAACCAAACAATATTATAATAAAGATATGCAAAGTCATCTTTGAGTTGAGATGTAATATAATTAATTTCTGTCTCACCGCTTAATTGATCGCGCTTAATCACACAATCCTTCCACTCACATTTTTCCAAAAACTTTTTCTTGATTTCATTAAGTGATAAGGACTCTGCCGGTTTAATCGGTTTCTTTTTTTCATCCACACTCCACTCGTAACCAAACATTCCAAAGACAATCGTTAATTTTTCTTTCGGTACTAACTTTGCATAATCCAATATCATTGTTTGAAAATCATATCCATATTTTTCTTTTCCTAAAAATGGGAAATTCGGCCCTGGTTCACCTTGGCTTTTATGATAATCATACGCCATCACTACCACCTCATCTACTTGTGGCGCCAATACAGTCAGATTATATGGACGCTTCCGGTAAAACAAGTCCCCATAAACAAGTAGGCTGGTTTTTAATTTTACTTTTTTAGCTGAATTAAATAGTTTGATTGCAAACCGACTGATTTTTTCTTCGATAGCCTCAGGAAAAAGCGTACTGATTTCCAGATCCAACGCAATTCCTTTAAATCTATTTTCTTGCGTCAAGGTGATAAAATCCTCAATTATTTTATTCTGAAGGTTTTCGCTATCCAGAACCGTATGAATATCGTTTTCATCCAACATTCTCAGCACCAAAATACTTTCCTGAGTTGAATTAATTACTGTTGTAAAATTTTTTAATTGTAAATATCCGGTATCGCGTCGGTTTATTCCCAAATTTGCGGTCGTTACTCCAAAATAATACACTTTATCATAATCTTCTAATTGAGCTTCATCAGTTGCTACACTCCAGTAAGGTACAAAAACTGATTTAGATTCATGAAACGCAGTCTTATTTTCTTGATTCTTGTCTGCCAACTGCCAACTGCTTACTGTCGACTGCTTACCGCCGACTTCCGACTGATTCTTGTTGATTGCTGACTGCCGACTGCCGACTGAAGACTGTTTACTGTTTCTTGATTTCTGATATATTCTTCCTCCTAACCAATAACTAATACCTAATATCCCAATAATTAGTGTAACAATGATTATCTTCTTCATAGCTAAACATCATACTAATTTGTCACATTTTTTTCCAGTTGACAACTGATATATTTTTCTTCATAATAAAAATAGCTTATGAAAATCACAATTTATACAATTAACGATTGCGCGTTTTCCAAACAGGAGAAAGATTATTTAATTTCCAATAAACTTCAATTCGAAGAAAAAAACCTTGAAAGCAATAAAGACTTTTTAGCAGAAATGATGGCGGTTTCAAATAATTTTGCCGGTACACCAGTTACCAAAATTGAAAAAGACGATGGACAAATTGTTGTTTTAAAAGGATTTACTAAAGAAGAGTTTGATAAGACATTAAACCTTGTACCAGTTGCACCAACTACACCAAAAGTCGAAGAAACTCACGCAAATATGCAAGCGCCTGTTCCTCCGGTTGTTCCACAGGCAAATGATACTCTTCCCCCACTTGATATTCCTTCCCCTGTTCCGGTTGAACCACCAATTGCTCCAGCTCCAGTTATGCCAACAACACCACCAGTAACTGAAGCGCCAGTTATGCCACAAGCCGAACCAGTAGCACCACCTCAACCAACAGTGACTGCACCACAAACCGGACCATCAAATGACCAACTCAACTCGATTTTAGCAGATTTACAAAGTAAAGTTGACCAACCGAATACCACTCCTCCCCCTACTCCACCTATCCCAAACACTGATTTAGGGAAAGCAGAATAAATAGGTTAAAAAATATTGCTTAAAGTATATTTGATTATGTTGAATAGTGACTTATAGTGTGATATACTTCATTTTCTAATGGAATTAAAACGACGGCATTCACCACAACCAAAATCAGCCTGGGATATTGTTCCTGCCCTTGCTGGAAATTATAATCTACCACCAACTGTAGTAAGTGGCTTTAAGGCTAATGCTGCTCGACTCGCGCCTACACGTTTAAGAAAAGTTGTACAAGCAGACTTTGCCGTTTTACCTAATGATATTCCTCTTAAACGCCACCCTAACCCTCAAAAAGACGCAATATTAAGAGAAACTGATATTGTTGGCGCCTTATATAAACTAAATCTAAATCCAGAACTCTATGCGTATGCATTAACCGGTCAATTGAAAAACCCACAGTTACTTAGGCATGACAAAAGTCCAGGCATTCGCGCTTTAAGATCATTGGCTGGAGCAACAGCAGTTGGTCTGCCAATAGCACTTGAAACTCTTTTAATTCAAACATATATTGAACCACGAACATTGCAAACAGTAATGGGAATATCCACTCTGTTAGCTGGGTTTGTCGAAGCTTCGATGTTAGGATATACTCTTGGCCCTGGAGCAACAAGAATTCCAATTGAACCAGAACCGAGTCTTGCTCGTTACGCCACTTGTCTCTCTATGGTCAATAAAAAATTTCATGAAAAATATCAACAAACAATGATAGGGTCAGCCAAAGAAAAACTCTCGTCAGATGAACTAAAGCAACATCAACAAGCAGCAGATATACTACTTTATGCCGCAGCTGCTTCTGATCCACATGCGGCATTGAGATTAACAGCGATGTATGCTTCTGCAGAAAAATTTCAAGCAGTATCACAAAACCTTCCTCCTGAAATTATTAAAGAACTTCAACCGCTACGCGATAAAATTGTGGGGGAAAATGATGGCGGTATCAGAAATCAAAACGACAAAATTACGCAATATGTTGACTCACTTCAAATACCAGAAATGATTCGATTAATTATTAATGTTTATCCTGGATATTTTACTGCAGAAAACTGTCGGGTCTTTGCAAATCAACCAAATCCAGCAGCTCAAGAACTTTCACAAAATGAATTTGACATGATCGGAGCGATCAACCCTTCTGCAGCTGATGTTTTAATGGCATTAGGAAAAAGAAAAGTCCCACCATATCAGGTAACAAAACACGTTTTAGCACCACTTAAAGTTCAAACGGCAAATAATGCAATACAGAATCAAGTCAGAGACTATGCTTATGCAATCATTCATCATGCAGATATTGCATCGCTTGATGTTGCAGATATCAGGGATTTAAGAAAAGAGTTAGCGAGTGCAGATGTTTTTAAAGGAACCGCTCTACTTCCTCAACCTGCTTTTGATTATTTAAAGAAAATCGCAAATAGTACCGTCACCAATCCCAATGTCAAAAGAGAAGTAATTAGTTTAATCGTTGATATTACCGAAGCAATGATTGGCAAGGTTCTCGGAGCAGAAAAGTTAGATGGAAATCCGGATGTATCAAAGTTAATCACGCTAATAACTGACGCAACAGAAATGATTCCATCAATGTTTGATTTTTTTAAGCAACAATCCTCTCAACAACGTGAAGGACATTTGACACCTTTCTTAGAACCAACTCGAAGAAAAAAGTTTGAAAATATGTTGGATTTAGCTTTCATAAATGGGACGACTCATATCCAAGGTTATTATGGTGATCCAACAAAGGACGAAAACCCATTTCCTGCGAGTCCTTCGCGCGCAACCTATTTAAGAATTCAAGCAATTAATGGCGTGGTTACCACTGGCCTAAGACAAATACTGGGAGATTTTTTTGTTGGAACACATAAAAAACAAATAACTACAAGCATTAAAGGATCAGAAATAACCGTACAATCATACGGCCTTTTTGATCTTCCAAGGTTATTTACTACGAGAGTTGATGAAATTCAAGCATCCAGAAGAACTTTTCAGCCAAGACAATAATCTTATTAATTAATCGGAGCAAAATGCAACCTCTCGTGAATGATTTCCGAACTGCTAATTGGTTGGAAATTATTGTTATTAAAATAAAATATTTACTAATTTAAGATGATGAATAAATCTTCTTATAGTTTGACCAAGCCATTATTGCAACCCAGGATGAAATAATATATTTTTCTGGTGCTTTCAGTAAACTAAATATAATAACACTAACAATTATTGAAGAAATAAAAGATATTTTTGGTTTTTGCATGAACTCTCCAAATTCTATAATATGAATAATAAAGAATAATAAAAACTTGTATATATAACTATTTAAGTTTCCTGTTAAATATGATTTTAACTTGTAAAAAAAAGGTTTTGTTTTGCTCCACATAAAAATTAATATGTACGGAATAAACAACCATAGGATGTTTGCTACAAGGTTATTAAATATCGAATTAATATCAATTATGAGGTGCATGACAAAATTTTATCATTAAAATTCACGATAGTTATCTCAATATTATTTATGGCTATCTTTAACAAAAATGTTACTGTCGTCAGTTACCCTTGTTACATTTTTATTCTTTCAAAACATTTTCTAACATTTTCTTAATCCTTTTCCAACCAGCTGTTGTTTTGAAATATTTTTCACACGCAAGTGCATCATTTTTATTTTTGAAAGCTGAATAATAAATTAATTCGTAGGGAATATTTGGCTTGGTGGCTTTATTTTCTCCATCATTGTGAGATTTTACTCTTTCTTTGAGATTGGGACTATAGCCTAAATAGAGTTTTTTGTTTTTAAGACTTCTTAAAATATAAAAATAATACATAATTGTATTTCAGTTTATAAGCAAAGAAAACTTAATGCAGCTTACTGCGTTCACGAACCACATTTATTAAATGTATTTGTGGTGAGTTGAATGCAGAGCAGGCCACGTTCATGTTCGCTTGTTTACCACGTTCATGAGCGCAGCGAACTGAACGTGGCAGGGGCGAAGGGAATCGAACCCCTATCAAAGGTTTTGTTCCATAAGTATCTTACAAATTTCAAGCAGGGACGCCCCGATTCGAACGGGGAACAATTGTTTTGGAGACAATTATGATACCGTTTCACCACGTCCCCAATTTTTGAAATTTGCTTAGAACTTCGGGATCCCGCATTTCTATCCTAAATCTTCGATTTAGGAAGATTGTGCTGGGAGACGCCTCTATTCTGCCATTGAACTACACCCCCTCTATTACTAGAGTCTTTGCAAACCTATTATAAATAAAATAAAGCTCTAAAGCAATTTTATAGTCATAGTAACGAATACTTATTGTTCCTTTATAATCATTCCTTATTCTTATTTTTGTATGAGACTTAATATAACTTTTTTGAAATTGAGAAAGTGGAATATTAGTAATACTAGCCCAGTATTTCTTTATTTCTGTTTCATTGTGATACTCATGAACATGTATTAATCCTCTAAATTTTTTTTCATCTAATGCAAAGGCGCAGCGGAACAACTTTAAAAAAGTTAAGACCATATTCGAATCCGAATTAATAAATGTAACCAGTGACTTATCAGATTTTGCTCCTTCTGCCCAATATAAAAGTGAGCATAATAATTTCGCTAATTCTGTATTTATGGATATTTGAGTTACTAACTTATTTGCTTTTTTAATGATTTCGTCTTTAATTAGTTCTCTTTTTTTTCGTAATGCTTCTAATGCGCTCAAACGAGCAATAATCTTCTTTTTTTTCAATTTTGCTTTGGCTTGTACGTTTAATTCAATTTTATTTACCCATAAATAGGAGGTACTTTTTGCAATACTTAATTTTTTTGATATTTCATTGTAAGAATGTCCTTTAGTACGTAATTCCTTTGCTTCGTTAATTAGGTTCGATGAATGGATCATGGTTGTATAACCTAATATTATCGTTTTATACAAAAAAGTCAAGTTATTTGATTATGAAAAATACGGTAGATCAAAGATCACTTCAGGACAAGCTGCCTCTTTTATCTTGTGCTCCCAGGCAGAATTGAACTGCCATCAATGGTTCCGCAAACCATTACTCTATCCGTTAAGCTATGGGAGCTTCTTTCCACGGTTTTAATTTTACCATTGAATAGCTGGTTAAACAATCAATTTAATCTTTTTTATTATTTGTTACTTATTACGAGACAGTCTCGACGAGACTGTCTCGTTTAAAAAGTTATACTTTTAAATATAAACAATATACAATACATTTATGAGGAAGGTTTTAGTCTGGTTCATCGTACTAATTGTCCTACTTTTGACGTATATGATTCTTCAACTTAATAATCGAATTTTTCCAAATACTTTTTTATCAGACCGTCAAATTAGTCTGCAAACTTATACTTTAATAAATAAACAGTTGGAACAAATTACAAAACAACCAGTTATGATTATTATCAATAATCGAAAATATCAATTTTCTCAAAAAAATCTTGGAATATCGCTTAACCAAAAAGCAACTGTTGATGCAATTTTTGAAGTTAATAATAAACCCCTTCCCCAACGTATCCAGCAATGGTTTTTACGACTTACACAAAAAAAACAAATTCTTCCTGTGGTTATTTTTTCACCGGATTTTTACCGATTCACACAAACCGTGTTTGATTTTTCAACGAAAGACGACACAATCGTAATTGATAATATCAATAAATCAATCAACCTTCAAGAAAATAGCCAAAAATTTCAAATTGATACGGATAATTTGCGAGCACAGATTGTTTTTAATTATTTAAAACAGCCATTAATTATCGCTCCCCTATTGGTCAGACTTACAAATGAACAACAACAAAAAAAACTAACAATTCAAAACCAGCGCTTAATTGAAGCTTTTTCCCAACCACTACAAATGGTGATGGATAAAAACGGAAGCTTAACAAAACAAACCATTCCTGCGTCATTGTTAAAACAGTTTGTTGTGATAAATTATTCTCCTGATCAAACTAATCCGCTTTTAACGATTAACCAATTTTTGTTTGAACAATTTTATTTTGAAAAACTTGCTCCGAATTTTAATTCGGATATTAAATTGACACAAAATGCTGTCGGTCAGAGTGTTCTTGGTGCAATGACTAACCGATTACAAGGCACACCCACTGATGTCATTTTTAATCAACTCAAAGAAAATGCTAATACTGACGGACAAAAAGCACCAAAATATATTGAAATTGATATTTCTCAACAGGCAATGTACTTGTTTGAAAACGGTAACTTGATTGCTCGTCACCGTGTTTCATCCGGATTATACAAGCCAACCCCGCGTGGAGAATTCAAATTAATTAATAAAGCGACTAACGCATATTCAGACATTTATAACGTTTATATGCCTTTTTGGATGGCGTTTTACTACGAAAAAGAAACAAATTCCTATTACGGAATTCATGAGCTACCCTATTGGATCAGCGGTGATGGACAAAAAATTCAACGACCACGGGAGTTTATCGGCGCTCCCCACACTGGTGGTTGTGTTTCTCTGGACATTGGCATAGCAAAACAAGTTTATGATTGGAGCGAATCAGGTTTACCGGTTTTTATCTATGATTAACTTGTCACAACAACCCCAAGTCCACTACTTCGGTGGCAAGGCCGGTGGAAAGGATAAATATGTCAGACATACTCAATATGTATAAAAATAGTCTTGTATCTTTATCGAAAATAATGTATATTTAATACTTATGAAAGTCTTTTTTTCCAGTTCGCGACGGGGTAGACAGTATTTTGATCATTATTTTTGGATGATATCAAAGTATTTGGATAAAATGGGTTATGAGAACATAAATAGTGAACTAATGGATACTAATAATAAAGAGTTTTTTAAGGAAATGGAAGAAAGTGGTCCAAAATTCTTTAGTAAGACCTATCAGTCTTTAATTAAAAAGGTCATTGTTTCCGATATTGCAATATTTGAATGCTCGCTTCATAGTCTTTCAATCGGGTTTCTTATTGAAAAAGCACTAGAGTTAAATAAACCTGTAATTGTTCTTTATTTAAAAGAACATTTACCAGATTTTCTTGCCGGAATACAAGACGAAAAGTTTCAGATTGTTGAATATTCTGAAGAAAATTTAGAAGAAAAGCTTTCTAATGCAATTTTAAAAGCACGTAATTTAATGGAAAAAAGATTCAATTTTTTTATTAGTCCTACATTATTAACCTATCTTAACAAAGCTGCGAAAGAAAACGGAATAACCAAATCTACTTTTATAAGGAATCTTATCTTAGACGACATGAAAAAAAGTCAGATGTAATTTTCTTCTTACGATTTGATTGAAGAAATTAATATGAAAAATTAATTATGCGTCATTAATTACATTACAATGATTAATAAAAAAGATACTAATTATTTTTTTCCACGCTCTATTGACATAAACCCAACAGCAAAATGTAATTTAGCCTGCACTTTTTGTTGGGGTCCAGATCATAGTATTGCCGACTCACTATCTACAGAAAAATGGAAAAAAATTATCCAATTTTTTTATGATCATGGCACTGACGCGATTGTCTTTACAGGAGGGGAACCACTAATTAGAAAGGATATTAACGAACTTATTCGCTTTGCAAAATTAAAAGGAATGAGGGTTACTCTCTCAACAAATGCATTTTTTTTACAAAAACGGGGGAATGAAATTTTACCTTATATTGACAAGGTTGGTATTCCAATTGATGGTTCAAACGCTGCTTTAAATGCAAAAATGCGACGTGGAAATAGCCTATCTTTTAAACACGCTATTGACGCATTATTTTATACTAAAATAAATTACCCTAGAATTCAAATAACTGTCAGAACTGTCGTTAGTAAAACAAATCTCAGTGACATCTTAAATATTGGTCAGTTGTTAGTTAAATATCAACAATATTTTGATCGTTGGAAAATATATGAATTTACGCCTGTCAGCGTCGGGAAGAAATACTTATTAGAACATAAGTTGAAATTAAGAGAATTTCAACACACTATGTCAAGTCTCCTTAATAAATATTCATCTTTACCAATCACAATATATCCTTCCGAACACAGAATCGGCAGATATCTGTTTATAGGACCAGATGGGGATATATCCGTGGTTGACCAAAAGGGAGAATATAAGAATATTGGGAATTTCTATAATATTTCTAAAACAAAGTTAATAAAAAATGTTAAATCTTTAGTTGATATTACCCGTAATTCACAACACGCTCATTAGCAACGAATTCATGACTTTCAATAGATATGAATGAAAGATTGTTTGTACCTGAAAATAAAATTCTCCGCCTGGCTACTGATATTGTTATCGTTAACGGAAACACAACGCTTTTAGGATTAAGAACGTCAAGTGTTGGCTTCCATCAATGGTCACCTCTGGGTGGAAGAATTGAATGTTGTGATAATTCTATATTCGAAACAGCATTACGAGAAAAAAATGAAGAACTTCCTGATGTAAAAATTGAATTAATTAAAAAAGTCGTTGGGCTACGATTAAATCGACTTCCTCCATTCTATCAACCTCATTTGACATTTTTTTTATTAGCTAATTATATTGGTGGAAACATTAACGCAGTTGATGGAGAAAAAATTCAAGTTTGGCAATGGTTTGAAAACAACCATCTTCCCGAAAATATGTTTTCAAAAGTTGATCAAATAATTAAAAGTGTTTATGATAAGAAGTTCCGTTTTGTATTTGATTTTCCTAAGTAACATTGCTTCGATGATTATATGATACGTATATATGATTATTCCTTATGTATAAAAATGCAGTATTTATTAATTGATTCAATAAATAATATTATTTTTTACCCATAAGGAATATCTTACATACAAAATACCTACTTGACAACATACATAGAACTTGCATATACTGAATTTAATTATAAATTAAATAGCCCCAAGCATATATGCCTAAACAAAAAAAGGTACTTGTAAGCCTTCTTTTGATCGGAGTAGTAACAGCTGCAGCAATTGGTGGAACCATCGCTTTCTTTTTTGCGAGACGAACCACTACTGCTAACAGATTCACAGCTGGAACACTTGACTTAAATGTCAGCTCCAATGGCCAAGCACTGCAACCCTTTGTCATCGACAATATGGGTGAAAACGGCAATATCAGCGGAACTAAAACCTGGGTTGTGAAAAACACCGGCACTTTGCCCGGTCGGGTTTTTGTCCGTCTGCAAAACGTCGCCAACCAAGAAAACGGTTGTAACGACCAAGAAAAAAACGCCGAAGCAGCTTGTGAAGCCGATACAGAAGGTGAACTAGGCGGTGTGATCGTAGCCAAAGTCGCATGGGATGGGACAGATAGAGTGGAGTCCACTCTGGCAACAGCCAATCAGTCCACAATTGGACTTGGTTGGAATGCCCTAACCCCAATCGTCTTGGCTGCAGGTGAGGAAAAAAACCTCACGATCCACTGGGCCACAGATGAAAACGGATATGGCAATGAGGTGCAAAGCGACTCTTTAAGCTTTGACCTTGATGTCCGTTTGGTTCAGCTGATTAATGGGCCAACCCCAACAAATCAATAAGCTGAATTTTTCAATTGAGTAAAAATAATTGAGGGAGTGTCTAAACGGCGCTCCCTCTTTATAAATTACATTGTTAAATTACCACATGGTTATATTGTTAAATAACCTCCGTATTTTATTTAACCGTTTAACAATTTGGCAATTTAACAGTTGAACAATTTAATTTCATGCACTCCCCTATCAAATTTGTTTTTGAACTAATCTCTTGGTTATTTATCGGTGTGATTGTCGTTATGGTGATCTTCACGATTGGTTCAAACACAAATATTTTGGGCGGATATAAATCGTTTGTGGTCCTTTCAGGTTCTATGGAACCAACAATAAATATTGGTGACATTGTCATATCTCATCGACAAATCAATTATTTTAAAAATGACACCATTACTTTTTACGGTCCGGAAAACCGGATTGTTACACACCGGATCGCTACAATCAAAGAACAGGAGAATGATGAAACAAGGATTTTAACCAAAGGTGATGCTAATCGTTCAATTGATAGCGAAACAATCACCCTTAACAAAATTATCGGCAAAGTTATTTTTGTTGTACCCAAGCTTGGTTTTGTGGTTTCTTTCAGTCGTACTATTCCCGGACTAATTTTATTAATTATTGTTCCTGCCGTAGCTTTAATTGCAAGTGAGTTGTTGAAATTAAAAAATGCTTAAGGGCTCGTCCCCGACGTCACGTCGGGGTTACTGCCCTTTGTGCCGCATCTTCTCATGAAAAATAACAATCATATTATTAACAGATGCGGCCTTAGTACACGATCACAAGTTGTCTTCTCAATACTTCTTATCTTGGGGTTATTTTTATTAAACACAGGCCACACTGATGCTGATATTTTTGCCGAAAGAACCGTACGTAATAACATTTTTACAGCAACAACTTTGGATTTTTCACAACGTCACAGTGCCAATAATAATCAATTAAATTTGTTATTTAATACGCAAGGCTATCTTCCTGATGGATTTGATTTACGTGGACTACGGATTAAAAAAGAAGGAAAAATGGATTTTCGTTATCGAATCAAGACGATTATTAAGAACGGAGATTTGGATTTTTGCAATAGTTTATCTTTGCAACTAATTCAAAACTGGCAGGCAAAGTATCAAGGACGCTTGGTTGATTTGAACCTTGACACAACTATTCCCGCATCCGGACTTGAAAATTGGATTATATATTTAAACTTGGATAAAAGCGATACCAAATTAAAAAATAAAACCTGTGAATTTGATTTTATATTCAAGGCCTATCGAACAAATCCTGACGCAAAAACCGGTTTCTGGGCAGAAAAAGTCGTTAATAATAATGTTTCCAGCGGAACGTGGTAAAATTTAGTTATAAATGGTTATAAATTGTTTAAAATAGTAGGGGCGCGGCGTGACGCGCCCAAACAATTGGTGCGGTACGAAACGACCGAAAATTATGAATAATGTCGTACAAAAAATTGTCCGTTTTGGTAATCGTAAAATATATTATTTTTTAATAATATTTTATTTATTTTTTGTTTCAGCAATTATTATTGTTTCCCGTGAAAATCTTCCTGGTGGATTTAGGTTTTTCACTAATCGCTTTATTTCTATGCGACCGCTGATCAACTCTGGAAGTTTAACTGTTGTTAAAAAACAGCCATATTATATCGAAGGCGATATTATCACTTATTATGCTCAATCCAATAATAAAGAAGAAATTGTCACTCACCGGATTTATCGTATTGGCGGAAATGTTTATCTAACCAAAGGCGATAATAATGTTGCCGTTGATGAATATAAAGTTCTTCCCCGTTTGATTATCGGTCAGGTAATAGCAATTATCCCAAATGTAGGTTATATTTTTTCCTTTGCCAAAAGCCCGATTGGAGTGATACTTTTAATTATTTTTCCGGCAGTATTATTTATTGGATGCGAAGTTATTAAGGTTCTTTTTTTTCTCCGTTGATTAAATTAGTTAGTCAATTAAAGGTAGCCATGATGAAAAAGGAATTCTTGGTCCATTTGCTGTGTTATGAACCATTTTTGAAGTGTTTCCATTCTGGGTACAAACCGTATGCGTAAATACTTCCCCTGCTACATTTATATCCAATTGGGTAATGACGTCAGGGTAGTTTGTCACTACTGGAACCTGGTCAAAACCTCCCCAAATACTCGGACCATATGTAAGTATTCTTTTTCCTTCCGCAACTGATACTATTGGATAACCCTTCATTTGACTGATAGCTAAATTAGCTTTATTAATTTTGGCAAAATAAGGTACGATCTTGTCAAGAAAGGCTGAGCTACTGTAAGTAGTTGCTAAAAGCGGACCATCTATGCGCGTATACCATAGTTCTGGATTGCTCGCACTTTTTACGTCATAAGCGATGTGGACAAATCTTGGATTAGTCTTATCTGCCTCCATTGAAAATGTTCCTACATCCATACTTAAATCATAAGATGCATATGTTGGAAATGTGTCAAACACAAAACTTCCTCCCCACTGATCCTGGACATATTTCCCATGCATATATAATGGCTTCATTTTATCATCTAAAGGATCAAGGCTACGAGTTAATAAGTGTATATCCTCTCCCGAAGCAATTACCTGCAAATTTCCGTCTTCCGGTTTTTCTCCGTTTTTAACCTTTACACTTCCCAATAAGCTAATTGGGACATCACCATAATTGGCTGGAGAGTTTAAATCCGTTACCTCGGTTGCAAATCGCCAAGCCAATTCTGTTTTTAAATCGTCAGTTAGTGGACCATTCATAATTTGCTTTTTCTCTGCATCGGGCAACTCAACCCCATGATCACTAAATGATTGAACGATATTTTCAGCTAGTTGTGTTGGACTTAAGGATGTATGGTTTTGTTTTGCAGCTTGTGCTTTTACTTGTGTGAAAGCTGTTGACAACAAGTCTAACTGACTTTTAATTGTCATTTGAGGATAATAGATTACCAAATCTTCTGCAACTTTTTTTATTTGATTAGGATTTAAGCTGTCTTGAGAATCTGACGACAACATATGTTGAGTCGTTGGTCTTAAATGATTTGACAATGCACCTACTAGGGCACCTTTTGAATTAAAGCTATTCACCATATCTGTTGACACATCTAACTTTGATTTTTTTGCTACAGATGTCTGTTCTCCTGTTGATTGTAGTTGTTGTGATGGAATTGCAAGATCATTAAATTTACCAATATAGGAATAGAATAACTCTGGAACTATTTGTCCATCTGCATCATATATTTGTCTAACTGAGGCCTGTCCTGTATAGAATTGACCATCTTGACCTACTCCCTGTAAAATATTCAGACTAGTTCTCCATCCGTCCATTCCACATTTTGCGAAAAATCCTAAACGATTTTCAGGTGCATATAATAAATTATAGTGATCTCGATTATCACCTGGGACTCCTGACCATTCTCCCAGCATTAAATACGCTCTATCACCCTCACTTTCTGGTGCCACCGCAACTGCAAAGTTTAATTTTTTCGTTAATTCTATAATCCCCGCACTTTGATTTAATGGATCTTGGACAAAAACTGATGTACCTTGCTGTCTAACAACCCTCGCTCCTTTGGCAAAGACCGCCTTAGCTTTTTTTTCTAATCCAGTTAACATCACTTGCCATGGTGATGTTATTGAAGATTGTTCTGGTGAAGAAAGTAGATAGGGTGAATTAGGAAGAGCTAATGCCGCTGCTGCTCCTCCAGTAAAATTAAGAAACTGTCGTCTTGTTATTTGTTTTTCTGCCATATATTTTATTTATTATACATATCTTGTATGTATTATGTTTAATATTATAATATATACCTTATAGTATTTCAAGTGAGTTTTTAATTTTTAATACTCACAATACTCAGGAGTAGGAATAACCGGCGGTGGTGCTGATGAACTGGAGGAGGAAGATGAAGATGAACTGGAAGATGAAGATGATGAGCTTGAAGAAGATGACGACGATGAGCAGTTAGCCCCAATAATAAGTTTATCGATTCCGGTTGACCATGGTGATTCATTTGCGGTTGAAAGAGCTTTGTCATATCCTTTTACGTGTGCGGTTATGGTTATCCCTTCAGGGACGTTACTGATCCACCCTGTATGCGTATTAGTCGTCCTATGATTGAAATAAAAAGCTACTCCAAGTTCAAAAACCTGCGCCAAATAATTATCAAAACCACATAAGCCAGAATAAAGAATAGGATCCCAATAATATTGGACTTTATAATAATTTATGCCACCAACATTTTTATCATATTTACAATCAATACGATTATCCGTAATTTTGGTTAAATCACCTTTATCAATAAAAAACGTTCGTGGTGCAGCAAAATTACCGTCACAATACTCTATAATAGGTGGTCCATGTCCAGGAGGTTTTACTTTAATTTTTTTTGTTCTGGCACTCCAATAATACGTTCCATTAGATAGGGTTGAAGTTGTGACCGGTGATGAATTTACCCAACCACTGTTATACGTCCATGGATGACTAAAAGTATCTTCATCGTCAACTGCAAACTGATAAGGGGTTGGGCCGATTGCTGAAAGAGAAATAATGGTATCCTTTGTACAATAATTGTCTGCCGGTGAAGAAAGAATAGGCGTAGGTATTGTTCCACAACCGCAAATTAGTGTACCAATACATATGTCTGACGTAATACCATCACTAACCGTTGCCCTAACTACGCAGCGATCACCATTACTTGGACAAGAGAAGTCGACAGATGATGGTGAATATGCTTGTGCTCGAATAGCAGGTACTGAAGTTTGAGCTGATGCTAAAGTACCACAGGGTTCACTCCAGTTATCAGGATTAATATTACTCCAGTTATAAGTCAAAGTTTGTTCAAGATCTAAATCAGTACCAGAAGCAGTAACCTGAACTGTATTACCAGCCCCATCATCTCCTGAGAAATTAATCCCTTCACAGAGTGGAGGTGAATTTGCTGGCGTTGGAGAGAGAGGCGGTGACGCTGATGAAGATGATGATAAAGATGATGATGAAGATGAAGAAGGTGTTGGACAGGTAACGCTACCTTCAGGGGAATATACGATTGCGTCAAAACCAACACGCGCTTTAATTTCCCGCCCCGGTGGCATGCCTGGAGTTACTCCGGCATTTAATACAGATGAAACTGTTATACCGGAGTCTACTGGGATATAGTTCCACCACCAAAATCCTGTAACGTCGTATGATTGAAATTTAGTAGCTCCAGAATTCCATGTCCATGTGATTGGTGTTGTTTGTGTTGAGATATTATAGGTTCCACATGTACCGACCGGCGCATCAAGAGACGGACATCCTGCGGTAATCACTGAGTATGTTTTGCTGACAAAGTTACTATTGCCACAGCTTGAGTATTGAGCCAACACGTTCCAAGTAACTGCGCCTGATATTGTATTTGCAAGGTTTTCACAGGAAGTAAGATCATATGAATTTTTAGTTACTTTTGAATCATTAACACACCAGTGCTCTTTCCCCGCAGCATCAGTAACATACAGTTGGAACTGATATCCGGATGCACCGGGGATTGAATCCCAAGAATAAGTACGATAAACAGTATTGACACAAGTTAAAGAAGGAGAAAGATTTGAAGGAAGAGTAAGAGTTGGACAGGATGAGGATGAAGAGGAACTGGAAGAAGTGACTGGACATACTGTTGACGCATTACCAGACCAAGATGAAGGCATATTACCTTTGTCACGAGCCCTTACGCGTGCATAAACAGTGTCTCCTGGTGAAAACGCTCCAGTGTTTGTTGATTTGCTTGTTCCCACAGTCCAACCATCAATCCATGAAGAATCGGAATAAGAAGATGGAAAACTTGAATCAGTTGAAACTTGAGCCTTATATGGATTGCTAAATAAACCCTGACATCCATCATCAGTTGCTGCGTTCCATGAGGCAGAGACTAATCCACTGGCATTACAGCTAACAGTTAAGCCCGAAGGAACATTAGGAGCTGTTTGGTCAACATTATAGGTTTTGCTGGCAAATGCGCTATCTGGACAGCCTGAATATTGAGCTAAAACGTTCCAAGTAACTGTACCTGTTATTGTATCTGCATGGTTCTGGCAGGAGGAAAGATTAAATGAATTAGAAGTTAAACTCCAATCATTAACACACCAATGCTTATTTCCGTCATCATCAGTAACATACAGTTGGAACTGATATCCGGATGCACCGGGGATTGAATTCCAGGAATAAGTACGAAAAACAGTATTTTCGCAGGTTAAAGAAGGAGAAAGATTTGAAGGAAGTGTAGCGGCTGGACAGGATGATGATGAAGAGGAACTTGAAGAAGTGGCTTGGCATATCGTTGATACGTTTGCAGACCAAGCCGACTGCGTATCAAATCCATCACGGGATCGAACATGTACATAGACAGTGTCTCCTGGTGAATACGCTCCTGTGTTTGTTGATTTAGACATTCCTGAAGTCCAGGTATTTTTCCAAGGAGAAGTATCATATGCGGCAGTAACAAATGTTGAGTCAGTTGAAACTTGAGCCCAATATGGAGTTGAGTTCAATCCTTTGCATCCAATATCAGTTGTTGCATTCCATGAGGCAGAAACCAAGCCTTTAATATTACAAGTAGCATTTAAACCCGAAGGAACGTTAGGAGCTGTTTTATCAACGTCATATGTCTGATTGACAAATTCGCTATCTGGACAACTTGGATAATGCGCCCGTACTTTCCAAGTAATGGTACCTGTTTTTGTATTTACAAGGTTAGCACAGGAGGAAAGATCATATGAATTAGTAGTTACACTTCCATCATTAACACACCAGTTGGAAGAAATTGCTGAATCGCCTACATACAATTGAAACTGGTATCCGGATGCGCCGGGGATTGAATCCCAGGAATAAGTGCGAAAAACAGTATTTTCGCAAGTTAAAGAAGGAGAAAGATTGGATGGAGTATTGGTTGGACAGGATGAGCGATATATTTTTCCGCCACATGCTGTTCCATAATTTGTTCCCCCACTGACATTATTAAAAGATATACAAGCTTTTCTAACGCCGAGTGTTGCTCCAAAATTAATTGTCTGCGAAGTACCTGCTGTTGCGGTTCCTGTCTCGGGTCCTGTCCAAGTAGTGTTAGCCGTACAAGCTGTTCCATTGGGAACATTAAGATTGTATCGATAAGAAACTACTCCTGCGGGTGATGTGGTATTTAACGTTGCTGTTGCACTGTTCGTATAGCAAGAACTTTCTGCAGGTGGTTCACCTGTATATGAGGTGCATGAATTGATGATTGCATCAACAAAAGACGTACAGGGAATTGGAGCTGGGGTTGGAGTGGCACAAACAGATGCCGGAGCTTTAAAATCAAACTGATATGTACCACCGAGAAGAACACTTTTATTCCAACTTGCAGTTGTCCCGTTGTAAGTAATATTTGATGTTGATGGAATACTGGTCCCAACTGGTATGAGATTTCCTGCTGTCGTATTCGTATTATCATCCATTCCCCAATTTGTTGTGGTATTTGTCGCTGTTGTATTCCAGGTATACGTGTGTAAGCCTGCAGCAGCCGTATCGCCAAAAGAAAGAGGTCCATTACCCAATGTCCACATTCGTGTTTTAAAACCAGGATTAATCACTTCTCCGGGAGGACAAACAGCTTCGCTCTTAATAACATAAGTTACTGGTTTTGAACTATAAACAAAACTACATCCGCATGTTCCGGGAGCAGAACAGTCTGTGTTTGCATCGCTTCTTGATTGATTTTCATAAGACTGTAACCCACCTGGTGTCTTTGCCGGAGGGGAATATCCCGCCGGAGCTGTTTGAGGACTGGTCTTATTTCCTGCAACACGAACAGCATAGAAATCGCCTTTATTCAAAACACCTGGAGCAGTCCAATTTCCACTGGGATCAGTTGTTGGATATACATAAAATCCACTAGGTGGTTCGTTGTTATAAACCTCCATCACCACACCGGGAATTCCAACTCCTGTGCCATTAGTAACACGTCCACAAACTGGCGCTGGAGTTGGAACGAGATAAGTAAAATTACATCCGCATGTTCCGGGAGCAGAACAGTCTGTGTTTGCATCACTTCTTGATTGACTTTCATAAGACTGTAATCCACCTGGTGTCTTTGCCGGAGGAACATATCCCACCGGAGCTGTTTGAGGACTGGTCTTATTTCCTGCAACACGAACAGCATAAAAATCACCCTTATTCAAAAAGGTTGGAAAACTCCAATCTCCATTTGGTTGAGTTGTTGGATAGACATAAATTCCAGGAGGTTCATTATTATATACCTCCATCACCACACCGGGTATTCCAACTCCTGAAATATTGGTTACACGACCACAAACTGGCGCTGGAGTTGGAGCACAAGCAAGAATTTCAATTTGCACTTGTGATGAACAACCATAGTTAGTGTTATTTTTATTACAACAAACTTGAAAATTATAGCCTCCCGGATTAAGTGTAGTTGAGGTTGTAGTTGTGGCAGAGTTGGAAAGAGGGTTAGCTGGATTGAAATCAGTTTGAACCCAACTAGATCCGTTATGGTAATTGGCAATAACATATGAAGTTTCTATAGAGCTATTAACTGTCCAATCTAAACTAACAGTTGAGGCCCCACAAGAAGAATTTGTTTTGGTTCCAGAGAGATTTGTGATAGTACAAGGAAGGACTGTTATTGGATCTGGAACAGGAGGACAAACTTCACGGCAATCAAAACAATCATGAGTTTCGCTTCCTGCACAAATGTTTGTTGCTCTATTGCAAGAACCGTCAGCATCACAATTCTGAATATTTCCATAGGTATCTGGATTAGATCCTGTTTTTCCCCAATACCATCCCTTACAATTTTGTTTTAATGGACAAGAGCTCCCTCCACATCCCCAACCATTAGGCACACAGTAATTGCAACAAGAATATCCTGGAGTTGAACATTTTTCACAGCTACCATTATTGCAGCGCGTTGCTTGTGTATTACATTGTGATATATCAGAACCACTACATGTTCCATCCACTCCGCCACATATTTGTCCACTACAATTAGCTTGACATGAATTTCCTGGTTCTAATGGAGGAGTGGGAGAAGGGTGTCCAGGAGGAAGAGTTATATTTGGTGCGGGTGGTGGTTGTGAGACAGGAGTAGGTTGTGGTACTTCAACAGGACAAGAAGCTGTGCACCCAAGAAGATTAACTTCACCGCAACTTCCATCATCCCATTTTGTATGGCAATAGCAACATTGACCATTAATATATGCCAATATTGATTGGACCTTAAAAATTCCAAAAAATATACCAACAATCATCAAAATCAATATTAAAATATTTTTATATTTATTAATCATAGTTGAATATCTTCCCACCCTTTTTCTCGTCTTAACAATATAATATGTGCAATCATATTTCCCTTTATATCAGTCTTAATTTGATTTTCTACATCGTTTATTTTTAACGGTACTATCACCAATATATCATCTTTTTGAATCAAAACGTCAAGGGTTTTTTGATCATAAGATCCAATTGATTTATTTTTTCCGGCACTTTCTCCTTTACGTCTCAAGTCTTCAACTGATAAAATCGTGACGCTTGATGTTGCTATTTGAGTTTTTTCCGAGGAAAAAATTACCTGAATATCAGGAAGATTTGTATTGTTTTTTGGATCGGTCAATTTCATAATGCGATTTTGATTTTCCTCACTTCCGACCCATTTTTCAAATCGACCGACAATATACGGAAATCCATTTAGTCTTTTATCAAAGCCTGTATTGCAGAAAGTTGGCTCGTTTTCCCGACTGCACAAATAAAAAGTTGTTCTGCCGTGATTTTTTTGCTCAACTTTTTTTGAAATACTTATTTCCTTATTATCATTTTTAGTTAAATTTGTAGGAAGTTTAACTAGAATTAATAATTCAATACAAATTATTAAAATGAGCAAGGATAATAACACAAACAAAAATCTTGTCATTAAACTATTATGAATAAAAAATTTAAAAATTTCAATTGATTGTTATTCCATGAATTTATTTGCAATACTAAGAAGTTCTTTTATATCCTTTTATGAATGTATCGTAGTAGTAATCATAATATTTTTTAACCTGCCCTCTTGTTTCGGAATTAGAAATTAAATATTGGCCACTACTTGTTCTTGCTTCATATAAATCCATGAGTGCGGTTATTCCTGTATATATAGTAGCATGTTCGTCCATATACTTTCTATTTTTATTATAGTCTTTTCCGTTCCATGCCCCCCACGCAGTCACATGAGCTTCTTTCATGATATGTTCTAATGCAATCCAATACTTTGCATCATCGTTTAGTTGAATCCCGCCATCAACATTGCTGAATTGTAACTTAATCGAACACTCTTCATTTCCACCCCAAGAACCATTGCCACGATTATTAATAATTTTCACAACCGTTTCTAAAAACCGAAGTGGATGGTCCGGAAGTAAGTTGTTTTTTACCAGGTCTTGACCAAGTAGAAGGTCTGGTTTTGGAGCTGTATACCAATCCGGTAGTTGATGATCATCTTTAACATATTTCAATAATAAAATTCTTTTCATCAATTCTTTTTTTTCCTCTGGAGAAAAACCCTCAATATTTGGCTCAATTCTTGTTAACCATTTATTGATTCCTTCTTCCCTCACGGTTAAATCTTCACTCTCCCACCAGGAAGAAACTCTTGGAGCTTCGTATTTCCTCCACTCCCAAGTATTGGTCTTTTCATTAAAAGTGGCGGTGGCCAGTTTCGACTGTTGCGAATCTCCCGCTGTTGCATATAATGTTTGTACGCCATTGGCTGTTTCCAATTTGTACTGTTCGATTCTAACTGATGTATCTATAAGTCCTCTAGGTGGATATGGCACAACCGGATTAGGATGAGATTTTCCTGCGGATATTTCATTCACAAAGGCAGCTCCGGCAGCCATAACAATTTTATTAACGAGTGAGGGTTCGATCGTGTTCACAACTAGCGTAGTTTCTATTCCTTGGTCATTTTGAACAACAGAGGTAACGCCATTTTCGTCAGTTCTCAAACTACTATCATTTAGAGAAAGTAGTGTATTTATCTCCGTAGAAGAAGATGTTCCAAAAAACATCCGAGGAGATGATGAGTCAGGTGTACGAGTATAGTCATCAAAAGCAAAAACCACCTTCTGACCATCTTGAGAGACCCCGATAATTATTAAGTGTGTTCCTTTATTAATGGTTAAGTTGTTTGTTGAAAAGTCTTTAAACTCATATAATGGAGCTTTGTCTGGAAGGACAACTAAGGTGGAGCGGTTTAACAGCACAGGTATTTGCATAAAAGGAACTTCGACATTACCAGACTGAGCAAAATATTCTATCGGAGATAATTTATACTGGAGTGCAGCAATTGGATCTTTAGTTAGTGAGCTTTCATATTCATCTGTGGCTTTTTTATTCCAAAGCACTCGTGAATATTCCAACATACTTTTCTCGGTTATTGACGGTGTTTCTTGAGGATTGGGGACGGTTGCTGTTGGTGCAGAAATAATTCCATCTCCTTCTCCCCCACCAATTCCAGTCAACCCCTCTGTCAACATTTTCTCGGTGATTGTGATTGGTTGTGCCAAACCCTCTTGAGGGATTGACGTCTCTGTTGGCTGTGACATTGCGACAGGTTGCAAAATTACAGTAGGAACAGGTGAAACTTCTGTAGGACTTGGCACTCCGGTTGCAACAACGGGTACAGCAACAACTGGTGCCCTTGTTGGCTCTGGTCCCAAACCGTAAGCACAACCTGTTAATAATTGCAGGCCTAAATATGCCGTTGCAATCGTCTTTGCAATTTGAGCTGTTCCAACAGGATGCCTATCTTTTAACGCCAAATTGGCTCTGTTCGAATTCGAAGGAATTCCGTATCTATCAATAATATCGTTAAAATTATCAGGTCCCATATCCTATAGAATTAATATAAATCTATTATATTAATATACAATATATAATGCAAATCAAATTCTCTCCCTTTTCTCACCCCTTCCACCAGGGCTTTCTGTTATTATTAATCCTTATGCAATATGCACTGGCTCCGGAAATCAAGCTTCAGGTGAATAAACTTATTGAAAAACTTGAAATGACTTATATTAAACCGGAATTTATTCACTGCATCCGTTCGTTTGACGCCAAAACCCGCGCTTATGCAAGAATTTGGGGAATGGCAAAGCTTTTTAAGGAGGTAGCTGGAATCGACCCTCACTATATTATTGAAGTTATTTCAAAACGATTTGATAAACTTTCTGAGCGTGACAAATTAAAAACTCTTGTCCATGAATTAATGCATATTCCAAAAACATTTTCCGGGGCACTGCTCTCCCATCGCGGTCGTTACCACCAGATTAATGACCGGGAAGTGGAAAAAATATTAAAAAGTATGATCCCATAATTTGGCAACCGGCCCGGTTGCCGAATTTATGGCGTTTCCAGATGTTTGGCCAACTCAATTGATGTTGCTAAAAGCTCTCTCAGTTTGGCAACTGACCAAAATAGCGGTTGATTTGGAGATGGTGTGTGAGCGTGATAAGAATCTAGATCTTGCTCTCTTGTTAAGTCCCAAGAGATAATACATTCTGGCATCTGCCACGATTTGGCTGGACAAGGTTGATAAAGCCCTTGCTCATCTGGAGCAACCGAAAATTCCCCTTCTCCAGTGACAAAAGATAACGATCTTAGTAACATTCTTTTCAAGAATGTAAGCTTAGATTCATCAACCCTCTCATTTCTTTTAATTCTTTCCATAAGCATACGCGCATCTTGAACTCCAGTCTGTGCCACAAAATGTGTCCATACTGCAGAAGCACCTTTTGGAACTATCTCTCCCCTTCCAACAAAAAAATTAACTCCTTCTAAATCATTTATCTCTGTTTGAGCGTACATAGCCCTTAGTTTTCCCTGAACAGAGGGAGTATAATAATTTAATCCTTGATACGAATCACCTACATAACGTCTAATACCTTCTATATCATAACGCTTAAGAACACTAAATAAATTTGTTCCGTTAGTTGCAATTGTTTCTCCTTGAGCTTTTTCCTGTGGCCAAGGCAAATCATAATCGAGAATATTTAACAATGCAGCGTCATATTCTCTCCATTTCGGATCATTATCTGAGTAATTTATTGATTCGATTTGACATGCAAAATCCAATCCTGGTAATAATTTAACGCCTTCTTTAGCCATTTCTTGCAACATTGGAACAGAATATAGTTGCTTATAAGCCCCTTGATTCAATTCAGGAATTTTCTCAACAAACTCCTCTCGTAAAAAAGAATAGCCTGGTGTATGGAAATGTTTTTGTATTTGATAAATTAAAGCAGTTTCCACACCAATAACTGATCGTCTACGTGCGGTTATTTCTTCCCAACTTCCACTACTTTCTTGATTGGTAAAATCAACTGCTGCCAGAAACGGCGCACATAATCCCAAAAATCTTGTCCAGTTTGGATGTGTTTTTAATTCTTCCATTGTCATAAATCCGCTGTCCAGTGCTTCAAAAACATGAATGGCAAGCATCTGCCAGGCGTCTTGTTTATGCGCCCATTTTTCTTGTTTTTCACCATTTAAATTATCCAGTGCCAAAAACACGTGAGGCCAACGATGCGGATGACTGACGTATTCTTTATCTCCGGTATGAGCAATAATATTGTCAAAACGGGCAAGCTGTGCCGGTGTGCTCATTAGTTCAAGTGCGCTTGTTAAGAGCTCTTTTGCCATTTTTCCCTCCTCAGCATACCGCTTCGGATCAAGTTGATATATGCGCATTAACGAACGGATAACCTGCGCTTGGTCACGAATCCAAACATGATCAGGCATTGGCCAAGCCGCTGCGGGATTGTCTGTTGCTGCAACCACAGGCAGTCCTTCAGCATCCGTTGGGTTAAGTTTGTGTTCGCGATTGATAGTTATATTAAGAGCTCCTTTTTCTCGAAGTAAATCTTCGATTCTCATTAGTCCTTCACTTGTTAATTTTTTTCCACCTTCAGTCTCAGTTTCCACGGCCTGAGCTAGCTCAAAATTTCTAAATAAAATGTTCTTGATTGACAAAGGCGGGTATTCAATAAGTCGTCGTATATGAAGATTACGTAACGAAGATCGCAACTGAGAATCCTGTCGTATTAATTGTTCAGCGATTGGAAGCGGTTTTGGTTCTGGCATGATGATATTTTATTTGTACCATCCTCTTTCTGCTTGATGTTATAACTGACGTTAAGTTGTCATTTTGGCAATCTTTTGTTATACTGTGGCCTCATATGAGGCTTCCTACACCAATACCTAATGCAATTTTTTACCATCATGTAAATCACTGGCTTGATGTTGTGAAGAAAAAAGAGTCGGTTTCAGTCATCGGTCTGACTTCACGGGAACAACCCTATCGGATTAATCAACTAATAAACGGTAAAGAAATCTGGAAAGATAATAATCTTGATATTACAAAAATTAATATCATCCAGATTAATCTTGAGGCAACCACCATTGAAGAAGGAGAAGAATTAAATGAATATTTACATAAAAATATTAAAAAGGAAAAAGCAACAATTATCGGCATAATAGTCAAAATGTGTGGTGTTTTTGATGATAACGGGACTTTAAATAAAAGTACCATTTAATAAAATTAATCTTTCTTTTTCTTGTTAATCCTTTATGTACTGACAGTTTTTGTTTTA
>Ga0247841_10001693_pt1 | contig 47371 bp, 44 predicted proteins | sample LaCruzMarch2015__2_FD_192410 | JGI IMG/M metagenome (GOLD analysis project Ga0247841, IMG submission 192410) | Freshwater microbial communities from meromictic Lake La Cruz, Castile-La Mancha, Spain - LaCruzMarch2015_18m | ecosystem: Environmental > Aquatic > Freshwater > Lake | place: Spain... | reverse complement strand
ACTCCGCGTGCTCCTCGGCGCTCAGCAGGTACTCGAAGCTGTCGCGATCCTCGACCACGCAGAAGCGCCCATCGAGCCGTGCCACGGTCTCCTCGGGCTGCTCGATGAGCCGCGGCTCCACTCCGCGTTCCGACAGGTATGCGAAGAGGGCGTCGAAGGTCTCGCCGCTGACATCGTGACCCAGCACCGAGAAGGCGGTCTGCCCGTCGCGGAAGATGTCGGTGAAGTGCAGCACGAGGTTCTCGCCGAGCCTCGCCGCGACCAGGTCGTCGGCCGCGTCCAGCCAGATGACGAGGTTGCCGAGGCTGAAGTCGGCATACGGCGGGAACTGTGCGTAGAACCGGTTGTATGGCTCCTTGTCGGCGCCGAGGTCGAGGCGGCGGAACTCGGGGAAGGTCGGCAGCCAGTCGAGGCGCGCTTCGGAGTCCGCCGCGCTCACGCGACGCCGGTCGCGCTGCTGACCTGGTATTTGCGCAGCATCTCCGCCGGGGCGTACACCGACTTCGACGTCCTGAGGCCGCAGATGCCGAGGTCCTGCTCCCAGTTGATCCAGCTGCACCCCAGGCCCTGAAGGATCTCCGCCTCCTGCACGGTGATGAACGCGCTGAAGTACTTGTGGATGCGGAGCGCCTTCTGGAAGTGGCAGATCGCCCAGCCGTTGCCGAGCAGCTCGCTGATCGAGAAGGCGACCAGGCGGTCGCCGCTCGTGAACTCGACGATCACGAGGCTCAGCGCGTCGCTGTGCTCGAGCAGACGCGTGATGGCCGCCATCTCGAGGGCGGAATCGTCCCAAGTGCAGCCATTCTCCTCGGTCCAGAGCTCAAGCAGGCCGCGATACGCCGGCAGCCTCTTTGCGTCGATGCCCGGGGCGACCGTGACCGCGACGCACTCCTGCGCTTCGAGGTCGCGAGTGCAGCGATGCATCTTGTTGCGGATCTTCTTGTACTTGCCACCCGCGAGGCCGACGAGGTCGTCGATGCGATACACGTAGTCGTGGTTGTCGGCGTCCTCGGTGATTACGAAGGCCTCCGGGTGAGCCAGGTTGGCCACCACCACCTCTGGCACCAACTTCAGCGTACCGGTCTGGTCGAGCAACGCGGCCACGGCCTCGTCCACTCGCGTGTCCCCGAGCAGGGAGATGCACGGCTCGCCCGTCAGGTAGTCAGGCAGACGCATCACGAGGTTGCCATCGAGCAGCGAGATCGCCGCCGACCCGTCCGTGTCCCAGCTGAAGAGGCTGGTGAAGTTGAAGTCGGAGTAGTGGCCGTAGCGCGCCGCGAAGCCGTCGAGGACCGCCTTGTGAGCGAGGCCCAGCTTGGTGAAGCGTGGGTAGGCCTCCACGTAGCCGTTGCACGAGGTTGTCGTAGTGTCGCTCAGAACGACACCTTCGGAAGTCCTTCGCCCGTACTCTCTGACGCAAGCGGCAGCCCACCATGTTCCGGCAATGGCAAGGGGCCGACGAGAGAATCGGCGACTGCTCCGAGGGCCTCCTCCAGCGAGCCGTACTCGCACCCAGTGCCCCTGCGTCGGTACTTCCCTCCAGCGAGCCCCTCTACGAACCGACAGCGGCCCTCAGCGAAAGCGCGGGTCTCCTGCTCAAAGAAGATGCCCCGGCGCAGCTGGGCAACCTGCAGGGCGATTTCCGGCGACCAGCCGATGCGCTCAGGTGGCATGCTGTTCTCCTCCATACGGTCGGCAGATGAGCGAGCTACGCCGACGTTGAATGTGCGGGTGGTCCGCGGGCATCGCCTGGTGGGATGGGCAGCGCGGAGAGATGAATAGCCGGCAGCACAAGGCGTGCTGTTGTGGCCGGCGGAATCGTCTGACCGCGCTCACGCGGTCGGTCAGCGGGTCTGCGGCGAGTGCTTCGGGGTCAGCTACCTGCCGGCTGGCTGGCTGGCTGAGGAGCATGGCCCGAGCCGGCTCAGCTCGTCAACACAGATGCGATAGCGGCAGGCGTAGAGCTCGCGCAACTGATCCTCTTGCCGAAGGCGAACGATCTTCACGTTCAGTTGGCTCCTGCCTCAGACGTACCCGCGTCCTACTCCATTCGCTATCGGCATCTGCTGGTCGGAACTTGAATGCCCGAAGACGCACCGGCAACTGAGACAGGCCATGGCTTGGCGCTCGCGAGCCCCGCAGCGTAGGGTCGACGGTACAAAGCGTGGGCCCGCAAGCAGCAGGGGTACGCATGGACCACGACGCCACCGATCCCAAAGCAATCGGCGTGACGAGCGTCGGGCCGCCGCGTGCGCGCCGTCAGTTCGCCCTGGTCTGCGCCACCGACTTCGTCGTGTGGCTTGGAGGCGGCGCCATCTACCCCTACCTGCCCGTCTTTCTGCGGGAGGACGCGAACGCATCGCTGGGGATGATCGGCGTCATCGCGAGCGCCTACTTCGTCGCCGTGTTCGCCTTTTCTCTGCCCGCCGGCCGCCTCAGCGACATCGTCGGCCGCAAACCGATGATTGTCGCGGGCACGCTGCTCTACGCTGTCTCGACGCTGCTGTTCCTGACGACCACCGACCCCTGGCTGTTCGTACTCTTCAGAGCCCTTGAGGGCGTGGGCGCGGCGGCGGTCGTACCGGCGGCGCAGGCCTTCGTCGCTGAGATCTCGACCAACGAGAACCGCAGCCGCGCCTACGGCTGGCTGACCACGGCGCAGTACGGGGGGCTCATCATCGGCCCCGCCGTGGCCTGGCCTCTCTATGCCCTCGGAGGCGGCCACGGCGCCCGCGCCTTCTACGCGATCTTCCTCTTCGGCACGGTGATCACCCTGGCGACTGCCCTTGCGCTTGCCGTCTACCTGCGTGAGCCAGACCGCGCGAGCCGCGAGCAGAGCGGCGGACTGCCGCGACCGCCCATCCGCTCGCTGCTCACGCGCCCCATCGCCGCCATCATCCTCGTCGTCGCCACCGCGCAGTTCGCCATGGGCGGCTTCGAGGTGGTGTGGAGCATCTACCTGCGCGACCTTGACGCCTCGGTCACCGTGATCGGGCTCACCTGGGTGCTCTTCAGCGCCCCGCTGCTGCTGTCGTTCGTCGGCGGTCACGTGGCCGATCGCCACAGCCGCTTCGCCCTGATGTTCACGGGCTTCGGCATCCAGGGCATCTGCTGGCTGCTCGTGCCGGTGTTCCACAACCCCACCGTCTTCCTCTTCCTCCTGCCGATTGACGGCCTCGCGTTTGCTTTCGCCTTCCCGGCCAAGCAGGCGTTTCTCGTTCAACTCAGTCCAGAGAGATGGCTGGGCAGCATCCAGGGCATGGAGCAGACAGCGATGCAGCTGGCGGCGCTCATCGGCACGGCGACGGCACCGCTGCTGTACGGCTGGCTTGGCGCGGGGTTCTTCGCGCTGGCCGGGGTCGTAGCGCTCGCGGGCCTGGTGGGGGCGGCTCCTACCCTGCGGCGCGAGTGGCAGTCGATTCGCGCCGCCGGACTGCACCAGAGCTCAACTGCGGCCGCGAACCCGGCGGCACGAGCAACGGCCGAGCAATCCGGCGAGGGCGATCTGGGACGCTAGATCGGGCCCGTCTTCACCGCGGCCCAGATGAACACGTTGGCAGCGGAGTGCTGAGGCCCGGCGCGTCCCGAGCCGCGAGCCCGGCTACGCCCGCCCGCCATTGTCACTCTCGCCGGGCGGCTGTCAGGCGCGTACCCTCGCATCATGAAGCGCCTGTACCTGGACGAATCCGGCAGCCACAACCTCGCGCGACACGACCCCGACCACCCGGTCTTCGTGTTGGGTGGCGTGATCATTGAGGACGGCGCAGAAGCCGAGATCCGGCGGCTCGTCGATGACTTCAAGCGCCGCCTCTTCGGCACGACCGATCTCGTGCTGCACACCGCGGACATCACCCGCAACCGCAATGGATTCGAGGGTCTCCGCGACCCCGCTGCCCGTGCGCAGTTCTACACGGAGACGAACCGTCTGATGGCCGGCCTCGACTTCTCGGTCGTTGCGTGCGCGATCCTCAAGGAGGAGCACCTCGCGCGCCACGGCCCGCTGGCGATCGACCCCTATATGCTGAGCCTCGGCGTGCTGGTGGAGCGCTTCTGCTTCACGATCGCGAGAGACGAGCCGCCCGGCGCCATCGTGGTGGAGCGCCGCGGAAGACAGCTGGATCGCGAACTGATCGTGGCCTGGCAGTCGTTACGCCTCAACGGCACCCGCTACGTGAGCCCAAGGACGATCACGCGCCGCATCGCCTCCCTCGAGACGCGCGGCAAGTGCGCGGAGGACGCGGGCCTCCAGCTGGCCGATCTCGTCGTGAGCCCGATCGCACGAGCGGTCATTGGACGAGACACGAGAGACGACTACGCCATTATCAGGGCCAAGATGCGGCGGGGCCCGGCGGGACGTGTAGACGGCGCCGGACTGGTAGTGCTGCCCAAGCGAGGAGGCCGGGGTCCGCTACGCAGCTCCCGGCCTCAGCAGTCAGTGTGAACGAGAACGACCGCCGAGTCAACAGGCGCCTCGTACGCATCGAGGTCCATGCCCGCGACCGCGTCGCGGATCGCGTTGCACGCCTCGGTGATGTCTCGCAGGTAGGCGCGCGCATCACGCGGCATAGAGCATCCGCTTCGTGCGTTCGATGTCGCGGGCGATGTAGGGGTTCTTGACGGCGCCTGCCATGACGAGGTCGATGCGGCCGCCCAGGAGAGCCCTGAGCTCGTCGAGCATGCCGAAATACGCATCCACGCGCGCATACGGCTGCATGGGCGCGAGCTCCACGAGCAGGTCGATGTCGCTCTCGCCTTCGTGATAATCGTCCCGAACCGCCGACCCGAAGGCGTAGAGCCGCGCCACGCCGTGACGCGCGCAGATCGCGGCGATCTGGTCGAGATGGTCGGCCAGGGCCTTGGTCATTTGAGTCGTCGCCATGAGGTCCGTGGTAGCCGCCCAACCAGCGGCACGCCAGCGAGGAGGGCATCCCTGGAGACAACTGGGCGGAGCCCGGCTGATGCCCGGCCGAGTCGGCGAGCTCTACGCCGGCGGGTCCAGAAAGGCGAAGACGGCCTCCAGCACGTGCTCGAAGACGGGCCAGTACGCCTCTCCGCGGGCGTCGCGACCGTCCGGCACGGCGATGCCGCCGGCGGCCAGCGCCGGCCCGATCTCAGCCATGAGCAAGCGCGCCTCGCTGGCCCGCAGGTAGGGGCTGCGTCCGCTTGCGGCGTCCTCGTCGAACCACGCCGTGATCCGCCAGACCGCAGGCAGCAGCCCCACCCAGTCCACGGCGCGCGGAAGCTCGTCGGCAGCCACCTGGAGAAGCCCACTCCATCTGGCCACGTCGATCGAGAAACGGTGCTCGTTTCCCCGCGAGAGCCGGCCGACCACGCCCGCCGAGGCCAGCGCTCCCAGGGCGTCCGCGACGTTGCGCTTGCCGAACCCGGCGGCATGGGCGACCTCGGCGACCGACGACGCGGGGCGGTCCGTCGTGAGGAGGTAGCGCACCGCCTCCGCCCGCGCCCCGACCCCGAAGAGCAGGCGGAGCCTGAAGGCGAACGCCACGGGGCGCAGGACGTCCGTGGCCGCAGACTTCCCCGACGGCTCGGTCTTCTGCCATAGCAGCCCGAACGCTGCGAAAGCCGGGTCCGGCTCGCGGAACGAGAGGTCCGCCAGAGGGATGAGCTCACCGAGAGGCGCCGGTCGCGGGATGCCGCGCGCCCAGAGCTGCAGGGCGGGCTCGTGCATGCCGGCCCAGGCGAGAGCGGCATCCACGCGTCGCCGGCTCTCTTCGTCGCAAGCCAGGTTGCGCAGGCGCTTCGCGCTCACGAGGCGACCGTTGCGACGCAGCCAGTCGAGCGTCTCGCCGAACAGGCGAGGGTCGGCGCCGGCGGCGCGCAACCCGAGCAGCAGAAGAGCCTCGGGGTCGATCGCCCAGTGGTCGCGCCGCCTCGAGACGCCGGCCATGCCAAGCTGCGTCCATTGGTCCCAGAGGAAGGTGGTGACCTCCTCTGCGACCCAGTCTTTAGACCAGCCCGGCATCGTCCACCCCCAGCCGTTCCAACGCCCCGGCGAGCACGCCGCGGAACCCCGGCGAAGGATCCTGTGTGCGCGTCCACGCAGCGGCGGCCAGCAGCTCCTCGCGTGTGGGATGGAGGGCTCTGAGGTCCGCTTCATGGCGTCCGCCGCCGAGGTCGGCGAAGGCGAACAGCTTGAAGTGGATCTGGTCGAACCGCGAGGCGAAATGGGCGGTCAACGCGCCGTAGCTGCGGGCGGTCAGCCGCTCGACGAAACCATCCGGGAGCCCCCACTGCAGCATGGCCGTCGGACCGGGATTGAGCCAGTCGTCGGGCAGTCCGAAGTCGACCGCCACCCGATGCGCGGCATGGGCGAGCGGCGCCGGCAGCGGGTCGGCTGATCGCAGGCCCTGGTCGAGGATCGCGACGACGTCCACGTCGGCAGTCGGACGCACGACGAGGCCGAGCACTTGCAGCGCGGCTCCGCCGATGACGACGATCTCAAACGGGGCGCCTGCGACCTCCAGAAGCTCGCCCAGCGCCGAGAGGGCATCGTCGATCCGGGATGGTTCCATTGAAAGACGTGGAGTCATGAACGAGAGTTTACACTGCGCGATACGCGCATTGCAAATACGCGTATCGCGCAGGCAGATGGTCAAACTGACGCGCGGCGACGGGAGAAGCGAAGCGCGCTCCGAGGATCTTCCACGTGATCGCCTCAGGGCCGTCGAGCGGCGAACCGTCGAGCTGCCCACGGTCAAGGACGGTGCCCTTGCCGGTGTCGGTCAAAGCAGTCATCTGTCCTTCTGAAACGGACAGATAGTGCCGATTCTGTCCGTCCATAACGGTCAACCCGATGCTCGCCGGCGGCTTGCCTATCTTCTTCTCGACGAGATCCAGATGATCCCCGAGTGGCCGCGCTCCGTGCGGCGCTTGCTCGACACCGAGCAGATGGAAATCATGGTGAGCGGGTCGTCAGCCAAGCTGCTTCACGCCAAAGTGGCCGACGCCCCCTACAGCCGCCCTTCGACCTGCTCGGGATGCCGGCGCACCCAGCCGAGCAGCGCATCCAAGATCTCGCCGATGTCGCCGGCATGCTGCGTGCAGATCTCGAAGAGCTCCTCGTCCGTGACTTCGTCGTAGAAGTGGACCAGCCGGTTGCGGTAGCCCGCCAGGCGCACGAGAAGCGCGCCTTGCGACTCGTCGAGCACCTGCGCCCGAGCCAGCCCGATCGCGACTCCCTTGTACTCGGCCGGCCCCCGCCCGAAGCCTTTGGCGAGGATGTGGCGGCCGAGATCGAGCAGCGCCTCGAGCGCGCGGCGCAAGTACGACTCGGCGGAGGCGGCGTTGCGGGGGTCGGCCTCGAAGGCGGCCGGGTCGGAAAGCGGCAGGCCCTGGATGCCGGCCAGCATGGCTCGCACCTGCGCCGCCTTCTGCACGACCGTGACGGCCCTCACCTTGCCCGGCGTCACGGCACGGTCTCGAGAAGGTCGCGGAACTGCTCGCTGTAGAACGGCGCGAGGTCGCCCGCGCGCCGGAGGTAGTAGAGCTGGCTCTCGGCCTCGTCGTCGGGATCGGCGCACGCCAGGAGCTCGCCGCGCACGACCTCGGCGGCGAGCAGCGCGTTGGCCTCCGACAGCACCACGAGATCGACCCGTGCGACGGCGAACAGATCCTCGAGCTCGAGGGCGAGCAGCACACGTTGCTCGGCCGAGGGCCGCGTGTGACGGAGCGGCTGCACGCCGATGTCAACGTCCGAGTGGGGGTGGCCGGTCGGCGGCGCGGGGGCGCCGGCCGCGCGCGCGGCAATCTCCGTGGCGCGGCTGCCGAACACGTACACCGCAGTCAACCGGTAGCGCCGGAGCATGTCGCGCAACGTGGTGTGGAGCGTCATGTCCATGCTCGCATTATGGCACGTCGAACCGGGAGGAGGGATGCACCCTTGACAGCTGAGTGGGCTCATGGCAGCGGACTGGGCGGTGCGCTCCGGGTCAGGTTCATCTGCAGTAGACGAGCGAGCACATCCTCGGCGTCGAGCGGGAACGGCCAGCCATAGGCTGCGTGCACGGCCCGATCCAAGCGCTCGTGCGCCTGGGTGAGCCACGTGGGGCGCGAGTTGTAGAGGTTGGTCAAAGTGCGTTTCCCCAGCTCGCCGGGCGACGCCCCGGGCGGGTCCAGCCAGCCCACCCGCAGGTCGTTGAACTGTCGGGCCGCCGTCTCGATTTCGTCAACCGACTCGGCCGTCGGCCCGGCAGGGAACGGAAATGTCTCGAACGTCGTGGTCGGAGTATAGCGGGGTCGGGTCTCCAGTTGCGTGCCGAGCTGAAGCGCCCACAGCTCGTGCGGCGTTGACTGAAGGACGCCGAAGAAGTAGTCGTCGTCGCGCGCGAACGCGATGACCTGGTGGTCGGGCACCGTCCCCTTTGGAAGCCAGACGAAGAGCCGATGCTTCGTGACGTTCGGCGTGCCGAGATACCGACCAAGCCCCGACAGTGCCATGCGCATCTCGGTCCTCGGCTCCACGTGGAGCCACCAACGTTCGGCATAGGAGGCCCGCCGGTTGCCGATCCTCGTGGGCATCACATGCTCTCTGACGTACTCAAACGGGCCTTCGTAGAGCGCCGCCTCTTCGATAGCCATGGTCGTGCCGAAGTCGATGATCCACATGTCTCGGGGCCGCCGCGTCAGGTCGAGCCCGTTGACCCACGGGCGCACCACGTCGCGATTGCTGCGCCCATCCGGGTTCGGGATCACGAGCAAGGTTTCGGCCACCTCCGCCGAGATGTCGAACGGCCCGCCTTTGGTGTCGCCCATGAAGGCGATGCCCCTGTTCTCCGGGAGTCGCCACACGCCGGTCAAGTCGATGCCGCTCGTCAGGTCCGCATTGATCGCGGACACAGGCTGACCATCCAGGTGGCGCTCCTGTTCCGAACCGTCGTCAAAGCCCACGAACGACACGTGCACCGCGGCGCCCTCAAGGATCCAGGGCTCGTCGGCCCACGCCAGGAAGATGTCGCCGCTCGCCTTCATCCGCTCGAGCACGCGACGATTGGCGCCGCCACGGATCCCCTGCGTCGCGAGGAGCCCGGCGCGGCTCACGGTCCCCGCCTCCACCATCGCGCGCGCCTTCTCGTGCCAGTAACAGACGAGATCGGCCTCGCGCGGGACGCGACCGTCGTACACCTTGAACAGCGCCTCGACGTACTCGTCGCCGAGGTTGGCGCGCATCAGCTTGCCGCCGATGAACGGAGGGTTGCCGACGATGACGGTCGCGCTCGGCCAGGCGGGCTCGCGCGGGTGTTCGGGGTCGCTGAGATCGAGCACGGCGTCGCGCTGCTCGATGGTGTCCAGCGGCTTGAGGATCGGGTCGCGCACGTAGGCGAAGCCATTGGCGATCATCCACTGGATCTCGCCGATCCAGATGACCACGCGAGCGAGCTCCGCCGCGTAAGAGCTCAGCTCGATGCCCAGCACGGCCTGCGGGCCGACCTCGGGGAACTGCATCGGCATGTTCAGCGTCGGCGACGCCCACAGGATCGCTTCGCGCTCCAGGTCCTTCAGCGCCTGCAGGGCGAGGTAGAGGAAGTTGCCGGAGCCGCAGGCGGGGTCGAGAACGCGGACCGCGCGCAGGCGCTCCAGGAAGGCATTGAAGACGGCCACGGGATTCTTGTCCGCCGGCGTGCGCGCGGTGATCGTCTTCCCTTCGGCGACGAGCGCTTCGACCCGCGCCTTCGTCGCCTCGAGGTCGCGGCGCAGGGGCGTCAGCAGCACCGGCTCGATGAGCCTCATGATCGACTCGCGATCGGTGTAGTGCGCCCCGAGCTGCGTGCGCTTGCCGGGGTCGAGCCCGCGCTCGAAGAGGGTGCCGAAGATGGCCGGCTCGACCTGCGACCAGTCCAGCCGGGACGCCTTGTCGATCGTCGAGATCTCGCCGGCTGTCAGCGGCAGCACGGCGGCGCCATCGAAGAGCCCGCCGTTGAACCAGGCGATCGGCTCGGCGCCGAACAGGCCGCCCTTGCCCGACATCTTCGCAAACAGCTCGCTGAGGCCGTCGGTGAACACCGACGGGTCGTTCGGTGCAGCCGCGGCGAGACGTCGAAGAAGCCCGGCCGGCAGAAGTCCGGCGTCCTCGGCGAACATGCAGAACAGCAGCTTGTTGAGGAAGTGGGCCACCTTCTGCGCCTCGTGCCCGCGCTCCCTGAGACGTTCGGCGAGGGAGGCAAACTGCTGGGCTGCCTCGGCGGTCAGTTCATCTCGTGTCTTCCCGGGTCTCAACTCATCCGGATGCTGCATGACGGCGCGCAGCAGCCGCAAGGGTTCCGAAGGGTCGGAGAGTAGACATTCGAGGTCGAAGGAGTAGACGATCGCCGGGGTGTTCGTGAAGTTGGTGTGGACCTCGAAGCGGTCGAGGTCGCAGACCACAAGCAGGGGCGGGTTCTCGAGCGCTTCCCGGTACTGCAGGAGCTGCTGATAGGCGGCCTTGAGGTTCTTGTGCTTGCCCTTGTACTCCCAGGCGAAGTGCCCGCGCTTCCACACGTCGGCGAAACCGTCGCCGCCGGCGGTCTTCTCCGCGCCCTTCTCGAAGGCGTACTCGTCACCGGTGGGGTCAGCCTCGTTCGGCGTCGGCACGCCCAGCATGCGGCAGAGATCGATGAAGTGCTCCTGCGAGGCGGCGCGCTCGGTGCGGGTGTTGCCGTCCCACTTCTTCGCGAGCTCGGCGGGTGTGGGTCGAGGGCTCACGGCCTCAGCGCTGCCCCGAGACCGCGGCGCGCACGAGCCAAGCTTTCATGGGACCCCTCCCGTCCGGCGGACTGACGCAGAGACTGCGGACCACGATCGTTCACCACCACGGATGCTACACCACTGGTCGGACGCGCCGGAGGTCGCGCTGCGCGTTCAGCTACTCCGGCGTGTCGCCGAACAGCCGCGCCAGCAGGCGCAGCGCCATCTTGGGGCTCAGCGCTCGGCGCTCGCGCGGTGGTCATGAAGCGCCTGTTTGGTGTGGTTCTCGGCAAGACCGGATTCCGAGATCCGGCGGGTCCCGCGCGGCGAGCCCGTTTGCGCCCGCCCTCCGTTGTGAGGCAACAGGAGCTCTGACTGGACCCACGGCCCGCAACGGTTGTGAGCGCGTCGGTCGGCGAGTATGGTCCAGCCGCGGAGACGGCCCTGACGGGGAGCATCATGAGCGACGCCAAGTCCCAACATCCCCTGCAGATCTGGATCGTTCCGTCGCCTCGCGAGGAGCTGCCTCTCGCGGTCCACTCCAACCACGTGATGACCAGCAACACCGAGACTGAAGTCATGCTCGATCTTGCTCAGGTCAACCCTCCACTCGTTGAGGCGGAAGTAGCCGACCTTGGGGAGACCCTGTGCTACCGTTCCGCCCCGTGGCTCGCATCGCGATCCCTCATGTGCCGCTGAAGCCGTTGATCAGGGCGCTTGAGGAGAGAAGGCGCTCTATGAACGAGCAAGACGCCGTTGCGCAGTCACAGGATGCCCCCGAATGGCGCCCGCGAGTGCAACTGCAGCGTGACTCAGCGCTGATAGGCCGACCATGGACGATGTGATCCCGTCGCGATCATCGACCGGAGGTCTGACTGCGGTTTCCTCGTCGGTCGATCGCCGAAGCCTTGTGTCGGAAGGCCGTCGTTCCACGTTCGCCGGGGACCTACGTGTCGACCTTCGTTTCGAAGACGGTCTGTGGTGCTACGAATGTTCAGAGCTTCACCTCGCCGGGTGCGCCGATTCGTATGAGGCGGCATTCGAGCGGCTCGCCCTCGAGCTCGCCTTCTTGTGGGACGACATCGCCGCCGAGACCGATGACGAGCTCCACCCGAGCGGCCTACGATTGAAGAGGTCGCTCAGGGGTCTCGTCGCGTCTGTGGACTGACGCACCTCTTCGCACGTGGAGGTCAAGGCGAGGAAGGTCGCGGCGAGCCCCGGGAAGAAGGGCTTGGTCGAGCTCGAACGAGGCTCTCACCGGCACTACCGCCTTATCCCAGACCCGCCGCGCCTCCCACGTCCAGTCCTCGACCACGTAGCCCGGCTACCGCAGCTCGGCTTCGCCGGCCTCGGGGAAGCGCTGCCGCAGGCCGGCGCGGAAGAGCTCGCGCGACAGCTTGGTGTGCGCGAAGGCCTTGAGAAGGCGCTGCTCCGGCGTCAGCCGGCGGAGCGCCTCAAGGTAGAGCCGGTGGTTCGGCCGCGGCTTGGGGGCAAGGGGGCACGGGTAGCACCGTGCGAGGCTGCGGCCGCTGCCGTGCGCCGAAGCGCCGTGGCGCGACCGCGCAGCGCGGGCGTGGACGGCGTACCATGACTGCAGACGTTGGTCGGACTCGGCCCGGAGGAGGTTGTGGCGTGGACGACATGGCGATGGAGATGACACCGGACGCAGGCGCCGGAACCTCCACGGCGCATGCGGCGGCCGCGACGCTGGCGCAGGCAGCGGCGGTCGTGGGCGCCCCGGACTTCGTGCTGCCCTGGCTCGACCGGCTCTACGACGAGGAAGACGCCCGACTCGTCCTGGCGTCGGCGGCTCCCGTGAGCGAGGACGCGGGGGGCGGGCCCGGCGAAGCCTCGGTCCGCCTCAGTGACGAGCCTCACGACACGCTGGAGCGCGCCGTGCGCCGCGCCGTGTTGGACCGCGACGAGGCCGGCGCGCACGCGCCTGCCTCCTTCGCCGACCGTCTCGACATCTGGGCGATGTTCGAGGGCTGGCGAGACGTCCCCGACGACGTCCGTCGGCGCCTCGCGGACTGGGCGACCGACGATCACGCCGCCTCGGTCCGCGACGACCTCGAAGCGTTGAAGTCCGGCGAACCCGGCGACTCCCGGCAGATCGACTACACGTATCTGCTGCTGCCCGAGGCGGAGGCCGTGATCGCCGCCGAGGAGCACGTGTACTTGTGGCCCTGTGACTGCCGCGCGATCGTCGGGACCTGCGACAAGCCGGTCGATGCCTGCCTGCGCTTCGACAACGATCGCGGCCTTGGCCTGGAGATCTCGAAGGAGCGCGGCGTCGAGATCCTGCGGATGGCCGACGTCGCCGGCCTCACGCACACCGACTACCTCGGGCGCAGCGCCGGCGACACGCATGCCATCTGCAACTGCTGCACCGACTGCTGCTTTCCGCACCGGGCAGCGGCGCTGCTGGACGCCGAAAGCGTGTGGCCGCGCCGCCGGCACCTTGCGGTCATCGACCGGGGGGAGTGCACGGGCTGCGGAACCTGCGCCGAGCGCTGCCCGTTCGCCGCCATCACGATGAACGCCGACGACGAGCCGCTGGTCGAGGCCGCCGCGTGCCGCGGCTGCGGCCTGTGCTCCACCGGCTGCCCCGGCGCGGCCATCGCCATGCGGCCTCTCGCCGCTCCGGCCTGAGCCGCCCGGGGCGGGGCGGGGAGGCGCGCTTCAGCCGGCCCGCGCCTGCCCGCGGATCGCCGCCAGAGCGGCCGTCACCTCCAGCCGCACGGCCCACTCGTCGAGATACCCCTCGTCCAACGACCCGGCCTGCAGCTCGTAGACCCGCAGGGCGTCATTGAGCTGCTTCTCGCTGCCTCCAGCCAGGGCCGACCAGCGGAGCTTCATGAGGATGGTGTCCTCCGGCGTCGAGACGCTGAGCGGGAGTCCGAGAGCCTCGACCAGCAGACGGCGCGCGAAGCGTTCGCGATCGAACGGATCCTCGGTCAGCAGCCAGAAGTCGGCTTTGTCCCCAGATGAGGAGTCGATGAGATTGAACACGGTGCGGCGGCGCGTAGCATCGCTGACGGCGTGTTCGTCGAGGTAGACCTCCGGGGCGGACAGCGCCTCCGTCACGCGCGCGACATCGCCCGCCGTGATGTCGATGACGAGGTCGATGTCGTGGGTCGCCCGCGGCTCGCCCTGGAGACTCGAGACCAGCGACCCCGTGAGCATGTACGGGATGCCGGCGCCGTCCAGAGCCTCGACGATGCGCCTCAGGAGGGCCTGTTGTGACATCTCTCCATCCGCTCCAGATAGATGCGCTGCAGCTCGGCCTCGTCGGCCTCGGGAAAGCGCTGTCGTAGACCGGCGCGGAAGAGCTCGCGCGACAGCTCGGTGAGCTCGAAGGCCTTGAGGAGGCGCTGCTCCGGCGTCAGCCGGCGGAGCGCCTCAAGGTAGAGTTGGTGGTTCGGCCGCGGCTTGGGGTCCACTGGGCAAGGATAGCACCGCGCAGGGCTGCGGCCGCTGCCCCGCGCCAGAAGCGCGGCCGAGCCCTTACAGCCCGGCGATCACCGCGTCGATGCGCGCGACCATGTCGGCCGGCAGCGCCGGCGCCTCGTGTGTCGCCAGAAGCTCGACGGCCTTCTGCCGCGCCTTCTGCGTGAGGTCCAGGCCCCCGTTCTCGAGCCAGCGCTCGTGGCTCATGTGGTTGAGCAGCGCCGGCCGCCACTGGCTGTCGCGCAGGTGCCGCGACGTGTGCTTCTGACCGAGAAAGTCGCCGCCCGGGCCGACCTTGACCAGCACGTCCACGGCCAAGGTCTCGGGTGACACTTCGATAGCGGCCAGCAGGCGGCGATTGCGGGCGATGAACTCGGCGACCATCACGAGCTCTTCGAGCGAACCAGTGAGCCCGAAGTCGAGGTAGCCGCAGTCGTGGTTAAGGTTGGAGCCGAGCTGCATCGAGAGCTTGGTGATCTCGTCCGCCTCCATGCCCGCCTGGGCGTCGATCACCTGGGCGTCGGTGTGGCCGCTGAAGCCCCAGTTGGGCAGGTCGAGCCACTTGGCCATCTCGACCTCGCAAGCGTAGGCGCGCACGAACTCCGGCGAGTTGTACATGGACTGCGCCGTGGCCATGTCGAGGACGTTGGGGCCCTGGCCGATGACGAAGGGCGCGCCCGGGGCGCGCAGCTGGTGCATCACCAGACCGAAGAGCGCCTCGGCGATGCCGAGTGTGACCTGACCGGCGGTGGTGATGGGCGCGGTGCCGCCGGCGATGGGCGAGGGGCAGTACGTCGATGGGATGCCGCGGTCGGCGCAGAAGAGCAGCTTATCGACGGTCTCGAAGGGGTGCTTGAGCGGGCTGACGGGCTGGTTGTACATGACGAAGTACGGCTTCGCGCGAAGCTCCTCGGCGCCGCCACGCACCTCGCAGGCCATGCGCCACATCGGCGCGACGGTGTCGACGCCGCCGGCCGTCATCACCAGCGGCTTCGTGGTGGCCTTGATCATGGCGTTGAACTGCTTCGGATACGCCTCCTGCGCCTCCATGCCGTCCGGGTAGGCGCCCGACATGACGAAGTCGATGTCGGGCAGCGCGTCGCAGAGGCGCGCCGCCACGGTGACGTCGTCCAGCGTGGCCAGGCGGCGCTCCCCGGTCTCGAGATCGAACAGGTGCATGAGGTCGGAGCCGTTGCCGTAGTACGAGTTGCGGCCGCCCAGCTCCATCGCGGGCTCACCGGCGCGGTCGTAGACCATGAAGCTCGACGGCGCCGTCTCGCGCGCCTTCGTCACCAGCTCCGCCGGCACGTGCACGAGGCCGGCGTCGTCGCGCTTGCACCCGCCGGCAAGCATGACGGCCTCGCCCTCCTCGTGAAGGACGACCATGCCGATGTCGGCGAGGATGCCGAGAGCGGTGTCGTAGATCTGCTGCTTCTGCGGCTCAGTCAGAAAACTCGGCCGGCCGACGCCGATCTGCTTGCTCACGTCTGTCATCGTGTCTCCTGACTCGCAGGGCGCGCGGGTGCGCCGATAGGCTCAGCGGTAATGGCTGAACATTACCTTGTCCTGCTCGTCAATGCACGCCTAGTTCGTCCTCTGCCTCACGGATTATCGACTTAAGTTTCGCCGCTACCTCGTCGGGCAGCGGCGTGGGCACGTGCGTCTCGAGGATCCTGCGGGCTTCCACGAGGGCGCGGTCGTAGAGGCTCGTCGACCCGGATGCGGCCCAGTCCTCCCGGACCCTCCGGTCGATGAGCATCGACCTCGACTGCCCGCGCATGCCCTTGTAGGTGTCGTCGTGCGAGAGGAAGTCGCTGAACGGACCCACCTCGGCGATGACGTCCACCGAGAGCGTCTCGTCGGTGACCGGGATCCCCGGCACGCAGAACTTGACCATGCGCGCCAGCTCGGCGTCCATGACGAGCTGCGCGTAGTCGATGGTGACGCCCGATTCCAACATCCCCAGCCCGTAGATCAGGTTGGCCCCTGCCAACGCCGGCAAGAGGCTGGTGAGTGTCTTCTCGTGACCGGATTGGGCGTCCGCCACTTTGGAATCGCCCTACGCACCGGCCACCCAACTGGGCAGCAGGTAGAAGCGCGCCAGGCAGGCGACGCCGGCGCCGATCATGGCGCACTCGGGGCTGCCCACCGAGGCGCTGGCGAAGCGCAGGTCCATGGCGGTCGTCGACGACCCGTAGATCACGGGCGCGCCCTTCACCGTGAGCTGCGCCAACGTGATGCCGGCCAGCACCTCAGCGTTGTGCGAGACGAGCGTGCCGGCGAGGCTGACCGGCGAGGAGCCTCCGGCCATCGCCATCGAGAGCACGTTGACCGGCACGCCGCCGCGCACGCCCTCGATGATGATGCGGCAGGCGTCGGCGACCAGCTTGAGCGGGCTCACGGGGCACGTGAGGAACGAGACGATCGGCCGCTTGCGAAGCTGGTCGTGCCCGCCGACGATGGCCGCCGCCATGTCGATCATCTTGCGCGCGCAGAAGCCCGAGAGCGGGCCGATGGTGGCGTGCTTGGTCGTGTTGCTGAGGATCGCCTCGGCGTTGTGCAGAGCGGCGGTGTCGGGGGGCACGTCGTGCGCCCCGAGCGGCCGCTCGACGACGTCGATCTCGGGGAGCGCGTCGATGATCCTCGTGCAGTCGGCGACGTCCTGCTTGAGCGACTCGTGCAGCTCGCCGGTGTACGGATCGACCACCTGGATGCCCTCGCCGAAGTTGGTGAAGCCGACGCGGCCGTCTTCGAGCACCACGTCGTGGGCCGGGTCACGGCCGTACATCACGACCTTGGGCGGGGCGGAGCGGATGGCGTCCTCGACGATGTGCGCCGGCAGGCGCACTACCCGGCGTTTGTGATCGATGTCCGCCCCGGCGTCCGCGAAGATCTGCAGCGCCTCGTCGTCCTCGACGAATACGCCTGTCTCCGACAGCACCTCGAGCGTCGCCAGATGGATCTCGCGAAGCTCGTCGTCGGTGAACACCTCGAGCCTGAAGCCGCCGCTCTTGCGCGCCCCAGCGCGCGGGTTGCGTCTCATCCGCCGCCTCCGCTCGCCGTCGTGCGCTCCTTGAACTTCTCGACGCTGTTGATCGGCACGTCCAGCACGCGGGCGATGTTGAACTTCGCCTCGATCTGGTTGGCCTGCCACGGCTGACTGATCGCGTAGCTGTGGACGCGACCGAAGCCGTGCTCGTTGCGCACGTCGGTCATGACCACCGGGTCCGAGAGATCGAAGGGCGTGACGCCGAGCTTGTCGGCGACGTACTGCTTGGCTTCCTTGAGGCGCATGCCCCGAGTCATCTGCATACGGGCAACCAGGTCTCCGCCTGCCCGAATACCGCCGATGCTCGCCGCCTGCGCGTGGGCGTTGTGCATTCCGTGAGGATCGCCCGAGCCCACCTACAAGCCGTCGACGTGCAGCAGCTCGACGAACGACTTGGCCGCCCGGCACACCGCGTCTGAGGGCAGGTGGACGAACATCGGCACGCCGCCGACGCCCATGCCGGCGTTGGGGTGGACCGGGATGGTGGCCACTTCCATGCACGGCTTGATCAGGGCGATGGCGCGGGCCATGTTCCAGGCGAGCGACTTGCCCGTGTTGATGTTGACGACGGGCCCGAACATGGTGGCGCCGGCCTTCTGCGCGAGCAGGAGCTGCTCGCGCGGCCAGAGGCCGGCCAGCCGCACGCCCTCCCACTCGAGCTGACCGTGCATGCCCAGCACGAACTCGCCGGCCATGCCGAGCTGCACGCCGAAGTCGGGGTACTTCTCGCGGATGATCCTGGTGGCCCGCAGGGCGGCCAGAAACTCCGGGTCGCCGGAGGCGCCGGTGGTGTCCCAGTCGATGGCGTCCGCGCCGGCCTCCCACTGCGAGTCGGCGAGATTGACCATGTCGACGACGGCCATCTCGACCGCCTGTTCCGCGGCGGCGCGCGCCTCGGGGATCCTGCCGAGCGGCAGGAGCTCGTTCCAGTTGTCGCAGGGGCCGTCGGGCTTGGAGTACAGGCCCAGGTTGGGCATGACGCCGTACTGCAGCGGCGCGATCGTGCAGAGCTGGGCGTCGTGCATGTACTGGGCCTCGTAGGCGAGGATCGTGCGCACGACCTTGAGCGAGTAGTCGCCGACGCACAGCTCCAGCAGGTCGGCGCCCATCCACTGCTCGTAGGTCTGCAGGTCCTGGATGCGCGTGGCGTGCGTCTTCATGCCGGTGCCATCGCAGCTGAGCACGATCTCGTCGCCCACGTCGACGCCGATGAAGCGCAGCGGCGACGCATAGATCTCGAGCAGATGGTCGATCTCGTCGTCGGTGAGCAGCGGCACCTTGGCACGCTTGGCCGCCACTTCCGACCCCGCCACGAGATCCGCTCTGATCTCGCTGCGCGTCAGGTACACGAAGGTGCCGTCGCCCATGCGGGTCGGCACCCGGGCTTCGTTGGTCACGCTGTTCCTCCCCGTCTCAGCAGTTGTCGATGAGTGAGCTAATCGACCGGTCAATTAGTAGCGTATCACGCATCGGGCGGCTGGGATACTGCGGCCGCCCCCTCTTCACCCAGCGGCGCCCTGCCGACGTTCTCGCCTTCCCACTCGAAGTTGGTCTTGTCGGTGCGCAGGATGTGCCAGGTCTCGGTGTAGGCGATGCCCGCGATCTCCTCGAGGTCCTCGTTGAGGAACTTGTACAGGCCCTCGTTGTCCGGCAGGTGCGCCTCGATCAGGATGTCGAAGGACCCGGTGGTATAGGCCACGTAGGCGACGCTTTCCATGGCCGCGAGCCGCGCCCCGACGCCCTTGGCGTAGCCGCGGTTCACGCGGATGCCCACCATGGCGTCGACGGGAAAGCCGATGGCCGCCGGGTTCACCCTGGCCATCGGGAAGATGGCGCCGTTCTTGATCATGCGGTCCACGCGGTTGCGCACCGTGGGCTCGGAGACGCCGATGGCGCGCGCGATGCTCGCGTACGAGCGGCGCGCGTTGGGGCGCAGCAGCCTCATGATGCGGCGGTCGAGCTCGTCCATCTCGATGGTCCCGAACGGCGCCTCACCCGCTCTGATCATGGCGCTGACCCTCCCTGCGTGATGCTCACCATGCACGGCGCAATCATTTCCGTTTCCTCAAGCAAATGCAAGTGTGCGCGTTGAGAAGCAAGCTGGTTTACCAGTTTTGCATCGCAAAGGGTCGACTTGCGCTTGACAGCGTCCGGGCAGGGTGGCATTGTGCCCCTCGGAAGGTTCCCTGGGCGTCGCTCAGGGCCGCCGCATGACTGCGGCAGAGCGAAGGGCCGCGGCCCGCGGAGGTGCGTGCGCGCATGAAAGCGACTACGACGTGGCTCACCGATCAGGAGAAGAGCCGCATCGCCGACCAGGCGATCGATCTGCTCGCGAGCACCGGCATGCGCTTCGCCGGCTCCAGGGTGCTGCCCCTGCTGGCCGCGCGCGGCGCCGAGGTCGACGCGGCCACCGGCATCGCGCGCCTGCCGCGCGAGCTCGTCGAGTGGGCCATCGCCCAGACCCCGCGCTCGTTCGTGATGGCCGGCGCCACGCCGGCGGACGACGTCGTGCTCGGCGAGGGCGAACCGTTCCATTTCGCGCCCAGCGGGTGCGTGGCCAAGACGCTGGACTTCCGCACCGGGGTGCGCCGGCCCAGCACCCTCGAAGACCTGCGAGAGTGCACCGCCCTCATGGACGAGCTGCCGCAGCTCGACCTCATGTGGACGCAGGTCAGCGCCACCGACGTGCCGCTCGAGCGGCGCGAGCTCGTGGAGTACTTCACGATGCTCACCGAGACGTCGAAGCACGTGACGTTCGTCGACTGTCCCAATGAGGTCGACGCGGTCGTCGGCATCTGCGACGTGCTGTCGGGTGATCCCGGGAGCTTCCGCGAGCGGCCACGCATCTCCACGGTCGTCACCGCGGCTTCGCCGCTTCAGGTCGACGGCGGCAAGCTCGACGTCCACGTCGCCCTCGCCGCTCACGGCGTGCCCATCGAGGTCTACTCGATGACGATCGCCGGCGCGACCTCGCCGGTGACCCTGGCCGGTACCGTCGTTCAGGGTCTGGCGGAGTTTCTCGGCGTCGCCACCGCCCTGCAGGTCGCGGCGCCGGGGGCGAAGCTGGTCTTCTGCTTCGGCTCGGGCGTCCTCGACATGCTGCGCACCACCTTCTCCATGGGCTGCGTCGAGAGCGCCCTCATGGGCGCCATGGCCACCGAGGTGGGCCACTACCTCGGCCTCCCCACGCTGAACCCCGGGCTCTCCACAGACAGCAAGCACCTCGGGCCGCAGAACGGCTACGAAAAGGCGCTCAAGGTCGCGACCGTGGCCGCCGCGAACCCCGACATCGTCTCGGGCTGGGGCCTGATCGACTCGCACAACACCATGTACCTGCCGCAATCTGTGGTGGACAACGAGATCGCCGCCATGGTGCGACGCCTCCAGGGCGAGGTCGAGATCTCCGCGGCCACGCTGGCCGCGGAGTCCATCGCCAGGGTCGGGCCCGGGGGCGGCTACCTCGGTGAGAAGGACACGGCGAGGCGCATCCGCGCCGGCGAGCACCTGCTGCCGACCATCTCGAACCGGCTCTCCTACGACAAATGGGCCGAGGAGGGCGCCACGGAGAACGATGTGGCCAACGCCGAGGTCGAGCGCATCCTCGCGGCGCGCGCCACCAAGGAGCCCTACCAGAGCGACGGGCAGATCGACGATCTGGCCGAGATCTGCAAGATCGACGCCGAGGGCGCGCGTCGCGCGCGTCGCGCGTGACACCGCGCGCGCCCCTCACCAACGAAGCGGAGGAAGCATGACCATGAGGATCGGCTACATCGGGCTCGGCGCCCTCGGCAGGCATCTCGCCGGCAGCTTGCTGCAGGCCGGCTTCCCGCTCACCGTGTACGACGTGGACGCGAGCTGCTCCGTCGACCTCGGCAGGGCGGGCGCCACCTGCGCCGGCTCCATCGCCGAGACGGCGCGCGCCTCCGACACCATCATCACCTGTCTGCCCTCGCCCGAGGCCGTGGCCTCCGTGGTCGCCGAGGAAGGCGGCGTCCTCGAGGCGCTCGCCCCCGGCGGCGCCTGGATCGACATGAGCACCAACGACTCTCACGAGCTGCAGCGCCTCGCGACGCTGGCCGCCGCGAAGGGCATCGAGACGCTCGAGGCGCCGGTCACGGGCGGCGTGCACCGCGCCGCCGCCGGCATGATCACCGTGCTCGTCGGCGGCAAGCCAGAGGTCTTCGAGAAGCACCGGCCGGCCTTCGACGCCATGGGCGGGCGCGTGTTCTACATCGGCGCGCTGGGCCAGGCCTCGGTGATCAAGGTGATCACCAACATGCTGGCCTTCATCCATCTGGTCGCCGACGGCGAGGCGCTCATGCTTGCCAAGAAGGGCGGGCTCGACCTGAAGCTGGCCTGGGACGTGATCAAGGCCAGCTCCGGCAACAGCTTCGTCCACGAGACCGAAGGCCAGCTCATCCTCAACGGCAGCTACAACATCAACTTCACCATGGACCTGGCCCGCAAGGACCTCTACTTCGCCCATCAGATGGGCCGCGAGTTCGGCGTGCCCCTGGAGCTCGCCGGGCTCACCGAGCAGATCTTCGCCCGCGCCCGGGCCGTCTACGGCGGCGGCGCGCAGTCGCCGATGGTCGTTAAGCTGCTCGAGGAGGCCGTGGGCACCGACCTGCGCGCCCCGGGCTTCCCCGCCGAGCTGGCGCCCGAGTGATGGCGGCCGACGCGATGGACATCAGGGATTTCGCCATGGACTTCTTCTCCCTCAAGGGCAGGAACGCCATCGTGACCGGCGGCAACACAGGGCTTGGCCAGGCCTTTGCCCTGGCGCTGGCCAAGGGCGGCGCCGACGTCTTCGTGCCCAGCATCGTGGACGACGATGGCTCCACCAGGCAGATGATCGAGGCCGAAGGCGTGCGCTACGAGTTCATGAAGACCGACATCACCACGGCGGGCGCCCCCGCGCGGATCGTCGCTGAGTGCATCGCGCGGTTCGGCGCCCTCGACATCCTCATCAACAGCGCGGGCATCTGCCCGCTCGCTTCTGTCCTCGACTTCGGCCGCCCCCAGTGGGACGCCACGGTCGCCGTCAACCTGACCGCCGCCTTCGAGATGAGCCACGAGGCGGCGAAGCTCATGATCCCCCAGCGCAGCGGCAAGATCGTCAACATCTGCTCGCTGTTCTCCTATCTCGGCGGCCAGTGGTCGTCGGCCTACGCCGCCACCAAGCACGGCCTGGCCGGCTTCACCAAGGCCTACTGCGACGAGCTCGCCCAGTACGGCGTCCAGGTGAACGGCATCGCCCCCGGCTACTACGCCACCGAGATCACCACCGCGACCCGTAGCGACCCGGAGAAGAACAAGCGCGTCCTCGACCACATCCCGGCGGACCGCTGGGGCGAGCCTCAGGATCTTATGGGCGCCGTGGTCTTCCTGGCCAGCCGGGCATCTGACTATGTCAACGGCCACGTCCTCGTGGTCGATGGCGGCTACCTTGTTCGCTAATGGAGCGGAAGGGCGCGGCGGCTCGATGGCGGACAAGTACATCATCGGTGTGGACGGCGGCACGCAGAGCTCCAAGGTCGTCGTCTACGACCTCTTGGGCAACGTCGTCTGCGAGGGCAAACGGACGCTGCTCCCCATGGAGCGCCCCAAGCCGAGGTACGCCGTGCACCCCGATGACGACCTCTGGGAGTCCATCGTCGCGGCGAGCCGCGAGGCGATGACGAAGTTCCCCGGCGACCCGGCGGACATCCTCGGCGTCGGCCTCTGCACGATCCGCTGCTGCAAGGCCTTCCTCAAGGCCGACGGCTCGCTGCTGGAGCCGGTCATGAGCTGGATGGACACGCGTGCCTACGAGCCGTGGATCCCGGACGACCCCGAGCTCGCCTACGCCACCACCTCGTCCGGCTACATGACCCACCGGTTCACCGGGCAGTTCCGCGATAGCGCCGCCAACAACATCATCCTGCAATGGCCGATCGACACGGACACGTGGCAGTGGGACCCCGAGCTGTTCGAGCAGTTCAACATGCGCCCGGAGCTGCTGGTGGAGCTGCAGATGCCGGGCGACATCGCCGGCTACGTGACCGCCGACGCGGCCGCGGCGACCGGCCTCCCGGAGGGCCTGCCGGTCGTCACCACCGCCAACGACAAGGCGGTCGAAGCGCTCGGCTCCGGCTCGCTCGACGAGCACACGGCTCTCGTCTCGCTGGGCACCTACATCGCCTCGATGGTGCACGGGCACGAGAACTGCAAGGCCCCTGCGGACTTCTGGACCAACTTCGCCTGCATCCCAAGCACCTACCTCTACGAGAGCGGCGGCGTACGACGCGGCATGTGGACCCTCACCTGGTTCCTCGACCTGCTGGGACCGGAGCTTGCCGCGGCGGCCGCGACACAGGAGATCTCGCGCGAGGACTACCTCGAGCGCGAGGCGGAACTGGTCCCCGCCGGCAGCGACGGCCTCATGACGGTCCTCGACTGGCTCGCCCCCACGGACAAGCCCTTCCGCAAGGGCGAGATCATCGGGTTCGACGTGCGGCACACCAGAGGTCACGTCTACCGCTCGATCCTCGAGGCCATCGCCCTGAGCATGAAGGAGAACGCGGACGCGATGTGCGCCGAGCTCGGTGTCGACCTGCGCGAGATCGTCGTCTCCGGCGGAGGCGCCACCAGCCCGCTCTTCATGCGCATCTTCGCCGACGTGTTCGGCGTGCCCGCGTCGCGCAACGTGGGCAGCAGCGGCGCCAGTCTTGGGTCTGCCATCTGTGCCTCTGTGGCCACGGGTGTCTACCCCGACTTCTCGACCGCGGCGGCGGCCATGAAGCGGGGCCGCGAGTCGTTCGCCCCCGACGCGGCGAATCACGACGTCTACCGGCGCCTGAACGTGAACGTCTACCGCACCATCCGCGACGCCACCGACCCCATCCTCGAGCAGTCGTTCTCCATCTTCCAATGACGACGAGACCGCCCATCGACACGCAAAGGAACGCGACATGCCACTGAGCAGAGAAGCCATCGTCGAGGGCCTCCAGCGCATCGTGGGGCCGGAGGCCGTGGTCACCGACGAGCGCGTCCTCATCGAGAGCAGCATCGACAACTTCCGCAAGCTGCAGAATATCTTCGACGTCCACACCATGCCGGTGCCGGCCGCCATCGTCATGGCGCGGAGCACGGCGAAGGTCGCGGAGATCCTGCGCTTCGCCGACGAGCACCGGGTCAACGTCATTCCTCGCACGGGGGCGACGGCGACCGAGGGCGGCCTCGAAAGCGCGGTCGCCGACTCGGTGATCATCGACGGCTCGGCGATGAACCAGATACTCAGCATCGACGCGTACAACATGCAGGCGACTGCACAGTGCGGCGTGCCGCTGCAGGTGCTCGAGGACCGCGTGCGGGAGCTCGGCCTCACCACCGGGCATTCCCCCCAGTCGAAGCCCGTCGCCCACATGGGCGGCCTCGTGGCCACCCGCAGCATCGGCCAGTTCTCGACGCTGTACGGCGGCATCGAAGACATGGTCGTCGGCCTCGAGGCCGTCTTCCCCGGCGGTCAGGTGACGCGCATCAAGAACGTCCCCCGCCGCGCGGCCGGCCCCGACATCCGTCACGTCGTCATCGGCAACGAGGGCGCGCTGTGCTTCATCACCGAGGTGACGGTGAAGCTCTTCCCGTACTTCCCCGAGAACAACGCCTTCCTCGGCTGGACGCTCAAAGACATGAAGACCGGCTTCGAGGCGCTGCGCGCCGTCATGGTGAGCGGCTTCAAGCCGTCTGTGGCGCGGGTCTACGACCCCGGCGACGCCGGCCTGCACTTCTCACACTTCGCCGCAGAGGACGACTGCGTGCTGCTCTTCATGGCCGAAGGGCCGGCAGGCATCGCCAAGGCGACCGCCGACGGCATCGCCGCCGTCGTCGCCGGCTTCCCGGATTGCACGCCGGTCGAGAGTGCCTACATCGAGACCTGGTTCAACGACCTTTGCTGGGGCCCCGACAAGATCACCGCCGAGGACGAGCGCATCCGGCAGACCCACAATGTGAACCGCACCACCGAGATCTCCGCCGACTGGAGCTCCATCAACGATATCTACCAGGCGGCCAAGGCCCGCATCATCGTCGAGATCCCGGACATCACGATGATGGGCGGTCACTCCTCCCACAGCTACATCAACGGCACCAACATGTACTTCAACTACTTCTTCAACGTCGTCGGCTGCGGGCCTGAGGAGGAGACCACCAAATACTACCTCCCGATCATCAGCATCATCTGCGAGGAGACGCTCCGGCGCGGCGGCTCGATCGTCCACCACCACGGGATGGGGAAGGCGCGTGCCCCCTGGGTCAAGGACGAGTACGGGTCCTCGTACTACATCCTCGAGACACTGAAGCACGCCTTCGACCCGAACGGCATCATGAACGTGGGGACGATCATCCCTCAGTGAGCAGCCTGCGGATCCTGGTCTCCTTCAAGGTCACTCCCGACTTCGAGGCGCTGCGGGAGAAGGATTGGCTCGCGGGAGCGGCGGACGGCAGCGTGGAGACCCGCTACGTCCGCCGCATCCTCAACTGTTTCGACGAGAGCGCCCTGGAGATGGCGCTGCGTTGGGAAGACGCAGCCGCCGAACGCGGAGAGACCGCGAGCCTCGGCGCGCTGTCCGTCGGCGGCAGGGAGACCGAGCCGTACCTGAAGACGCTTCTCGCGCTGGGCTACGAGCGGGTGGCCCGCGTGGAACCTGAGGCCGCTCTGGACTTCGCCCCCGCCGTCGTCGCGTCGCTCATTGCGGGCTACGTGCGGCAGGTGGATCGCAGCGACCTGCTGCTGCTCGGCTGCCGCAGCGGCCCCGGAGACAGCGGCACGGTCCCCTTCCTGGTCGCTGAGGCGCTGGGTTGGCCGTGCCTGACGCGGGTCCTCGAGGTCGAGCCGTTGACTGACGATCGGGTGCGCGTGGCGTGCATGGTCGACGACGGACTGCTGCGCGTCACGCTCCGCCTTCCCTGTGTGCTCGCCGTCGGCAATGCGGTCGTTTCGCAACTGCGAGTGCCGACGTTGACGGATCGACTCGCCCGAAAGAACGGGCGTATCCATGTCCTTTCGGGCGCGGAGCTGGGTGTCGACATCGCCGGGGAGCTGCGCCGCGAGCCTTGCGTCTTGGTGGAGCTCGAGGCGATCGACCGCGCTCGCCGCGGCATCGTCATCGGCGGGGCGACGCCGCGCGAAAAGGCGCGCGCCCTCTTTGACTCGCATCTCAAGAGCATGCTCGAGAAGCTATGAGATTCGCGGCGATCCTGGATGGTACGAGCGGCGACGCCGCTCGGCGCGCCCAGGCCCTCGCCGGCTTTCTGCGCGAGGGCCTGAGCGGCGATCTGGCCGGGGAGACGCTGGTCTTCTACCACCACGAGCGCGATAGGACGCGGCTGGTGGAGCTGGCGCCGACCCGCGCTGTCCGGCTGATCAAGACGACGGCGCGGCGACCGGATCGGCTGGCCGCGATCCTCACGGCGGTGACACAAGGCGAGGGAGTCCCGCTCTTTCTCTTTCCCGGAGGCGCCGCGGGAACGGAGCTGGCCACGCGTCTGGCCTGCCGCACCGACGGCGCCGTCTTGACGGATGCGCTGAGCGTCGAAGTGGGGCCGGAGCGCCTTCTGTGCCGCAAGAACGTCTACTCCGGTCACATGGTAGGACGTTTCGCGCTCACGGCGCGTCCGTGGTGCGTCACGATCGATGCCTCCTGGAACGACGAGCGCGCCCGCACGAGTCTCGAGCACGACGTTATGTCCGACAGCGACGAAACGGACGAGACGGACGCGACGCCGTTCGAGGACCTTGAGCTCGTCGACCCGCCGGCGACCGGGGATCTCGCGGAAAGCCGCTTCCTGGTGGTGGCGGGGTACGGGGCCGGGAGCCGCGAGAGGGTGGAGCGGATCGCGGCGGCGGCCGGGCGGATGGGAGCCGCCTTCGGCGTGACTCGCCCCGTCGCCATGAACGCCTGGGCGCCGATGGACCGGCTCATCGGCGTCTCGGGCACGCGCACCTCACCCAAGCTGTGCATCGTCGTGGGGGCCTCCGGAGCGCCGGCTTTCTACTGGGGCATCGAGAAAGCCGCGTTCATCGCGGCCATCGACCCGGACCAGCAGGCGCCGATCGTCAGGAACGCGGACGCGGCGGTCATCGACGACGGCCTGGCCGTCATCGAGGAACTGGCGCAGATCATCGCCGCGGAACGGGGCAACGTCTGACGGGACGTGCGTCGCTCGAGCTCAGGGCCGCGCCCACGCGGCCGCAGGCGGCCCGGTGGGCGCGCTACACCTCGATCGGGGCAGCGGGCTCAGTCGCGGTCTGCAGCGCGAGCAGCTCGTCCGGCGGGATATGGCACTGGTACGTGTGCCCGCCGGCAGCTTCCTGGAACGGTGGCACGTCGTTCACGCAGATGTCGCCGAGGATGCGGTGGCAGCGCGTGTGGAAACGGCAGCCCGAGGGCGGCTCGGAGAGGCTCGGCATGGTGCCGCGCAGTGGTATGCGCTGCTGCTGGCTGTCGAAATCGAGCTTCGGGATCGACGACAGCAGCGCCTCGGTGTAGGGATGGTGCGGCGGGTTGAAGACCTCTTCGGCGGAGCCCACCTCGATGAGCTCCGCGAGGTACATGACGCCGATGCGGTCGCTGATGTAGCGCACCACGGCGAGGTCGTGGCTGATGAACACGTACGACACCCGCTCGTTGGTCTGCAGCTCGACGAGCAGGTTGAGGATGCTCGCCTGCACCGAGACGTCGAGAGCGGAGGCGGGTTCGTCGCAGATGACAAGCGTGGGGTCGCCGGCGAAGGCGCGGGCGATGGCGATACGCTGCTTCTGGCCGCCGGAGAGGTCGGTGGGCCTCTGCAGCAGGAAGCGCGGCTCCACGCGCACGTCGGCGGAGAGCTTGTCGACCTTGGCGCGCACCGAGCCGCCGCCGGCGCCGAGCTTGCGCACCGCGCGCGTGAGGATGGCGCGCGTGCTCCAGGCTGGGTTGAGCGTCGAGTCGGGGTTCTGGAAGACCATCTGGATGGCGCGCAGCGCGTCCTGCGAGCGGCGCCCGGCGGTGGCCCTCAGCGTCATGCCCTCGAACGTGACTGAGCCTGAGTCCGGGGCGATCAGGCCGGTGACGCACTTGGCCAGCGTGGTCTTGCCGCTGCCCGACTCGCCGACGAGGCCGAAGGTCTCGCCGCGCTTGAGACTCAGCGAGACGTCGTGCACGGCGGTGAGCCTCTTGCGCCCGTCCTTGAAGGTGCGGCTCACGTCGCCGATCTCGAGCACGTCGCCCTCGGTCCCGCCTCTGGCCTCCAGGCTGGTGGCGAGCACGGGGGTCATGCGCGGCATCTCCGCGACATCGGCCGAGAAGTAGCAGCGCGCGTGGCGCGCCGCCTCGCCCACGGGGTTGGCATGGTGCGGCGAGTAGGCGGCAGGATCGGCCGGCATGGCCTCGGCCTCCGTCGCCCCCTTGGCTCCGGCGTCGCCGGGCCACGCGTACAGGTCGGGCTCGCGACGCGAGCACACCGGCTTCGCCATGGGGCAGCGCGCCGAGTAGACGCAGCCCTGAAGCGGCTCCCCGAGGGCGGGCAGCGTGCCGGGGATGGTCTGCAACGCCGCGTCGGTCTTGTTCATGCCGAAGCGGGGCACGCAGCGCATCAGGCCCATGGTGTAGGGGTGCCGCGGGTCGGTGAAGATGTCGCGGGCGGGGCCCTCTTCGACGAGGCGCCCCGCGTAGAGCACGCCGACGCGCTCGCAGAGGCGCCGCACGAGGCCGAGGTTGTGGGTGATCAGCAGGATGGCCGCGTTGATGCGCCCGCGCAACTCCTCGATGAGGTCGAGGATCTCGGCCTCCACCGTGGCGTCGAGGCCGGTGGTGGGCTCGTCGAGGACGAGCAGGTGCGGGTTGACGGCCAAGGCCATGGCGATGACCACGCGCTGCTGCTGGCCGCCGGAAAGCTCGAAGGGGTAGCGGCGCAGGGTGGCGTCGGGGTCGGGGAGCGCCACGCGCCGCAGGCTCTCGCGAGCGCGCTCGAGGGACTCGGCCTTGCCGAGGCCCTCGTGGTAGCGAAACACCTCGGCGACCTGGTCGCCGATACGCATCGCCGGGGACAGCGCCGTGGCGGGGTCCTGGTAGACCATGGCGATCTGCTCGCCGCGCCACTTGCGCACCGCCTCTTCGCTGAGCGTGCTGAGGTCCTGGCCATCGACGAGCACCCGGCCGGCGTCGACCGTGCCGTTGGCCGCCAGGTAGCGGAGGGCGGCCATGGCCAGCGTGGTCTTGCCGCAGCCCGACTCGCCGACAAGGCCGTAGGCCTCGCCACGCGCGATGCGCAGGGTCACGCCTTTGAGCACGGGCAGGTCGCGGCCGCGACGATGGAAGGTGACCTCGAGGTCGCGGACGTCCAGCGCGGCGGGCGCTGCGTCCGGAGAGTTGGCTGGTTGCTCCACGGCGCTCATTTCGAGAAGACCCTTGAGAGGCCGTCGGTGATGAGGTTGACGCCGACCACCAGAGTGGCGAGAGCGGCGGCGGGGAACAGCACCGTCCACGGGGCGATCTGCAGGAAGATCCGCTCGGTGGCGATGGTGAGGCCCCAGTCGGGTGACGGCGGCACGAGGCCGAAGCCGAGGAACGACAGCGTGGCCGCCGTGAACACGGCGTAGCCCAGGCGGATCGTGCCCTCGACGATGATCGGCTGCGTGATGTTGGGCAGGATCTCGCGGGCCATGACGAACGCCGAGCGCTCGCCGCGCAGGCGCGCCGCCATGACGTACTCGCGCTCGCGCTCGCCGATGACCGCCGCGCGGATGGTGCGGCTGACCACCGGCGTGAACAGCGCGCCGATGACGACGATGACGATGGCCACCGACTTGCCGAGCAGCGACAGAACAAGGATCGAGGTGATGATGATCGGCAGCGCGAGCAGCACGTCGACCAGCCTCATGATGATCTCGTCGGTGTAGCCGCGGTAGAAGCCGGAGACGAGGCCGATGATACCGCCCCACAGCAGGGCCAGGATCGTCGCCAGGGGCGCGATGACGAGCACGGTGCGGGCGCCGGCCATGGTGCGCGCAAGCACGTCGCGGCCCAGGTCGTCGGTGCCGAACCAGTGCGCCGCGCTGGGCGCCTGCAGGATGGCCATCGCATCGATGTCGGTGGGACTCTGCGTGAGGAACGTCGAGAAGAGAGCCATGAAGACCCAGAAGAGAACGATGACGAAGCCGGTCATGAAGGTCGGGCTGCGCAGCAGCGCCTTGACGAGATAGCGACGCTGCCGCCGCTGCTCCAGCATGGCGGCGGCGTTGGCCTGGATCTGCTGTTCGCCGGGGCCCGCGGCGGCGGCTTGCGGCGTGGCCATCGTCAGCCTCCCATGCGGATGCGCGGGTTGAGCAGCGCCACGACGATGTCGGCGATCAGGTTGGCGGCCATGTAGATCACGGCCACCATGAGCACGGACGCCTCGAGCATCACCACGTCGTGCGTCTGCGCGGCGTCGACCATGAGCTTGCCGATGCCGGGGTAGACGAACAGGGTCTCGATGACCACGAGGCCGCCGATGAGCCAGCCCACCTGGCTGCCGATCACCGTGACCGTGGGCACCATGGCGTTGCGCAGCACGTGGCCGAAGATGACGCGGCGGCGCGGCAGGCCCTTGAGCACGGCGGTGCGGATGTAGGGCATGGCCAGCACCTGCACGGTGCCGACCCTGGCCATGCGCGCGATGTAGCCGAGCTCGAGGAACATCAGCGGGATGGCGGGAAGGATGAGGTAGTAGAAGCGCTGGTAGAAGGGCGAGCCATCCGGCGGCATCGCCGTCACCGGGAGCCACTTGAGCCAGACCGCGAAGATGTACAGCAGGACGACGCCGGAGACGAACTCCGGGATCACGGTCATCGACAGCGTGGAGATGGTGATGCCTCGGTCGAGGACGCTGTCTCGTCGCAGGCCCGCGAACACGCCCAGCACGATGGACACCGGTACGATGATCAGCAAGGCGAAGCCGGCGAGCAGCAGTGAGTTTCCGAGCGCCTTCATGACCGTCGGGAAGACCGGCACCTTGAGAAGCAGTGAGTCTCCCCAGTCGCCGGTGACGAAGCCGCCTGCCCAGCGGGCGTAGCGCTCGTAGAGCGGCTTGTCGGCGCCGAGCTCCTTGTTGAGGATCTTGACCTGCTCGTCGGTGGCGTAGGGCCCCAGGATGGAGCGCCCCACGTCGCCGGGCAGCACCTCGGCGAGCGCGAATATGAGTATCGACACGAGAATCAGTGTCGGCACCATGAGGAGCAGCCGGCGGCCGATGAGGCGCAGCATCCCGGGGACCCTACGTCAGCCTATGATGGTGGTCGGCCAAACTCGCCTCACGCGGTCGCCATGAACGCCTGGCTGACGTCGCAGTAGAACGAGCCGGGACCCTGGACGCCGTACACGGTCTTCTTCTGCGTGCGCAGCTGGGTGATGAAGAACGGCACGAGGATCGGCGTGTCGTCCTGCTGGATCTGCGAGAGCTTGGTGCCGAGCGTCGTGCGCGTCGCCTCGTCGCTGGTCGCCATGTAACTGTTGAAGGTGGTGGCGAAGTCCTTGTTGTTCCAGTGGGACGAGCTCCATGCGCTGTCGGGCAGGAGCATGGCCTGCGCGAACACGCCGGGCGTGGGCCGGCTGCCCCACTCGACGATGACCATGGGGGCGCTGAGCCACGGCGTGTCCGTGTTGGGGCCGGACTGGGTGCCCGCGTAGATCGCGTCATAGCTGATCTGGTCGAGCTTGACGTTGATGCCGGCCGGCTCGCACTGCGCCTGGATGAGTTGCGCGAGCTGCGGGTTCTCGAGGTACTTGGCGACGGTCAGCGTGATGTCGAGGCCGCCAGCCTTGCCGCCGTCGGAGAGCAGCTGCTTGGCCTTCTCGTAGTCCTGGGCGCGCGGCGGCGGGGTCGGGCTGCCCGGATAGACGGTCGGCTCCCAGAAGGTGTCGTAGCCGAGGTTGCTGCGCCCGTCGTACAGCGCCTTGTTGATGGCTTCACGATCGAGGCACCAGGCGACCGCCTGGCGGAGGTTCGCGTCCTGCCACGGATCCTTGTTGACGTTGAACGCGACCTCGCGGATGCCGGTGCCTGGGTAGATGTCGACCCGCAGGTTGGGGTCGGCGAACAGCGCCTGCGAGCCCTGGAAGACCGTCTGCGGCTGGAGGTCGATGGCGCCGGACTGCAGCTGGAGGTTGGCGGCCGACTCGTCCTGCACCAGGACCCAGTCGATCTGGTCCATGTACGGCAGCTGGTTGCCCGCGGCGTCTTTGCCCCAGTAGGTGGGGTTCTTGACGGCGGTGCACTTCTGCTTGGCCACGTACTCCTTCATCGTCCAGGGGCCGGTGCCCACGGGGTTCTTGGCCCAGTCGCCCTTGTAGGTGCGCGGCAGCATGACGGTGTTGTACGAGGACGCGCTCACCATGAACGGGAAGTCGGCGAACGGCTTGTCGAGGTTGAACGTCACGGTGGCCGCGTCGGTCGCCACGGTGCCGCCCGGCGAAAGGATGCCGCCGAGGGCGGAGAGGGCGGCCGAGCCGCTCTTGGGATCGACGAGGCGGTCCATGGTGGCGACCACGTCGGCGGCCTCGAAGGGGGCGCCGTCGCTGAACACGACGCCCTGGCGCAGCTTGAAGGTCCAGACCGAAGCATCGGTGTTGGGCGACCAGCTTTCCGCGAGCTTGGGCTTCAGCCCATTCTTGTCGTCCAGGTCGATGAGGTACTCGCAGAACTGCGAGATGAGGACGATGCCGCCCTGGTCGTAGATGGTGACCGGGTCGAGGTCGGTGATCGACGGCGGGAGCACGGCCTTCAGCGTGCCGCCCATGACCGGCGCCGGCATGCCCGTGCCGCTCGGGGCCGGCGAAGCGGAGCCGCCGCCGCTGGTGCTGCCGCCGCAGGCGGCGAGCAGCGAGCCGGCGGCCGTGGCGGAGAAGCCGAAGACGGTTGCGCGGACCAGCAGCTGGCGCCGCGTCATGTGCCCCTTGTTGACCTGCTCGATGAGATGGTGCGCGTAGTCTCTGCGGTACTGATCGCTGGCCATGTTCGCTACTCCCCCTAGACTAGATCCTGCGAAACAACGTGGGCGGTCGCGGCGCCCCGCGCCGCCACACTGCCCCTAACCACGTTTTTGGCACCATACAACCTCTCCTGCAAGATAGCAAGAGAGATTGACCGGTTAATTAGCACGCGCGCTGAGCGGCACTGCCGAATCGTTCTGTGAAGCATCCGTGGAGGAGCACAAAATGTGGCCAACGTGCGGCTCCGCTGATATATGTGCGGCACAGAAAGGCGCCGACCAAGCCTTCGTCCATCCTTGCCCGGAAAGCTGGTATGTACCACGAGCGCCTATGGTACGCTTGCGCGGACCAGATGGCAACACCGCCAACGACAAGGTGGTCGCCGACTCCCGGCGGTGGAGGGGTGATGCGAGTGGGAAGCGAACGGCGCCAGCCGGCTCGGTCGAGCCCTCTGTACTCGTGGGTCGCCGCGCTGCTGCGCGACGAGATCGAAGCCGGTCGCCTGGACCCTCATGGGTCGGTCCCGTCTGAGCGCGTCCTGAGTGAGCGGTACCAGGTCAGCCGGATGACCGCCCGGCACGCCCTGGAGACCCTCATGCTCGAGGGCTACGTCTACCGCAGCCCCCGCCGAGGCACGTTCGTGGCCGAACCCAGGCTGCGCTTCAGCGTCGGGAGCTTCACGCGGGTCATGAGCGACGCCGACAGCACTCCCGGCACCGAGGTGCTGGCGGCCGCCACGCTCGATCCGGACCCCATCATGTCCGCCATGCTCGGCGTCCCCGCCGGAGGCCGGGTACATCTGCTGCAGCGGCTGCGGACGGCGAAGGGCGAGCCGGTCGCCATCGAGAACATCCATCTGTCGGCGGCGCGCTTCCCCGACCTGCTGGAGTGCGATCTCACCGGGTCGTTGTGGGAGATCCTGCGCGCGCGCTACGACGTGCACCCGGCCCGGGCCGACGCCCGGATCGTGGCCGTCACGCTCGACCGCTTCGAGGCCGAGACGCTGGAGGTGAAGCCGGGCAGTCCGGCGATCGTCCTCTCGCGGACAGTGTTCGACGCCAGGGACGAGGTCGTTGAGCTCGCCCGCGACGTCTACCGCGGCGACCGCACGGAGTTCTCGGTGAGCGCGCCGGTGGACGGCGGCGCGGCGTAGCGCAGATCCCTCGTCGCCGCGGCCCGGGTCAGGCCAGGCGCACTCCCTGCCGCCGCAGCGCCGCCTGGACTCGCCGCACGTCCACCTGGTCCGTGCTGCGACCGTCCTTGAGCGACACGGCGGCGGCCACGCCGGCGGCCTGGCCAGTCACGGCGCAGCACATCTGACTGCGAGTCGCCGCGTGCGAGGCCTTGTCGCCGGCCACGCAGCGCCCGGCGACCAGGAGGTTGTCGACGCCCTGGGGGACGAGGATGCCGTAGGGCACCTGGAAGTAGCGGCCCGTGGTCGGCAGGACGAGCGTGCCGTAGCCGTCCAGGAACTCGGGGAAGATGCCGACCGAATCCTCGAAGCGAGCCTCGCTGCGCACGTCATGCCCGGTGAGGTCGTAGCGGCCGATGATCTTGCGGGAGTCGCGCGTGCCGAGGGTCATGCCGAAGGTGCGCAGGTGGGCGTCCTCGAAGCCGGGGGTGAAGCGCCGCAGCGCCTCGATGGCCATGAGCGCCTGTCGGCGACCCTCGATCTCGGCGCGCGTCAGGTCGCGCACGTCGGTGCAGTCGTAGCCCCCCATCACCACCATGTTGAGAGAGCTCGCCTCGCCGGTGTCGGTGACGCGACCCCAGGTGCCGCCGATGCTGCGCACGTCCTCGGGGATGATGCCTTCCTGGCGAGCCAGATCGAAGGGCTCCTGGAGGTACGGGCTGAAGAGGTGGTCCTCCTTGCCCGTCGTCTCGACCTGCCAGCACTTACCCCAGTCTCCGTAGGTGGGGGCGGTGGCCGCGACGTACTCGAGAAAGCGCTCCTTGACCACTCCCGAGCACGAGAACATGACGGTGACGCCCATCATCTCCTCCACCGGGGTCTTGCGGCACGGCGCCCCGGCGAGACGGGCGATGTCGGCGTCACCGCTGGCGTCGATCACACGCTCCGCCAGGATCGCCTGACGGCCGGACTTGCCCTCGATGATGATGCCCGCGATGGCCCCCGCCTCCACGATCGCATCGACGGCCAGGCAGTGCAGAAGCGGATCGACGCCGGCCTCCTGAATGAGAGTATCGGCGACGACCTTGAACATCTCGGGGTCCAGCGCCTCGCTCAGCGACTGCGACTCCGGTTCGGTACCGCCCATGGCGCGGGCGCGCTGTTCGAGCTCGATGCCGATCCCCTGCAGGTCGACGGTGCCCTCGTGCCGATACCAGGCGACACTGTCGACCCCCACTTGCGAGATGACGCCCCCGAAGCACCCGTAGCGGTCGACCAGCAGGGTCTTCGCGCCGGCGCGGGCGGCGGCGATCGCCGCGGCAAGGCCGCCCGGCCCACTGCCGACGACAAGGACCTCGGTCTCGCACAGGACCGGCGTGGTCCGTGGCTGTTCGTCGATGTACTTCATCAGTTCTCCAGTGGCCTTGAGGTGGTCCGGCGGCGCCGGGCGCTGAGCGGCATGTCGGCCGGGACCGCCGGGGCCGATCCTTCCGCCGGCGCTTGACAAGAGTATGCCACAGCGTCCATGGTACATACCAGCGCCATGGTACATACCAGTGGCGAGGCACGGCGTGCGATGGATGGTCACGACCGATACATCAAACGGAGGAGTCGCCTCATGCCTGATCGAACCCGCGCGCGCGCCGCCAGGGCCGGCGCATCGAGCCGTCGCGATCCACCCGTCCCGGCCCCTGGGCGCGAGAGCCGCGGACGCTCGCTCGCCCGCCTGGCCACCGAGGTCTTCGATGTCGTGGTCATCGGTGGCGGGGTGACCGGGTGCGGCGTCGCTCTCGACGCCGCCAGCCGCGGTCTCTCCGTGGCCCTCGTCGAGAAGCGCGACTTCGCCGCGGGCACGTCCAGTCGCTCCAGCAAATTGATCCACGGAGGGCTGCGGTATCTCGAGCGCATGGACATCAGGCTGGTGCGCGAGGCGCTCCTCGAGCGCCGGCTCCTGCTCGAGACGATCGCGCCGCACCTCGTCAAGGCCACGCCCTTCCTCTTCCCTTTGAAGCGCCCCGTGTGGGACCGCTTCGTGATGGGGTCTGGCCTCTTCATGTACGACGCCCTGGCCGGGGTGCACTCGGCGGTGCCGCGCCACCGCCATCTCTCGCGCACGTCGTGCCTGCGCGACGCGCCGGCGTTGCGCGCGGATGCTCTTCGCGGCGGGATCCGCTACTACGACGCCCAGGTCGACGACGCGCGCTTTTCGGTGATGCTCGCGCGCACCGCGAGCGCCCATGGCGCCCTCTGCGTCCCCGCCGTCGACGTCATCGGGTTTCTTCACCGGGGAGACAGGATCGCCGGGGTCCAGGCCCGCGACGTCGAGTCGGGAGACGAGCTCCAGGTGCGCGCCCGGACGGTCATCAACGCCACCGGCGTGTGGACCACAGAAGTGGAGCGTCTGGCGGGAGTCGCCGCCCCTCTGATGGTCCGCCAGTCGAAAGGCGTACACATCGTCGTGCCGAAGTCGCGCATCGACTCCGCCTACGCGCTCATCCTCCCCACAGAGAAGAGCGTGCTGTTCGTGCTGCCCTGGGGCGACCAGTGGATCGTCGGCACGACCGACACCGACTGGAGCTTCGGGCTGGATCACCCCTCCGCCACGCGCGGCGACATCCAGTATCTGCTGGACCACGTGAACGCGGTGCTGCGGGACCCGCTGACGTTCGACGACATCACCGGCGTGTACGTCGGGCTTCGTCCTCTGCTCGGGAAAGGGGCGGGCGACACGGCCAAGCTGTCCCGGGAGCACGCGGTGCGGCGCAGCGCCCCAGGGCTCGTCAGCGTGGCGGGCGGCAAGTACACGACCTACCGGGTGATGGCCCGGGACGCCGTCGATGCGGCGGCTCGGGACCTGCCTTTCGCCGTCGCGGCCAGCCGCACGGCCGCTCTCCCGCTCCTGGGGGCGGTCGGGTTGCCCGGCGCCGAGTACCGCTTGCGCGTCCATCCTGGGGCGATGGGCCTGACGCCGGAGAGACTGCGGCGCCTGCTGGGTCGCTACGGAACGCTGGCCACGAACGTCCTGGACCTGGTGGTCGACGAGCCGCGCCTGGGCGAGCCCCTGCTCGGCGCAGAGAAGTATCTGGCTGCCGAGGTCCGTTACGCGACGCTGCACGAGGGAGCGCTTCACGTTGACGATGTCCTGACGCGCCGCACGCACATCGGCTTCGACGTGCCCGACCGCGGTGAGCTGGCGGTCGAGCAGGTGGCTCGGCTCATGGCTCCCGTCCTGGGATGGGATCAGGCGGCCATCGACCGGGAGATCACGCACTACCGGGCGCGGCTCGTCGCCGAACGCGCCGCCCAGTCGATGCTGGACGATGCCGCGTCAGATTCGGCCCGGTCGCCAGTGCGCGACTTGCGGCTCCCGGCAGTCTGACGCTCCCGGACGGCCCGCTGGGTGAGCCGCCGCCGGGGAGAGGCCTCTTGCCTCAGCTCCCCGGCGGCGGGATCAGGACGAAGCTGCCGACGTGCCTCTTCTCGAGGAGCTCGAGTCGCGCGTCGGCGATCCGCTCCAGAGGGAACGTCCTGGCGACCAGCGGCCGCGGCTCGCCGCGCGCGATGCAGGAGACGAGGGCCGGGGACACCGGCTCGTCCCACGCCGTGCAGCCGATCAGGGTCAAGTCCCTGAGGTAGAAGGTGCGCTTGTCGAACGTCGAGGAGAAGATCTTCCACCTGCGCGGACCTACCACTGCGGTCCCGTCCGGATCGCCTGGTACCTGGAGCGCTCCCACGGCGTCACGGTCTCGAGCAACGGGGTCTACTGCGCACTGAAGCGCCACGGGCTTGACCGGCCGAGGGCCTTCATGACCGTGGGAGACTCGGGGATGTGGAGCATGGGGGGCTCGCCCCAGTCGCCCGTGACGAAGCCCCCCTGACAAGCGGGCGTCGCGCTATGAAGGCGGCCGGTCGGCGCCCAGCTTGTGATCGAGCATCTCGACCTGTGCCCGCGAGGCGTAGGGCCTATCCCGATAGGGATGTGCGTGCGGGGCGTTCGTGGACCGAGCGGGGCGGTTCCGAGACGGTTCCCTCGTAGCCCAGCTACGTGGGGATCCGGGGAGGGGCCGCATCCGCGACGTGTCCACGGGCGCATCCGTGCGTGCAGACCTATCGGGATAGGTCCGTAGGGTCCCAGGATGGAGCGCCTCATGTCGCCCGGCATCCTGGGGACCCTACGTCAATCTGAGTCAGCGGTCGTTCGGCCTGCCTTGTCAGGCCTTGATGAAGGCCGCGGACACGTCGCAGTAGAAGGCGCCGGGGCCGGTGACGCCGAAGACGGTCTTCTTCTGTGCGCGCAGCTGGGTGATGTAGAAGGACAGGATGATGGGCGTGTCGTCTTGCTGTATGGCCGACAGCTTGGTGGCAAGATCGAGCCGCGAGGCTTCGTCGGTGGTCGACATGTACTGCTTGAAGAGGCCGGCGAACTCCGGGTTGTTCCAGTGCGACGAGCTCCAGGCGCTGTCGGGCAGCAGCATGGCCTGCACGAACACGCCGGGCGTCGGCCGCGGGCCCCACTCGGTGATGCCGAAAGGCACGTTGAGCCACGGTGTGGTGTCGTTGGAGCCCGCGTACCACTTCTCGTAAGCGATAGGGTCGATAGTGACGTTGATGCCGGCCGGCTTGCACTGCGCCTGGATGAGTTGCGCGTACTGCGGCACCTCGAGGTAGTCCTCGGCGGTCAGCGTGATGTCGAGCCCGTTGGCGAAGCCGGCATCGGCGATCAGCTGCTTGGCCTTCTCGTAATCCTGGGTGCGCGCGATGGTCGGTGGCTGGTTGGGATAGGGCGGCGTCTGAAAGAAGGTGTCATTGCCGACGATGCTCTTGCCGTCGAAGAGCGCCTGGTTGATGGCTTCGCGATCGAGGCAGAGTGCCACCGCCTGGCGCACCCTCTTGTCGGTGAAGGGCTTCTTCAGGGTGTTCATCTGGAGCTCGCGGATGCCGGGGGAAGGGTAGATGTCCACCCTGACGTTGGGGTCGGTCCACAGCGCCTGCGCGCCCTGGAAGACCGTCTGCGCCTGGACGTCGATCGACCCGGACTGCAGCTGCAGCGTGGAGGCGGACTCATCGGCGACCATGAGCCAGTCGATCTCGTCCATGTAGGGCAGCTGACGACCCTGCGCATCCTTGCGCCAGTAGTCCGGCTTCTTCGTGGCGGTGCACTTCTGCTTGGCCACGTACTCCTTCAGCAGCCAAGGGCCCGTGCCCACGGGGTTCTTGGCCCAGTCGCCCTTGTAGCTGCGCGGCAGCATCACCGTGTTGTACGACGACGTGCACACCATGTACGGGAAGTCGGCGAAGGGCTGGTCCAGGTTGAACTGGACGGTAGAGGCGTCGACCGCCTTGGTGCCACCGACGGAGAGGATGCCGAGCAGGGCGGCCTGGGCCGCCGAGCCGCTCTTGGGATCGACGAGGCGGTCCATGGTGGCGACCACGTCGGGAGCCTCGAAGGGGCTGCCATCGCTGAACATGACGCCCTGACGCAGCTTGAAGGTCCAGACGTCGCCCGTCGAGTTGGGCGACCAGCTCTCCGCGAGCCGGCCTTCCAAGGACATGTCATCCTTGAGGTTGATGAGATACTCGCAGAACTGCGAGATGAGCGTGATGCCGCCCTGGTCGTAGATGGTGACCGGGTCGATGTCGGTGAGTGACGGCGAGATGATGACTTTGAGCGTGCCGCCCATCACGGGCTCGGCCGCAGCGGTGGCGCTGGCCGACGGCGACTCCGTGGTGGCGCCGCCGCCGCAGGCGGCCAGCAGCGAGCCGGCGACCGTGGCGGAGAAGCCGAAGACGGAGGCGCGGATCAGCAGCTGGCGCCGCGTCATGTGCCCCTTGTTGACCTGCTCGATGAGATGGTGTGCGTAGTCTCTGCGATACTGATCGTCGGTCATGTGCGCTACTCCCCCTTGGCGTAGGCCTACAGAACAACGTGAGCGGTCGCGGCGCCCCGCGCCGCCGAACCGCCCCTGACCACATGTGAATCACCGTACAACCTCTCCCGCGAGATAGCAAGAAAGATCGACCGGTCAATTAGCACCGAAGAAACGCGATACTGCAAGCCTATTCTGTGAAGTGCATATTTGCCCGCACGAAGAGCTGGCGAGATGGGGCTATTCCGATATATGTGCGAGTCGTCACGATGTCGCGCGATGACTTGGCCACGCCGGCCACCGCGCGGCAGGGTCATGGGTCTGTCCCGACCGGCCAGATGAAGACGGTCGTTGCGGAGGACTCCCTGCCTCCTGATCACCTCCTGCTCAGATGCCATAACGTCGCTCGCTTTCGCTCGCTTCCCGGACGGTCGCGGGCGCCGGCGTCAGGCCGGCCGGGCCACGACCCAGTTGGACGAGCGAGAGCCTGCTCAATGTGTCGCGGCTCGGGACGCCCTCCGCGTCCCACCCGCGCAGACGGTAGTACTCGTCGAGCGACTCGCGGAAGGCCTCGGCGCCGACCACCTTGCCGGCGGCCACCCCATCCGCATGGGGCACGCTGAGGATGCGCTCGGGAAGGCCATCGTCGTCGCGGCGCAGACCCTCACGCAGGTTCAGCAGCCGGCCGAGGTTCCAGATGCGGGCGCCGATGGTCATGAGCTCCTCGGGGGACGTCTCGCGGCCCCACAAGTGCTTGAAGTGGACGCCGAGGAAGTCGGTGTCGAGGGCCATGTTGGCGCACCACACGCCCGTCCAGGCGACGGCGCTGAAGTCCTGCTGGTCGACCACGAGCCGGGCCTTGCCGGCCAGCGAGTCGGCGGCGCCGGCGCCGCCGAGGATGTCGTCGCCGGCGGTGAAGGCGCGCATGTGGCAGGCGCCGCGGTCGGAGGTGGCGTAGCCGAGACCCATGCCGAAGGTCCCGCGCGGGTCATAGGCCGGCATCTCCAGGCCCTTCACCTCGACGGCCAGTTCGGGCCGGCCCTTGAGCGCGGCCAGGGCGCGAGCGCCGAGCGCCAGCTCGGCGCCGAAGCCCTGGCGCGTGGCGATCAGGCGCGGCGCCTCGAGATAGGCGCCGGTCTCACCGAAGCGCAGGCCGTAGTCGGCGGCGCCGACCTCGCAGAGGTCCATGGCCAGAGCCACCACGGCGCCTGTGGACATCGTGTCGAGGCCGAGCTCGTCGCACTCGCGGTTGAAGGCCGCGATCGCGGCGAGATCGCTGATGCCGCAGTTGGAGCCGCAGAGGCCGAGCGTCTCGAACTCGGGGCCTTCGCAGATGTAGCCGCCGAAGTCGTGTACCTGACGACAGGCCAGCGGGCACTGGGTGCAGGCGCGGACTTTCGTGCGGATGGCGAGCAGGGCCGCGGAGCCGATCGTCCCGGCGCCGTCGAACGTGCCCGTGCGCCAATTGCGCGTGGGCAGGGCGCCGGCGCCGTTGACGGCTTCTACCAGAAACGGCGTGCCCTCTTCGTACGTCCAGGCGTTGTCGGCGGTGAGCACGCGCTCTTCCTGCAGGCGCAAGACGTCGCGCGTGAAGGTCGCCACGTCGCCGGCCCTGACCGCGCCCGTGCCCCGCACGGCGACGGCCTTGAGGTTCTTGCTGCCCATCACGGCCCCCGCCCCGCCGCGGCCGGCCTTGTGGAACTGGTCGGTGGAGAGGCAGGCGAAGGGCACGAGGTTCTCGCCGGCCGGGCCGGTGGAAAGCACCTTGGCGCCCGGCCCCATCTCCTGGCGGATGAGCTCCTCGAGCGGGGCGGTCTCAAGGCCCCAGTAGCGGCCCTCGGCGGGCACGAATTCCACCTTCTCGTCGATGATGCGCACAAGGACAGGCTCGGGGGCGCGCCCGGTGATCACCACCAGGTCGTACCCGGCGAACTTGAGCTCGGGCGCGAAAGAGCCGCCCACGTAGGAATCGAGGAGGGTACCCGTCGCGGGGCTCTTACAGCCCACCGCCAGACGGGAGCAGGTGGCCGACAGCGTGCCGGCGAACGGCCCTGTCGCGAGGATCAGCGGATTCTCGGGGGCGAGCGCGTCGGTACCGGGCGCCAGTTCCTCGAACAGGTAGCGCAGCAGCAGGCCCTTGCCGCCCACAAAGAGGCGCGCCCACTCCGCGTTCAGCGGCTCGACCGAGGCGCGAAGCCCCGTGAGGTCGAGCCTGAGCACGTTACCTGTATAGAAGTCCATCGAGTCTCCTCAGCTCGTTCCGCGAGCGTACCGCAAGGAACCCGCGGTCCCCCGTCTCAACCGTCCACCGCCGGCGGGATCAGCACGAAGTTGCCGAGCTGCTTCTTCCCGGGGAGCTCGCGCTGCGCGTCCGCAATGTGTCCGAGAGGGAACGTCTTCGCCACGAGCGGCTGTATCTCGCCGCGCTCGATGTAGGCGACGAGATTCGGAAAGACCGGCGCGTCCCACGCGGTGCAACCGATCAAGGTCAGGTCCTGCAGGTAGAACGTGCGCTTGTCTAGCGTGACCAGCGGGCCGGCTATCGCCCCCGAGGATGCGTATCGCCCGCCTCTCTTCAGCGCCCTCAGCAGGCCGTCGAAGGCCGGGCCCGCCACATTGTCGATGACCACGTCCATGGACTTCTCACCGACGGCCGCGGCGATATCGTCGCCGGTCTCGATGACACGATCCGCGCCGATGGAACGCAGCTGCCGCAGCCACTCCTCGCGGAGACCGCGGTCGGCGGACGAGGTCTCCGGGTGGAGCTGCCCGAAACGGTAGGAGTCGTCGGCCGTCACGGTGGCGCCGCGTCGCTTCGCCAGCTGCACGGCGGCCGAACCGACTCCTCCCGAGGCGCCGGTGACCAACACGCGCTCGCCTTTGGCCACGTCCGCGCGGTGCACCATGTTCTCGGCGGCACCGTAGGAGCACGGGATGGTGGCCAGCTCGACGTCGCTCCAGGCGCACTCCACGGCGAAGATCTCCGAAGCAGGGACCTTGACGAATTGCGCGAACGCGCCGTCGAAGTCGGAGGCCATCCAGATGTTCTCCATGGACGCGAAGCCCAGCGGGCGCATGCAGGCGCGCACCAGCACGCGCGTACCTATCATCGCTTCGTCGTCGCCGGGGGCGACCGCGACCACGCGGCCGCAGCAGTCGGTGCCCTGGATGAAGGGGAACGGGGTCGGCGCGCTCCAGCCCCCGTCCGCCTTGTGTCTTGCCTCCCGCTCCTCGGCCTCAGCCGTGCTCTCGGTACTGTCCGTCACGGTCTTCGAGTACCAGCCGAGGCGCGTGTTGATCTCCGTGTTGTTGACGCCGGCGGCGAGGACCCGCAGCAGGACTTCGCCCGGCGCCGGCGTCGGGACGGGGACCTCACGATAGTCGAGCTTGTCCAATCCACCATTGCCGGTGGTGACGACCGCCTTCATCGTCGCGGCGGCGCCTTCAAGGTCGAAGCGATCCTTGTCGAGGATCGTTTGTCTGCGCACCACATCGTCCAGCGTCGTCATGATCGGGCTCGCTTTCTTTCATGCTCCGGACGGGCCTCCGCCTCTGCGACCAGGCGCGTCATCTCCGCCTGCACGTCGTCGGGCAGCGGCTCCGGCCGATACTCACGCAGGATACGCCGCGCCTCGGCCGAGGCACGCTCATAGAGGTCCGTGCCGCCCAGCGCCAGCCAGTCCTCCCGCACCCGGCGGTCGATGTGACGCGGCTGGCTCTGCTCGCGCATGTGACGCAGCGTGGAGTCCAGGCTGAGGAAGTCGCCGGACGAGCCGACGGCACGGATGTCGTCCACGGCCAGCGTCTCGTCGTCGACGCGGATGCCGCCCACGCACTTCCGGATCATGCCGGCGAACTCGGCGTCCATGACCAGTTGGCCGAAGTCGAAGGTGAGCCCCGACTCGATCATCCCGAGCCCGAAGATCACGTTGGCGCCCGCCAGCGCCGACAGCATGGCCGTGAGCGTCTTCTCGTGGCCGGACTGCGCATCGGAGAGCTTGCTGTCGCCGAGGCCGCCGGCGACGAAGCTGGGCAGGCGGTAGTGCTGCGCCAGCTGAGCCACAGCGGCATTGATGAGCGCAAGCTCAGGCGAGCCGACGCTGGCAGAAGCGAAGCGCAGGTCCATGCCGGTGCTCGCGCTGCCGTACATCGCTCGCGTACCGCGCTCGGTGAGCTGGGCGAGCGTGATACCGGACAGCACCTCCGCGTTGTGCGTCACCAATGTGCCGGCCAGCGTGACCGGCGACGAACCGCCGGCCATCGCCATCGACACCACGTTGACGCCGACGCCGCTGCGCGCGGCGGTCATGATGATCTCGCAGCAATCGCGGACCAGCTTGAGAGGGCTCACCGGGCAAGCCGTGAACGTGACCAGCGGACGCTCGCGGACGGCGTCCGCGGAACCGAGGATCGCACTCTGCAGGGCCACGATGCGCTCCGCGAGAAACCCGCTCTGGGAGCCCATGAAGACGTGCTTGGTCGTATTGCGCAGGATCGCGTCGGCGTTGTGCAGAGCGGCGACGCGCTGAGGGACCTCGTGCGCGCCGAGCGCCCGTTCGTACACGTCGAGCTCATCGAGAGAATCGACCGCGACGGCAGAGGCGGCGACGTCATCCTTGCACGACTCGCGGCGCTCGCCGCTGAAGGGGTCGATAACGAACATGCCCTCGCCGAAATTCGTGAAGACCACGCGCCCTTGTTCGACGACCACGTCGCGGGCGCGGTTTCGTCCGTGCAGGATCATCGTCGGCGGCGCCGCGCGGATGGCATCCTCGACGACGTGAGGTGGGAGGCGCGCGATCCTCGTCGCCCTGTCCACCCGGCAGCCGCCATCGGCGAACACATCCAGGGCATCCTCGGATTCGACGAACACCCCGGAGCGTTCCAGGACCTCGAGTGTCGCCAGGTGGATGTCGTTCACGTCATCCTGGCTGAGCACCCGCAAGCTCACGCCGGCGAGGCGCCGGCGTTCGGCGGCGGCATTGCGCTTCATCCTCCCTGCCTCCTGTTCACGTGCGCGCCACCCCCAGCTCCCTCTCGGCGTCCTCGACGATCGCGCGCATCGCTTCCGCCGCTCCCGGGGGCAGCGGTGTGGGCACGTGGGTCTCGAGGATCTCGCGGGCCTTGGCGGTGGCGCGTTCGTGGATGGTCGTCGAGCCGTCGGCGCTCCACTCCTCGCGGACGCGGCGGTCGATGAGCGTGGGCTGCGACTGGATGCGCATGTTGCGATAGGTGTCGTCGTGGCTGAGGAAGTCCTTGAAGGGGCCGATGTCGTTGATGACGTCGACCGAGAGGGTCGCGTCGTTGACCGGCACGCCGGCGACGCAGAACTTGATGAGGCGTGCGAACTCGGCGTCCATGACGAGCTGGCCGTAATCGATGGTCATGCCCGACTCGAGCATCCCCGCACCGTAGATGAGGTTGGCGCCTGCCAACGCCGTCAAGAGACCGGTGAGAGTCTTCTCGTGGCCGGATTGCGCATCCACCACTTTGGAGTCGCCCTACTGCCCCGCCACCCAGCTGGGCAGCAGGTAGGCGCGCGCCATGCAGGCGATGGCGGCGTTGATGAGGCCGCACTCGGGGCTGCCGACGGAGGCGGAGGCGTAGCGGAGGTCGATGCCCGTCGTCGAGCTGCCGTAGACCATGGGCGCGCCCTTCTGGGTGAGCTGGGCGAGGGCCAGGCAGGACAGCACTTCGGCATTGTGAGCAACGACCGTCCCGGCGAGGTTCACCGGCGAGGATGCGCCGGCCATAGCCATGGATACCACGTTGACGGGGACGCCCGAACGCGCCCCTTCCATGACGATGTCGCACACGTCGCGGATAAGCTTGAGTGGGCTGATCGGACACGTGACATAAGAGAGGATCGGCCGCTCACGCAACTTCTCGGCGCCGCCGGCGATGGCCGCCGCCATCTCGCGCATGCGGGTCGCCAGGTAGCCGGTCATAGGGCCGATGAAGACGTGCTTCGAGCAGTTCGTGAGGATCGCCTCGGCGTTGTGGAGGGGCTGCGTCTCCTGGGGCACGTCGTGGGCGCCCAGGGGACGCTCGATGACGTCGATCTCCGGCAGGGCGTCGATGATCCTCGAGCAGTCGGCGACGTCCTGCTTCGTGGTCTGGCGCAGCTCGCCGCTGTAGGGGTCGATGACCTGGATGCCCTCGCCGAAGTTGGTGAAGCCGACGCGGCCGTCCTCGAGGACGATGTCGTTCCTGGGGTCGCGGCCGTAGCAGACCAGGCGCGAGGGGGTGCTGGCGATCGCCTCCTCGACGACGTGGCCGGGGATCCTCACCACCCCGTCGCCGGCGACCCGCGCGCCGGCGCCGGCGAAGATCTCCTGCGCTTCCTCGCTCTCGACGTAGACGCCGGTGCGCTCGAGCACATCGAGGGTCGCCAGATGGATGTCGGCGATCTCGTCCTCGGTGAAGACGTCGAGGCGCAGGCCGCCGCTGCGGCGCCTGCCGGCATGGAGATTGCGTTTCACGTTCGTCCTCGCTTCCTCGGGCGCCCGTCAGGCGACGGCGCCCGTACCCGTCAGCCGCTTGGCCTGCTCGACCGCCGCCGCGGCGTTGGCGCCGTAGGCGTCGGCGCCGATCTCCGCGGCGAAGCTCTCCGTGACCGGGGCGCCGCCGACCATGACGCGCACCGCGTCGCGCAGGCCGGCCTCCTTGAGCAGGGCGATCGTCTCGCCCATCTTCGGTATGGTGGTGGTCAGCAGGCCGCTCATGGCGATGACCGTCGCCTGGTGCTCGGTGACCGTGGCCACGAACCGCGCCGGGGTGACACCGGTGCCCACGTTGACCACGGCGAAGCCGGCGCCCTCGAGCATCATCGCCACGAGGTTCTTGCCGATGTCGTGCACGTCGCCCTCGACGGTGCCGATGACGATCGTGCCGCGCTGGGCGGTCTCGCCGGCCGCGAGGTGGGGCTTGATCAGCTCGAGGCAGGCCTGCATGGTGCGCGCGCTGAGCAGCACCTCGGGGATGAAGCACTCCCCGGCCTTCATGCGCGCCCCGACGGTGTCCATGCCGGGCATCAGGCCGCCGTCGAGGACCTCGCGGGCGCCGACGCCCGCGGCGAGGAGCCGCGCGGTGAGAGCCTTCGCCGCCTCACCGTCGCCGGCGATGATCAGCTGCGAGAGATCGCCCAAGGTATCAGATCCCATTCCCACTCTCCTTCGTCGCTGGGTCGAGCGTGGTCGCC
>Ga0247841_10001690_pt1 | contig 47448 bp, 38 predicted proteins | sample LaCruzMarch2015__2_FD_192410 | JGI IMG/M metagenome (GOLD analysis project Ga0247841, IMG submission 192410) | Freshwater microbial communities from meromictic Lake La Cruz, Castile-La Mancha, Spain - LaCruzMarch2015_18m | ecosystem: Environmental > Aquatic > Freshwater > Lake | place: Spain... | reverse complement strand
AAAAGGATGGTGACTTCACTATTCTCCATTATAATGGACTTACAGTTCCTGAGGATAGATTTATCTCTATATTCTGATCTGCCGGGTTGGGGTCGGCAAACATCGCTTGAACCGACATTCCCACCATGCCAGCCATGCCGCCAAGACCTATCAACTGGTTGACTCCTGCCTGAGTTTGTAGATCGATCGCTTCATCACCATGGTAATGTGCCATGAATCCGGCCACTACCAGGGGTGCCACCATTTGAGCCTCCTGATAGGTCAAACTGTATGGAGGCGACATCAACTGCAGTTTTGTAAGTGTGTCCATTCCCTGTTGCAGATAGTTCCTTGAAAATTCCTCAAAATCCGGATATCCGCTAAGTGTTGTCACATGACTGGTGTGAATGGTCAGTTTATTGGTCGTTGTATAGGTGATTGTACGATATGGAACTGGCCAGGTAACAAGCGACCCGGTTTCAATATCAAACATAAAGGTGCTGCTGTTCACCTCTTTTCTTACAATATCTTGAGCATGAAAATGGCCGGTGAAAACCGCCTTCAGTCCCAGGCTTGCCATTTCGGTTGATTTGTTTTGCCAGTCGTCGAGAAGATATTCGGCAAACATGGTGGATTGTCCGGTATAATGCTCAACCAGTCCATGATGAACCATCCCTAATACTTTGATGTTCTTATTTTTGGCCTCTGTCAATTTGTCTATAATCCATTGATACGTGGCATCTGAAAATTTGCCCCCCGTAATCGATGTGGTCGTATTTTCTTTGTACCGGCAGGCATCCATCGCCAGCAGCCAGGTATTGCTGTTCAGTGCGACAATATAGCTTAACGAATTGTTGTCGCGGTAAAGGGCTTCATTGAAGCCAAACTGACCATAAATCGTGGCAAATTCTTCAGGTGTTACCGTTTGGACGGGAGTTGTTGTCGATCCGGAGTAACTATATGATTGCGGATTATTGATATCGTGGTTCCCCGGAATCACAAACACCTTTTTCCCTGTGCTTTCAAGTTGGACAAACAAAGCTGCCATTTTCTCATGGTTTGTTTTCTCTCCATCTTTGGTAAGGTCTCCTGGAACAAGGATGATGGAAGCATTGGAACTCTTAAGGGTTAGGATAACTGATTCGATGATTTGTTTACTTTGAGCGATCATTTTACGATCCTGCAGCAAATAAGCCTTAAAAGCCAAACCCGAAATCCCCAATGAAGGATCATGGTAATGAGGATCAGAAAAAACTGCCATCTTCAAATCGGTTGGAGGAGTTGGGTCAGAATTTTCAACATCGTTTTTTTTACAACCACTAAACAATTGTAGCATGGCAGCTATCATTAAGAAGAGAAGGAAGGTCTTTTTCATAGAGGTTTTTTTTTATGCAAATCTAAACCAACCGTTTCCTGCCAGAATTATGGAATTATTAAGAAACTGTTAATTAATTATCAAATGACCTGTCTTGATATTTTGGCATTCCTCCATATCCAACTCTTAAAGCATAGGATTTCTTAGGTATAGACGTTGATCATAACATTTAATAATTTGTTCACAGTAACTTCTCAGCATTTAATTAGATTTGAGAAGTGTTTCGCTATCAATAAAAGTAAAAGTATGGAGGCATTGTTAAAACCAGGGATGACCATTCTAATTATGAAACCCAAAATGACCCGGTCATTTTATGAACTCACCCACGGAGAAGAAACAATTGGAAGTATCAACTTTCCAAAGACATTCGGAACCCTTGCTGAAGTCAAGCTTTTTGATGAGGAATGGTCGTTGAAACGAGTGGGATTCTGGAAGCCTTATATCACGGTTCGCAGGAAAGATGATCCCCGGGATTATTTCCAGATCCCTTTTTCCGGGAAGTGGCAGGGATTACTGACCCTGACAACACACACCGGTGAGCTTTACGAGTTAAGCCAGACCGGATTCTGGAATCCGAAATGGGTTTGGATGAAGCAGAAAACAACATTGATGGAATTCGATATTAAGTTCGGGATGAAAAAGTATGCCGAATTGATCATCCGGGAGCAGGATGAGTTGATGAACATATTGATGATCATCGGTGCGTATGGCTTGATCATGCAAGGTTGGGACGACGGGGCATCGTCAGCTGCCATTACAACGGCTATCGGTTAAAAATTTTTCACCAGGTCATTCCTTAACCCCTCCCGGAGAATATGAAATAATTGATAATTCTATATTTTTGCCTTATCGGAGCCGGCAGAAAAGGTTATTACTGAATTAATATTTATAAACCAAAGCCTTGAACGAAAGTCATTTCATCAACCAAACCACCTGCACCAAATGTGAACTTTTGTTGCAGTTTGTCCAGCCATCAATCAAAGCATGCCGCTTCGCAATATGTTCAAGATCCCGGCTGGGAATGAAGTGGTGGAATCAATGATCCTGGGTTATCCGAAATGAAAATTCAGATGGGCTATTGTCAGTCCCAGGAAAAAGGTGGTGTATTTAAGCTAAAAGACAACCAAATAAGATCATATGGAGAATATTATTGTAATTTATTACTCAAATAAAGGCGGTAATAAATACTTAGCCGGAAAAATTTCGAAAAGTCTATCGTGCGAATTAGAAGAAATCAAGCCACGATTGAATATTTTTCTACTGTTTCTAATGAACATACATTTGGGTATCCAGCCACTGAAGCACAAGGTTGAAGATTATGACAAAGTAATTTTATGCGGACCGATTTGGATGGGTAAGCTTATCCCACCCCTCCGTAGTTTTATCAAAAAGTATTTTAATAAAATAAATCAATTGATTTTTGTTACCTGTTGTGGGAGCACGGATGATAAGAAAGATGAGAAATTCGGACACGGTTTGGTATTTAAAGAACTGGAAAGCATACTAAAGGATAAATGCATTCTTTGCCAGGCATTTCCGGTAGGTCTCGTTTTACCGGATGATAAGAAGGAGGATGCCGACGCTTTAATGAAAACGCATTTGAATGATGAGAATTTTAAAGGTGAAATCCAGGAGCGATTTGACAACTTTGTAAAGCAGGTATGATTTACTGCATTGCCAATCATCCACAAGATGTTTTATCTGCAGTTTATCCACATCATTCACCGTTTTCTCAGGGATTGCCAATGGATGTACCCTGCAATAACATTGACTTTTCTTGTTGTTTTACTGATGGTTTGCATTCATTATTACGCACCGGCTGAAAAGAAGGTCTTCAGCCTGACCGCATTGTGCTGCGTATCTTTTTACATCGTTCGTTTTTACTGGTGCCAACCGCCTTGAATGTATAATCAGGTGTACCCTCCTCCTCCGCTTTATCTTGGCATTCGGGTCTTTTTTTAATAACAACGATTTACGGAACTAACATTGAATCCCTGTTTGAGGTGACCGTAATTGCCATCGATTGGCACGTTCTGATAATTTCAGGAATCTTATTGAGTCAGGTATTTAAACGTGCCAATGGAAGAAAGCAAACTCGTGAATGAAACGTCCCGAAGGTTAAATTTCTGCAATAGGCTGCATTGTGTTTTTCAATTTTGTTTTTGCAGAACGGGAAAAAGCCTTGCTTGTTTTCCGCAATTCATACTTTTGTCTTGCCTCTGATTCCCTGCTTCGATCGGTAATAAATAGGATTGTTTTTCCGCCATCAAGGATGATGGGGTATTTATTTGTCACTGAACCCGATGAAAGCTTTGACTTCGGAATTAAATTTTGCTGATTCGCCAATTCTATCCTGACATCGATTGCATTATTTGTCGCCAGTTGCCTGATATTTTTCATTGTATATGAAATTTTAAGGTTAAACTTTTTCAGGTATTATAACCGTCAATTTTGTACAATATTTTCCCGATGCTGCAGTGTTAATATTTATTTAACATTGTCAAATTGCGTAAATCCAGGATCAATTCCGACGAACCATCCGATTTTTGGTTTCCCGCTTTTCACGAAAACAGTGTTCATGTCATCATTTGATTATGTTGATTCCTGCTGTGCGTTCACTTAAAGAACTTCGAGTAGCAGTGCGAAAATTAAACTAAAACGTTTCATAGTCAATTTTAAAAAGCTAAATAATAAATATTGTGAAGAAATCAGCATTGAGGTGTAAAAGTAATTCGGCCATGGTATCCGGGAAACATTTTTTTTGGTGAATGACGGAAGGAGACAGGCGGAGCCGGGAATCTCATCTGTGAAACATAGAGAGCGATATAACTACCACTATTTCAGTGCAGTTATATTACGATGAGGTTAATCACATACAAATTCAACTAATAAATTTCGCCTAGACTAAGAAATTGACTGATGAATGCACAGAAAACCCCAAATGGTGCTCCTGCAAAAAGCAGGAACAGAAAATCTTCCCGGTTTTCCTGCCATAAGCTTTTCAGGGTGCCTACTGATTTCATTGGGTTTAATTTTAGAGTTATCCTTATGTAAAATTACCACAGAAAGCCCTAAATTTGAAGTTGTTATATTAAATTATTGTTAAGTTTTATTAAATCCGATCTAATGATTTATTAATGGTTGCTTTTACAAGAATCGATATCTTGCATTGGTTTTTATGTTCGAAAATACGTTCGAACAAAATAAGTCCTGAGGAAATCTTCAGATTATAATAGTCTGCTTGGCCACTGCTTCAGGTGGATTAACAAAATCACCGGATATTGTGAAGCACGAGTTGGCGGTCACATCATCCTGTTTTCCAGGTAAAAAATTCAAACTCATATAGGAGGTTGTAACTGGAAAAAGCAATAAACATGATTGTTAACATCGTACAGCATGAAAATTCTGGCTATTGAAAAAATGTTCGTCAAATTGACCCGGAAAAGAGAAGGGTTTTATAAACTGATGAGGTAGTCGCATTGTATGAGCTTTATCATGATGAGATTGTCAGAGAGTTTTATTTCAATGAAAATCACGAAGCCATCCTGATTCTGGAACATTCCTCAAAGGAAGCCTGTGAAGAAATATTGCACGGTCTGCCCCTTGTGAAACATGGACTAACACGCTTTGAAGTGCTGGGAATGAGTCCCCATACAGGATTTGAAAGGATTTTTATACAAAACACATGACGGGCAGGCTGAATAATGTCATGCATGTAAATGGAAACTAGAAACAAATAGGCGAATATAATTTTGGGACCAAACATGTAATCAGTGGTCATTTTTATCCTGCTCAATATTTCGAGAATGATCACACGGGTGATGGGCGCATCGGGGATGAATTCATTATCAAGGATTATCGGATTTATTGTAATTTCAATCGGGATCGAATTTATCCTTTCCGCGATTTTATCGATCGTTAGTCAACTGGGATGAATCGTAGATTTTCACGGATAATAGGTCTTTCTTTGATTGTATTTTCCTGGATCCTTTTGGGAGCAATCTTAGTCCTGCCTTTCTTTAACCTTACCTTAACGCAATATGCGAATGTATAACCTGTAATCATTGCTGCAACGATTATAATCTGAATTGGCGCTGCCCTGGCCGGAAAGGAAATTATTCAAAAATTCAACATCCTGTCGAAGGTTAAAACATGGTTTGGAAGATGCACCATGAAAAAAGGACCTTGAGATCACAAACATAACGAGGCAGAAGATTTATCAAATCATCCTGCAAGCTATTTCCCCTTAGCCTTCATATCAAGCCGTAGCTTTACAAATTGAATTATTTCCTTGGCGATATTCTTTTCACAGGCCTGCTCAAGCCCCTCAAACCCCGGTGAGGAATTCACCTCACAAATTTTAAAACCATTCCAATCAAAGAGCAGGTCAATACCGGCAATATCCAGATCCAGTTTTCGGGCAATTTCCAGCACCAGCCATTCTATTTCCGGTGTAATTTCAAACTTTTCAATCTTACCGCCTCTCGAATAATTCGCCTTGAAATTACCATCGGCAGCGGTCCTTACCATGGCTCCCACAACCCTACCACCCACGGTCACAACCCGAAGATCCCGGCCGTGACTTGTCTTAACGAACTCCTGGAAAATCAGGTTGACATTGGGGTTGGAATTTTCAACCATATGCATCAGTTCATCCAGAGAATGATGTGTTTCGCAAAGAAAAACACCGCTTCCCTGCGATCCGGTAAGAGTCTTGACAACCACCGGGAACCCGATGTGCTTGCCGACCACATGCAGATCGAGCGGAAATTTCGCAAGCATGGTTTTTGGGATCGGCATCCCTGATTCGGCTAGAATCTGGAACTGGTAGAGTTTATCCTTTACGATATCTATCGAGTTGGCAGAATTGAAGGAATAAACACCCAGTTTTTCAAGGTGTCGTATCAGCGCCAGTGCGAAATAGGTAGTTCCTGCGCCCATCCGGGGAATGATAAAATCGGGAAGGGGAACGGATACATCATTGACAAAAATGCTCTTGCGGTCATCACGGTTTACGATGATCTCGATCTGCTCGGGCTGAAGAACCAGCATTTCAATACCAACCTGTTTCCCCTCTTCGATGAGTTTTTGTATCTCGTAGGTTTCTGGTTTGATAAGGAAATCGGAATGTTTATGAAGTATCCAGCCTAACATGAATTATTATTTAGTAAACCTTGCTCAGGTAATCACCTTTTCTGAACACGATGGCTGCTTCAATTCCATGATGATCTGAAAGATATTCAGTTCCTCTTCCCCACCTGTATTTTAGGACAGCCACCCTGCGGCTGATCCATTTGATTACATTTGAATTCCGCGTAAGTATGTAATCAATCATACGGGGATTGGCATGTGTAGTTATAAAGGCATCATTTGTTTCATCATTAAAAGTGATCTTCGTTTTCCCGGAAATCGCTCCATCTTCTGCGTTCAGAATGGTCAACATTCCTTCATGGTTCTCAACTTTTTTTTCATCAATGTTAAAATCGCCACAAATTATCTGAGGTGTTCTCATGTCTGAAAATGGAAAAATCAGTTTTTCGAAAATTTCTTCAAGTTGTTGGTCCCTGATAGCCTGCGGGTAATCGTCGTCCTGCAAATGAGTTGCAATCAATTGAAACGAATTGTTTTGAAATTGTCCTTCAAATAAAACTGCCCCTTTCCTTGCGAAGGAATCAAAACCAGCAGATGTAGTGAATTCAATCTCTTTCCTTTTCTGCAGCGGGACTTTGCTTAAAATCCAGATTCCACTATTGAACTTTAATGAAAACTTAGATCCGTTAGCAGGTCCATAAGCATACGGATATTGATCATGTAATGTATGATTTATAACAGCACGCGCATGAGCAGTAAATGCTTCCTGAAAAACAATAATGTCATAGTCACACAAACTTAGCGCGTTTGCAATAGCCTCTGCCCGATCGTCTCTCTCTTTAAAAAGATCGAGGACAGGTAACATTTTAATGTTCCAGGAAAGAATTTTTAATAGGGTGGAATTGCAGGAAATTGTGTCCATCGTTAAACTATCATAAATGTTCATTTGATTCCCATAACCTAATAACCCGGTAAAAGTTAAAAGGCAATTAATAAGCAGTATTCTGATTGTTCGGTTTGACATTTTTTTCATTTTGCTGAATTAGGTCAATACAACAATTCGGAGTTATATACCAAGGGAAAAATACCATATGGCAAAGATCATGTCATTAAATCCTTTGGATGTTAAAGAAGTATCAATTTATGATTAATTAAATATTAACAATGGGAAGCCCAATGCAAATTGGTCAGAATTAACAATTTATTAACTTTTGGTCTAATAACAATCAATACCTTGCTTCGATTTTTAAATCCGAATCACGGTAAACAAAATCATTTCTAAAAATGAAAAACCGTTTTTTATGACTGTCTATTCGATCCTTGGCGCCGGTGGATCAATTGGCAACGCCCTGGTAAAAGAACTTACTGAACAGGGCAAGAAAGTCAGGTTGGTTTCCCGCAGTGGTTTTACAATACCAGGCACACAGTCTGTTTGTGCCGATTTATCTAATCTGAGCGAGACTATTGATGCAGTAAAAGGATCATCTATTGTGTTTTTATGTGCAGGGCTGCCTTACAATCATAAGGTTTGGGAGAAAAGCTGGCCACGCATCATGTATCATTCGATTGAAGCCTGCAAACGAACAAGTGCAAGGCTGATCTTTTTCGACAATGTATATATGTATGGTCAGGTAAACGGAAAAATGACGGAAAAGACTCCCTATTATCCATGCAGTAAGAAAGGTGAGGTACGTGCCGAAGTAGCAAGGATACTATGCAATGAAATGAAAGCCGGAGTAATTCGTGCTTCGATAGCTAGGGCAGCCGATTTGTATGGACCCCATGCCACAAAAAACAGCCTGCCATATCTGATGGTTTTCAAAAAACTGCTTCAGGGCAAACAGGCACAGTGGCTGGTGAATGCCAATACAATCCATACATTTTCCTATACGACCGATTGTGCAAAGGCGATGATGTTGCTGGCTAAAACAGAGTCATCATTTAATCAGGTTTGGCACCTGCCTAGCTGCAATCCGGGGATTAGCGGAGAAGCGTTCATTGAGATGGCTGCAAAAGAATTGAGTTTAAAACCAAATTTTAAGGTTTTAAAAAAATGGATGATCGCCTTTGGGGGAATATTTGACACAACGATCAGGGAGAGTTATGAAATGCTTTATCAGAATGAATATGATTATGAGTTCGATTCAAGCAAATTTGAAAAGCATTTTACTTTTGAACCGACCTCATATTCCCTTGGAATTGCCGAAACTATCAATTTTCTCAAATCCGGATAATGAATAGACATGCAATCGAAATTATTTATCGTTGCAGGCGTATTCTAGTCAGGATTACATCATCCTATTGCCTTGTTAACCGGATCGTTCTCCAGGCATAAAGGGTTGAAGAAAAAGGTTAAGGACGACGCATTGATACGGTCCGACATTACATTAACACCTCTTGCAATACCGATGCTCGCCGGACCAGGAACAATATCATTGCTTATTACCTACAATCAAGTGTATTCATTGCTGACCGATAAACTTTTTGTCATCATCTCGATTCTTGCAGTTTCCATGGTTATTTTTATCCTGCTCAACATTTCGAGAATGATCACACGTATGATGGGCGCATCAGAGATGAATTCATTATCACGGGTTATAGGCTTTATTGTAATTTCCATTGGGATCGAATTTATCCTTTCCACAATTTTATCAATTGTAAGCCAACTGGGATGAATCCAAAATATTTTCGAGTCCTTGGTGTTTCTTTGATCGGATTTTCCTGGATACTCTGGGGAGTAATCTTTGTTTTACCTTTCATCAAACTTACCTTATCACAATATGCAATTGTCTACCCGGTTATCCTGGTCTCAACCAATATTTTCTGGATCGGCGCAGCCCTGGTTGGAAAGGAGCTTGTCCGAAAATTCAATATCCTAAAAATGGTTAAAATATGGTTGAAAAGTTGCCTGATGAAAAATGACCCCCGAAATAATCAGGGGAGATAACCCATCGGCTATTCTTATAATAATATTTAATTTGCAAAAACGATGAAAAAATCTGTTTTAATTGTATGCATCTTAACGCTGATAAGTATCTGCTGCTAAAGAAATTGAACTAGTTCCTGGAACAAGAACAGAGAACCTCCATGCCCCAGCCAGCAGTCAAACCAAATACGTTTATGATCCTTGAAATTGAGCCTAAGTAAAATGTAATGAAAAAGCCTATCCACAACGGGTAGGCTTTTTTATTCTGGAATTTAAAGATTGGTGTTTTTTATCTTCTTCCTTGTCTTCCTTCACATTTTTTAATAGTGTCTTTTTCACTGTTTCATCCTTCGGAGAAAACCGGACTTCGTAGCCCTCTTTATCTTTCTTTAAATCCATTTCAAATTTTACATCGGTTGCGGCAGGGAATTTTTTGCAAAAGCTTGCTTTACCGGCACAGGAACCTTATCAGGAGGGACATTTTAGGTGAAACCCATTATACTAAGCAGCATGCATGCTGACAGCAATACAATGATTTTTTTCGTGTTTTGAATGATTTTAATGAATGAAAAGACACAAACTAATTTTTATGAAACCATTAATTCTCTGGGAGGATGAAACACGGATTCAAGATCATTGCTTGTGTATTTCTCAGTATATGGAAAGTAAGGGATTCTCTGGGTTGGTTCTGGTTGCAACTTAATTACCGAGGCAACAATTATAAACGAACTATTTGCATTTGCCAAAATCAAATCAATAGGCACCGGATGACTTTTCTTTTCGAATGGCTCATCATCAGGTTCATTTGGATCCCCAGGGTGGCTTCCAATATGGACATTCTTAGATGTTCTGTTTCATCGATGTACAGATTAAGTGATTTTTTGCACTGGGTTCGACCATTTCAATACTTTTAACCATGCGATAAATCGGTTTGGACCAGTGATGATTCGTTTGTTTGAATTTTTCCGCCAACTCGATTCCATGAAAGTTTAAAAAAGATTTGATCCGGTTCTTGTTCCTGGTGAGATCCTGAACGATGGTTGCCCGAGTACGAACCAGGCAACGGTCTTCTAGGGTTTTAGAAGATAATACATGAATGCCCTTTAGATCGCCACTACGTAAAGCCTTCGCAATTTTCTGGCTATCACGTTTGTCAGCCTTTTGAACCTTTTCCTTGTCGGTCGTTGGAATATCTGCCGGATTGACAACGATGGATTTGATTCCTAAAGATGTGAGCTTATTATGAATCCAATAGCCACAGAATCTGGCTTCATAAGCAGAGTGGTAAATCCCGTTGGGGAAATTCCTCGTAAGATAATGGTGCAGATGTTCTGGCCTGGGATCTTGCGAGAAGGTCTTGAATGGAAGCTTTTCAGTCAGAACAGTAACTTTCCAACTTTTCAGGTGTACATCAATGCCAACGTAGATGTGCCGGCCATTAAAATCAATTTTGTTACATTGTGTAAGTTTAAGTCTGGTTTTTTAAAGGTTTAAAGTGTGGTAACTTAAAACTACTAAATTTCCGGACTTGTGCTTCATTTTATAAGCATAGGGACTTGCAGACTGTTTAGGCATCTGGCTCGCCGGGGTTTAAGAAAAAAAATATGCCTCCGGGAACAAACGGAATGAAAATTTTAAGCAAGAGTTCAGGTCATGATTTTATGCAATAGAATCTGAATGAACCCGAAGAGTGACGGTGCCCAAAGGAGGTCACTCTTAGCGAAAAAGTTTTTTCGAGTTTAACTTTGCTGCAAATTTTGAGTAATAGTGGGTTGTACTGCCGGTAGGCAGGCTTTTTCTTGCTTCTTTCATAAGCTGCCCGGAAGGGACTTCCTTTCTGGAAGGCTTCAATTCAAATGATTATCAGTTAAGATTGGCTGGGAATGGATTTAATATTAAGTTAATGATTTATTAACATAGGACTGAGAAGGCTGGAATATCTTTATGCCAAAATAAATATATCCATGAGAAAAGTAAATATGTTTCAAAAGTTATTAATAATCACTGTATTAATTCTGCCGTGCACTATCTCAGCAAAGAATCCTTTGAATCCTCCGTCTGCATCGATTACTTTTTCCGGAGTGATTACTGATAAAGTGACCCAGGAACATTTAAGTGGAGTGTACCTTTATTTTGATGAGCTCGGGAAAGGGGTTTATTCTGGGGCAGACGGAAAATTCAACCTTGAGGAGATCGAACCAGGAGATTACAATGTGACTGTTAAGTACATTTCTTACCATGAAAAAAAGGTTTCTGTAAAAGTTAAGAAATCAAAGAAGAACCATAAAACCATCCAGTTGGACCCTGTGCAACCTTAATGTCAAATTTTAGCATTTAATTTTACCTTCCTGGGTGTTGATTCTATCATTCAGGAGGTTTTTTTATTATTTTTGATTGAATTTTTAATCTCTTAATTGTGAAAAAGTTTTTTTTAATCTTCATCACCCTTTTTATTTTCGGGAATCTTTCGGCACAGGAGGTAATATTGAAAAACGGGAAGTATTATAGTGCCGGTAAAAATCCATATACAGGTATTTTAAAAGAGTACGACCCAAATGGAGTTCTTGTTGCCGAAAACCGGATCAATAATGGCCTCCTTGACTCGATTTCAACTTTCTTTTACTCCACTGGCAATAGAAAGGAGCAACGCTCATACAGTGCGGGGAAGAAGCAAGGATTATGGATCAACTGGTCTGAGAATGGCACTAAAACTGCCGAAGCTCGTTTTACCGATGGACAAAAGGATGGTTTTTGGTATATCTGGGATGAAAAAGGTACCAAGCGATACGAAATGTACTATGTGGCCGGCGAGAAAAAAGGTAAATGGTATATCTGGGATGAGAGTGGCAAACTGATTACCGAGCAAAATTACAATTGAATACAAAATTATAAAATCACAGTCACTCCCAGTGTGTAGTAGCGCCCGGCCAGGTATTCCAAGGTGGGTTCTTCCCTTGTAACGGTCCCCTCTCCTGGTTTGTCGAATTTTACTGTTTGCTGATAGCGTACCTTATCGTTTAAAATGTTCTGAACTCCTCCTTTAACTTGTATGTGTTTGCCAAACTTTTTCGATAAGGTAAAATCAAGCGAATTAAACGGCATCTCATAAACATCCGGGATATCTTCCTGCGGATTCTGATTAACCTGGCCTACTACAACAATCCGTTTTCCCATAATATTATACAGCAAACTGGAGTTCCAGCCACTCTTTTCCGACTGGTAATAGATACCGGCATTAATGATGTATGGGGATTGTCCTTGCATAAAACGGTTTCGCTCCAGAGCTCCGGCAGGGAAAATAATCTGGCTTTTTATAATTGAAGCATTCAGAACCAGTGATATTCCCCGGAGCCATCGTAATCCGGCATTTTTTTCGAGGAATGCCAAAGACTGCCTGACCTCCACTTCAGCGCCATAACTGTATGCTCCGGCGGCATTGATTGGGCCATATGCAAGTCCGGAACCTGAATTGACATAGGTGATTTCGATCGGGTTGATGAATTTTTTATAAAAAACCCCGAAAGTGAACATCTCCGATAATGTAGGATAAAGTTCATAACGGGCATCAATGTTGTGTATAAATGCGTCGGTCAAATCAGGATTGCCGATAAACGAGGCGTTTTCCTGGAACATGTAGAAGTTGAATGGCGCAATTTCACGAAATTCAGGCCGGTTGATGGTCCGGCCATAAGCGAATCGGATCAGGCTCTTTTCATTTAAGTCCAATGTAAGATTTACTGACGGAAAAAAAGAGAGATTATTATTGTCAACCTGCACCGGTAAAGTCGAAAGATCAGAACTGAAACTGTTCAGTTGCTGGCGGTTCTCTTCCACCCTAACCCCTGTATATATGGAGATCCGTTTCCCAACCGGAATTTTAAATGTAACGTATCCGGACATCTGAAGGTTTTTGGCGTTGTATGAATCCGAGGGATTCGTAGTTTCAGCCAGCTTAATCCCGTTGGTACTGTTTATATTTTGGTCCATGAATACCGAATCGAACGGTTGATATGGCAACGCCTGATTGAAAACATCTTCATTGCTTTTTATATATCCCAAAAGCCGGGCGTCGAAGGTACGGGCTTTATATTCCCCATAGGCCCCTGCTCTGAGTTCCGGTTTGAAGTTCCCAAATGCAAATGGTTGGGTATAATCAAGGCGGAGCATGACCAGATGTTCTTTCAATTCCTGATAGACTATTCCGGCGTATTTGGGAGAGGCCGCATTTCCAAAGGCAATGCCGTATTGATTAAAATTGGGATCTGAAGCCGTCGTGTTTAAAATGGTTGTTAATCGTTTCTGATTGGGTTCATCCCGCTGGGTGTAAGAATAACCCAGGGTCCAGCGGAGATGCGATTTCGCTTTTTTGAAATCATGATCACCGGTTAACTGTCCCGAATAGGTGGTACGGCTCATGAATGAGTATTCGTATGACCTCACCTGATTGGAACTATAATACTCGATTCCCTCTCGGAAGGTCGTTCGGGTAAATCCGATCTGGTTGAAGAGATTATTGAAACTCAACCTGAAGCCGGGATTTATAGCAAAGGACCAGTTTGACAAAATGCCGGTTTTGGCTGTATTGGTATATTGGAGGTCATAAAAATCGAAATTCGGACTGGGTTTGTCCTCCTGGAAATTATAAACCTGGTAATCGAGCCGGTGAATGGGCAGCGATAGAAATGTATTGGTATAGTTCAATGCATTGATTGTCCCGCCTTGTACTTTCCCTATGGTAAATTTTCTGGCAATTGCAATATTCAGACGGTTATCCCAGAAGGCTTGTTTTTCCTGGGCAGACCAGGTTTTATTCATCTCTTGCCCCAGACTGGTAATTTTTTGTATGTCAGAAGGGTTGTACCCATTGGCGATGGATTTAAATTCATCCGTGTTTGGGAACCCTGAAGGCAGCGCCCTTGTGCCGTCATCCACTCCCAGAAAGTCGAGCGAACCTCCCTTATATCGATAAAAATCGTCGAATGTGGTATGTTCCCTTGCTGAAATGCTGTAGGTAATATCGATTGTGTTTTTTGACGGAGTATTTTTCGTGGTGACATCAATAAAAGCTCCTGAAAAATCGGCGGGCAGTTCTGGCGTTGGGGTTTTATAAACCATGATGTTATCGAGGAGTGAACTTGGGATGATGTCAAATGAAAATGCCCGTGTATCAGTTTCGGAGCTTGGTGTCGATGCATTGTTCAAAAAAACATTGTTATAGCGTTGATTCAATCCACGCACAATAACAAATTTTCCATTAAATATTGTAATTCCAGGAATTCTCCTGATAACCTCCGAGGCATCACGATCCAGTGATTTTGTAATCTGTTGACCGGAAATACCATTGGCAACCAGGTTGGTGCTTTTTATCGAACTGATAATGGAAATTTCAGTATTTGTTAGGCGTTTATCTACTATCTCCACCTCCTTCATCAGGGTAATCTCTTCCTCCAGATCTATATCAAGAGTAGTAACTTTATCTTTACTCACTTTAACATTTTCAAGAATTGTTTTCCTATACGAAATAATAGAAATACTTAGACGATATAAACCTGAAGGGACATTGTTAATGACATATTCCCCGTTTATATCTGTCGAGTTCCCTTTGTTGATGGACTCAATCCAGACATTGACCCCTACAAGTGTTTCTCCTGTTTTTTTATCCTTTACGATCCCTTTTATTATTCCGGTTTGTGGAAACACCTGGCTGGAAATCATTAGAAGCAACAGAAAAGGTAATATTCTCAGAATTTTATTGATCATTTTAAAGAAATAATACTGTAAATCAAAAAAGAAAAGAGCAACAGTGATTGGCTGTTGCTCTTTTCATCATAAATAATAATTATTTGGTGCCATAAGAAAGGTTCTGGGGATCCCAAACAGCCCATCCTGATGTCCAGTCGGTAGTACCGAAGGCTCCGATAAAAGTTTCTGCGGTAAAGAAAGAATTTTGGAGATTTGTGTTGGTAAAATCAGCCGTCCCTAACAGTGGAGATCCGGCCATTGGAACTGCGTTAGGCTGATCAAGATTGAAGGCATTGGTCAGTTTCAGATCAACATTGTTAACAATGGTATCATTGGCAAAAGCTGGTGTAAGATACCAGTGGGTGAGGGAATCTTTCGTCATCGTACTGTTGCTCGGCACGCTGAAGAAGGTGCTTGCTGATGAGGTCCCGGCAAGGATCGTATTCCGAATCTGCAGGACTCCATTCACAGCACTGGTCTGGGAAAGAGCTCCGTCGAGAAGTAATCCACCAAGGTATCCGGCAAAAACTGAGTTATAGGTGCAAGTTTGGGTATTCCTGCGCAGGTGCATAGCGTTTTTATAGTTCGCGTTGATGTTGCTGGTAGTTGCATCTTTTCTGGGTCCGATAATGGTTACATTACAGAAGATGGGTTTTGTGATCGGTGCGTTTGTCGATCCAGTTGCATCATTATCCGATTCAAATCCGTTTGATCCTGATACATCGGCAACATTTTTATCACGGATTGCAAACAGGTACTGCAATTTCCCCTGAAAGCCATTGTCTGAATCGAAATCATCATCCAGTCCTCGGTATGCGATTAGATGTTTTGCGTTAACAGTTCCGCCAAACCATTCATAGGAATCATCATTTGCAAATGAAACCATAATGTAATCAATGATGGTTCCCGCTCCAACACCTGCCATGGTAAGCCCGTTGATTTCCTTGTCGGGCTGCAATGGGTAACCAGCATATTCAATTCGAATATATCGCAGGATACCTGAGTTGTCGTTAACATCTGTTCCGCCATAATGCGAGCGAGGTCCACCTTCAATCTGTGGATCTCCATTATTAACCGGAGCCTTGCCACAAAGAACCAGACCTCCCCAGTCGCCGCGGTTACGGAAACCTACAGGGGCATTTGATGTAAAGATAATCGGGTTCGACGCAGTGCCATCTGCGATGATTTTTCCACCACGTTCAACGATGAGAGCGCCAATTGTGAGTTTATCTCCTTTTATAATTGTACCAGGCGCAATAGTAAGCACAGCTCCATCAATCACATAGGTAAAGCCTTTAATCAGGTACTGTTTGTCTGCTGTCCAGTTTACATTGCCTGAAATCTCACCGGAAACTTCAACAACATTTGAACCGCCGGCTTGAGTTACCGTGACAATTATTGGGGTTATGCCAACGATCGTAACTGTTATATTGGCTACACGTTGAATGGTCGTGCCGTTTGGAGTGTAGTTTGCTTCAATATTGCCATTTCCAGTCCCACTGGCAGTTACTGTGCACCATGGCTGATCGCTTATTGCAGTCCAAGCACCTGATGCGGAAACCGCAAAATTCACCAATCCTGCAGGAGTGGCTGGAACATCCTGGTTGAGCGGAGTAACGGAATTCATGCTCCCTTGGGTTATTGTTATCACTTTGGGAGCAAGTCCGCTTACTGTAATTGTTATCGAGGCAACTCGTTGACTGGTCGTTGTATTTTCTGTATAATTCGTCACAATTGTTCCGTTTCCAACTCCACCGGATGTGACAATACACCAGGTCTGGTCGCTTACTGCAGTCCAGGTCGAATTTGATGTTACAGTAAAATTGATTGTTCCTGCTGATGATCCCACATTCTGAGCTGCAGGTGAAACAGCGAGCGTAGCTGCAGGAGTTGCTGGTGTCTCATCCTTCTTACAGGATGTGAAGCCAATAGTAAGGGCGGCCATAAGCAACCCGAAAATTTTTAAGTAGCTGGTTTTCATAATTTTTGCCTTTCGTTTAAGAATATTTTAATTACACGGCAAAGTACCGGCTTATCAATGAACCATAGATGAACGGCAGGTTAACAGTTTATTAAATAATTGTTAAGCCTTACTCATTTTCCCATTTCATGGAATTTTGATATCATAAGTATATGGCAATAAATATATTATAAAATTTAAGGATTCCGAAGGGTGAATGACCTTTCATGGTAACACAAAAAGGAAATGAAACACTACCATTAATATTAGAAGGAGGGAAACTCTGAAGTAAGCAAAATTTTACCTTGGGTGATTCACCAATGGATATACAGTTATCTTCATTAAATTACGAAAACAAAGAAGGTGTTTTAGGATGAAAGCATTATACTCTACCTAACTTGTCAGAATAAGTTGTTCAATGTTTGCTTTGATTTCATCTCTGACTTCCCTTGTTTTATCCAATTTTTCTTTTTTAGTACCAGTAAATATTGATGGATCAAGTATCGATCATTGTGTTCGATGTGTAGCACCAGGGAAGATTGGGCACTGCTCTGAATTTCCTTCGTCGCAAACAGTGATCACATAATGAAAAATTTCACCACTTTTAAAGAAGTCAAAAACACTTTTTGTTTTGTTTCCGGAAATATCTATTCCAATTTCATGCATAACTGCAATCGCGAAAGGATTTAGTGTCCCTTCTTCCAATCCGGCGCTTTGAGCCTCGAACTTTTCGCCAGCCAAGTGATTTAATAATGTTGCAGCCATCTGAAATACTATACTGCACTCAAGGCGGCAATCGTTCCTTCACTAACTGTAGTGGTCACCTGACGGTATCGCTTTACAATACTATCTCCAGCTGCAAAAACACCAGGAACATTGGTCTGCATTTCCGTTCCTACGATAATTTCACCCCTGTCATTCAAATCGATACATTTTTCAAATCCCTGGGTTTTGGCTACGTATCCAATGAAAAGAAAGATTCCGTTAGCCGTTAATATGGTTTTATCCCCTGTTGGAAGATGTTCAACCTCAACCTGTTTTACAGAATCGTAACCAAATATTTTCCGGACTTGTGATTGCATGTAAAACTTAATTTTGGGATTGGCCTTGGCCTCTTCCACAGCATATGGAAAAGCCTGGAGCTGATCGAACTGGTTTACTATGGTAACTTTGCGAGCATATTTTGTCAGGGAAACGACCTCTTCAAGGGCAGAATTACCACCACCTACCACTACGATATCTTTACCAGTGAAGAAATCCCCGTCACAGGTTGCACAATAGGAAACACCTCTGCCTTTGAATTCAGCCTCCCCCGACTGTTCCCTCATTCAAAATCAACGTCTTCATCCGGGCATGTGAGGCCTAAATGCCGGCGGTCAGGCCGGCAGGACCTCTTCCAATAATAATGATATCGAATATCTCGGGCATCATTTTTTCTTTTAAGAGGCCGCAACGTGGAATAGTCATTGCCCAGAAAGATAAATTCTTTAATTTCACCAAAGGACGAATCGTCACATTGGATTATTAATGTTTCTCGTGGCTTTGAATCGGAATGTGGAAGATGTTATCGGTGTAGCCAGATAATTTAGAACTCTGAAAATAACCTCATGCTTGGAGAAAGCGAACTTCTATCAACTTGATAATCCAACATTACCCCCGGTCCAATACAGCTTATCGGAAGGATTTTTTAAGGCCGTGTAACATTGAATTTACCTTATTTCGTTTTTATATGTGTCTTTTATTATTAATGTATTAATTTCTTACTGTATCAAAGTGTTTTACAGAAGGATATCAAATCATATTATTTTTTTGACATAATGATACTTTTCCATCAGGTTTGATAATAAAATCACTTGTTAACATTTTTTACACCCATTCGTTTAATAAGCATTGCCTCCCATATCATAATACCGACCAGATCCATCATTTTTTTTCCAGCAGCTCCCTTACCCCTTGCATGATCTTGATCGGTGAATCGACGATCAGCATGTTGGAAATCCAATCCGGGATGCTTCCTGCCGGGTCAACAAACCCTTCGAGAATGACATGTGATTTTTCTGTGCCGTCAGGAATGACGGTCCAGGTTTGACGGTACTCCGTGATGCGCACCATATCCTGATTTTCTGCGATGACCCCCGGGAGTGGAACTGCTGAAATTGTACCCACTCCGGTCTTCGGGTCGATGGATGCCGTAACATTCACACACAGGTCACGGTCCGTTACCGGCCAGGGCAGATCATATACCAGATAATACTGCGCCCGTTTGTACTTCTCATAACGGAGGACCTTGATCTGATTGAGGTTTTTATCCCACCAGTCGGTATGGTAAACATCTTCGATCAGGGAAAACACCTTATCCGCCGGAGCGTTGATGTCGGTAACCCCTTTATACGATTTCAGGGACTTCCCGGTATCCCTACTGGTATAGATCTTTATCCCATCCTTTTCCTTTATAAAATCCCAGGACTGGGCAAAAACATGTGTTGGCAGCAGAAATGTCACCAGGATCATGCAGGCAGGGCGCAGCAGGTGAAATTTCACAAAAGACGGGTTTTTCAGCATTTCGTCTTGTTTACTCATGGCTGTTTCAGCAGAACTTTCCTGATGGTCGTCATGGTTCCGCTTTCAATTTTCAGGAAATAGAGTCCCGGTGGAAAATGATGTACATCGAGCTTTACCCGGGTTATTCCGATTGGACGTGGCTTTGTTTCCATGCTTAAAATGTTGGCTCCGGGGATGTCGGATAGCGTGATCCTCACCTCAGGATCGAAGGTCGGAGGGAGTTCAATGAAGATCTGATCCGTTGCCGGATTGGGGTAGATCCTGATCGTACCAATGGATGCATGACCGGCAGTCCCGGTAAGGATAAAATTGATCCACGGTGATGGAGCGGATTCGCAACCGCTGAGGGTGACCACATCCTGATATAGTCCGTTTTCTGTGGGATGGTAAACGGGGAGGTTTGCGCCGGGGATCATACCTGAAGCATTAAACCATTGATTGCCCTGGGGGGCATCTGAAACAAGACTATCGCCGGCCTGCATGATCACAGGCACCGGCGGGATGGGGTTGACCGTCACCGGCAGTGGGGGGGAGGAGGTGCCGTTGCCGCAAAGGTTATTGCCGTAAACGGTGATCTCTCCCGATGCTGCCGTTGAGCTGTAATCAACCATGATGGCGTTGGTCTGGTTCCCGGCTGTGATGACCGCTCCCGGCGGAAGGGTCCAGATGTACACCACCGTGTTGGGGATGGGATCGACCGTGTAAGTAATCTCCCCTTCATTCTGGCAAACAGCAGTTTTCCCTGAGACCGTCCCGGCAGCGCCCGGTGGCGGATCAACGGTAACGGGAAAGAGTGTCGGGGAGATGGGATTACAACCGGATGCATCGGTATAGGTAACTCCCACCGATTGCGGGCCGGCGGCTCCCCAGCTGATCATCACCTGACTGGTGCCCTGACCGCTGATGATGTTCCCGCCGGAGGTACAGCTCCAAAGGTAATTGCTCATGCCTTGTTCAGTGGAATAGGTGGCATATCCTGAATTGGGACAAAGCTGGCTTGGTCCGGTAATGGTGGGCAGGGGAGCTGCTGTTACAGTGATGGTAACAGTATTGGTGATGACATTCCCGCAACTGCCCGACGAGGTTTGGATTTCCCGGTAATAGGTGGTGGAAGTCAGGTTCCCGGGCTGGTAATTGAGCCCGGTGGCATTTGGTATGTTGTTGAAAACAGTGTTGTCGGTGGAGATCTGCCATTGATAGGTGTAAGGAGGGAGCCCTCCGCCGGGAGCGAGGCCGGTGAGGAGCAGGGGTGCTGAGTTATGGCAAATCGTTTGATCGCTGCCGATCGAACCCGCATTCAAACTGGTGTTGAGTCCTGTTACGACCAGCGAAAAGGGCTGCGAGCCATTGAGGAGGATGCCTTTGTGGGTGATGGTCAAGGTATGGCTCCCCGGGGAAGGGCTTTGAATAAATATCTTTTCGACATTGTCGCGGAAATTATCTCCGGCGGTGGCGGAAGCTGTCACATTAAGGGGATCGAGGATATAGGGTTTATAAGTATTTCCGTCGATCCGCATGTCGAGGTCGTTCACCAGCATGAGGGTGGGCGGGTTGAGCGATGGCGGAGGCGGCGTACCCGGCGGATCGGTCCAGCAAAGCGTGGCAATGAGTGGCTCGGTTCCCTTGGCATTGAGGGTCACCGTGAAGGTGGTGCCGCTGGTCAGGGTTTCCTCCCGGATGACGGAGGTACAAACCTGGGTGATGGCATTGGCCGCCTTGGCGGTGTTGAGCAATCCCCAGCCGAATTTATAGTCCGGACCAGGGAAACTCCCGGCTTCATCGGCGGTATGGATGGCCAGCCCCTTGAGGGTTGCTGAGCGCATATAGGTCCCGTGAATGTTATGATAGTGTTCCTGAAGGAGCATGAGCGAACCGGCTGTATTTGGGGTGGCCATGGAGGTTCCGCTCATGGAGCCGTAGGCATTGTTTGATCCCGAAAGTGTGGAATAGAGACCGATGCCATCAGCGACAATGTCGGGTTTGATGCGGCCATCGTCGGTGGGGCCTGTGCCGCTGAAGGAGGCGAAGACCACATCGGCCGGGACAGAATAGCCGTTCGGAATGGGGTTCACTGCCCCGACGGTCATCACATTCTTACTGACCCCGAAGCCGCTGGAGATGCAGTCCCAACCATTCGGGCCTCCATTCAGATCCCTGATGGCACTGGACAGCACCCAGTTGCTTCCCTGCCAGACATAATGCTGAACGGGTTGAACCGATGGTCCGCCGAGACGGTCGTTGCCGGCTGCCTTGCACACCAGGTAATAGGGCGCATTGAAGGCGATCTGGTCAACGGTGGCGGCATCTTCCATGTAAAAACCATAGAGATAATCGGTGGTTGGGCTGATCGCAGGATCGCCGTACCAGTACCAGCTTGAGCTGCTGTAATACCATCCGGTGATGTAGATATAGGAATGGTTGGAGAGCAATGCGCCGTTGGCCGCTTCGGTGGTCATCTCAGCATAGTCGTCCCACCAGTCAAAGGCACGCAGGGTACAAAGGTTGGCCATCCCGTGGGCATTCGCGCTGATGCCGGTAGCCATCATGGTACCTGCAACATGGGTGGAATGGTCGGAAAGGGAGGTGGCGCCGTCACCCATGGTGGTGCGGCCGGTCAGCTCCTGGTGGGTGGGTCTGACCACCCCGCCATCCCATTCGCGCATGATGATGCCGGTTCCGGTGAGATTCAGCCCCAGCGATCCGCCGCTCCATACCTTATTGGTGGAAACGGTTTTGGCGGCGTTGATGTTTGCAGTGGAGTAGTAAACGGGTTTACCATGCCGGTTAATCCCCTTCAGTTCAATGATTTTTCCATCATCAAAATCCTTGCGGATGACCCAACCACTCTCCCCGGCAATTTTATATCCCAGATCCTTCGATGCTTTCATCTGACGGGAGAGGCTGAATCCCATCTCAGATAATACCGTTCGGTTGGTGCTTCTGAAAACGATCTCAAGATCCTGCTGGTTCTGGCCAAGCAATGGTATTGAAAGCAACAGGGCACACAAAAACAGGGCAATGGATCGTGAAGCGAAAACAATAATTTGGGAGAGCCGTTTCATGATGGATGATTTTTGCAGGATAAAGATACGACAAAAATGCAATTTCCCCTCAGGTCGTTTTTCAGAAAAGTCAGTGGGTATCCAAACCGTGCAGCATATAGATCATGTGCATCAACGATACTGAGATCTCTGAAAAATATTCATTGACGGCCTTCACGCTACCGGGAAGGGTAAAGATGAGTGATTTTCCCATCACCCCGGCTATGCTGCGGCTTACCAATGCATTGGGTTTCTGAGCGCCGTATTTTGTACGGATCATCTCCATGATGCCCGGAATCTCTTTGTCAAGAAGGGGTTTTACGATGTCCGGGGTGAAATCACGTGGTCCGATACCGGTTCCCCCTGTGGTGATGACCAGGTCAACCAGTTCATCTTTTGCCATGTGGAGCAGTTCATCCAGCCGGTGCGGATCGTCGGGGATCAGGGAGTAGTGGATGAAGCAATGCAATCCGCGCTCATTAAAAAACTGCTTCACCAGATCCTGGATCCGGGCGCCCGACTTGTCTTCATATTCACCGGCGCTGGCGCGGTCGCTCAGGGTGATGACCAGGATCCGGTACATCTTGGGATGATACTCCAGTTTGTCGCCGGCCTTCAACGTACCATTGTGCAATACCCGGGTGAAAATCCCCTCTTTCGGCATGACGCAGTTGCCCACCTCCTTGAATATGGAGCAACTTGTGCCGTGGCATTCTTTCCCGATCTGGGTCACCTCGATTTCGATCTCCCCGCAAGTGAATCGATCCAGGGGATGGGTCTTCCAGAGTTCCATCCCGGATGTGGTAATGTTCTCGGCAAATTCTCCCGGTTGAATGGTGCGTTGTGCCTGCTTCTCAAATTTCCGGATGCTTTCAAGTCCGAGCATACTTACCTGGCGATTCCAGGGGCCGGCATGGGCGTCGGTTTCAACCCCCTGGTGGGAAAGAACAATGCGCTCAACAGGCTTCTTTATCGTTCCTTTTTGTTCGGAGATGTTGACGGAAATGATCTTAATAGAATTCATGTGTGAATAATTTTATAAATCATAGGTCACTCTGTTTCCTTCCTTTTTTCCACCAGTCGTATCTTTTCGATTACCATGTTTTTATCCACAGCTTTACACATATCGTAGATGGTAAGGAGGGCAATGGAGACAGCGGTGAGGGCTTCCATTTCGATGCCGGTCTGGCCGGTACAGCGGGCGAGGGAGGTAATGTTGACGCCGGTTTCGGTCAATTCAGCCTTCACATCCAGTTTGGTGATGGCCAGGGGATGGCAGAGCGGGATCAGGTCGCTGGTTCGTTTCCCACCCTGGATCCCGGCAATTTCGGCGATGGTCAGTACATCCCCTTTTTTCACCTTGTTCTCCCGGATCAAGGCAATTGTTTCCTTCTCCAACCGGATATGCCCGGTTGCCGTTGCCGTACGCAGTTGCTCCGGCTTGCCCGAAACATCCACCATGCTGGCCTTTCCTGCAGAGGTTATATGTGTAAGTTTCTTCATACCTGAAGTTTGGTTAATGAACGCATACGCTGAAAAAAAATTCCGAAATTTTAAATCTAAAATCTAAAAATCTAAAAATCTAAAATCTAAAATCGTAAATCGTATATCCTCCTACCCCCCAATATTATGAAATTTATTGAATTGGTTGGTGCTTCCTTTTTCGGGTTTGAGGGAAATGGCCTGCTCCAGCGCCTGTCGGATGCCCAGATGACGCAAGGAAAAGCCAAGGTCGTCAAAGAGACAGGGCTTGATCAATCCGTCGGCGGTCAGGCGCAGCCGGTTGCAGCTTTGGCAGTCGCCTCCTTTGCCTCCCTCCACAACTGTAAAGCAGCCTGATTCGAGGTTCATTTCATGAATGAAGCGGACAAAAAGTCCCTGCCTACGGCAGAATTCCTTCACGGCTTCTGCATCCGTTTCTCCGGAGGATGTCTTCACCACACAGTTGATCTTGATGGGGTCAAGCGAGGCGTTTTTGGCTGCCTGAATGCCGCGGAAAACTCTCGAGATGTCACCTCCCCGGGTGATCCGGTGGAATTTATCAGGATCGACGGTGTCGAGACTGATATTGATCCGGTGAAGACCGGCATCGGCAAGGGGTTGTGCAAATTCCTCGAGGAGGATCCCGTTGGTGGTCAGGCCAAGGTCGAGGATCCCATCCAGCCGGGCAATTTTCGCGATGAAATCCACCAATCCTTTTCGTACCAGGGGTTCGCCACCTGTAATCCGGATTTTGGTAATCCCTATTGAAACAGACTCTTTTACCACTTCAAGCAGTTCCTCATAGGTCAGGATATCTGCATGAGGCAATAATTTTATTCCCTCTTCGGGCATGCAATAGTTGCATCGCAGGTTACACCGGTCGGTGACTGAGATCCGGAGGTAATTGATGTGTCGGTTAAATCGGTCGTACATCGATCCATTCTCCTTTCCTGATTTCGGTTTCATCGGCCTCCATGGAGATCCAGCCATCGGCAATGGTGTATGCATGAATGTGTGCAGAGCCGTGGTAATCCGCCGGAAAAACGGCATTTTCAGCAATCCTGACCGGGATCACTGATTTTCGTCCTGATTTCCTTCTTTTGAAATCCGTCCCCATGGGCAACCTGAACTGTATGGGGCGCTCTTTGCATCCCATGGAGGCCAGCAGAAATGGTTTCACAAGCATTTCAAACAATACAAATGAGGAAACCGGATTCCCCGGAAGTCCGAATACAAATTGATTCCCTTTCCGCCCGAATACTGTTGGTTTTCCCGGTTGAATGGCAATGCTTTTGAAGAGGATCTCCACGCCAATCTCTTTCATGATGGCCGGTACGTAATCGAAATCCCCCATGGATACTCCACCCGTGAGAATGACCAGGTCGGCAGTTTCAAAGGCATGAATCAGGATCTTCCTGAGCGCCTCCTGATCATCCCTTACAATTCCGAGGTTGATGGGAATGGCCGGGACAGAGGAAACCTGGGCAATCAACTGGCAGGCATTGGAATTGCGGATTTGAGCAGTTCCCGGAGCCTGGTCGGGTTCAACAAGCTCGTCCCCGGTGGAGATGATGGCAATTCTTGCCCGTTTTGAGACCAACGGCATAACAGTACCCACAGAGGCCATGACCGCGATGTGTGAAGTCTTGATCTGTGTCCCTGAAGGGATGACCAAAGTCCCTTTCCGGACATCTTCGCCCCGGTAACAAATGTTTTTCCCGGTTTTTTCCTGGGTGAACCGGATAGAATCTTCCCCTTCGGGTACCGTATCCTCCACCATGATCACGCAATCGGCACCGGCAGGCACCATCGCCCCGGTCATGATCCGTGAACATTGCCCCGGCCCGACCGTTTTGCCGGGCACCATCCCTGCGGGGATGGTTTCGACCACCGTCAACGGGGGTCCCAAAATATCCGCCATCCGGCAGGCAAACCCATCCACAGCGGATTTGTCGAACGGGGGCATATCCATGTCGGAAAAAATATCCTCGGCAAGGATCCTGTTCTGGGAATCCAGCAGCGTAACCCGTTCCGTTCCCCAGGAGGAGGCGTGGGAAAGAACAGTGGTCAGGGCGTTTTCAAAGGAGATCATGTTGAGATTGTATGATTGAATCTAAATGGGTTGCTTCGGCCTTCGGCCTCGCAATGACAACATTGCGGGTAGTGCTGGCAGGTTGCTTCGGCCTTCGGCCTCGCAAAGATAAAACTTTGGGTTTTGAGTTATCTTCCAACATACCTAACCGCCGTTGCTTTCATGTGCGTCCAGATGGTTTTTCCTTCGCTGATTCCGAGTTTCACGAGCGACTCTTTGGTGATCAGGGCATGCAGGTGGATCCCTATATCGATGGTGATGTCGATGCCATGTGTTGTGGCAACAATCTCCAGAACAGTGCCGGGAAAACTATTGGCGGCACTGGTTTCTATGGCCTCCTTCGACAAAAGGATATCCTCTCCCCGGATCATGACAAAGCCCTCCTCTTCCGGTTCATCGGTGAGGAGATGAATGAAAAGGTTGGGCGCTATCTGAGCCAATTGGGTTTCATTTTTTTGGACAAGGTGAGCGGGAAAGAAGTTGCGTACCCCCACGAAATGGGCCACAAATTCCGTCTTCGGATGATGGAAAACCTCTTCTGGAGTGCCTTCCTGAACGATCGATCCCTTATGGATCACGGCGATTTTCGTTCCCAGCGAAAGAGCCTCTTCATAGTCGTGGGTGACATGCAGAATCGTTTGTCCTTCGCGGTGTAATTTCCTCAACAGCGCCCTGAGTTCTGCTTTGAGCCGGGAATCCAGAGAAGCCAGTGGTTCATCAAGCAGGAGGATGGCCGGTTTCTGGATAAGGGTCCGAGCAAGGGCAACCCGCTGCAGCTCGCCGCCGGAAAGAGAGGCCGGCCTGCGGTCGAGCAAATTTCCGATGCTGAGCTGATTTGCAATTGCGCTGACCATCAATTTTTTTTCATGCCTTGTATGGTCACTTCCATGCAGGGAATAGGCCATGTTTTCGCCTACATTCAGGTGGGGGAAAACGGCATGATCCTGAAATACCAGTCCAATCTTACGGCGTTGTATCTTTTCCTTCGTGATGTCGCGGTCATCCAGCATCAGGGTGCCATAATCTGGTGTAACCAGTCCTGCAATGGTTTCGAGGATCATGGACTTTCCGGCACCCGATTCTCCCAGCAGGATGAAATAATCCCCCTTCTGAACAGTAAAAGAGATATCAACGAGAGAGAAATCAGGATGGTTTTTAGCTATTTTATTTAATCGTAACACAGCCCAAAATTACGCTAAAATAGAGAAATAACCGGGAAAAAGTAAAATGCTGTTTTTAAGGTCAGAGAAAAGGAGGTCACCCGGGAATTCAACCTCACCTCCCCGCCACAAACCTTGCCTGGGCGACCACCTCGTTCATGAAAACCAGCCGGGTAAGGTACATCCCCCGCGGCCAGGCGGAGAGATTGAGTTCAACGCTTTTCTCCTGCAGGGGTACAGCTTTACAATACATCAATTTTCCGAAGAGGTCGAACACCTCCAGCCGCGTCTCCTTCCATTGATGGTAGATCGTGGTGGCAGTTAACCCGTGATTTCCTGTTTTTCTGACCAGATACTTAGGCATTTCAATGGTGATCTTCTCCCCGGCCGGATTAGGATACACATGCAACCGGGTGGTTTCGGGGTTTTGAAGCGGTTCATCGATCGAAACCACCACCTCGCAGTCGCTGAGCGATATCGTATCCGATGCAATGGGATGTGGGCATAGACTGTCATAGGTAAATGGCCGGGTATATACGCTGTCGTATTCGAGATCGGAATTGAGCTTGATCATCATGGTTTGCCAGTAGGGCGGGGTAAATCCGAATGGACCCACTAAAACGGCTTTGTTGTCATAGGTTGATATACAATCCATAAACCCATGTACACTCATAAACAACTCTTTTTGAAGGATAATGTCACCTGCTGTATTAGTTTTAAATACACTGTTGAATGCAGTATCCTCTGGATAATTTCTAATCCATACTCCATTTAAAATAAGGGTCGAATCGTGAAACCAGTTCATTGCTGTTGAAATTCCAAGATCCGAACTATCAATCAGATCATTATAGAATAATGGGATACCTTCCGGTGAGGTTTTCATCAAACATGGAGAATCACCAAAAGGAGGAGATGACCTTATATGTCTGATAGCAGTATAAATATTCCCATTATTATCAAAAACTGAAGTGGTTCCATTTCCCAGAAAGTCAATTTCTCTCCCCCAGGATAACTCAAAAACCGCATTGCCATCCAGATCGACCTTCACGATCATGGGACGAAGGTAAATCGGATTTGGACTGATGGTATCGGGAGTATAGGATTCACCGGTAATAATTATGGTATTATCATTTGAATAATCCAGGTCATACGCTCCTGATCCCCAGAAAATCGAATCCTGAGGAAAGTATTGTTGCCATATGATTTCTCCCTCTTCATCCAACCGGAACAGCCAAACAGGCTTATTCTCTTCAGCCTCTACCCAGTTTTCGAATAACGCGATGTAGCCCCCTTCTGGAATGCTCACGATATAAAGTCCGCAACCATCCTGGCTTACAGCATCATAAATCTTACACCACTGTTTTTCACCACAAGAATTCATCTTTATGACAAATGGATCATGATTACTGCCAATGCTTGTTTCTCCGATTAATATAATCTCACCATCATCTAAATATGTTAAACTTGAAATTCTGGTAGATCTGTCTTTACCTCCAAAAGTTTTTTCCCACAATCTGTTACCGTTGATATCTGATTTATATAACCATCCATAACAGTGAGATGCAATGATCTCTTTATCTCCTGCAAGGAGATATCCTTTATCATAATGTTCAACAATATGGCGTCCTAAAAAATTGGTATCTCCCTGAAAAAGTTTTATCCACTCCTGGCCTTGAACCTTAAATACCAGGAATAAACAGAATATCTCAATTACGAGAATCTTGAATTTCATAGAAGAAAGAATTAGCGGATAACAACTACTTTATGGGATTCCTTTAATGCTCCATTTGCATGCAGCCTGATAAGGTAGGAACCCGATAGTAGAATCTTAGATTGCCCCTTGCGGGAGGACTTCAGTTCCGTTTCCCCAACGATGGGTTCCTCGTAATCGGGCAGCCCTGAAGCAACCTGGATATTTTTCATGGTTATCCTTTTTATGATTGATGTAATGAATACTCCGTGAATTCAAAACTCAAAATTCAAAACTCAAAGATCAAAGCTACAGCTTTAATGTCAAAAGTCAGAAATCAAAATCAAAAAAGCATTGTGAAGTGTAACTTCTTCCTTCATCATTCCTGACAGGTACACAGGAAGGTTTTATTCAATATTCGATTGTTCCATCCCCGTTGCTGATCGCCGCAGGCGATCTATTCTTGTAACCCTCGTGGCGCCTTAATCCCTGCTTCCGGCCTTAAGGCCGGACAAAAAACACACTCCTTCCGCAGGGCTACAGGAGTGTATCGCCTACGGCGATAAAAAGGGTCATCGCGAGGCCGAAGGTACAAAAGATCGGCCCACTGTTCTATTGTCCGACATTCGATTGTTCCATCCCCTTTGCTGATCGCCGCAGGAGATCCATTCTTGTAACCATCGTGGCGCCTTAATCCCTGCCTCCGGCCTTAAGGCCGGACAAAAAACACACTCCTTCCGCCAGGCTACAGGAGTGTATCGCCTACGGCGATAAAAAGTGTCATCGCGAGGCCGCAGGTACAAAAGATCGGCTCACTGTTCTATTGTCCGACATTCGATTATTCCATCCCCTTTGCTGATCGCCGCAGGCGATCCATTCTTGTAACCCTCGTGGCGCCTTAATCCCTGTTTCCGGCCTTAAGGCCGGACAAAAAACACACTCCCTCCACCTGTCATCGCGAGGCCGAAGGCCGAAGCGATCGGCTGGCCATCATAGCAAGGCCGCGAAGCGACCGGCTTGCATACCCTCCACCCGTCATCGCGAGGCCGAAGGCCGACGCGATCGGCTGGCCGTCATCGCGAGCGCAGCGAAGCGACAGGCCTTGTAAATAAAATTGTTTCAACAAAACGATGCAAGAAAATGGGGAAAAAAACCAGAACGGAAATATCTTTTTCCGGGATGTTAAAAAACTGCCCTGTGGTCAGGATTCCTTGTTTCGTTCTTTTGCCAGCCAGCGTAAAAGGATAAAAACCGTCAGCGAGATCAGGATAAACAGAACGGAAACGGGCCGCGCATATTTTAATCCGAAGGCGCCGAAACGCTCATAGATCAGCACCGGTGTGATCATGGGGTGATAGGCCACGACGATCACTGCGCCGAATTCGCTCATCCCCCGGGCGAACATCAGGATAAGTCCCGACAGGATATTTCGCCAGGCCAGGGGGAGGGAAATAGTAAAGAAGACCCTCGACGGGCTGGCTCCCAGGGTCAATGCTGCTTTTTCAAGTCTGACCGGCACAGCGGAAAAACCATCACGGGCAGCGTTGATCAGGTAGGGGATGCTCACAAAGGCCATGGCAATGGTGATCCCGGCCGGGTTGCCCACAAAATCAAGACCGATATAAGATCCCATTTTACCCAGAAACGAATCGCGTGAAACAAACCCGAGGATGGCAATGCCGGCCGCCGAATGGGGGATCACCACGGGAAGGTCAATGATGCCAGTCACCAGTTTCTTCAACGGGAAAGACCGTCGTGCCAGAATATATGAAAATGGGATGGCGGCCATCGCAAAGATCAGCGTCCCTGCCATGGATGTCCATATGGTGAGCCAGATGCTGCTGCGCACCTCCGATTCCTTTGCAGTTTCAAAAAGACTGCCGGGACTGGTTTTTAAAAACATCCCCAGCAACGGCGCGATGATGAACAGCAGGATCAGCGCTCCCAGCATTATGAACAAAAGGTTTATCCAGGATATACGTTTCAATGGTTCTTTGTGAATGAATATCGAATATTGAATATTGAACAGAGAATTAAGAACTTTAAACCTTTTATTTTGAACTTTGATTTTTGAGCTTTGAGCTTATTTTATTTGTTCCACAAATATCTCCGAAACCGCCTTCACAGCCCGGTCGGAGAAGAAATCGCAGGAGGGAAAAATACGGAATTTTCCCCCATCGCCGGGGTCTTCGGTCGGAACCACCAGCACTTCCGCCTGGTCGTTGCGGTTCATGATCTCGGCATAGGTATAGACCGAACGGTAGCCATCTTTCCCGACAATGGTGACGAGGCCATTCTTCAGGTTCTGGCAGTTAAAGGGAAAATACTTCAGCAACAGCTCTTTGAGGTAGATACCCGTAAAGGGTTGGGTGCTGTGAATGCCGCGACCTTTGCCATAAAACACCGTATGGAGGGTTTCTCTCTGTATCTTGGCTGGCAGGTCAGCCAGTTTATCCAAGGAGTTCAGGCCATCGTTAATGAGGATCACCGGAGAGGTAAGTGGTTTCATCTCCCTTGTCACCGCGAATGAACGGGGATACGATTTAACAGTGATCTTTGTCGGGCTTGAGATGTTGCGTTCAGTGATAAGATCATTGGCCAGAACCAGTTTACTCTCGGCAGGCAATGGCCAAAGATCTTTGGTCTTGCTGGGAACGATCCGCATGACGTCGGTGGCGATGAGGCAGTTATGGAGAAAATTCGGGTAATAGATCTCTCCCCAGCTCAGAATCACCTTATCACCCTTGTCGTTTTCAATCTCCACAAAAAGGTCGATGATCGGACGAAACTCCGCTGCATTCCTCTTTTTCAGGATGCGTTCATTGAGGATATCGAACAGTGAATAGCCATCATAGCGATAAGCTCCCACGAAACTGTTGCTGCCATCCTCGTTTAAAAGGGTCTCTTTAACGATAACAGAACGCTTCTGAAACTTTGAAAAATCAACTTTCCCGGGATTTTCCACCTCTCCTGCAATTTCCAGCCCGACCTGTGGAAGTGAAAATGTTTCTTCATTATCGTAAAAGTTGTTATTGCGATCGTTTTTATCGGCAACCACCAATGGATTTTTGGGAAGATTGCCAGAATTGCTGTTTGTGGTTTTTTCCTGTCCTGTTGCAGTCATGGTCAAAAAAAGAATTGCGAAGATAATACTGATTGGCTTCATTTGATTAGGTTTTATCAGGTTATGTTAAAATGTTACGGATAGTTCAGCCGTGATCATTCTTCCCGGACTTCTTTGGTACCGGTCATCGATGTAGGTCACGTCAAAAATATTTTCAGCATTGATGGCAACGGTCAGCCGCTTGAAAAAGGTGTGCCATATTTTTGCGCTGAAGGTGTTGTAGGAAGGGAATTCTGAGATCAGCAAATAGGGGTCTGGTTCATTCTGATCGTTGATCCAGCGGGCGCCTACATATTTCCACAGGATGTTGGCGTTGCAGTATTTGTTTTTGAAGGTAACCCCGGCTGTGGCCTTGTGCATGGGGACATCGGTAAGGAATTTGCCGGTCAGGTCTTTATCCACCAGGGTATCGGTGGCCTCAAACCGGCTGATGGTGCTGTGGGCAAAGGAATAATTGGCGTACAGGCTAAGCCATTTCACCGGAGCATAATCAATATCCACTTCGACCCCGAATATATCTACCCGGCTGATGTTCCTTTTCTGGAATACCGGTGCGATCCGGTAGCCCATGTTGATCGAATCGCCGGTGCTGACATAATACATGAAGTTGTGGCCGATGCTGAAAAAGGCAGATCCCGCGAGGTGGATCTTCCTGAAGAGCAGTACATCCGTGCCAACCTCGAAATTATCAAGGTATTCGGGTTGCAGGGCAGGATTGGCGATTTTGAACCCGTTGCTTTTCTTGCCGCTGCGGCAAAGGTCATCGAGGATCGGGGCACGGAAACCGCGGGCAGCAGAGACATAGATCCGTGTATTCAGATCAAAGCGGTATTGAATCGAAAGTTTGGGATCGAGTTGCATCCATTCGTGGGAAGGGATAAGGGTATCCTGGAAGGCCAGCATGTATTCAATGGAATAGGAAGGGTTTTCGATCGAAAAAAGACCATTGTGAAAGCGGGCATAATCAAGTCTCAAACCGGCATTGATCTGCAGGTGTTCCTGGAAGAGATTGATCTCATCCTGAAGGAAGATTCCCCAATTGTCGATCTTTCCGGCATTGCTGATCAGATCGGTGGAGGTATAGTAGATGTCCTGTCCGTCCACCCTTCCCAACCGGGCGTCAATGCCGGCGGTGATCACATGATGGCTGCCCGGAGAGATCGTGAGCGAGGCTGTTCCGCCGCGGTCGACGCGGTGCGATTTGACAAGGTAAAGGTTGTATTCAGATTCCTTCAGGTATTCATTCAGCCGCTCGAAATGTTCATCGAGGTTAAAGAGCTGGAGATTCCATTGAAACATCCCTTTTTTCCCCTGGTAACGCAGGGTGCCATGCCAGGTCCTGTGACGTTCGAAGGCGCCGTCCACTTCATAGATTTCCACGCCGCGTCCGCGTTTGTCGTCATAGAAATTCAGACCGGCCTCGATGCTGTTTTTTTCGTTGAACTGATAACCGGTTTTCAATCCGATACCAGCCTCCCGTAAAAATGAATTCACCGTGAAGGTGTCATCCTTGGCAAGATATTCCTGGATCTCGGCGTTGTACCCGTCACTGCGGGTATAAAAGCCATTGAGGTTATAATAGAACCCGTGGTCAGGATGGACGGATTTTACCTTTCCTGCTAAATAATACCTGCCGGTAAAGGTGTTGTACGTGCCATATTCAACAGCGGCCGATCCCGAGATCAGCTTTACAGGCTTCCGGGTATGAATGTTGATCACCCCACCCATGGCATTGCTTCCGTACAGGGCGCTGCCAGGTCCCTTGATCACCTCGATCCAGTCCACATTGTCGCGGTTCACCAGGTGCCAGTTTACGGTTCCCTCATCGGCCTTGTTGACCGGCATGTCATCGATGAGCACCAGGGTTCGTCCCTGGTCATTGCCGCTGAGTCCCCGCATCGAAACCACCGAGTTGTTTGAAAACATCCCCATGGTGGTGTTGAGGTTCACCCCGGAAATGTAATCAAGCACATTGGTGATGTTCTGTCCCGGATTCTCCTGGATGACATTCGACGTGATCTGGTCGATCCGGATGGGAATGCTCTGGATGTCGCGCTCCGTATGGTTCCCGGTGATCTCCACCTCCTTCGAGGTGAGTACGTATATGTCGAGCGGGAAATCAACGGTCTCATCTTTATCGGAGATAACATTTACAGGGCGCTCCTGAGTCAAATAGCCCAGGTAGCTGGCTTTGATGATGTATTTGCCAGGTTTGAGATTTTTAAAAACATAATTGCCATTGGCATCGGTCACCTGGCCGGTTTGGGTTCCTTTGATCACGACATGGGCGCCGGCAAGGGGTTTCTTCGTATTGGAACAGGAGACCGTGCCTGAGATCTGACCACTATTGGCACCAAGTAAAAAAAGAGGGATGAGGATGAAACCCAGAAAAATGGAAATAAAAACTTGAAATGGCTTCATCTTCATCCCTGAAATGGTATTGATTATTTTACCAGGAATTTCTGGATATAGGGTTGATCGCTATCGGTAAACCTCACGGCAACAAGGTAAATTCCTTTGCTGATGGATCCAAGGATAACAGAAGATTTCATCCCCGGGTTGTTTTCAGAGAAGATCACCCTGCCCTGAAGATCGGTTACGGTGACCGAGGCCATGGGAACGGTTGATTCAACCTGGTACTGACCGCTGCCTGATCCCGGGAGGAATTTTACCCGGTTGGTATAGATGATGTCATTGGTTCCGAGGGTGCTTACTCCGGTAACAAGAATATCGTCGATGATGGAACGGCCACCGGAGGTCACAGGCTGCCCGTCGATATTGGTGTTGGAGGTCATGATCCAACGGATGTACACGGAGCCTGTTCCCTGATCAGCAACGGCGACCGGGAGGTTGGTGATGCTCCCGTCGGCATAGTCATAACTCAGGGTCAGCGCGCCGTTTGGAATATCTTCATAACTGGTGGAGCTGAGCCGCCATTGCATTTTAAAATCACGGGGACCGGGATAGGCAATGTCTCCCTTCTGTTTTGAAGAGACCTTGATGTTGATGTAATCCGGCGCCTTGAATTTGATGGACCAGAATTTTACATCCTGACCGTTATCCCAACCCTCTGTCTCTGCAGCATAATTGCCGGCTTCGTTGTAAAAGATGATGGTATTCAAGGTTGAATCAGAAGTTGGTGTGAGTACCCACTGGAATCGCAGGTCATAGCCCTTGTTCTGGGTGGTTCCGAGGTTGGCATTCAAACTGTCGGGTCCGCTGTTGGTGGGGAATGTCCATCCTGTAAGGGTGTCCTGGGCAAATGTGCCGATTGAAAACAGGACCATTGCGCAAATAAGTAAACGTTTTTTCATGGTTTTAGTTTTTGATTATTGGTTATTGAACATTTATAAACAAATCATTGCTGTATTTTCAGAGAAAAGACGATCGTTCCGGCAGCATCATGATCGGCAGTGATCACCCTGACCAAACCCTTTTTACCGGTAGCGGTCATGAAGGGAATGATATCGCCCGGATCGGCCCATTTGAATTTCCGTTTTCCCCAGACGTCGTCGTAAGAAACGATCAGTAAACTATCGTTATGGCAGGCCTCATAAGCCTCGGGTGGCACGGGATCAGAGTCAACGCTGATATCCCATTTGGTAAAGTTCTTAATGGTCCATTGCGCGATGGATGGGTAATAATCGGCGATGGCGCCTCCCTGCTCCCCGGCCGACGAAAAGGTAGGAGAGGGGATGGTCTCATCGAGGTAATAGTAGGTGACAATGTGGATCAGCGCCTGATTTAACAGTGCAGAATCGGCAGTATATACCTTTCCGCTCATGGGATCAAGAAATTGTCCCACCGTGGTATTGCCCTGATAACCCATGGTTATGGAGGAAAATTCATAAATGCCTCCCCATGTGGAATTCGGGTCTTTGAAGATCGTCAGGGCACTGGTGGCAAATTGCCGGTTTTTATCCATCACCTGGAATGTCCATTGCGCGGTGTCCTCAACACTTTGAAAAAAGGTTCTGTCAAAGGAAAATGAGGAAGCGTTCATCCCTGAGTCGAGCATCACCTTGATGCTTCCGTCGGGCATGATCTTTTTCACCACCAGGTTGGTGATGTTGGCATCTGAACCGGAGGCAGAGATACCGAACCTGATTGGTGCGCCAACGGCAATCACCGATCCTCCCGGGGTGTAAGATGAACCCGACTTGAGCGAAATCACCGGGGGAGATGGATTGCTTTCCTTTTTACAGGCGGAGAAGGTGGTGAGCAATGTCAATCCCAGGAGTACGATTGATGTTTGAAAAGTTTTCATGATTAATAATTTGTTTTTATATCTATAGTTGTCAGCATCATAGGGCATGGCAAGTCAGATTATTGCAAGTGTTGTTTTGGATTCTGAGCGATTCGATCGGTTATTTTTAGCATATCGGTGGCCGAAATTTTATCAGTCAATCTCCAATTAATCCATCAATGGCGGGAGTTGATCAGGGTAATTGAAAAAGCCTATTTCACGGCAAATTTTTTAAGTTCATCCGGAAGTTTATCCCAGTTCACAGTGGTCATGGGAATAACAGAGGGTTGTCCGTTCTTCTCCATGATATCCATGCCCCGCCCTTTGGTGAGCAGGAATCTGGTAAAGGCAATGGCAGCTTCCCGGTTGGGGGCATTCCGGAGAATGGTGACCCCGTAAATCATCGGTTCTCCTTTTACCACCTCTTTTTTTCCTGGCTCCTTTCCGTTGATCTCGGTTGAGACGGAAGCGTAAAGCGCAGCCATGGCAGGATTTTTAAGGTTGACCTCATCAGGTAAAGCAAGATAGTTCAGTTTATGCTGTATGGCAATTGACCGGTAGATGAAGATGTAATCAAGGCTGCCTGTTTCAAGGAGGGCAACCAGATCAACCTCTTTCGGACGCATGAAATTGATGTCTTTGTCCATGATCCGTTTGGCAAGACCAGCTTTTTTGTAGTATTTTTCTGCCAGCTGGAGGGAGAGTACAGTCCGGTAGCCGCAGGGATCCGAATTGGGGTCTGCGCGACCGTAGGCCACATCCTGTTTCATCAGGATATCAAACCAGTTCTTGCCATTAATATCCTTTGAATAGCGGGATTTTTCGTGATAAACAATGGACAACTCATTGTTTACAAAACGAATGTTCCAGTCGGCATACTTTGGGATCAGCATGTTGTCGATTACAGCGTAATCGGCTGATGCCATGATATCGCAGGGACGGTCAAGATCGGTGATCTTCCTGGCCGAAGCCACACTGCCTGCCGACTCCATCAGGATCTTTACATTCGGATGAATTTTGTTAAAGGCTGCAGCAATCTCTTTCATCGGTACGGAGAGACTTCCTGCATGGAAGATGATGAGTTCGCCGGAAAGAATGACTGGTTTTTGCTGGGCAAAGCTGATCCCGCTGATCAGCATGACAGCCAATAGAGATAATAGTAGTTTTCGGAGCATGGAATTGCCTGTTGCTTATTTATTTTTTCAACTCACTGATAAATTTTTCAAAACCTTTCTGAATGGTTGAATCAACGGTTTGGTGAAAAGTATCAAAGGCCCTTACCAGTTTTCTTCCCTCATCAGTCAGGATGGTTTTACCGCCATCACTGCCGCCACGGTAGGTCTCCAGTAAAGGGAAACCAAAAAATTTCTCGATCTTCTGCAGGTTGCCCCAGGTGCGTCGGTAGGTATAGCCCAATTCGTCGCAGGCGGCTTTGAGGGAACCCTTCTCATCGATCAGTTTCAGCATCTGCCATTTGCCATCTCCCAGGATCCCGTTTTCCTGTTCATCCGCCATCCACAGTTTGTAGCGAAGCCGGATATGATCTAATTTATCGGTGAATTTTGTCTCCATTGAAGCAATTAAAAGGGTGAAACGTAAAACATGAGCATTAAAATTCTTTTGCAAAAATAATTTTTTTAGCGATATGTCGGAAATAACATATCCGAAAGGTTCCCTATTTTTCTTAAGTTGCGAATTAATTTAGAATAATTCTAAACAATTCATATCTTTGCAGGATAAATTAAAAAGCGATATGTCGGATTGTGCATATCGAGAATTAATGGTAATTTTGCAAGAAAAAAATCAAGATGAATAACGCCATATTTAGCCTGGAACGTCCCAAAAATGAGCATGCCATGAGTTATGCTCCGGGATGCAGAGAACGCAGGGAATTGAATGCCGAACTTGACCGCCTGAGTTCGGAGGTACAGGATATCCCGCTGATCATCGGAGGGAAAGAGGTCAGAACCGGAAAAACAGGAAAGGTGGTAATGCCCCATGACCACCAGCATCTGCTGGCCAATTATCATATGGCCGGTGAAACGGAGATACGGATGGCCATGGATGCGGCATTGAAAGCCCATCAGGAATGGTCTTCCATTTCCTGGGTTGACCGGGTCTCCATCTCCCTGAAGGCCGCTGAGCTGATCTCGAAGAAATACCGTTTTCTGATCAATGCCGCCACCATGCTCGGTCAGGGCAAAAGCGCATACCAGGCTGAGATCGATGCCGCCTGTGAAACCATTGACTTTCTCAATTTCAATGCCCATTTCATAGCCGAGATCTACAAGGAACAACCCCATTCTCAACCCGGTATCATCAACCGGATCGAATACAGGCCGCTCGAAGGGTTCGTCTTTTCCGTGACCCCCTTCAATTTCACGGCCATCGCCTCCAACCTGAACATGGCGCCGGCATTGATGGGCAATACGATGGTATGGAAACCTGCCACCACTTCCTTGCTATCCAATTATTTTTTAATGAAGATCTTTCAGGAGGCAGGATTGCCTGATGGCGTTATCAATTTCATCGCCGGCCCAGGAAACCTGATCGGCAAAACGGTTCTGGGACATCGCGACATGACCGGTATTCATTTCACAGGTTCCAACAATACCTTCAACAGCCTTTGGAAGATGGCCGCAGAAAATATGGAGCGTTACCGCTCTTATCCCCGAATCGTGGGCGAGACCGGTGGTAAGGATTTTATCTTTGTTCATCCCTCCTCTGAACCGCAGGAGGTGGCCGTGGCATTGGTGCGCGGCGCCTTCGAATACCAGGGACAGAAATGTTCTGCAGCCTCCCGGGCATATATCCCCGGGTCAATGTGGGCTGAGATCAAAACCAGAATGGGAGAGATGATCGGTCGTATTACTGTGGGAGATGTCCGTGAATTCAGCCATTTCATGAATGCGGTGATTGATGAGGCCTCGTTCGACAACATCATGGGATACATTGATTATGCAAAGAAGTCAAGCGACGCCGAAGTGATCTTCGGAGGTACAGGGGATAAATCGAAAGGGTTTTTTATACAACCCACTGTCATCCGTACGACCAATCCCCATTTTAAAACCATGGAAGAGGAGATCTTCGGACCGGTACTTACAATATATATCTATAAAGACAAGGATTTCGAGGAGACACTTCGCCTTTGCGACCAAACCTCCCCCTATGGACTTACCGGCTCGGTTTTTGCCAAAGATCGTGATGCCATCAACACGGCTTGCCGAATCCTTCGTTATGCTGCCGGGAATTTCTATTTCAACGATAAGCCATCCGGAGCAGTTGTTGGCCAGCAGCCTTTTGGCGGGGCAAGAGGTTCAGGAACCAATGATAAATCGGGAAGCCACCTGAACCTGTTGCGATGGACCAATCCGCGCACCATCAAGGAGACCCTGATCCCTCCCACAGAGTTTACCTATCCCTACATGAAGGAAGATTAATGTCATTGCAAGCGCAGCGAAGCAAACTGCCTGCACAACCCATGTGCACTACTCAACATTCAGCTTCTTCAGCTCCTCCCTCCTCTTCCTGTAAAGTATTATCGGGAAGTCGCCGGAGATAAGATTCTCATTCATCTTTAGCTGAGTTGCTTGTGGCTGATGTGTTTCGACCACCCGCCGGTCTTGGTGGAGGACAATCAGATTGAAAAGGTTTGTGATGAGAAAATAGATTTCTTTTAACACCGGTATTTTCACCATTTTCTGGTATGTGCGCAGATAGAGGATGGTGTTGTTCTCATCAACCGGGACGAAGGCTACCACGATGCGCAATGAATCCATGATATGGTTCTGCCATAGGTTTGGAAAAAGGAAGGTAAGGAAAGTATCCTTTTTTGATGGTTCTGGCATCTGGTCGGGTCTGAGTGGAGTTTGGCCATGATCCTGTTCATTTCCCGGCCAGAAACTCAGTCCCGTATCGAAAACTTTGGTATACGGGCCATTGACCACAGGACCGATGCCCCTTCCAATGGTTGTCCGGTGAATGAAAGGAACATGAACAACATCAAGTTGGTTTTCAATCACCCGCGAATAATGGGCTTTCCAGTGATCGGTCATGGCCGCCCATACCAATGAATCATAAAGGTCGGTGAACCAGGGAAGAATGCCTGACGGGGTAGTCTGGCGGGTTGTCCTGACAACATCATCCACCCGCTGGGTTGTCCCGGCCATGACATCGTCCCACCAGAGATAGATAAACCCATTCGACTCCCTGACCGGATATGCCGAAGCCATTATATGCCCGGGCACCGGAGTGGCTTTCCCATTGGCCGGTATGAATTTGCATTTCCCTGTCTGGTCATATTCAAACCCATGGAAAGGGCATTGCAGATGGTCATGATGGATTTTTCCGCAACTGAGTTTGATTCCGCGGTGAGGGCATTTATCAAGGGCCACCCCGGGGATGCCCTTACTGTCGCGCCAAACCACCATATTCCGACCCAGACGCCTGACCCCAAGCACCCGGTTTTTCTTTACCTCCTTCGAGGAGAGGATGACATACCATTGATTAGGAATCATCTTGAAGAAAAATTTGAAGTTGAATTCATATCAGATAGGAATTAGGCAACAGGCAACAGGAACGGGGTATGCAGCGGATGAATTTACTGATAATGATATTTCACATTAAAAACAACCAATCAGATTGTACAGTATGGTATTCCTAATTTTTCCTGATGGACTGCAGTTTGTTTTCAGCCATAAAGGCTGCATATTGTTCATATCCTGTTGCTTTTATCTTTGCAATACATGCTGCACGGTCGGATTTAAAGATTAGCGCAAAAATCCTGGAAATGAAATTATTGAATTTTTTGCATTCCATTGGATTTGTGAATTCCTTGCAGTCGGCGCAGCTGGCATAACCATGCTCAATATTGCAACTACGGATCTTGCACCAGGAGGCTTTGTTGTTTTCCCGGCAGCCAGGGCATGATCCGGCCAAATATTTCTTGCATGCTCCACAATATAGACCGCAATAGGCCACCAGTGATTTGTCGGCAATGATATCTTTCATATTCATTTGGATTTGGTTAGGCTAAAATAGCAAATAAAACTTTCGCGCCAAATTAACCGTGGAGCCCTATGTCAAATATTCCCGAAAATAATGCAACCGCTCCGCGGTTGAAAATGCTTTTACCCGTTTTTCTACAGGAGTGGATCCCCTGCGGGGATCGAAAACATTAATGTATGCCGCGATCCAAGGATGTTTATTTTCCGTTTGTTGAATCTTGATTTATCGAGCCGCGTTTGGAGATAACCCATTCGTTGAACCCCGAATTTATCCATCCCCGCGGGGATATTCACCGTCTGATGAACCCCAAAATTATCGATCCCCGCAGGGGATATTCATTGTCTGATGAACCCCAAAATTATCGATCCCCGCAGGGGATCCAATCTTGTAGCCACACGGTAACCCGGCCAATTTCATCCCCGTAGGGGATGCATACGTTTTGTTGACCCGAATATATCGATCCATGCATATTTTGCCCTTCCATTAAATCCCGCATTCGTTGATCCCCGCAGGGGATCCAATCTTGTAGCTACACGGTAACCCGGCCAATTTCATCCCCGCAGGGGATATTCATTGTCTGATGAACCCCAAAATTATCGATCCCCGCAGGGGATCCAATCTTGTAGCCACACGGTAACCCGGCCAATTTCATCCCTGTAGGGGATGCAATTTTAATTGGATCAAAAAATATTTATTAACAACCATATTACCTTTTCATAATAAGGGAGATTAAGTAGAAATAGTATTTCAAATCATAAAAAACAAAAAAACATGAAACCAGCAGTTTATTCACAAATTTATTTGCATCTTGTCTTTACGCCTAAGGGACGAGAAACTTGTATTCGGGAAGAAATCCAAAGCGAAATATATAGCTATATCAGCAGGATTATTACCAACAAAAAACATAAGTCCATTATTATTAATGGAATGCCTGACCATATTCACATTCTGGTTGGATTAAATCCTTTAACTTCAATAACTGATTTAGTGAGGGATATTAAACGAAGTTCCTCACTATACATTAATGAAAAGAAGCTAACTGTTCAACGATTTCATTGGCAGGAAGGATATGGGGCTTTCTCATATAGCAGGTCACAGTTGCCGAGGATTTATGAATATATAGAAAACCAAAAAAGTCATCATAAAAAAAGGACTTTTAAGAATGAGTATTATGAGTTTTTGGAGAAGTTTGAGATACCCTTTGATAAAAAGTATTTGTTTGACTTCTATGAATAGATCATATGCAACCGCTCCGCGGTTGAAAATGATTTTACTCGTTTTTCTACAGGAGTGGATCCCCTGCGGGGATCGAAAACATTAATGTATGCCGCGATCCAAGGATGTGTATTTTCCGTTTGTTGAATCGAAATTTATCGATCTCTGAAGGGGGTCAAAACATTAATGCAGGCATTGATCCCAAGAGATTATTACCCGTTTGTTGAATCGCCATTAGCGAATGAAATTATTGCAATGGTTCGACCACCTCCAGCAATTCCGGCAGATCCATGCCCAGCTTTTTTAGGTGTTCGATCTTCGGCACGCCATTCTTTGTCCAGCCACGCCGTTCATAAACTGCATCCAGCAGTTGTTCATAGCGGTTTTCGCGGTATGCGCGCAAAGCCTTCATCTTCTCTTCGGTGGTTTTCCCGGCAGGATCAAAACCGACCTGCTCCATCAGTTGTTTGTCATAACGGTCGGCGCGTGATTCATATTCCTCTTTGGTCACTGGACCGCAGGCACGGTAAGGCTGGGCATCGTGCTTGCGTAGGCCGTATCCCCTGCGGATGTTAAAGATACGCTGGAAATTATAAACCCGTTCCGATTGGCGGATGATATCCTCCTTCACGATATTGGAACCGGTCACTGCATTGAAAATCGTGACATAGTTGTCGACATGCTGAGGAACCTTGGCAGGCTCGGCGGTTTGCGCGTTGTCTTCGGGTTCCACATCGTTCCATGGTAGTTTGCAGAATCCGGCCAGTCCGAACCAGGTTCGGAACATGGGGAAATAATGGAGCGCTTCGGCCTTCTTCTCGAAGGTGGGGATCTGGTTGTTGACCATGTCCATAAAAATCAGCCAGGCCTCATCGTGTTGCGGGCCCTTGTTTGTCATGGCATAACCACCCTGCTGTGCAAGCGATTCCTTGGAAACATACTGGGAATACTCAAGCCCCTTGTTTTCCATGCCGATGTCCCGCATGAAACCGGCGTCACCCCATCCGTTTTTTGCAAACAGAATCTTCATTTTACGTACGCCTTGTCCCGCAATCGGTCCAAATCCTTCACCGCGTGAAACCTGGTGCAGAAGCTCCATGGCAGCATCGGCGTTGCCGAAGTTCAGCTTCAGCCCTCCGGTGCGCTCTTCATTGAGGATGCCATTCTCATAGCATTCCATCACGAAGCCGAGGATGGTGCCCCAACTGATGGTGCAGATGCCGTATGTATCGCAATAGAAATTGGCTTCTATGGTAAAGTCGGGGTTGAATATCCCTGCAATGGAACCCAGGGAAGAGGTGGTTTCATATTCGGGACCGTCAACAATGACTTTGTCTCCCTTGTATGGACCGGAACGCAATTCGTAATTATCAACGCCTTTGGCGCAGGCCATGTTGCAGCCTACCCAGCAGCCGTCGGGAACATTTTGCGTAAAGTACGACATCCATACATCCCCGGTGATTTTATCGGAATCTTTGTGGCTGCCATATTTGAAATTGTTGACCGGCAAGAGGTCATAATCATTCATGACATTGGTCAAATGGGCAGTACCTTTCTTCCGCATTTCGCATTGCTTATCATCCAGTTCGCGCATCTCCTTGTTAAAGATCCGTCCGCGCTCCTGGATGGCTTCCATGTTCACGACATTATTGCGGTTTCCTCCAATGTTTTTGACATGGGCCACCATGGCTTTTATCTTCTTGTCGCGCAGCACGGTGCCGATGCCTCCGCGTCCTGCTTGTTTCAGCCTGACCTTTTTGCGCTTGATATCGTAGAAGCTGAAGTTGAGCATCCCGATGAGTGAATGTTCGGCAGCTGTCCCTGCAGAAACGACGGAAACATTGTATTTATCTTTTTCATTGCCGGCAACAGCAAGCATGTCATGCAACTCTTCAGCCAAAACATGGCTGTCGGATGGAAGGTCGGCAGCTTCATATATTTCGATCACTTCGCGCTCTTCTTCAAAAACGATGAGAATCTCCTGATCCGATTTCCCCTGAACTTCCAGTGCGTCAAAACCGCAGAATTTAAGGAAAGGGCCGAAGAAACCGCCGACATTCGAATCGATGACAATATCGGTTTGCGGACTAATGGCGCAGCAGATGGCTTTACCACTGCCGGAATACTGGGTGATCCCGCAACATGGACCTCCGGAGATGACAATCTCATTTTCGGGATCATTCCATTTGGTGTCGGGTTTGGTAGCATCCCAGAGCAAACGGAGATCAAAACCCTTTCCACCAATGAATTTCTCCTTCATTTGCCGGGTAACGGTTTTCTCTTTGATGGTTGTGTCACCTACATTGATATAAATTGACCGGTTATTGTAACCCTTTTCAATCGGGGCCCAGGTGTATTTATATTGCGCCAGAAGTTTGTGTGTTTTTTTAAAGTCGTCAAATGTCATAGGAAGGTTTTTATGTTTAAGCTGCAAAAATATTGAAATTATAGAATCTAAAAACAAGTGAATCAAAAAGTTCGATGTGTTTTTACGTGCATATCGGTAGATTTAGTCTTCCTGCATCAGGATCTGCCCAGATCTTCGTCGGGAAAGGAGAGATCGTGCCAGCTGTATAGTCCCTGCATGAGTCTTTCCTGTTTTTCCTGAGGACTCAGCCTTTCATAAGCTTCCCTGGCTTCGCGTGACTTCCGGCGTTTCTCCTCCTCGATCTGGTAGATGTTGGTGATGTATTTTTCCTCCACGTTCTTTTGCAGGAAGTCGCGGGCAACGGTTGGAAAGAGTTCAAGCAGCAGCTCATCCTTTTCGTTGTCGGCCAACTTCATATCGCCGTATTCTTCGAACACGGTATTTTCCTGTTTCTTGTAATTTTTGGTGTCGTAGGCGGTCTCTTCACGAACCCCGGTAAGCAATTCCCGGAAATCGGGATCGATCGGGATGGGTGTTTTCCCATAGATCCCTTTGACCAGGTTGACGAACTGGATCGATTTCGTGGTAAAGAATGCCTGGTCTTTATTTTCGTCAATTACGCAGTTCACTGCCTGCACGCCAACGATCTGGCTTGTGGGAGTAACCAATGGCGGGCAGCCCGATTTGATGCGTACCAAAGGAACCAGTTCAAGTACACGGGGAAGGAGGTGATCGAGTTTGATTTGTTTCAGCTGTGCCAGCATGTTGGTGTACATTCCACCGGGGATCTCTGCCTTTTTCACGGCATCGTCGGGTTCAGGAAAATTGAAATGCTTTTCAATGGCCAGACAGGCATCAAGCAGTTCCTCTTCGCGGTCGTGCTTAGCCATGTAAATGGCCTTTACGAAAAGTTTGTTGATCTCTTTGGGCAGTTTATCTTTTGTAAAATCGAATTCTGCGGGGAACACCTTACAAGTGTCGAATTCCGACAACTCCTGGCGGATGGTCTTAAGTTCCTTATCAATTTTCAGAACAGCTTCGGGATCAACACCCGTATCAATTCCCAGTTTATCGCAAAAAATATGAACCAGCTCATAAGCAGGGGCAGCTGGCCCTCCTGCAAAATTCCAGATGTTCGTATCCACGATATCGACTCCGTTCACGATGGCTGAAAATACTGAAGCAAGGCCAAATCCGGGAGTACAATGGGTGTGAAAATCGATGGGAACCCTGACCTCCTCCTTCAACCGGCGGATCAGTTTACCGGTCTTAATCGGGGTGATCAACCCGGCCATATCTTTGATGGAGATCATGTCTGCACCCATGACTTCGAGTTGTTTTGCCTTTTCAACAAAATATTCGATGGTGAAAATGTCGTGTGGCAGTGATTTAAAATGGATCCATGAACGAACCTTTTGTTTGGCCGTGAATTTGGGATCCACTGTGTAGCTGATGGCACAGTCGGCAATTCCACCGTTTTCTTTCACATACTTAATGGTCGAACGCATGTTGTCAACATCATTCAGGGCATCAAAGATCCGCATGATCCCGATCCCCGATTTGACGGCAAGACGGTTAAAACCTTCAATCACCTCCTCGGGATAGGGATTATACCCGAAAAGGTTACGCCCGCGGGAAAGTGCCGTCAGTTTCGATACCTCCCCAACCGCCTCCTTGATCTTCTCAAGCCGGGTCCAGGGGTTTTCGCCAAGATACCTCATGATGGAATCCGGAACAGCACCTCCCCAGACCTCCATGGCATAAAAATTGGCATCTTTATAAAATGGCAGTATGCGGTCAACCTGGTCTTGCGTCATGCGCGTGGCAAATAACGACTGTTGGCCGTCACGTAATGTCAGGTCTCTAATCTTCAGTTTTCTGCGAGACATAGGATGTCGGATTAATTGGTGTTTTTTTCTTGAGGAAAGCGTCTTGTGAATTAAATAACAGCTATGCAAAAGTAGTGAATTAACCGATTCATTTTTCCTTCCGGATCGCTGTTTTTTAATATTGATCCGTTTTGTTTTTGTGGTTTAAAATTTCAATTGTATTTTTGAACTTTAAAATGAATGGCATTCCCAATGCGCTCTTTGATTTGGTTTGAAACGCATGATCATATTGGATCACAAGGAATGCTTCATTGAATAAAGGTTTTTTAGGAGATTCAACTGAAATTTTGACTTTTGCAGGATGACATTTAAAGAGATAAAAACACAGCTGAAATCAAAAACAGTTGGTATTGCGGGATGCGGGGGACTTGGATCCAATTGTGCCGTGGCTCTTGCCAGGGTTGGTGTGGGGAGGCTGATTCTGGCCGATTTTGATGTGATCAGCCTCAGCAACCTGAACCGGCAATATTTTTTTCATGATCAGGTTGGCCTGAAGAAA
>Ga0247841_10001689_pt1 | contig 47475 bp, 42 predicted proteins | sample LaCruzMarch2015__2_FD_192410 | JGI IMG/M metagenome (GOLD analysis project Ga0247841, IMG submission 192410) | Freshwater microbial communities from meromictic Lake La Cruz, Castile-La Mancha, Spain - LaCruzMarch2015_18m | ecosystem: Environmental > Aquatic > Freshwater > Lake | place: Spain... | reverse complement strand
TTATTAAAAGGTATTATTAATTTACAAAATATGTCATTTAATCTTTTTCTTAACTTAATAGAATCATAGCCTGCATCAGCCATAAAAATAGTAGATTTTTTATTAAATAATTTAATGTCTAATTTGTACAATTGTTTATTAAAAATATTCATATCATTTAAATTACATTTAAATAAATCAATATTTAAAGGTATTTCTTTTTCATTAGTTATTAATGACAACTACATTACTTTTTTATTTTTAAAATATTTATTTCTTTCAACATTATCTATATTATATTTATTATAAAAAGTAGAGGTATCAGTATATATTTGTTTAATTTTATTTTTAGATTTAGATAAGTATTTATTAAGTTAATCTTTATATGTTGATTCAAAAATTTTAAATTTATTTAATTTCATAAAATTTTTATATTCAAGTATTATGATTAAGATTAAAATAAATAAAATTTTTATAACTACATGAAATTGAAATAAAATTAACACAAGCCTAATATAAATTGAAATTTATATTTTTGATTTTTTGTTTTAAATTGATAAGTATTAAATAATGATTTATAATTATTTTTAATATTGTTGTCTATAGAATCTACAATTAAATTATTAATATTGTTTTTCATTTAATTTATAATAATACTTTTTAATAAAAAAAGTATTATATGCCAAGATAAATATTATAAACATTAAAAATAAGAAACTTGTTTGTATTGACCCAGGTTTGAGCGATATTTTATATTGTGTTGATAATGATAATAAAGATGCCAATAAATTTACTCAAGACAGTAGAAGAAAAGAATGTAAAATTAAAAAATATAATAAAATAATCTTAGAATTCAAAAAAGAAAAAATAGATGGAAAAACAGTTATAGAATATGAAACAGAATTATCCAAACTCAATAGAAAAACATTAATTATTAAAGACTTCAAGGAATATATTAAAAAGAAAAGTGAAGTAAATAATAAATTATATAAGTTTTATGAAAAATACATATTCAGAAAACTCAAATTGAATTGTTATATGAATAGAAAAAAGAATGAACAAAAATTAATAAATAATTACAAAACATATTTAGTTGATGAATTTAGAACAAGTTGTATGTATTCAATTTGTAAAACTGAAATAGGAAGATGTGAAAAATTCCAAATAAGAAAAAATCCAAATCCATATAAAAGTGGTAATATCTTAGTTCATGGGCTTATTAAGTGTAAAACTTGTTTAGGTGTATGGAATAGAGATGAAAATGGTGCCACAAATATATATAGAATTGCTAAAAATGCAATAAATGAACTTGAACGACCAAAATATTTATGTAGAGAAAAGAAAGATGATGATAAAGTAGAAAAACTAAAAAAAGATAAAGTAAAAAAGTCGTTCAAAAGAAAGCCAAAAAATAAGTTAAGGTTGACGCATTAACAAAATCATAATTTACACGCTCAGTAACGGGCAAACCTTGAATATTTTTTATTGAGTAAAAACGGCATTTTAAATCTTCAAAGGTGTAAATCTGCACAATTTCAAAAAATTATAGATATTGAAAAAATAAAATACGAATTAACAAATTCATTTAAATTTATTATGCGAATAAAAGAATCGTTTGAAATAAACAAAAATAATTTTACAGATGTTAAATAGAATTTATTGGTTATTTCTAATTAAACGAATACAAATAAATTATCTAAATTAATATATATTATTAAATAAAAATAAATGATTGAATATATTTTATCTAATTATTTTATAATTTATCTTATAATAATTACAATTTTAATAATATCTCTAAATTATATAAATATGTTTACTTGTATTTAATTAAATTTTACATAAGTTAAATTATTTTAATTATAAAATAATTTTATTTACTAATTGTATAATATATAAAATTATATATAATGAACATTTTTTGTAATTATAAAAATTATTTAGTAAACGGAACATTTGGAGAACCAGATGTTGTAACCAATAGTCACAGATATTATACAGGTGAACAAGTCAAGGGATGGACATTTAATTCAGGTGTGATAATTGACAACTCATCTGCATGGGGATTTCCTATTCCTTATCCTTGTGGAACTCAAGCATGTTCTATTCAAGAGAAATCATCCATATCTCAAACATTTTCTGTACCGAAAACAGGAATATATTCATTGGTAGTTTATTATGTAGGTAGAAGAGGTGTTGGAAATACTTTAAATTTTATATTAAATGGAAAACAAATACACACGTTGACAAATCCTGCGGTTGGTGCTTGGAATTATGTAATTTTGGAATTAAATTTAAATATACCATCCAATAATAAACTAGATATAGTGGGAACAGCAAAATCAGATCTTTCAACCGCAATTCAATTAATTTTAACAAATCAAATACGTTCAAAATTACCGTCATCAATATTAAAACCAAATGAAATATTAAATATATCCCAATATAAATATTCAGACAATAGAGAATACTTTATGACACTTAAATCAGATGGTAATTTATGTGTATATAATGATAGAGAAAAACAAATATGGAGTTCAAATAAATCCGGTCCATCAAGACCATTTGCGGTATTTCAAACTGATGGCAATTTATGTGTATATCAATTTGTAGCAAATAAAGAAACAGGAGTATGGTGTGCTATGTCTCATGGTCAAGATCGTACAGAAGCTTCAATAGATAATGATGGAATTATTAGAGTATGGGATAAATCAAATAATGTTGTATGGGCGTCAACAAATATAGAAAATCAATCAATTCAAACAAATCAACAAAATGAAAGTATTCCTCAGCCGTTACCAACACCTCAAGTATCTAATGTAGATTTTAATTATAATATTAGTTCAGTACCTATTATTATTTTGGGTGATTATGGATTGGCTCCTTGGGGTAAAAATACATTTTTTCCAGATCAAACTGCAAAATGGATTTGGTACTCAGAAAAAGCAAATATAAGTTCACCTAACAATACTTCTTCACCAGTAACAATACAATATGTTTATTCAAATAAATCAGGTATTCAAATAAATGGTAATTTAAATATAATGATTGACAATACTTGTACTGTATTTTTAAATTCAGGGGAACTAAAAAGAAATAATGGAACATTAATAGCAACCGGTGGATGGTTACAAGGTGATAATGGATGGAATGTATATCCTTTTACAATTGAACCAGGAGAAAATTTATTTGAATTTAAAGTTATTAATGGTGGGGGGCCTGCCGGTTTACTTGTGAGTGCTATAACTATTGGTACAAGTCCGGATAATAACAGTGTATTGTTTCATACCGATAGTAATTGGAAATTTATTCCTCTTGCCCCTCAACCTATTCCAAGTTGTAATTTATCTCAATCTGGATTAATAACAACAATTGACAAATCTTTTCCTTGGGGTAGTTTGTCTTTAAATGGAACTTCACAATTTGTATCAATTGGTAAAACAATTACGGGTATGAATGGGATAAGTTTTGGCTTGTGGTTTAAATCTAATAGTAGTATAAATTTTTCAAGAATTATTGATTTTGGTAATGGATCAACAGATAATAATATAATATTATATATTCATAATAATACACTAGGAGCATGTGTATATTTAATGGATAAATCTTATGATCAGATACCAAGATCAATGTCGCCAAATGTAAATGACAATAAATGGCATCATTTGGTATGGACAATTCAACCAACAACAACCGGCTCAATATATACAATTTTTTTGAATAATCGTATGGTCTCAACAGTTCAAGGAAGTTTTCCTATAAATATTGAGAGAACAAAATGTTATATCGGTAAATCTAATTTGAATACAGATCCATATTTTTCAGGTTCAATATCAAACTTTGTCATGTATCAAAAAGTTTTATCACCTAAAGAAATTAATGCTTTATATTTAAGTATGATAAATTTAATGGATCCTAAATTATACATATATCTTCCATTTTCTACTAATTCAGTATTAGATACTTTATTAAATAATTATGCTGGTAAAACTTTTTCTCTTCCAATAACTAAATCTAAAGTTGAAAATGAAAATTGGACATGTGTTGAAGATGAAAATAAAAAATGGATTAGTGTTAAAATGGATAAAGGAATGCCGACATGTATGAGTATGGATGGTAAAATGTGTATTGAATCAACAGAACAAGAATGTAAACAAATGGAATCTAATCCAGTTATTCCACAAAATCCAGTAATTTGTACTGAAACTAAATCAGGATGGTGTGCTAATGCTAAAACACAATTGTCACCTACTAAAGTTTCTGTTTCTACTACTGCTATTCCCCCATCATTAAGTACTGGAACACCAATAGATACTGTTAAACCAGGTGTAGCCGCACTTTCTGCTCTTCAATCAAATGTTGGTGAAAAATCATTAAATCTTAAACCATTACCAGGAGGTGGTCAAATATTATCTTTAGTTAATATGGTAGATGTTGATAATTTATTGATTGGTGGAACATTTAAATTAAGAGTAAATTTACCAAATATGCCACCATATATTAAAGGTAAAACATTTGATATATCTAAAGGTGTTAATCCAAATTATTTTTATTTGTCTGTAGAAAAATTAGATCCAAATTGTAATATTAAAACAGCAAATAATAAATGTGTTCAAACTTTTGCAGATGATAAAAAATGTAATTTAAAGGCATTAACTTCTTATGTACAATCAAATACTTTTAGATTAGTATTAGTATCATATGAATACGTGCTTGATACTGCTATTCCAATAGGAAAAAATAGTGATTTTACACTTGTTAAGGTTAATAATCAATTATATTTAAAAAATGTACAAACCGGTTATTTACCAAGTTTATATTCAAATGATATGGGATTATCAGTTTATGGTGATATGGAAGTTAAATCAAATTCAAATGTTAATCAAATATATTCTCAATTAAATAATACTTTATGTGATAAACAAATTCCACCAATTCAAACGACTGGAACAAGTTTTGTTAAATGTGATATTAAACAAGATCCAGGAACTTATTTAATGACAACTAAAAATATTGGTTCAAGTTCTCCTATAAGGGTTAATGTAAATTCAGATAAAACTATTAGTCTTAATATGTTGTCATTCAACACATACGGATATCCAACAAAAATTTATGCTTTTACATCTTGTAATTTTAATGTACAAACATATGCTTATATAGAAAAAATGACAAATAGATTGGGAACATTTATGGTCAATATGGTTTGTTTTGAAGATACACAAAATAATAAAGCAAATCCAAAAAATCAACTTAAATTTACTGTTGAATTAGTTAATTTTCCTACAAACTTTGTTAAAGATAATAGTATTTTTGAAATTAACTAAGTAAATATAAAAACTAAATAAATTTATTTTATCTTCATATTTTTATATAATACAATATTATATAAATATAAATTTATAAATGGGTAAATCTACATCTAACTCTTCACAATCAATAAGAAATAAAACAGTAAATAAAAATACTATAAATACATTAAATGAAACTATCATGAATTCTGCTGTTGAAACTATAATTAAAAATGCTAGTTCTTGTTCTTCGGCCATAAATGCTAATAATTCTTGTGATATGTCTAATGCAAAAATAGGTGGAGATTTTACTTTTGGAGGAAATCAAATAGCACAAGCAAAAGTTAATTTTAATTGTATTCAAGCAAATGAAACTTCAGCAGACATGGCAACAGCAATGATGGCTTCAATGGTTGCAGAAATGAAATCATTGAATGGTACAGAATCAGCCGCAAATCTTAATAATGCTTCTCAATCATCAAATAAATCAGGTTTTGCTTCAATGCCAAGTAGTTCTGGTTCAAATGCTAAAACAAATGAAACAAATAATGTAACGAATAAAACAATTAGTAATGTTAAAAATATTTTTGAACAAAATTTGAATAATAATTTTTCAGTAAATACTGTTAATGAATGTATAGGAAAAACTAATATTTCAAACACACAAGATTTATCAAACATGGATATAGGAGGTAGTGCAAAAATAGAATGTATTCAAACCGCTTCTGTTGATCAAGTTCAAAATTGTAAACAATTATCAAGCGCTATACAAAAAACTACTCAATCAACTTTACAAGAATTAGGTTTGGTTGTTGAATCCGAAAGTGATACAGGAACATCAACCGAATCAACAGTTGCTTCAAAATCAGAAAATGTAGCAACCGGTCCAATTGAAGAAGCCGGAAATGCAATTTCAAGTATTGTTGGTGCAGTAGGTTTAGCATATTTGGGACCTATAATAGGTTCAGTAGTTATTATGTGTGCAGTTATAATACTTTTAGGTGTATTGGGATTTGTAGCATCACAATTTTTGAGTAGTGAAAACGGCGGTAAACTTATAGATAAAATAGATACTCAGGGTATGGGTGCATCAGGAATGGGTTTATCAGGAATGGGTTTATCAGGAATGGGTTTATCAGGAATGGGTTTATCAGGAATGGGTTTATCAGGAACAGGTTCATCAGGAACAGGTTCATCAGGAACAGGTTCAACAGGAACAGGTTCAACAGGAATGGGTTCATCAGGAATTGGTAGTTTGATTGGTGGGATGTATGATTTGTCAGAAATATCAGAATTAATTTGATTATAAAGTTTAATGAAATATAAATTATAAGAAATAAATATTTATTTTATAAAATTCATATATAATATAAACATTTATAAATAAAATGGATGAATTATTGTATATAATTATAATAATAACATTAACAATATTTATAATTTTTTTTGGTGGACATAATAATCAAAATAAAATTGAATATAATTGTGATTATTTTTCTAATTTAACTTCTATTATTGGTTTTGAAAAAAAAATAAGTTCAATTTATTTGAATAATGTTGATTTATTTAAAAATAAAAATTTTATTAATATAGATAAATATTTTAATACAACAAATATATTATTACCAAATTTTGTTAATTGTTTTTTAATTAAAATTAATTCACAAAATGTTTTTAATATATTTAATCTTATTGATAAATCAATTATCAATACTCATATGATGATAATTTTTAATCATAATAAACAAAATAATTTGGAATTAATTGTATGTGATAATATGGATTATAAATGTTATGATTTTAATTCCGATACAAATAATTATTTTTATGATTTGGAAAAAAATATTTCTATCACAGGTATTTTTCATTTGTATAATAATTCAAATCAAGATATAATAATAAGTTGTTTTATTTTAAAAAAACCTTTTTGGCACAAATGAATAATTTACAAACCCTTTTGAAACAAAATAATACCATATGCCAAAATTTAAATTAAACCACTAATAATTTCCGGTAATTTGGGATTATCACATTTTAACATTTCAATCAATCCAGTATTTATTCTAGATAATTCTCCAATCTCTTCATGAATTCTTTCAAAACCAACAGTTAAAGACATTCGGTGAATTAATCCTTTGATTTGTTCAATATCTCTAAGTGTTCGTTCGCCGAATGAATAAAACAGAGCATAAGCAAAATCCTTATAATTTATTTCAATCTTTGAAGTTTCAATAAAATATTTTAAATCATCAAAACTGGCTTCAATATCTTTTGATTTGAAATACATATTGATGTTTTTGAGAATATGTTCATTTGGTTCATTAAATTCTTTTTCCTCAACTATTTCTTCGTCAAAATCAACACTTGACGATTCATTGCTTTTCTCATCCACTGTCTCAACATCAGATTCGTACATACCAACAAATTTATTGGTAAAATTAATTTTTGAATAGGTATCTGATTTTTTTACTTTTGATTTAATAACAACAAATGAACCTGTTCTTAAAAATTGTTCAATTTCTACAATTCTTATAGTATGGGTTTGATCCCCAAAAGCAAATGCAGAAAGAATTGTTTCGACGATAAATTTATTTCTTTTCTCAGATTGAGGACAAAGATAAAACTTATGAATATATTTTGAAATTAATTCATGCTCAACTTGTTCTAATTCATTTGACTTGATTTGACTTGTTTCAATAAAAATACCAAATGGTTTAATTAAATTAACATCTATCAATTCAATAATTGAAGAAACGGTTGATAAAATTCTTTCTTTTTGGAAACCATTTGAATATGCAATACCCAAAATCATCATCAAACAACCATAATCATTTGATTTAAATTCATCAATTGAAACATCTGGATTTACTGATTTTTGATGCCTAATAATTTCTCCAATCCATTGAGAATAGTTATCAATAATATTAGAAATGAATTGATTTTTAATTTCTCCCATATCAATTGTATCAAAATAACTAGCCAAATCATTTCTTCCAACTAAATTTGTCAATAATCCATGTATAACATTTCTTTCAGTTACTCTTGTAGATTCTCTCAACACAATTAACTTAAAAATTTCAAAAGTCATAACATCAACATTTCTTGAAAGAATAAATTGCATATTGTCAATAATCAACATAGAATTTGAATCTGTTATTTTATTAATCATAAATAATAAACATCTTACAAAATGTTCTTTATTCCAATAAATTTTGGTAAAATAATTATACAATCTATCTCTTAATTCCACATTGATTCTATTATCAGTATTGATAAGAGCTCCTAAAAAACTTTCGGTTGTTTTTAATCTTTCAATAACTTTATGTTCAGTATAATAATTAGAAACTATTAAATTGATAGCATCAATTATCGTAGTATTCCTTTGTAAAGAATTTACAAATGATTCCGGATTTTTTAAACCCATTCTTAAAGATAAATACGCGAATAATTCTTCTTGTAATGAACTCGTAAATCTACAATCTTTTCTCATTACATTGACATAAAATTGGTATGGATTTGTAAGCATATTAGTAATTTCTGTCTTATTGGTTGTTCCATTACTCAAAACAGAAAATTCAAAAAAATCATATCCATTAGATATCAATATATCAAAAGTTTCAATTATTAAATCAAAATCATTCTCACCAATAATATTATTTTTTCCAACCCATACATTTTCATTCAATAAAGTGTATGATTTATATTTATCTTTCTCAGATGATTTTGATGAAGATAATTTAACATCTGATAATACATGTGAAAGAAGTTTATTTTTATGATTTCTTGTTAGTTCTTTCATAATATATTTGGTTTGAGTATTCCAAGTAGATTTTTTCGATTCATAAATAACTGTTTGTTCATCAAAATTATCTACTCTTGTATCCTTTATCCATTCATCAATTTCACTCCTAATAGTTAATTCTAGAGTTTTATCTGATTTATATCCAGATCTAGTACCCTTATTACTTGATCTAGAATCATAATATCTCGATTTATAATTAGTGGTAGCATTATTAGTAGTTGATGTTGTATAGTTAGTAATAGAATTAGTAGTAATTCTATTACTATTGTTAGTTTTGTTAAAAAATTTGTTATTTGACATTTTTAGTAATAAATCAAAAAACCTATATATAAGTTGTATATAGTTTTATTAATAATGATATTTCCTCTCAATTAAATTATTTTTCAATTTTTTTACAATTAATTAAAATTTAAAATTATTTATCGGAAATCATTCATCAATGATTTTAATTAATTCATTTTTATATTTATTTTCCATCAAAATAGAACCATGCATCATATCATCAGAATTAAAATAATGACATTTAATAACACCATTAATTTTATCATAAAGTAGTTCTGCAGGAATAATATAATCACCTTTTTCTAATATAATAGTTATATTTTTATTAGCTAACTCATTCACATCATAAATCCAAAAATCTGGACCAAACATAACTCTAAAACAGACATATTTTAAGTATAAACATTGATAAATCATAAAAGCCAAAATATTATCAATAATAAATAAATAAATTGGATATTTTTTAATAAAAGGATTTTCTATATGTAAAGACATTTTAAAACAACCAATCCAAAATATTATAGGATCAACTAATATTATTTTATCAAAAATAATACTTCTAGAATCTTTTCTTAAAATTTGAGTTATATAAGTTCCAAAACTGTGTGATAAAACTATTGTGTTGGTAATATTTTTTAATTCCATAAAGTCAAAAAAAATATCAGCTAAATGTGATATTTGAGGAAAATAATCAAAATCAGTAGTTAAATTATCATAATTAAATCTATCATAATTTGAATAACTTGAAATATTTGGTAAAACAATGATAATTAAATTATATCTTTTATCTAATTCCATAAGAATTTGAAAATAAGGAACATATCCAAAACCAAGTCCATGAATAAAAACTAAATTTTTTTTATTGGGGTCATTTTTTTTATATAAAAATCCAATTTTATTATGTTTTTCCCATTTATAACCTAAATAAACTGTAAATAACAAATGAATTGAATTAATAAAAATTTTTAAAGGAATTTGTAAAATTAAAGGTCTAAAACTGAACTTTATAAAATTGCTTCCCCATCCTCTATATAAATATCTATCTAAATCATCTAAAACAAATTCATAACCTAATTTATTTTCTATTTTTTTAACTAATTCCATAATTATAAATAATTTAGAACTTGAATAAATATCATTTACTCCTATACCAAATAAAGAATATCCAATTAAATTAATAATTTCTATTTTACTCATTTTGCTAATATCAAAATTTGAATATTCTATATTTGAATGTGATATTTTATCATAAATTACACAACCTGCAATTATATGTTCAATTTCATTTTTATTTAATTTATCAATTCTTTCAATAATTTTAATAGTATCATTTTCTTTGAATTTTAAAAATTTAGGACTAATTATTTTAATATACATAAATAAATATGTTATCCAATTGATTAATTCTATCGTTAACCAATATTTTATAATTCTTAAAAATATCATAATGATTAAATATATTTTATAATATAATAATATGATTTTAAATTAACATGATATTTTTAATAAATGTAAATTTAATGTCAAATTTTCACCTGCATAATATATATTTTATTATAAACCTATATTAGAGATGAAATCAAATAATTTTATTGATACTACTTGTGATGATTATTATATTAATCCATATAAATGTATAAATTTAAATAATAATTCAAATAATAATTCAAATAATAATTCAAATAATTTATTAAATTCAAATTCTGAAATTAATTTAAATTTAATAATAAAAACACTAACATCAATAATTATGTCTAATGATGAAATAATAAATAATAATATACCAAATAAAATGTTAGATGAAAAAGATAATTTAATTATTTTTAAATTGGTTGCTAATAATAACATAACAGAATTAAAAAAAATAATATATAAAAATCGTGATTTCATAAATATTAAAGATAATGATGGAGACTCTGCGTTACATATTGCTATATTCTTAGCAAATTATGAAGCTTGTAAAATATTAATAAATAATGGTGCGAATTTATTAATTAAAGATAAATGGGGTCAGATACCATTACATAGAATATGTTTTACACTTAAAGAAAAAAATACATTGAATATAATTAATTTAATTATTAAAGAAAAAAAAAAAATTTGTAATAATGTTGATAAATTTAATAATACACCTTTACATTTAGTGATTAAATATATTATCAAAAATAATATAATTATTGACAAATATATTTTATCCATTATTGAAAAATTAAGTGAATTTACAGATTTGAATATCATCAATACAGATGGAATGTCTGTAAATGATTTAATTAACAAGATTGGTTTATCAAAATGATTTAATAATTTAATAATTTAATAATTAAATTATTTTTTATTTATTATTATCATTATAATTATAACAAAACTAATTAATATCATACCTATAAATATCCAAGTATTTATATCATTATTTATTAATTTATCAATAAAAGTGTTTTGTTTATTTTCATTATCTCCATTACTATAAAAATTTTCAATATTATTTAAATTTTCTGCATTATTTAAATTTCCAACATTATTTGAATTTTCAACATTATTTGAATTTTTAATATTATTGAAGATAATTAATTTGTTATTATTTATTGTTTTGATAAATAATTCAATTTCATTTTGATTAAAATTTTTATTGATTATATAAAATTTTATTATTTCTTTAAATAAATTAACATCATTAAATATTTCAGTTCCTAAACCATTTGTTTTAATATAATGAATGAAATTATTTATATATTTATTTTCTGAATCAAATGAATTATTTATTGTATTATCAGTTTTATTATTTGAATCATTAGTGTCATTATTGTCATTAATATAATTTTCAATTACCCTGATATTTTTTTGATTATGAGAAAATTTTGTTGGTTTATCTTTTTTATTATTATTATTTAAATTTTTAACTATTTCTTTATTAATATTGTCTCTTAAATTGATATTATTTTCATACACCCTTGAATTCTGTTTATTTAATTTATAATTATTAATATTTAAATTATTATCATCAATTGTTAAAACTGATTCATCTAAATCAACTTGTGAATTATTTGAAGAATATGTAGATAAATCATTATCGTAATCAGATGTTTTTTTATAAACAATATTTAGATTATTTATAGTATTTTTTTGAACATTATTCATGATTTATTGATGATATATAAGTAAACCATAAAAAAAATAAATAATTAAAACATTATTTATATACTAAATAAAAATATTTTTTAAATTAATTGAACATTGGATACTGGTAAAACTATTTTACTAACACTATATGTATTATTAACAGTTCCAGAAACAGTTGATGATGAAGAAGGTGTAGAATTTGTGATACTATTTGAAGCAGGAACAAATGCTGATGAAGTAGTAGCATTTACAATAAAGTAAAATATAGTATTTGGTGTTGAATAAATTGATATATTATTGTTAGTAGCACTTAATGGAGTACCATTGAATAATGCTTCTGGTAAAACTAACAACATGTAATATGTTTGTCCATTAATTACATTTAAACCCATATATAATGAATTACCAAAATAGGTGGCCATATTATCTGTACCAAGCATTGATAATTCACTATTAAAATATCTACATAATCCAGTATCACATAAAGCAGATAAAGGAAGACCAAAATATAAAGATGAATCACTATTAAATACTTTTTGATGAGTTGGATCAACACTTAAATTAACAGGGTTTTTAGAGTTGATAAATAAATACCACATGTTAGGACATGATAATACCGTTGGTGGATTCATCATAGTTCCTTCTAAAACGGGTTGTAATGTTACTGGTATTATATTTATACCTAATGTACTGTTGACAATATTAATTAATGTTGTGTTAGTAAAATAATCTGCCAATGTATATGTGTTATTATATGATGTTAATAAACTTTTCATAATTGTCATAAAATTACCAAGAGATGTTATTCCATAATTAGTTATTTGAGCCAAAGGTGTTCCAGTGTTAGTCACTAAAAATGAGCCACCGTTTGATGTTCTTCCAAATAATAACACAACTTGTTTATTAGTTAAATCATTAACTGAATATGCCGAATATGATGAATATATAGCAATAGGTGATCTCCAAATATTTTTAACAAGAACTTGAGCTGCAAATGATGTTCCAGGACTATATTGTGAAGCATTATATGAATATGATACACTAACAACAAAATGACCCCAATTAGTAGTACCATCAGTAGTTTGAGTAATACCAGAACCCAAAGTAGTATTTCCGGTTGGTAAATAATTGCTAATAGTAAAACCGGAACCATTAACTAAATATTGACATTCTCCAGGATTTACAGAGCCTGCTCCAGTAGCAGGAGGAATATAATATAATCCGAATGTTGCAAATTGTTTACTAAAACCATCTGCTAAAATAATTGGAACATTGTTAAATAAGAAATATGATGGAGTAGCTGATGAAAACGTTTGTCCAGTTTGTAAATATCTTAAATTAATAATTCCTGATGAATATACCTTTGGTTGAGGACAAGAATTACCAGTTCCCATACTTGCTAACATTTCTTTAGAAATAACTTTATTATAAACATTAACTGATACTACAGGTGCAGGAGTAAGATTACTTGAAGGTGTTGAACCATCATAATAAGTTGAACCAGTATTAGCAACACTAAAAACCATATATATTAATAATATTTCATTGTTAGTTTGAGCCCAATATTGAGATGTGAAAAGAAAAGTATCCGAGCCTAATGTAGTGTACATTGGATTAACATTATTTGATGTTGGAAGACCTTGTTCACCCGGTGCATTGTACATAACACCTTGATATGATAAATATGGTTGAGATGTTAAACTGAAAAATAAGGTTCCTGATGAATCTCCACTTACATTTTGAACATTGTTATTTGTTATGTCAACACTATACATACCTAAATAATTTGGTGTAGAAAAAGGAGGTTGTAAATTGTTGTACATTGATGTTTGTTCTCCCAATAAATTTGAACTTGCAACACATCCATTTAAATAATTTTGGGGGGTTAAATCAAAATTCCAATTTGAAAAATTTGGATTACTCGTTCCCATACCTCCTGGTAAATTTGGATATCCTGTTACGGGATCAAAATATTTAAGTCTAACAGAGTTGTTCGTCTGATTTACAGTACTATTTATATATAATGTTGTTTGTCCATCATATACATACAAACTAGGTTCAATTGTTCCTGCGACAGGAGAAATATTTACACTTGAAACTTGTTGTACTGTATTAGTTTGTGTTGATGTAGGAATAATTGTTTGAGAGTTATACAATTGTGACGGTAATTGTATTTGACCACTTAATACTTGATTAATTGACATAATATTTATATATTATATATTTATATAAAAAAAATTATTGTTGTTAAATAAAAAATATAAAATAAATTATATTTTATATTTTTTATTATTTTTTTTAATCAACACTAAAATAATATAATTAAAATTTATTGAAAAACCTTATTTTTAAAAATATTATTGTTAAGTGTGAAATATTTTTATTATTTAAAATATTTTTATCATCTGTATTAATCTATTATAAATTATTAACTTTTATTTTAAAATTACCATTAAAAAATTTAGGTAATTCTATAATTGATTTTTTAAATTCATTTAATTAGGTTGATGTATATGTATTTTCTAAAAAAACTTAAATAAATAATATCTATGATACTATTCTAACTTATTATTTATACACAACTCAAAATATTTATTTTTTGATTTTATTATATTCTTATACTTTGAATAAAAATATTTTTATCCAATTTATTCATAGATAAGTATAGATATTGTTCTAAATTAGTTTCTTCAATAAATTATCTTATTGCTGTATCTATTAATTCATCATCAAAAGTATCAACTTAACTACTGATTAGATGAATTAAATTTTTTTTTACTTATACCTAAATTCATCAGACATCAAATATCCTAATTCATTATCAAAAAATGTTAATGATGCAATTTTATATATTTTATTTTGATTTGATTAATTATTTTGATTTGATTATTTTGTTTGATTTTTTCGTTTATGTTGATCGTTTATTTTCTTATATCATTTAAACATATTGTATTTTCAACTAATTTATTATTCATTTAATTTATTCATTTTATTCATTTAATTTATTTATTTTATTCATAATTGAACTTTATTCAATAAAAATCATATCATAATTAGAATTAATTGACATTTTATTATGATAAATTGATGTATTTAAATTCAGGTAAAATGATGCATTATCTAAATTATTCATTTTTTTTAAATTTCTTTTCCTTAAAATACTCAGATGCTAATTTATTGTCTGTGTTAGAAGTACTTACATCAGATAATTGATAAGTATAATTACATAATGTGTTTATTTCTAATTGTGTTATTAATTGTCTATTAGCACTTGTTAAAATAACTACAATTAATTTTGGATATTCAATTATTTTTGATAAAATTGTATAAATTGCTTGTAAAATTTTATTATTATAAATATTTCCTAATTTAGAATATTCTATTAATTTTTCAATTGAATCTAATACCAAAACAAATGATTCAGTTCTATATCCTTGCTCAAATATATCATAAATTTGTTTTTCCTTAAACGTATAATCCATTAATGATTCAGAACTTATAAACTTTATACATCCTAAACCACAATTTTTTGCTATTTGACAAGCCATTGTTGTTTTTCCTACATATAAATCACCCTGAATTAATATAGATAACATATTTCCTTTTGATAAATTTTTAATTTTATCCATAATATTTTTGTATTTTTGAGTATATTCAACTCCATATAATTCAAATGGTACAGATGTAATAATATCAATTTCTTTAGATACAATACCATATTGTGGTTTAATTTCATTAGCAGATCTTATTAATTCTGTTTGTGAAATAATGGGATTGATATACTTAGCAGAACTTAAATTTGATGGATCTAATTCCTTAGCAATTGAATATGAAACCGCATTTTTTACGACTGATTCTAATTCTGCTCCAGTAAAATTTTTAGTTATCCCTGCAATTTCTTCTAAATTAACATTTTTATTCAGATATCCTGATTTATTCATTTTATTTGTATGAATTTTTAATATATCATATCTACCTTTTTCATCTGGTAATCCTATTTCTATTTGAACTTCAAATCTACCTGGTCTTAAAAGTGCTTCATCTAACATATCCAATCTATTTGTCATACCAATTAACAGAATATTATTAAGACTGTCTGGACCATCAATCATTGATAAAAATTGATTAACAATCTTATCTGCTACTCCCCCATCAGGTGCAGTTGTACCTCTTTTTCTACCCAGTGAATCAAATTCATCTAATATGATTAAATGTAATTTTTTACTACCCTTATCTGCTATCGCATCAGCAAATAAATTTCTTACATTTTCTTCTGATTTACCAATGTAGGATGAAAGTAAACTAGGACCATTCACAATTTTTGGTTCTTCACAATTCAATATCTTACCTATTTGTCTTGCTATTAATGTTTTACCAGTTCCTGCAGGACCATATAACATCAAACCTCTTATATGGTTTATTCCTAAATTTTTTAAAACCTTTTCTGGAATTAAACGTGATGAAAATGCTCTTCTAAAAATAATTTCAAATTGTTTATCTAATCCACCAATTCCCATTTCTATAAAATTAAAATCTCCTTTAAATAATTCTTTTGTATCTGATGTTTCAACCACAATTGTTTTATCTGTTGAAATTATTTTTATTTCAGTTTTTAATGTTATTATTGAATTTAAATCAGTTGTATCTAAATCAATTGGAATTAAAGATAATTTTTTTTGATATCCAATTAATTTCAAATCTGATTGGACAGATATTCCAACCAAATCTTCTTTCACAACATCAATTACTTCATCTGTTATTTCAATTATTCTATTGTTTTTTGGATATAAATTTGATGCTAAAAATGTAATTGAATTTAATGACCTCATTAATCCATTTGATATAGGATTTGCATTTATTTTTAATCCCAATGCTGAATTTAACCATATTCTCTGAAATTTATTAAAACATATTTGATTTTTTTCTATACTTTTATCTTCTAATACCTTAAATATCCCCATCTTTCCATTATAATTCACTTCAAGGTAATCTAATTTTTTTGATTCTACATATACACAATTTGTACTTGATTGTTCATTGTTTAATACTTTTCCAACAATATATTCAGACATCTTTTTTTATAATTTAATTAATCAGGTTATTTTTAATAATTTTTAATTTTTTATATAACAAATTAAAACTATAAAAAAATTGAATTTATTATTAGTTTTGAGAATTTGAATAATCAAATATTAAAAAATGTCTGATATTAAAAATTTTTGTTTAATTGTTTGCCACAAATACTTTTAATATAATTGGATGAGAATATTCAACGGATATTGATATAATCATTCCAGTTCCATATCAACAAATTATTGAATATTATAGAAATAAAAAATTTGTTCTTAATTTAGATATGATTAAATGAGATTTTATTAATTTAGATTTTAATTTTATATCAAGAAAACTAGATATAAAATTAGTCTATATAGACCAAAAGTTTAAATATCATTGATTGGAGAAACAAAATTAACACAAAATATAATTTTATTACACATAACAATTACATCCTCAATCATACCCACCTATTGTGTCAAATCTAGTTCAAATTGATTTATCAAATTTTGTAAGATTATTTAGTAAAATTGTTTTGGATTGGATTGGATTGGATTGGATTGGATTGGATTGGATTGGATTGGATTGGATTGGATTGGATTGGATTGGATTGGATTGGATTGGATTGGATTGGATTTGTTGGAAAAGTTGTAAGGAAAGACAATATATAAAGAATTAATATCTATCAAAACAAATACACATAATGATTTAATATTAAGATTTGATTTTTCTGTTCAAATTTTATCAGAAACAAATTTTGTTAATTTATTCAAGTTAAATCCAGATATAGTCAAATCATTAAGAATTAAATTAAGCTAAATAATTTTGGTCTAAATAATTGTTAGAAATATACGTAAAAAAATATTTCTACACAAATAAATAAAATTTTACTTAACATCATATATGATAAAATGTTATTTGTATTATCAAGATGTGAATTAGGTTGTGTCAATAATTTAACTAAAATTAAAAATATATTTAATATTTTGCTCGCATAATATAATAAGATAATTCCAAAAATAATATCAAGTTATGATATTAAAGAAATATAAATATATTTTGATACATATTTAACAAATTTAAATGATTTTAAAATTATAGAATTTGCAAGATCACCTTAAAATCCAAATCCTGAACTTGCTAATTGGATTAATAGTCAATATTAATTGGTTGTGAGTTTACACCCTTGAAGATTTAAAATGAAACAAAATAAATCTTAAGGCCTGCTTCTTTCAAAGACTGAAAATTTTTATTTATGTTGAAGCGACAACTCCCACTGACTTTATGTGATTTTATTTACCTTCAAAATCTTCTGTTGACTAATTTAACAGATATCTTGAATATTTAGTTAAAGATACAATATAATTTTTGGGTTCTACTGTGAATATTGACGGAAATTCAAAATTAATTTTTTTCTCTTGTCATCACAAATCCTATAACTCCAATACCATGCAATGCCAAAGCAATTTTACTGCTGAGTGATTTAAAATCAAATTCTTCAAATTCTTGTTTTTTATTCATTTTTATGTTCTGATTATAGATAATTTCAATTATATTTTTTAATTTTTTTATTATAAAAAATTGATATTTTTAATTTTGATATAAAATAATATTTTTAATATAGAAATATTATTTTTTTTCTGCTCATAATAATATAACAAATGTCTGTTCAAAAAGTATTACCTGACTTTTCTGTAGTCACCGCTTGTCCTTTATTTATTACTCCTGTAGAAACTGTTCTTACTTATCAAACTGCTTCAACAGTTGCTCTTAACCAAAATGTCAATGGTCGTTCTTCTGAATGCTTTCCAAACGATTATGCATTTTTACTAAATAAACCAGTTCAAAAACCTCCTCAATGTTGCTCCAACAATGCTCTTAAATCACAATCTAACAATGTAAGTGGTATGATGTATAACAATATTGGTATTATGAACAATGGATATTAAATTTAATTTAAATTATATACTTATGCTTGATTTAGAAAAATCTATTTTGTTATAAAAATTATTTCCTTTAATTTATGATAGATTATATAAGTAAAATCATTATTTTGTAATTGTTTATTGTCTATAATAGTTGTAATTGATGATGGTTTGTCTTATAAAATGTTTATTTCATCTAAATTAATTTCCTCATCGTTAAAATTATTTAATACAACATCTAATGTATCTGATTTATGAAAAAAATAAATTTTTTTTAATTTTTTTTATTTCATTAATTTCAATTCTATATTTGTTTATTTTATTCAAATTAAAATGTGCAGGACATATAACTATCTTTATTATATTTGATATATGATTTATTTTTATTATAAAATCAATATTTGTTTTAAATGTATAAAAAATATTTATAATAACTACCAATAAATGTGTTATTTTTTTTTACTAACTCAAATTATATCATATTTGTAAAATAATATTCAGTTATTAAAAAATTTATATTTAATTCAATTTGTTTTACCAATCCAGATACATGAATTTGTAATCCTGTATGACATTTTAAATCATTATAAATTAATTCACTTAATACTGTGTCAACTAAATTTAACTTTAAAAGATTAATATAAATATTAATTAACATATTTTAAATCTAAATTTGTTTATGATAATAATTTTAATTTTGAATATAAAAAAATATTAAATTTTATTGTTAAATTATTAAATTGTGATATGTGATAATTTATAATTTATTCTTGTACTTAATTTTCTATTTATGTTATAATTTGATTTGTCTGTTAAATTATCTGATGTTTTATTAATTGTAGAATGTTCTGATGGTTTAATAAAACCCAATTCAACACAAAAATCTATATGGAGTTTTTTATTTTTATCAAAATTTAATATTTTATTATATACACATTCAATATTGACACATTTTGTTGAATCATGTAATTTAAAAGTTTCTCTAAGATAATTTTTAATTTCACTAATTGGATTTTGTCCACTATATATACCCTTTTCTAAATCCAATTGATTTGAATTTAACCATGCCCAACAATGACCACAATATTCCATACCTGTAATATGCATATAATGTGGGTGATATTTATCACAATATAAACATTTTATCCATCCTGCTTTGCCATTAATAGAACCTATAAATTCTATAACTTTTTCATTTTGAATACCATTATTTATATTATTCCCATTCTTATTCTCTTCTTCATAATCATAATTATAATTATCTTCATCATCACAATCAGAGTCTGACATTTTTACTTATTAGAATTATGGTATAGAAATTATTTTTATTTAAAAAATCAATTTTTTTTATTTAAATACTATTATATATTATCTATAATAATAATGAATTGGGAAGACTATGAATTTGAATTTAATCCTGATGAAATTTTCTACGATGACTTTTATTCATATGTTAATACTAAAATTAAAAAATTAACTGATTTAAAAAATCAATATATTAATTTGATGTCAGAACTTACTGTTTGTGAAGAATTAGATAATCAAACATTTTATAATAGATTAAAAGAAATAAATTCAATGGGACAAATTATTATTGCTTATAAACATATAACTAATGGGTCCATAGAAATTATTGGTTCTGGTACTGTTATTGTTGAACCTAAAATTATAAGAGGAGGTAAACCAGTTGCCCATATTGAAGATATTGTTATTAAAAAAACTTACAGGGGACAAAAAATATCTCAAACAATTTTAAATGAATTAAAAGTATTTGCTAAATTAAAAAAATGTTATAAAGTAATTTTGGATTGTGATGAACATGTTTCTGGAGTATATAAATCAAATGGGTTTGAAAAAAAAGGGATTCAAATGGGTTTGTATTTTTAAAGAATTATATTATTTTTAAATTGTTATAGATACACAATTTCATTTTTCATTATATCTTTTTTTAAATAATTTATTACATCATCTATATTTTGTTCAATATGATAATCTGCTTTAACATAAAATGATTGAAAATATACAGAACATATATTATAATTTTTATTTTTTTTTGTTAAAAAATTAATTTCTGACATTATTTGTTTTTTTATTTGTTCTTGTTGTTCAACACATGAATAAAATTCTTGTTTTGATACTGGTATATTTTTAAATAATTCATCATTTAAATTCCCCCAATTACTTGCTCTGGGATATTTCTTATAATAAGATAAACTTATTGTCTTGTACCTATTTAATTTGTTTATTAAATTATAATGATTTACAATGTATGGATTAAAATACTTATAATAGGACAAATTTATATTAAATTTAATTTGATTTATAATATTAATTAAATTTTTATTTGAAATCATATTTTAATTTTATATTATATGTATAGATATTATATTTTTATAAAATTTTCAATTTTTAATTTTATGTTATATGTATAGATATTGTATTTTATAAAATTTTCAATAATTTTTTCATATATATTAAATATTATCAAGACTTGAATATATGTTACATATATACTTTATTACGTTTAAAGTTAATTTATTAAATATGTTTATTTTTTATATTTAATGAATTTAGAAATTATTAATTTATGTATTATTGAAATAAATAAATTAAATCAAAAAAATTGACAGAGAAAGATATAAAGCTAAATATACTGATGAATATTATTTAAATTTTATTTTTTATCTATTAAATGATATTAATAGATAGAGTTTTATTATTTAATTAATAGATTATAATTTTAAATATAAATTTCACTACAAAACTATTTATAAATAAATTTTTATACTGGAGTAAAAAAATATATTTATAAATGCTTTTTATAATTATCATTTTAAATTTAGTTCAGAAGATATTGTTATTAATCCCGAATATAAAAAAGAAAATTACCAAATAATCAATTATTTGTAAAAAAAATAATTTTATTCATTCTGTTAAAGTATTTGATTTAAAAACTAAAACTAAAATGATAATTATAATACTGCAGTTCATGATTTAAAAATTATTAATAAATCATTAAAAAAAGTTAATATAAATAATAAATCAAAATATTTTAATTTATTATGTGATAAAGCCCACAAAACTAAAGAAATATTTAAATTAAATAATAAAAATATAAAAATATTAACACCTGATAAATAAAATACTTTAATAAAAAATTCAAATTATTAAAATAAAAACAAGAAAAGAGAATAAAAGTAGAAAATGTGATAAATAAAATAAAAAGTAATGAAAGAGTAAAAACAAGAAAATAACGAAATATAATTACTTACATGAGTTGGATTTTATTAAGTTGTTTAATGAATAATTTTCAAAATTACTTATATTAAGATAAAAAAATAAAAATCACATAAAAATAAATTAATATAATTACTGTTCAATAAAAATAATTATTAACTTTAATTTTTAAAATATTAAAAAGTATATTAATTTAATAATTAAAAAAATTAAAAAAATAAGTAATACAACATTTAATATATATTACAATAAATATATTTATATTAAATGAGTTATAGCAACATAAATAATTTAGAAGAAATAATAAATAAGAAAATATTATTTTATGATTTGGAAACAATAGGAATAATAAAAACTCCAAGAGGTTTAAAACCAGAAGAAGAATATCCAGATTATAAAGATTTAAAAAAATATGAAAATACAAGAATTATATCAATAGGATGGATATATATGAATAAATTTGATTATGATTATGAAATTGGAATTGAGAATATAAGTGAAAATATAATAAAACCAAATGGTTTTATTATACCCAATGAATGAATCAATAAATATTCACAGAATAACAAACGAAGAAGCCAATAATAAAGGAAAAGAAATAAAAAAAGTATTGAAAAAAATAGGAAAAATAATAAAGGAATGTGATTATATAATTGGCTATAATATATATTATGATATTAATGTTTTATTAAGTGAATTACACAGGGAAAAACGAAATATAACAATAAAAAAAATTCTAAAATTGAAAGAAGAAAAAAAAATAATATGTATTGGACAAATATCATCAAAAGAAGCAAAACCAGAAGGATGGAAACAAAAAATTAATTATCAAATACCAAAACTAATGGATGTATATAAAAAATGTTTTAATGAAGATTTAATTAATGCTCATAATGCAAAATCAGATGTATTAGGAATGATAAAAATAATATATTGGATTTATGAAAATACACAAATAAATAAAAGTATAAATAACTATTCATTACTTAATATGGAATTAATACAAATATTTAATGGAAGACATGTTGATGATTATGATAAAGATGGTTTTCCTTATGATGATGAAGACTTTTCAATGTGTGGTCATGGTAGACCATCTGAAATTGAAGAATATTATCAATGTTTTAATTGTTATATAATATATTGGATAATTAGTTCTTGTGGTAAAGATGCGTATGGTTATTATGACAATTCACAAGGTTCATTTTATAAATGCATGGAATGTTGTAAAAATTTAGATCGTCTTGCAGTAAAATATGAAAGTTGTAAATTAAAGTATGATAAAATTAGATTTAAAATATTAGGATATAATTTGTTTTGTGGTGAAACAAAAGAACAAAACGATTTTATAGATAATGCAAATTGTGATATAATATTTTTACAAGAAACAAGTAAAAATATACTAAACATTTTAGATAATTATAAAGGTTATTGTATTGGTAGTCATTGTGGTTATACTTATATTGGAATAGATAAAAGATTAAAAATAGAAGAAATAAAATTAGTTGAATTAAAAGGAATAATATTATTATATGCAAAAATAAATAATAATGAATTAATTTTAGGAAGTATTCATTTAGCACCAGGCAAAGAAAATGCAAACTTAAGAAATGAACAATTAAAAAATATTATTACTGAAATTAAAAAAATAAATTTAAATAATATTCCAGTGATATTAGGAGGCGACACTAATATGAAAGATGATGTTGATATTAATGAATTTGATTTAAATGACGTATATTTAATAAAAAAAGACAAAAAACATGAATTCACATATCCAAATAGAATATTTAAGGATGAAAGATTAAAATTTATACCAAAATATGATTACAGATATGATAGATTCTTTATAAAAAATTGCAAATGTTTATGCTATGAGACAATTAAAAATAATGATTCGGATCATCTTTCAATTATATCATATGTTGAACTATAATTATATGAAAATCATTTATGAAACAAACAAATAATTAATTATATTTTTATTTAATTAAAGAATATTATTTTTAACATAAAAATATTTTATTTAATATATTTTTATCAAATTATTATATAAATTTTATTATAGTCAGTCAAATTTAAAATTATATTATTAGTTATTATATTTAATTGGTAAACATACTTTATAACAACATAAAAGTATATAATATTAAGGTAAATATTATAAGAAACGAAAAATTATTAGGTGTATATTTTTCCGTATAATCATTCGATGAATCCCATAGAGAGTTATTTTAATCAATTAAAATATTATATAAAGAAAGATAAACCAATGTGTTATGATTTAATAAAAACATCAATTAAAAATTCAATAAATAAAAATATAAAAAGAATCATATGTAAATTACTTTAAGTCATCACTCGAAAAATAAAAAAGATATAGAATTATCAAAATTAAGATATATAAATGAAACCAAAGATTAATAAAAAAAACTAATTTTTTATTAATCGTATCATTTAAAAGTGTAACCACTGTTAAAAAATAATTTTTAAATTTATATTTTATTATTAAAAATTATTTTAATAATAAATTTTGTTTTTATATAATAATTTAATAAAAAACATAAAAATAACAAAATAAATATATTACTTTTTCTTATTTCACACATATTGATTTTTTATGTCTAATTCTACTTTATTATATTTGAGATTAAATGTAAAAACTATAGTATCTTTCATTAATTTTTATTTTTCATTAACTGGTTATTCTTTTATAAGTTTTCAAATTTTTTAATGATTTATTAGGTATACATATATTATTTTTCAACTTTTTTAATTAATCAACTGTAACGACTTTTGCTAAATTTCTAGGCATATCAGGATTAATGGATTGAGCAATTGATAAATGATAAGAAAGTAACTGTAAAACTATAACACATAATAAACCTGTAAATGTTTTATTAGATGGAATTTGAATAGAATTTATATCAGTTGATATACAATCAGGACTAATTTCAATAACAAATGCTCCTCTAGTTTTAATTTCTTCTACAATACTTTTAACAAAATGATCTCTATATTTATATAATAATATAATAGGTGTATTTTGTTCAATCAGAGCATATGGTCCATGTTTAAGAGCCGAAATATTATATCCTTCAGCATGTAAATATGCTATTTCTTTTATCTTTAATGCTCCTTCTAATGCAGCGCCTTGTAATTCATCTTTTCCCAATAAAAATATACTTGATTTATTTTTTCTCAATATATTTGAACTGATTAATTTTATTTTATCTTCTAATCCTATTGTTAAGCTAATATCTGATTTTAATTTATCTAAATCATTTAAAAATTTTTTTTTTAAATCAGGTTTTAATTTAAAATTAAGTTCTGATTTATATATTGCTAAAAGTAAACAAACTAAAATTTGTGATGTACATGATTTGGTTGATGCTACTGCATTTTCTCTTCCACAATTAGTATATATATTTTCAACAGTCCTTCTTGAAATTAATGAACCAATTACATTGATTATACCAACTATTTTAATTTCACCATTTTCATTTGAATTTACACAATTTTCATTTGAATTTACACAATTGGCATTTGAATCTATGTCAATTGTATTTGAATTGACATCATTTACATCATTTGAATTAATTTTTAAGTAATCTATAAAATCATTTTTATGTAATAAATTATTTAGTTGTAATTTTTTTTTTCTATTTGAAGAAAATTCTCTACAAATAGTTGCAGCAATATTTAAATCTCTAGTTTCACCAGATTGTGATATTAATACAACAAGTAAATTTTTTTCAGGATTTTCAATTGCTTCTAAATGTGATTTTGTAAATTCACCACCATCAAAAACATTAACAAATTCAAATGCTTTTGTATATCTAAAATAATTTGATGCTAAAACTCCTGCATAATATGAACTTCCACAAGCAATAATATATAAATATTTACATCCGGCAATGAAAGATAAATTATGTAAAATAACATTAGATTGATAATATCTTAAACATTTAGTAATTGGATCAACTAATACATTAAGATTTGCCTGCTCATATATTTCTTTAATCATCCAATGTGAATAAGAAGGATTGAGTTTTATATCATCATCTGACGATTTAACCAATTCTAATTCTTTGTATTCACCATTAATATTTATTTCGCCATCTGTAGAAATGAATCCATATGTTTTTTCTCTTAATAATATATATTTTGTTACCATATTCATAAAACCACTCGGTTCTGAAGTGAACATTATAATTTGATTTTGTGAATTGTCTGATTTACCAATTAGTAATGGACTTTCATTTTTTATAAAAAATAATTTGTTATTGTAATCTGAATCATAAATAATACAAGCCCATGTACCTTCCATCATATTAGATAATTTTTTCAATATTTCTTCCATTGAATTTGATGGATTTATATATTTTAAATATTGTATCATGTTTGCTATTACTTCTGTATCAGTTGATGAATTAAAATTATATCCTAACAAATATTTTTTTTTTAATTCATCATAATTTGAAATAATACCATTATGAACTAATTTTATTTTATTATCTGTTGAAGTATGAGGATGTGAATTAAAATCAGTTTTAACTCCATGTGTTGCCCAACGTGTATGACCAATACCCATAACAAAATTTGTTTCGGGATATTTTTCTGATAATAAATTTATTTTTTCTTTCATTACATCAAAAATATCCCCATAATAATTTTTTTCATTTTTTAATTTGTGAATTATATCACCATCAACACCAAATTTTTCTATAAATTCAATTGAATTTTCAGGGTTTCCATTTAAATATATACCACAAGAATCATAACCTCTATTTTTAAGTAAATTCAATGCAGACATTACCAATTCTTGAATATTTATTGTATTAACATTTTTATTTTGGTTTAAAATTTTTATTATTCCAAAAATACCACACATTTTAAAATATATTTATAAAAAAAATAATTATATAATTAAATATTCATTCAATTATGAACAAACATTTGGAATATATACTTGATGACTTTGGACAAGAAATTATATTTATTTTTTCTTTTTCTATCTCAAAACCATCATAATTTTTATTTTCTATATAAGATAAATCAATATTTTTATACGAATTAACAAATGATTCAAAAATACTGAAATATGAATCTTCATTTATATTTTTTATAGTAATTTTTTTTTTGTCCTCAAAATTAATCATTTTATCATTATTGTCATTTATTTCACAATCAACACAATTCAAATAATGTGATAAAATTATTTTTTTATTTGGTTTTATAGTTTGATAGATTAACATATTTTTAATACATTCACAACAATTCCATAATACCGGAATACAAAATTTATTTTTTATTAAATTTTTTGAGTTGGCATGTAATTTATTCATATTATTATTCGGCATTTCATCATTAATTTGTATTTTATCTTTATTATGTAAATTATCTATATACCTCATTAAATTACTTGTAAAATTTAGATCAACACATTTTATTAATTCTTTGTTTTGAACTTTTGTGGGATATTTAAATTCAATATATTTTTTTTTATTCAATACATCAATATTAGAATTAAATTCATTGAATTTTTTTATTGATATTTCATGTTTAAATTCATATAAATGATGATATTTGATTAAAAACATTTTTGGAACCTCTACATATTTATATTTGATAATAATATTATTAAATTCAACCTCATCAATCTGTATTGAATTATTTTTTTTTATCTCCAATATATATTCTTCATCATAATCTTCTAGATAACTTTTTAACTTAATATCTTTTAAAATTATAGAATTAATTTTAACAAAACCATATAATATTTTTGGATTTTTTAGAAATATCATTACATAACTACCAACTAATTCTTGTAATTTATCACTTGTTGATGAAAAAAAACAAGACATATAGGAATTTATATTTGAATTTGTTTGCGAACCTATTAAAATTTTTTCTAATTCATTTTTGTCATACCATAAACAATATATTTTTTTTTTATCAAAATTAATATTATTTTTCTTAATTGATTTTGAATCAATAATTTGTATTAAAAAATCACTCATTATTTATATTTATTGATTTAAATATATTTTATAAAATTAACACTTATACATTTAAAAAATCAATATTTTTGTTAATTATATTAACAATATGGATATTCTTCACAAATAAATTCATTTTTTCCAATTTCATATAATTCTGCACCATGAGAAAAATCTAATATTGAATAATTATCTAATTTAGTACTTAACGCATAACAATAATGTATTTTTCCTTTTGGATTAGGACATGGATTTTGAATAATTTCATTAAGTTCATTGTTAAAATCATTTATCACAATTTGAATTATTCTTTTTGAATATTCTTCTAGGGAATTAATTGTGTTTATTTGATTAATTTTTTCACCTGATGTTATAAATGTTATATTAAAATAATCACATCCTGACAAATATCCTGAAATACCATTTATAATCTCATTTGCTACTGTTCCACCATCTACATAATATTTACCATCAATAATCTGTGGTGGAAAAATAAATGGAATAGCACTTGTAGCCATCATTATATCGGTTTGAACTTTTTTATCTAAATTTTTTTCAAACTCAAATATTTCAAAAAATCCAGTATTTAAATTTGTAGAACCAATTAAAGTTGGTTTTGTAGGTGTATATTTAATTCCCATTAATTCTTTTTGAATTGTCAATCTTAGAGGTGTTGTATCATAATAAGACCATGTTCTTTGAACTTGATCAAAATTATGCTTATAAACATCAGAATTTGACATATTAATATATATATTAGCCAAATTATCAATTCCATCAGCCAAATTTGCTTCCATATTATTAAAATAAGATAAAAATCCAGCATTTAATCCACCGGCCGATACACCTGTTATCATATCATATTTTTTTAAAGTAATTTGTGATAATATACCAACTTCAACAACACCAAATGAACCTCCGCCACTAAAACTTAATATATTACAAGTTTTATTTGATTGTCCTAAACCTAAATTTGAAAAAAATATTGTGTAAACTAAAAATAATTTTAAAATTTTTTTAAACATTTTTATATTTTGGTATTATCTGTATATATATTATATATATTTTATTCAATTTTTTGAATAATTTTTATACCTTTAAATTTATGGTTTTTAATTTATATAAACTACATAATTTAATCATAATATACAATGATAATTTAAAAATTGATAATTTAAAAATTAATAATTTTAAAAATTGATAATAAAAATAAAATAATATTATAAATTTATATAATAAAATTATGAGTGAAAAAGTATTTAAATTAGCAAAATCTAAAAAATTAGTTAAAATAGATGAATTGGATGAAGTATTATAAGTGCTACAAGTAAATTAAATAAAATAAATATAGTTAATGAAGACAATAATATTAAAAATAATAAACAAAGTTCAAAAAATGATATCTGGAAGAATATTTTTAATGAAATAAAATATAATGGTGATAAAGAAATAGTAATAACCGCAGAAGAAATTAAAAAATGTGGTAAAACTTGGAAAGGAAAAAATAATCAATTTGAACCCATATTATTGTGTAAACAAGATTGTGTGGAAGACAACCCTCAAATTTTTAAAGATTATAATATAAATATAATATCAATAAAAAATTGAGAATATCTTTTGACAAAAAATAAAATTTACTTTAATCTTGAATAACCAAAAGTAACAATAAATAAAATAAAAAAAATGTATATTCATTACTACTAAATATAGGTGATAGTGAAAGTTCTTTAATCGATAATTTAATATATTCTGGTTTATTTGAAACATTACAATATTTGGGTGAAAAAATATTATTTGGCTCATTATTAAATGGAAGACATAGATGTTCTTTTAAGACAAAAATTGGAACAAAAGAAGTAGATATTGAAGGTTCACAATATGAAACTGATGCTTGTTATGAAAGTAAAAATAAAATACTTTTAATTGAATGTAAAGGAGTTAATAATCTTTCAAGTTTTAATATACGTCAATTATATTATCCATATAGAACAATTTATGATAAAGTTAATGGAATAAAAGAAATTATTACATTATTTATAAATAAAGATAAAAATAATGTTATCCATATATGGAAATTTGAATTTGAAAATCCACAAATTATGACCAGCATTATAAATACAGAATATCATAAATATGAATTTGATTAAATTTTTATTTAATATGATTTTATTATTAATTAATTAATAGTTGTATCAGGATTTTTACTATTTATAGCTCTCCTACACAATATTTTTTCTATTGAATATTTTTTTTTATTATTAAAACTTTTAATAACATATTTAGCAGATGAATTTGACATCATCCAATTTATATTTTTTTTTTTTAATTTGTGAAGCATTTTAAATAATTTATCATGTCTTTCTTGATTAAAACCATCAACCGTATAATCAATAAATGATGTAGAATTCATTGGATAATATGGCGGGTCGTTAAATATCATATCATTCTTATTCACATTTTTTAAAGATTCTTCAAATGACAATGAATAAATTCAACATTGGCAATTAAAGTACTAACTTTTTAATATGTTCTTTATCAATAATACCTGGATTTTTATAATGTCCGAAAGGTACATTAAATCCATTAGGTCCTTCACGATACAATCCTCTAAAACAAGTTTTATTTAGAAATAAAAAATAAGCAGAATCTAATAAACTACATTTGTCTTCTTCACTCATTTCATTGTATTTTGATCTTATCCAATAATTATAAGATTCCTGATATGTTATTCCTTGTTCTAATGTAGTTGATTTTCTATTTATTTCTTTACTATTCAATCTATAATATTGATTAATTATTTTAATTATTGTGTTTATAAATTTTTTAGGGGTTTTTTGAATATTTTTATAAAGATAAATTAAAAATTTATTGTAATCATAAGCATATATTTTTTTTTCTTAATATCAATTTTTCCTTCTTGTTGTAAAGTCAATAACCCTAATAATACACTACCACCGCTTAAAAATATTTCTTGATAATTTTCTATTGTAGTAGGAAATTCACCTAATATTTTTTCAATAATTTGAGTTTTACCGCCAACCCATTTTAAAAAAGGTTTAATAATATCAATATTTGATAAATCAGTATTTGTTTTAACTAACATAATCTGATTATAATAATCAGATTTCTTTAGATTTTTTTCTGTCATTTATTCTTAAATATATAATATTAACTACGTTTTATTTTTTATTATAAAATTCAATTTTTACAAAATTAAAAAATAATTTTTTATATAATACATACTAACAACAGAATACATCATAAATTTTTAGTAAAATATTATATAAAAGTAATAACTTTAAGAATCTGACATTTAAAACGTTAAAAAAATTTAAATTCTTGTATACATTATATTTTATTCAACTTTTTGAATAATTTTTATACCTTCAAATTCCCAATATTTATTTATATCATATATTATATTTGGATTTATATTTTTTTCTTTTAAAAGATTTTTATACTGGGATTGATTTGAGAATAATATCGTTGTGAAAAAAATCTTATTTGTATTGATTTGTTTAATTTTTGATATCAAATGTTTATTATTGTCTATTATTATTATTTTATTATAATCTTCCAAATATATACCTAAATTTATTATTTCATCGCCTGTGTATACACTAAAAATAAATTTTTTTAATGTTTGTAAATAAATCATTTGAATAATATTAATTAATTCCATATTGTTTTTTTTTTTATTAGAATTAAATATTTTAATACCTAAATCATATGAAGATAAGTTATAAAGATTTAATGTATTTTGATTAAAAAAAATTGAACTCAATCTTATTTTGGAACTTTGTTCATAAAATATAAATAATTCTAAATTAGAATTATAATCATAATCTATAATTGGACTTATTGTTTCATAAATAGATAAAACAATGAAATATTCAGATTTATTTAAATTTTTTTCAATATATTTAATTCTCTGTTCATAAGTCAAATTTTGATATAAATTAAATATAATATTTTTAAGTAAAATATTTTTAAAATTATATCGTTTCTTATAAATTAAATTGTTTTTTAAATCTGTGGGTACTTTTGTCTTAATTAATTTTTCTTCAGAATATATTTCCATTGTTATGAATACGGGTGAAAACATTTTAATATAATTATTTAAAAATATATACAAAAGATTTTGATTTTTTTCTTCTAATTCTAAAATGAGTTTTTTAACAGATGTAAAATTATAATAATCAACAAATATTTTTTTTTTATCATCAATATATTCTAAAAAAGATTTAATGTCAAATGTATCAACATCATACTTTATGAATTTATTTGTATATTCTTTTGTTAAATCTAAATGATAATAATCTATATTTGAATATTTATTTGTTCCATATATATTTATGACATTTTGTAATTTTTTGTTTTTATTTGATTTCACAAATTCTATAGTAAATCTTGATAAACTTGATAAAAAATACTTTGATATCATCAAAGATTCATTTATACAACTATATTTTTTTATTTCAGGATATTTATTTATTATATTAGTCAAATAACTAAACCAAACTTTAAAATGGTTTAATCTTTGTCTTTCTTCAATTGTAAATTCACTATCCATTAAAAATGGTTTATCTTTCCTATATTGAATACAATCTACATTTGAATAAATATCATAACTAATTGTAATATCTAATTTTTTTATATTTTTTGAATTATATAAATTATTCATTAAATAATCAAATGGTTTAGTAAAATCTTTTGGAGGCTTATTTTTATATTCAGAAATTAATTTTAAACATTTATTATAAATATTAATTGATGGACTAATTAATATAAATCCATAATTATTTAAATCAGGCATATAAATTGTTTCTGTACCCTTTGTCATTTCAGATTGTAAAAAATATTTATCTATATTTGTAAATATAATGGTATCAACATCAATTAAAAATATTTTTTCATATTCAATCATTTTAAACACATTAATTTTTGTCAATATTACTTTTTGAACTGGATTTATATGATTTATTTTTATTAAATCAATTTTAATTATTTTATTAAAAAAATTTTTTAATAAAATTATCGTTTGTTCAGTTATTTGGTTATCTATTAATGCTATAATATCACACATGCATCCAATTTTTTTTAATGATTCTACAAAAATTATCCCTGGGTTTGCATATATATCATTATTTATTATTATTGATACATAAGCATATTTATATTTACCAGATTTTTCTATAAAATTTGTTATATAACTCATAAATGTTTTATATAGTTATATAATATATAAAAAAATTAACTTATATGCGTAAAATTACCATAAAAGCCACTAAGTTCTTATGATAATTTTTTATTTTAATTTTTCTTTTTTTTTCCTATTTTAATTATTTTTTTTTCCATAACTTGAATTGTTTCTGATTTATTTATTTCCTTATTTGATTCTTTATTTGATTTTCTATTGGTAATATTTTCGAAATTAAAACCAAAATCTATATCTTCTAAATTTATTAAATCATTTTGTTTATCATTAATTAACATTAATGATTTTCCGGTATTTTTAATATTTATATTATTATTACTTATAAATTTTGATATATTTTCTATTTTATCATCAACAAATAAATATTCATCAATATCATTTACATTTTTATTATTTCCAGATTCATTTTCATTTATATTGTCACATATGTAATTACTAATATTATCTTCATTCATATTGGGATTTATATAGGGATGTTGATTATTTGTTTTTAGTGAATCAATTTCATTTAATAAATTTAATTTATTATTGGTTGAAGAATTTAAACCTATTTCTTGTTGTTTATTTTCCTTTGATTGATTTTCTATTACATCATAACATCTTGTAAAAGAATCATTATTGATATTGTCTAATTTAAATGAATTTTTTAATTCTTCTTCAACTGACATAAATTCAACAATATTTAATATTTTATCATCATAATCTAAACCTATTTTATCAAGATGACATATATCATTTTTAAAATTTTTTTTTTCTACTATATATTTTCTAGATTCAATTTCATCTATTGATAAATTTGTTTCATCTTTTAATAAATTAGTTTCATCTTTTGATAAATTAGTTTCATCTTTTGATAAATTAGTTTCATCTTTTGATAAATTAGTTTCATCTGTTGATAAATTGGTATTATTATGATTATTAGAATTATTTGATAAATTTATATCTAAAGATGTCATTTGTTTATTTGTATTTGTTATATTATTCGATAATTCAGTTAATATCATTTTATAAGTTTTTTTTTTATTTTTTTTATGTTTGTGTGTTTTAATATATTGTTCTTTTAATATTTTTTTCAATTCAAAATAACACAAAGAATATAATAGTGTAATAAAAATTGATATAAATAAATAATTTAATTTTATAATTGGTATCAGTATGTAATGTACAATTATTTTTTTTATCATAGTATATTCCGAAATTAAATTAATTAAATAATTTGATTTAAAATATCCCTGCTTTTGTTCATAATCTAAATAACTATATATATGATAAAAATTATAGTAATAATTAACTAATTTTGTTCCATATGAAATAATTAAAAGTACAATTAAAGATTGTATAAAATCATTTGTATATATAAAAATATCCATTTAATAATATTTTTTATCAATATAAATTTAAGTTTAATTAAATAAAATAAAATTTTACTATAAATTGATATTCCATTTTAATTCAACATTTTCTAATGGCATTAATACTTTTTCTTTTATTGTAATATTTTGATTTGTATTATTACTCCTAAATCTTTGAATTGCAGCTTTTATCATTAAATCTCTTTGATTTAAAATATTATCAAATTCATTTGAATATTCTTGTTCATCTATTGTGCTAAAGTCTAATTTATTTTGTTTATCCATACTGGCATCCTCAATTACTTTTACTTCTTTTTCATTTTCATTTTGATTTTCATTTTCATTTTCATTTTCTATCTCAATTTCTTTAATGCCATTTTTATATTCTGCAATAGCCTTATTTATTTCTTCATCATCAAAATTATCTTGTGCATTATTTAAATTTGAATCAGAATTATTATCAAAATCAATTTTCAATTCATTATAATTATTTAATAAATGCATATTTACATAATTTAATTTTACAGATGATAAATCAGATATATCAGATACTTCAGACATTTCCGAAGTTGCTGATATTTCATCAGATATTTTTGTATAATCCTCATTTTCATTATCCAAATCATAATATATTTTCAAAATTTTATTTTGAAATTTTTCAAATAATTCAGTATTATTTGCAATTTTATTTTCAGTAATATCAAAATATTGTAAAGTATCTGATAATAATAATGTATTAATTGATTTTAAATTATTTTTAGACAAGTCTAGATGAGTTACAAAAGACGGTAAATCTTTAATATTTTCTAATTTATTGTCAGATAAATCCAAATGTACAATTGTGTCACTAAGTGAAATTAATATTTCTCGTATTTTATTACTATCAAGTTTAAGTATTTTTAAATCCGATGGTAAAGTTATTATTTTTTGAATTTTATTAACAGATAAATCTAATCTTTCAATACAACAATCAAAAAAATTTATATTTGTAATTTTATTATTGGTTATTGATAAGTAATTTATTTTACAATCTACAAAAGTTATTTCTTTTATATCATTGTTGTCTAAAATTAATTTATCACAATTTAATCCATCAAATTCACCGACGTCCATATTATTATTTTTTAAACTTATAGTTTTCCAAGGTCTATCATCCCATATTACTTGAGAAACTAAATTATCATCTAAATACACATTTACTATATTATATGGTAATACATCTAATGATGCTTTTTTAATTACATTATTATTTAAATTAATTGTATCTTGAAATGAATCAATATAAGATAATATTTCATTAATTCTAGTTATTGTATTGTGTTTTGAAAAATCACCCATACAGATATAATTAAACTTTTACAATAAATTATTTTATTCACATTAACTATTATTTACATACATTATAATTATCAATTTTTTACAATATATGTGAAATAAGAAAAGTATGTATAAATACAAATATAAATAAAAGTATATACGTATTATAATTATAAAAATTTAATTTTAAATTTATTTCATATTTAGAAATAAAAAAATACTATTTAAACACATTTTTTAAAAATATGCGTAGGTATATTTAAAAAATTTTTTTATTAATAATTTAATTTATGTATAAGACATAAATATATTAGTGATAGCACTTTTTTATGTTTAAAATGCAAATATTTTATATGTGTATTTTTTATAGTTAAATGAATTCAAAATTAATATAATTATGTTTAATAGAAATTAATAAATTAAATCAAAGTATAGATAGAAAAAGATATAAAGTTAAATGTACTGATGAATATTATTTAAATTTTATTTTTTATATATTAAATGACATCAATAAATGGTGTTTTATTACAAATTTAAAAAATTATAATTATAAATTATAATTATAAATTTAAATTTAATTATAAAACAATTTATAACAAGTTATTATTTTAAAGTAAAAAAAATATATTTAAAAAATAAGTATTTAGGTCTAATATGTGTTACTATTATCATATATTATACACATTATAAAATAAAAATATTTCTTTCATAAAATAAAATATGTTTATTTCAATTTGGATTTAATTAAATCCATTAATAAATCAAAAATATCATCATAAGAAACATCAAATTTAGTATCTTCTTTTATATTGTAAAATTTATTAAATTTAATATTTTGTTTTAGTTCTTCATATTTTGGATTAAAAATTTTATCAAAGTAAATTTTATCATTTTGTAGTAAGTCATTAATATTTAATAAATTATTTGAAATTAAAATTTTTTTACATAAAGTTGTATTCATTGAATAAAAAAAAGCAAAATCATATTTAAAATTTATTTTAGTTGAGTCTATATAATTACCATATATTATTACACCAGTAGATTTTAATTCACTAACATCAATATTAAATTTATCCCAATCATAGTTTTCAGTATCTTCATATATTTTAAATTTGATATTGTCAAATTTATATTCTTTAAATTTATCTTTTATCAAGTAATCATTAATATTTAAGGTAGGTAATCCGAAATCTATTTTTAGTTCTTTTGCTATTTCAGATTTATTTGAGCAAGGTAATCCTAAAATTAAGATTATTAGTTGTGAATATTTTTTTATAAATGTTTCTAATATATTCATCAAATTATAATATAATAATAATTTATATAATATTATTATATATATTTAAAATGAGTATTATAAATGATAGTTTGGTTATATTAATTAATATAATTCATTTAATTGTTATTATATTTGTTTTAGCTGCACCTTTTTCAAATTCAAATTATTTATTACTATTACATATCATTGTAATTCCATTTATTATATTACATTGGTTATTAAATAATAATACATGTTGTTTAACAGTTGTAGAAAAATATATAAGAGAAAAAAATACTGGAATATCTGTGAAAGAAGGAGATTGTTTCACATACCAATTAGTAGCACCTATATATGATTTTAATAAAGACCATCTAGCATTTTCTACTTTTATTTACATACTAACTATTAGTCTTTGGTTTATTTCTATATATAACATTAGTAATAAAATTTGTAATAATCAAATTAAAACTATCAATGATTTATGTTTAATTTGATTTTTAAGAAAATTTTACAACCAGTAATAATATTATAGTCATTATTAAAAGAAAAAATATTATATTATAAATTAAAACTCCATAATTGCCTATAAATAAACCTATTACAAAACCTATTATACAACTTATTATCAATAAAATATCCACATATTTATTGTTCATTTAATTTTGAATATATATTAATTCTATATATTCAAAAAATACAAATTAATTTATATTATTATATTTTTATTCACAAATACTTGATGTTGATGAATTTGAATTTATTCCTACATCCATCATTTTTCTTTTTATGTTTGTATCTACTGAACCACCTGATTGAACTTTTTTAAATATACCCATATCTAAATTTGGTTGTTTTGAACTTTTTCGATGTTTTAATTCACTAACACCCATTAATGTATCAGAAGTTTCTTTTGATTTACCACCATTTTGACCAATTACTGATGTATCTGAGTATTTGTCAGATCTAGTATTAAATACTGTAGAGGATGTTTCAGAATATTTTGATATTTCACTCATTTTAATACTTGATGTTTCTGAATATTTTGATTTACCTAAAAATACATTTTTAGAGCCACCTACAATTTTATTCTTAGGAACTTCTGATAAATCAGAAGTTTCTGTTTCCGATTCATTTTTACTATTTCTTACATTTCTAATTATTTCAGATGTTTCGGTTAGTCCTAATTCAGGTACTTTTTTGACTTCTGTTATTTCAACTTCAGAATTTGCAAGTTCCTTTGATTTTTCTGTGATTAATCCTTTTATACTTATTTTTTCTTCTTTATCTCCATTTGTAAAAATTATAGTATCATCTTTAACATTGATATATTTTAATTTATAACCATTAATATCCATACCACATAATAAATTTAATCCAAATATGATTTTGGCCTTTTCATTTTCCTGAAGATTCATAATTATTATATTATATATTATATATTAATATTAAAAAAATTACAATTATAATAATTTTTTAAATTCATTCAATTGATTTATTAAATTATAATATTTTTCCATGTCTTCAGTATCTGATATTTTATTAGTTAATATTGTTTTTTGATATATTCTATCAAACTGTATTGCTAATTGATTTGAACATTCATTTTTAACAATTTTCTTTAATCCTATACATATTTTACTTAAATTGTCATCTTCAAATAATATATTGTTGTTTGTTTGCAATTTATTTATTATTAAATCAATACATTCTTTTATTTTTTGTTTTTTATTCAAATTATTTTTTTTTTCATTAATTGATATTTCATCAGATTTTGAACTGGTTTTAGATACAATTTCTTGTTCTGATTCTAAATCTAATTCTAAATTTGATTCTAAATCTGATTCTAAATCTGATTCTGAGTCTTGGTCTTGGTCTGAGTATGGGTCTGTTTTAGTGTCAGGTATTAAATTTTCATTTATTTTAAAATCATTATTAAATATATTAATTGATTCTGTAGAAAACTGGTTTAAATGATTACTTTTATCTAATTCAAATACATTTATATTTTTTTCGTTTTCAATAACAGAATTTTTTAATTTTTGTAATTCAGGAAATATATTTGTTTTAATATTTTTATTAATGGTTTGTGTTTTTAATTGTGTTTCAATAAAATTAATATTATTTTTATCATTAGAATGTATATGATTATAATCATTTATAGATGATGAATCAATAGTATAATGATTATCAATAACATCTAGACCTAATTTATCATTTGCTTTTTCCAAATTACTAAAACATTTAATAATATCTTTTGATTCATTGTTTTTAATAATTTTAATTATATTTTTTTGTCTGGTTGATTTATTAGATTTTATAGATTTTGTGGATTTTATGGATTTATTATTTAAAATAAGGTGTGAAGATAATAATTGATTGGATAATGATAATTCTTGCTTATTATTTTTGTACGTATTTTGTTCCAAAATAAATAATAAAGATTCAATAGGAAGATTAACAACAGTTTTAACCTTAATATTACAAGAACATAAATCTTTAGTATGTTTATAGTTATGTATATATTTATTATTGTTAGAAAAATGGCAGTAATTAAAATAAAATTTTTTTCTAGCAATAAAAAAATTTAAAATTTTGATAGGATAAAATTCTTGATATTTTTCTAGTAAAAAGTTAAAATCAATATTTAAGAAATTAATAAATAATTGTTCAGATTCTAATGAACTAAATAATATTTTTTTTTTGTAATTTTTTTTAAAAAAACTAATAAATTCAACATGTGAATTTAAATTATAATTTTTTTTTAAATATATTTTATCATATTTATAATAGTTATTTGCAAATATAATTAATCTTATAATAAATTTGTCTAATTTTTTTTTATCAATAAGTAAATTTATCATTGGTTAATATTATTTTATTTATATTTTAATATAATAAAATAAAATCTAAAATAAAACCTGATATACATATATTTAATCGTTTAATTATATGGATTAATTTTTTTATACTTAATATCTTGTTAGGATAATATATAACACATGGATATAAGTTTGTCTGTAAACTCAACTAAATATTTATTTTGATTAATTAATAATTTAATATAAATTGGTAAGATTTTATTGTTAACATTTTTATTATCAATAATTAAATTACCATCATCAAAATCACCACTATCATTATTATAATTATTATTACCATTAATATCATTAATATTATCATTAATATTATCATTAATATTATCATTAATATTATCATTAATATTATTATTAATATTATTATTGAAAGTATATAAATTAGAGTTATTATTTAATTTAAATCCATCAAATCCATCATCATAATTAGTAATTTCAATTTGTGTTACAAATGAAACATTTTTTTCAAAAGTTTCATTAAGATTTTTAAAATTTTTAAACATAATAGAATTTAAATCTGAAACATTATCCCATCCAATTTTATTTATTGATATATTATCATCTTCAAAATTAATAATATATTTATTTATAATTTCATTATTTGGGTCAACCAAATTTTTAATAAAATTAGTTAAATGTGATTTAAAGTTAATAACAATAGAAGTATAACTTATTTTGTTTTCAATAAAATAAAATATTTTTTTCTTTATACAATAGTCTATTAAATTATCAGTTAATGATGTAATATTTTTTAATTTATCATCAAATGTTTTATTTAATAAATCATTATCACAAATTTTTTTTATATATTCATTGATAATTTTCTCAATTAATTTATTTGTTTTTTTTTTACTAACTATATCAGAATTCATCTTAAATATATATTAAAGAATAAATTATTTATTAAATTTTTTTAAATTAATAATATTTGTATAAATAATAAATTATACTGGTTATACTTAAAAAAATTAAGAACAACTTTGAGTAATCATTTAGGTATTCCCAATAATTTGTTATTGTATATATTAACATTAAAATACCTCCAATACTCAAACTCCATCTAATAATCCAATTTGGAGATTGGGATTGATTGGTATTATTTGATAACCATAAATATCCAATAATTATTCCTATAATACTTACAAAATATATAATCATCACATAAACACCTACTTTATTTTCTGTATCTGCCAAATTCACATAATCATTTGTTTCAGTCGAATATTGAGAACTAATTATTTCTGCTAATTTTGTAACTAATAAAATATATAAAAAAGAAATAATACCAATTATTATAATATTAATACCGCTAATTTTATTTATATCATTATTTTTTTTTTCCATATCAATAAATAATTTAAATAAAGAAAAATTTTTTAATAAATTATTATTATTTATTATTAAATTATTTTATTACTATACTTAAATTTTCAACAATTTGTTCATCTAAATATTTAATTATTTCATCTAGAGTTTCAGAATTTAAATTTAGTTCAATTAACGAATAATTTAATTTATTTTTATAATTTAAATAATTATCATATATCTCTGTAAAAGTTTTTTCATTAAGAATGTTAATAAAATTTATGTCATTACTTTTAAATAATATGTAAAATATGTTAGCATAATATTCTGATATTCTTAATAAATTTGGTTCAGAATAATTTCCTGAACCTAAAAATTTTGCTGTTTGTAAAAGTATATAAAAAAATTTTGATAATATACTAATCCAACAATCATTACAGCCTAAATCACCATATTTTTTATTAGAATTCAAAATTATATTATTGGTTTTATTATAATCTTTTTTAAATTCAAAAATTTCATTAAGTAAATTTAATATATCAATGTTAAATTTAGGTAATGTTGTTAGTATTTTATTTTTAATGGGATTTGAAGCATCAACTCTTGAAATTAAATAATTGATATTTTTTGATAATGATGTAATAAAATGTGTCATATCACATATTTCAAAATCATACGCTTCATTTAATTTTTTTCTTAATTTATTGAAGATATTTATAAATGTAAAAGACAGATAATATCCATGAATTGTGATTTTATTTAATTTACAATATCTATTAGTTTCCGTTAAAAATAATATTCCAATTATATAATCAATTTCTTGAATATTACCAATTAAAATAATTTTATTTTTTTGTTCAATAATAAATTTTATTAGGTTTTCTTTATATAATTCAATTTTTTCATTAATATTATATTTATTAGAAATATTATATTTTCTAATTTCACTCATTATATTTATAATATATTTATTATTTTATAAAAATAAACATACATAATACTAGATTATTATTTGTTTTATATTGTTTTTTAAATCAATAACTTTAAAGTTTTAGATGATCTAGTTATGGCTGTGTATAAACATTTAGAAGTTTCATTTATATTATTGTTTGCAAATATATCATTCATATCAATAAAAACATTTTTAAATGTAGAACCTTGAGATTTATGTACGGTTATACAATATCCATAATTTAATTCAGCAAAACATTCAATTATTTTTGTCTGATATTCTTTATATAATTTATTTATTTTTTTCTCAGCTTCAGATTGTAAATCACATTTTTTAATATTATCCAATTTAGTTTTATTAATTAATTTATAACAAGATGTTTTAAGTTCAACAATATATTTTTCTATTTGTTCTATAATACTATTATGTGTTTTATTTAAATTAGGATGAATTGATAAAACTTTATATTCAGGTACCCACACATTATTCTCATCCATTAAATCAATTATTTTTTGAACTTGCATTTCATATACATCAAATATTTCTGTTTGTGTTAATTTATTTATTTTTATATAATATTTTCTAAATTTATCATTTAATTCAGTTGTAATATTATTATTTATTTTAAATCTTAATGGTTCAAATTTATATTTAATTTGTCTAATACCAATTAATTTTACCTGTTCTGATGTGTAAAAATTAATTATTTCTCCTTTATCTTGTTTATTATTTTCATCAAACACATTAACTCTGTGAAAATCATTAAATATCAATATTTCTCCTATTTCCCATTGAGATAAATTTTTTTTATTAAAAATATTTTCTCTTATATATTGATTATATATATTACATTTTTTATTTGTCCAAGCTAAAATAATATTATTATTGTGATTATCAATCATTCTTTCATGATCGTTTAGTAAGTTGTCGCTTAAAACAATATTATTTTCTTTCACAACATATTCATCAGAATTATTATTAAAATTAATATCTAATCCGGAATCTAAATCATTAGAAATAATTATTTTTTTTTTATTACTACTTTTTGTTTTATTCAAATTATTAGAATTATTTTTAAGTAATGAAACAAAATCATCAAGCCATATCTTTGTTTCTTTATTTTCTACAGAATATATTTTTATATCAGGAGATTCATATTCACCTATATGAGGTATATCATCATCTTTCTTACTAAAAATCCACTTACGATGAGAATTTGATAATTCAATGATCATTTGATTTGATGTACGAATAATTTTATCTAATTCCAATTTTTTTATTCCTGAATTAAATATTTTGGAATCTGATTGATTAACAGGTGGTAATTGAGCTGGATCTCCCACATAAATAACTTTAACTCCTAAATTAATTTCTCTCCCAATCAATTCTTTAATATCAACAATAATTTGATTTGATAACATAGAACATTCATCAACTACAACCAAATCATAAATTGACCAATTAGGGTCTATTTTTCCTCTGGCAAAAAATTTTTCACCTTCTAAACCCACATAAGATTGATAACCTAATAACCTATGAATTGTCATTATATTTATTGTTTTTTCTAATTCTGAATAATCGTTTTCTCTATCCGGAAATAATTTTGATTTAGCAATATTAACAGCTTTATGTGTTGGGGCTGCCATAACTATTCGTTTACATATTTTATTTTCTACCAATTCATTAATAAATTTTCCCATCAGTGTTGTTTTACCAGTCCCTGCATATCCAACCAATAATATTTCATGTGATGTTTTGTCTTGAATAAATTTCATTAATTGATAATAAATTTTCTTCTGTTCATTTGTTAATTCAATATTGTCTTTTTTTTCATTTATTTTATTATTTGATTTTTGATCAATTATTTTATCATTATTATAATTATTTGTAGAAACTGTTGATTTTGTAGTATTATTCATTAAATATATAATACATATCCTTATTATTTTTATGTAATTTCAATTTTTTAAGAATTTGATAATTTGTATTGATATTTTGTATTTAAAATTTTGTTGTAATATTTTCATTTTATAAAAATTTTATGTAATTATTTTTGTTTTGAAGTTCTATTTTTTTTAATTATATTTCATTTTTTAAATTCAGTCTCTTTTTCCATTAAAATTAATTTATCTTTCATTATATAATCTCTACATGATATATTATAAGTATTTTTTAATAATAACCAATAAAATGAATATTCTTCTTCACTTATAATAGTTTTTTTAAATGTTTTCATTCTTTATCATTTTATAAATACTTGAACAAAAAGTTTTTTATAAATTTTGATGAATGTTTAATTATATGTGTTAACTATCAATCACATAACAATAAATTAACTTTAATTCTGGTGTATTAAATTATTTCTTAATTCATTTTGTATTTTAATTAACTCAGTGGTATATCAAATCTTCACAATATATTTATTATTTTTTATTACTCTAATAATTTTATATTTGAATCTACAAACACAATTTCATATGGTTCAGAATTTTTATTTATATATGTTTCAATATCTTTTATAAATTTTTTACTACTAACAATAGATTTAGGCTGTTTTATATCTAATTTAGATTTTATATTGTATTTTACTTTTTAATATTTATTTGTCAAAATATATTCTGTTGAATTTTCAGAATTTACAGTGTTAGAGTTTTATTTTGTTGATTTAGTATTTTTTTCTATATGTGTAATTGATAACTTTATTATATTCAATACTATTGTGTTTCAATTTTTTTAGAATTTAATAATCTAAAATATATGATTTTTTATTTGATAATTAGTGTAAATGTAATGCATATAAGATAATAAAGTTATAGGTCCAAAAATATATGAAAATAATATTGTAAATATAAAATGTTCTACACCATACTTTTTATGTAATATATTATTTTGTTCAATATCACTAATTGATATTTTTGTATTTGGTTCAAGGTTAATTATTTGTAATTTACAAAGTTTCATATTATTCAAATAATCTAATCCTAAATTTGTTGTCATAACAAATCCTATAATTTTAGGATGATAATAATACGTGTGAAACAATAATAATATATTAACTGTTTTCCAACCATACATTTAAAATGTATAATTAGGGGTTAGGGAAAATTTTATTAATTTTTTTTTCAATTTTTTTAATATGATATTATAATAAGATAATATAATAAAAAAGAATGAATAAATATTTAAAAAATGAATTATGTAATTTTGAAATGTTAACACAGTGGGATCAAACAATCAAATATAATATTTTATCAACTAGTTTTTTTAAAATGGGTTCACACTATAAAAATTTTAATACCTATATCATAGGATTAAAAAAATTAATTAGGTTAGTAGAATCTCAAACAAAATATATGTTGAGAATATTTATTGACGAACATATAAAAGCAGATAATAAAATTTATCCACTGTTAACATCTTCTAAAAAAGTTCAAGTAATATTATTTAAATGTTTTAATTATATTGATAATTCTAATTACCATATTGATGTTTTTGGAGCTTTGGTTAGATTATTACCACTTTTTGATTTTGATTTAAATGATGCGATGAATACAATTGTGGTAGATGTTGATTTAAATCAAGAAGATTTGGTTAAATTAAAAATTTTAATGGATTATAATACTGAAAAAAAAGAAATTGTGGGAATGGGAATGATAGATAAATTATTAATTCATAAATATCGTCCACATTTTTTTTGCGGATTATTTGGAGTTTTTAATGTCAAATTTCCCAAATCAATTATTGTTGATTTTATTATCAATGCACACAATATTAATGATAAAGGAATTTATGGAAAAAGATTAAAACCATATGGATATGGTACAGATGAATTATTTTTAAATGAATATTTTTTATATCTGAACAATTACATATATATTTCAGATGTCAGGCTTGGTATATTATTAAGTTATGATATTAATTGGTTTATGTATTATTATAAATCAGAGTTATTAGCAGATATGGCTTCAAGAACATATTCTAATTTAAAAAAAATATTAGGTAAATTTTATAAACCAACAATGACATCAGAACAAATGTTTGGATTGATAGATAAATTAACATATCAAATTAAATCATCAAATCCAGATAAAATATATATTTCAAATAATTATTATCAATTAATTGAGGAACTTAATTTTAAAAATTTAGAATGGTTTGGTCTTTCAGATATTAAATTAATTTATAAATATTTTTTTAATATCATTGACTGTATTGGAGTTATTTATTTTAATCCATCCAATTTAGAAATTACTGATGTCAATATATTAGAAAAAAATATTTTGAGTTAATTTTTTTAAACTTTTTGACATTTAAAATGCCGTTTTTTTAAATTATATGATATTCATATAAAATTATATAAATAATAATATTTACCTTTGTGTGTAATACTTTTTATAATTATAAAAAGTATTATTATAAATTAAATGAAAAACAATATTAATAATTTAATTGTAAATTCTATATACAATAATATTAAAAATAATTATAAATCATTATTTAATACCTATCA